>DGYFR06201__coassemble_631_pt1 | contig 32690 bp, 29 predicted proteins | sample DGYFR06201__metabat2_high_PE_040 | metagenome-assembled genome bin DGYFR06201 | reverse complement strand
GTGTACAACCACCCGGAGAAGGTCAAGGAGCGCCAGGAGCTGATCCTGGCACAGATGCTCGAGCAGGGCATGATTGACCAGGCGACACATGACGCGGCCGTGGCGGAGGAACTCAACTACCGCCCGTATGAGGACTATGTGGAGGATGTAGGCGAGCCCTACACCTATTTCACCGACGCGGTGATCAAGGACGTAGTCAACGACCTGATGGAGCAGAAGGGCTATTCCGAGACCGTGGCCTATAACATGGTCAACTCGGGCGGCCTGTCGATCTATGCGACGATCGACACCAGCATCCAGAGTATTCTGGATCAGGTGTGGGCGGACGATTCGGTATTCCCGAACACGGAGAAATACGGCGAGCGTCCGCAGAGCGCCATGGTAATTACAGACAAAGTAGGCAATATTGTGGGCATCGCAGGCGGACGCGGGGAAAAGACCGGTAAGCTGGACTTCTCCTATGCGACGGATGCGAAGCGTCAGCCCGGTTCATCCTTCAAGCCGCTGTCCACCTATGGCCCGGCGATGGATCAGGGTGTCATTGTGCCCAGCAGCACGGTGTATGACAAGGCGCTGTCTACGGACGATAACGGCAGGCCCTGGCCGATGAATGACGGCAAGATGCCGACCGGCCGCGCGATGTCGGTGGAGAGCGGTATCGCGAGCTCGGTCAATACGATCGCGGTGCAGGTGCTCAATGCCCTGACCCCGCAGAAATCCTTTGACTTTTTGACCCAGCGGCTGGGCTTTGCAGATTCGCTGGTCAGCAGCCGGACAGAGGCGGACGGCCGCGTTTTGACGGATATCGCGCTGGCGCCGCTGGCGGGCGGCGGCCTGACCGACGGCGTGACTGTGCGCGACATGGCGGGCGGCTTTGCCACCTTCATCAATGAGGGTGTGTACGGCGGCACCCGCACCTATACGCAGGTGACGGATTCCGAGGGCAATGTTGTGCTTGAAAACACCCCGTCGACCGACCTTGGCTTTGAAAATGTGCGCACGGCCTACTATATGCTGGACTGCCTGCAGAACGTTACCGCATACGGCACCGCATCCGGCACGCAGATTTCGGGCGTGGAGACGGCCGGCAAGACCGGTACGACTACCTCGAACACGGATATCTGGTTCTGCGGCGTGACCCCCACCTATTCTGCGGCGGTTTGGGTCGGCTATGAGCACAACTACACGCTCAATGGCCTTTATGGACGAAATGCGGCGAGCATTTGGCTGGAGGTCATGGAGAAAGTGCATGAGGGCGACTCGGGCTTGGTGTTCGATTCGCATCCCGAGGATTTCACCACAGTCCAGTACTGCATGGATACCGGCCTGCTGGCTTCGGGCGCATGCCGCGCTGCCGGCCGTGCAGCGTCCGGCCGCTTCTGGAACGACCAGGTGCCGACCGAGACGTGCAGCCATCAGGGCATCACAACCTCGTACGATCTGGGCCGCAACACCGGCATTGAAGTAGAGGAAGAAGAGGAAGAGCCGGAGGAGACCACGGAAACGCCGGAGACCCCGACGACACCGGAAAACGATCCGACGATCGATCCAGAGACTGGGGAACCGGCAACTCCAACTGATCCGGAGAATCCCGGCGGCAGCACCGATCCCGGTGGATCTACGGATCCCGGCGGAACGATCGATCCGGGCGGCAGCACCGATCCCGGCGGCTCTACCGATCCGGGCGGTACGACTGATCCCGGCGGAACGACCGATCCGGGCGGCACGACTGAGCCGGAAACCCCGCCGCCGGATGATCCGGAGGCATAAAGCGCGGCAGGACCGTGTAAACTAACAAACGAATACCGTTCAGCGCCGCACAAGGCCGCACACATCGGGGCGTTAGCGGTGCCCTGCACCCGCAATCCGCTGCAGCGGGGATGATGCGGGCAAGGAGGGACGCACGCGCGGCGAGGCAGCCGCCAACAGGGCGATGAGAGACCGGTACTGCGCAACGGAGGACTGTGAACCATGTCAGGCGGGGAACCGAGCAGCATTAAGCAGAAACCATCGTGTGCCGCAGAGCTGCCGATTTCGAGCCCAAACCGCGGAAAGGCAGCCGGGCGTGCGCTTTCGAATTGACCGCGTGCGGTCTTGTGGGGCGCTGAACGGAAATTCGATTGAAACCACGCTTTCAATCGAAGCGATGTACCGAGCCTGCGGCTCGGATACATCGAAACGGGACAAAAGTTCCGATAAACGAAACTTTTGCTCCGACTGGTATAAAAAGTCCGGCAGAGCTGGACTTTTTATGAAAATTACGGCGCTGCCGCGATTTTCTATTGAAATGGCGCTGCAAGCAGCGCTGTATTTGGAACGCTTGGAGGCGGGCTTGCGCCCGCCTCTTTGTGGTGTGAGCAGGGTTTTGCCCGCAGGGGCGGAATTTTTCGGGAAAGGGGCTATACGCAGCTGTGTATCAGGCATTATACCGCAAATGGCGGCCGCAGACGTTCGCGGACGTGATCGGCCAGCAGCATATCACGGATACCCTGCGCGCGCAGCTCCAGTCCGGGCGGCTGAGCCATGCCTACCTGTTCACCGGCACGCGCGGCACGGGCAAGACCACCTGCGCCAAGATCCTCGCGCGCGCGGTCAACTGCGAGCACCCGGTGAACGGCGACCCGTGCAACGAGTGCGCGGCCTGCCGCGGCATCCTGGACGGCTCGGTGCTCGACGTGACCGAGATCGACGCGGCCTCGAACAACGGCGTGGACAACATCCGCGACCTGCGCGACGAGACGCGCTACACCCCCGCGCAGGTCAAAAAGCGCGTGTTCATCATCGACGAGGTTCACATGCTCTCGATCGGCGCGTTCAACGCGCTGCTCAAGACGCTCGAGGAGCCGCCCGAGCATGTGCTGTTCATTCTGGCGACGACCGAGCTGCACAAGGTGCCCGCGACCATCCTGTCGCGCTGCCAGCGGTTCGACTTCCGGCGCATCGGCGCGGAGGACATTGCCCGCCGCCTGCTCGACGTGGCGGCGGGCGAGGGTATCCAGCTGACCGAAGGCGCGGCGCGGCTGATCGCGCGCCTCGCGGACGGCGCGATGCGCGACGCGCTCTCCATGCTCGACCGCGCGGCGGCTGCCGGTGCGGTGGACGAGCAGACGGTCACCGCGGCGCTCGGCGTGCTCGGGCAGGACGACGGCGTGCGGCTGGCCGAGGCGCTCAAGGCGGGCGACCTCGCCGCAGCGGTCGGCCTGCTGGACGAATACTACAACGCGGGGCGTGACCTTGCCTCGGTCTACGACCAGATGCTTGGTCTGATTCGCGACGCGCTGCTGGTCAAAACGAGCAAAACCGATGTTTCCGGGCTGATTTCGCCCGCGTACAGTGTGAAAACATTGCAGAAACTGTGCGATGGGCTGGCCGCTTCCACGCTGATCGCGTGGAGCCGCGTGATCGGCGACGCGCTCGACCGGATGCGCAGCGCGGCGAACCGCCGCGTGGAAGCCGAGCTTTGCGCGGTGCGGCTGTGCAGCCTGGGCGCGGAGAATTACGATACGCTTGGCGGGCGCGTGGAAGCGCTCGAGGAAAAGCTGAAAAACGGCGTGCCGGTGCAGGTTGTGCAGGGCGCAGCGGCTCCCGCGTGCGGCACGGACGCACCGCCCCCGCCGGGGGATGAGGACGCGCCCCCGCCGCCGGACGACAGCGATGCGCCGCCCTGGCTGGGCGAGGAGCAGGGGCAGGCTTCCCCTGCCGCCCCGGCAAAACAGGAACCGGCGGACACGGCTTCTGCGCTGGTGGACTGGCCGCACTGGGCCAAGCTGCTCGAAGCGCTGACCGGCAAGATCAACACCGGCGCGCACACCAACCTCAAGCTGTCCGCGAAGGGCGTGCTCGAGGACGGCGCGCTCGTTATCCTGTGCGAGGACGGCATCACCGCCATGCTCGCCAAGGCGGAGCCGACCATGAAGGTCATCCGCGAGCAGGCGGCGGCGCTGGCCGGTGCGCCGATCAAGATCAAGGTGCGCGAGGCGGGCGACGAGCCGATACAGAAGAAGAATACCGCGGTGGATGAGATCATCGGCCGCGCGAAAGCATTTGACATCCAAGTGAAAGAACTGTAAGGAGGACATATCCATATGGCAAAGGGAAAGGGCTTTGGCGGCGGCTTCGGCGGCGGCATGAACATGCAGGCGATGATGAAGCAGGCGCAGAAGATGCAGGAGAGCATGCTCAAGGCGCAGGAGGAGATCGCCCAGATGGAGACCACCGGCACCGCGGGCGGCGGTATGGTGACTGCGACCGTGACCGGCACGTCCACGCTCAAGAGCATTGAGATCAAGCCGGACGTCGTCGACCCGGACGATATCGATATGCTGCAGGACCTGGTTGTCGCGGCGGTGAATGAAGCGCTCAAGGCGGCGGGCGAGAAGTCGCAGAGCCAGATGTCGGCCATCACCGGCGGCATGGGCGGACTGGGCGGCGGCCTGTTCTGATGGACTTTTTCGCCCCACCGGTCGAGCGGCTGATCGAGGAATTTGCCAAGCTGCCCGGCATCGGGCAGAAAACCGCGCAGCGGCTGGCGTTTTATGTGCTCGACCTGCCCAAGGAGGACGCAGAGCGCTTCGCGGACGCGATCCGCGACGCCAAGGCGCATACCTTCACCTGTAAGCGCTGCCAGAACCTGACGGACAGCGAGACCTGTCCGATCTGCGCAGACAAAACGCGCGACCAGAAGACCATCTGTGTGGTCGCTGAGCCGCGCGATGTGGTTGCGTTTGAACGCACCAAGGAATACAAGGGCCTGTACCATGTGCTGCACGGCACGCTGTCGCCGATGGGCCATGTCGGCCCGGACGATATCCGCATCCGCGAGCTGGTGCAGCGTGTCGCGGACGAGGACACCGAGGAGGTCATCCTCGCCACCAACCCGGACACCGAGGGCGAGGCGACCGCGATGTATATTTCGCGGCTGTTGCAGCCGTTTGGGATCAAGATCACCCGCCTGGCTTACGGCATCCCGGTCGGCGGGCATCTGGAATTTGTGGACGAGGTGACGCTCACCCGCGCGCTCGAGGGCCGGCAGGAGCTTTGAGCCCTTGCTGATTCTGGGGAAGTGCTGCCACCCAGTAGGGGCGCGGTGAGAATTGCAACACCTCTCTGTAGGGCGCGAGAAGGTGAATTGCCGCGCAGCGGCAAGAGAGGCTGGCCTGGGCCACGACTCGGCGCGCCAAACTGGCCTGGGTCATGACTCGGCGCGTTAAACGCTGCATCTACCCCGTAGGGGCGCGCATTGCGCGCCCGGGGGAACGATGCGGCTATGCGCCGCAGGCACACAAGAGGAGGGGGAACCAAGGTTCCCCCTGCCTCTTGCGAATCACCACCCCTTCCTTCAGGACGCGCTGCGCGCGTAAGAGCAAGTGGCGCTTTCCGGCTGCCGCCCATCTGCCGTATTAGGGCAAGCGGAACGGCTGCCACCCCGGAGGAACGCGGTCACGCTTGCAGCACCTCTCCGTAGGGCGCGAGAAGGTGAATTGCTGCGCAGCGGCAAGAGAGGCTGGCCTGGGCCACGACTCGGCGCGCCAAACGCTGCATCCATATTCCGTAGGGGCGCGCAGTGCGCGCCCGTATACCCCCAGAGCAGGGCGCAGCGGCTCGCGCCCCTACGGGGACAAACCACTCGATTCCTGCCTGTGCGTTATGTGCACAAAAAACAGGAACGGCCGGACTTTCGTCCGGCCGCTCCCGCAATAAAAGGTAGGATAGAGAGTAGAAAGCAAGAACATGTGGGGGGATCTTACGCTTTCCACGTTTATTATAATAAATTGGAATTGTGAACATTCTGTGTACATTTCGCAACAAATTTGAGTTTTTCATTTGATCGGGAGGAATACGGCCAGTGGCAGACCTGAAAAAAGAAATTGAAAACCGGCGCACGTTTGCGATCATTTCGCACCCTGACGCCGGTAAAACCACCATCACCGAGAAGTTTTTGCTCTACGGCGGCGCGATTCAGGAAGCCGGCATGGTCAAGGGCAAGAAAAACAGCCGCCATGCGGTTTCCGACTGGATGGAGATCGAGAAGCAGCGCGGTATTTCGGTCACGTCCTCGGTGCTGCAGTTCCGGTACGAGGGTAAGTGCATCAACATTCTGGACACCCCGGGCCATCAGGACTTTTCCGAGGATACCTACCGCACGCTGATGGCGGCGGACTCGGCGGTCATGGTCATCGACGCCTCCAAGGGCGTCGAGGCGCAGACGCGCAAGCTGTTCAAGGTATGCGCGATGCGCGGCGTGCCGATCTTCACCTTTATCAACAAGATGGACCGCGAGGCGCGCGACCCCTACGAGCTGCTCGAGGAGATCGAGAACGAGCTGGGCATCGGCACGTTCGCGGTCAACTGGCCGATCGGCTCGGGCAAGCGCTTCAAGGGCGTGTACGACCGCATGGACGACGAGGTCATCGCGTTTGAGGGCGCGGACTTCCGCCACGAGGTCAAGGCGCAGCGCCTGTCCATCGACGACCCCATCCTCGAGGGCCTGCTGCCCGAGGATCAGTACCAGACCCTGATCGACGACGTGGAGCTGCTTTCGGGCGCGGGCGACGAGTTCGACCTCAAAGCTGTGCATGAGGGACGCCTGTCGCCGGTGTTCTTCGGTTCGGCGCTGACCAATTTCGGCGTAGAGCCCTTCCTCAAGAAGTTTTTGCAGATGACCCCGCCGCCGACTGCGCGCACGGCGGATATCGGCGTGATCGACCCGTTTGACGACCATTTCTCCGCGTTCGTGTTCAAGATTCAGGCGAACATGAACAAGGCGCACCGCGACCGCATCGCGTTCATGCGCATCTGCTCGGGCAAGTTTGTGCGCGGCGAAGAGGTGCTGCACATGCGCACGGGCAAAAAGATGGTGCTCGCCGCGCCGCAGCAGCTGATGGCGCAGGACCGCTCGATCGTGGACGAGGCCTATGCGGGCGACATCATCGGCATTTTTGACCCGGGCGTGTTTGCGATCGGCGACACGGTGTGCGACCCCAAGCACAAGTGCGTGTTCTCGGGCATCCCGACCTTTGCGCCCGAGCTGTTCGCGACCGTGCGGCAGAAGGATACCCTGAAGCGTAAGCAGTTCGTCAAGGGCGTGGAGCAGATCGCGCAGGAGGGCGCGATCCAGATCTTCCGCGAGCCGGGCGCAGGCATGGAGTCGGTCATCGTGGGTGTGGTCGGCGTGCTGCAGTTCGAGGTGCTGGAGTACCGCCTGAAAAACGAGTATAACGTCGAGATCATCCGCGAGAACCTGCCCTATGAGCACATCCGCTGGGTGGAGAACGATGAAGAGGACTTTGACGTCAAGAAGCTCCAGCTGACGAGCGACACCAAGATCGTCGAGGACCTCAAGGGCAACACGCTGCTGCTGTTCTCCTCGCCGTGGAACATCACCTATGCGCTCGACCACAACGAGGGCCTCAAGCTGGCGGAGTTTTCGGAAAACGCATAAAAAATAATCTCGATTGGAAGGCACGCCTTCCAATCGAAATGGACACACCGCGGCTATGCCGCGGATGTGTCCCGAACTTCAGAAAGTTCCGCCAAAGCGAAACTTTCTTTCGTACTTGCATCAAACCCCACGCGCATGTCGCGGGTTTTGATGAAAACGGCTGCATTGCAGCCGTTTTCTATTGAATACGCACCTGCGGTGCGAGTACAGGCATATATTCATTTCAATCTGCATAAAAAGAAAAGAGCGGCCAAACGGCCGCCCTTTTCTTTTTGCCTTAAAAGGTTAATGGGTTCTCCTCGCGCTCGCGCACGGCCTTCATATACTGCCAGATCAGCACGACCGGCACAAACTGGCACACGAGCTGGATGAGTACACAGATTGCCAGCATGCCGGCGAGCAGCAGGAAGCTGGCGATGAACGCGCCGAGCAGCGGCGCGTACAGGCACCACCGGATGCGCCGCGCCGGGAAGGCATAGCCGCAGGAGATGACGCGCTCGTCCAGGCCCCAGTACATGTAATAGTCGCTGAGCAGGCTCGCCACGCTGCCCGCAAGCGAGAGCAGGGACAGGAAGTTGAGCAGCATCTGGTTTTCCGGGGCAAAGCGCGTGCAGACCAGCGCCAGCACGACCAGAGCAATTGCAAACAGGCGTGTGGGGAAGGCGCGCGCAAACAGCACGCTTTCGTCCGAAAGACGGTACAGCACATAGGCGATCAGCCCGAAGCATGCGAGATTCAGCACATTGGCGACCAGCAGCAGGGGCATGAAATCCGACAGCGCGGTTAAGTTGAGCAGGGCGGAACCTGTGAGCGCGATCCAGAGCAGACGCAGATAGGGATAGATTTTCATAACAGATATTCCTCCAAGTATAGTATAGCATAGTCCGGCGCGGTATGGGAAATTTTTTTGCGGAAGGGGGTTGACATTTCTGTATCGCTGTATTATTATCATAGTACAAAGAAACAGAGAGGAGCGAGCCTATGCAATGGCAACTGCGGGGCGACCGGCCGATCTATCAGCAGCTCATGGAGCAGCTGACCGAGCAGATCGTAAGCGGCCAGCTCGGCGCGGGCGATAAGGTGCCGCCCGTGCGGGAGCTGGCGGCCGAAGCGGGGGTGAACCCCAATACAATGCAGCGCGCGCTGGCGGACCTCGAGCGCGAAGGGCTGATGTACACCAACCGCACCAGTGGACGATATGTCACGGAGGACAAAGAGATGATTGCAAAGATTCGGGAGCAGATTGCAAGCGACCGCATTTCGGAATTCCTGGCGGGCATGAGCCAGCTTGGCTTCACCGAGCAGGAAATCGTAACACTTTTGGAAAAACGCAGGAAGGAGGGCAGTGAGGATGGAACAGAGAAATGAACTGGTGGTATGCCAGGGGCTGACCAAGGTTTACGGCAGCGTCAAGGCGCTTGACAACCTGAACCTGACGCTCGAGCGCGGCCGGTTCATCGGCCTGCTGGGGCCGAACGGCTCGGGCAAGACGACCGCTATCAAGCTGCTCAACGGCCTGCTCCAGCCGACCAGTGGCACGGTCACCATCGACGGCGAGGCGCCCGGCATCCACACGCACAGCGTGGTCAGCTACCTGCCTGACCGTGCTTACCTCAATGACTGGATGAAGGTCTGCGACCTGATCGACTTTTTCGCGGACTTCTACGCGGATTTCGACAAGGTCAAGGCAAACGACATGCTGAAAACGCTGGATATCAGCCCGCTCAGCCGCCTCAAGACCCTGTCCAAGGGCACGAAGGAAAAGGTGCAGCTCATCCTGACCATGAGCCGCAGGGCGCAGCTGTTCCTGCTTGACGAGCCGATCGGCGGCGTGGACCCCGCGGCGCGCGACTACATCCTCAATACGATTCTGTCCAATTACAGCGAGGATGCGTCCGTACTGCTGTCCACCCATCTGATCGCGGATATCGAGCGTGTGCTCGATGAGGTGGTGTTCCTCAAAAACGGCGTGATGACCCTGCATGAGAGTGTGGACGCCATCCGCGAGGAGCACGGGAAATCGGTCGATATGCTGTTCCGGGAGGTGTTCGCATGCTGAAATTATTGAAATATGAGTGGAAGGCGTGTGCACGTACCTGCCTGCCGATGTATGCGGCGGTGCTGCTGCTGGCAGTTGTCAACCGCCTGACCATGACTGACAGCATACAGGGACTGCTGTATGGCATCCCGACCGCGCTGCTGGCTCTGCTGTACTTCGGCGTGATGGTAGCTGTACTCGTGGTGACCGAGGTCATCCTGATCCAGCGGTTCTATAAGAGCCTGCTGGGTGACGAAGGCTACCTGATGTTCACCCTGCCGGTGACGGTCTCCCAGCACATCTGGGCCAAGACCATTATTGCGGCGGTTATGAGCATCATCAGCATTGCTGCGGCCGTGCTGAGCATCGGCATTATCGGTTCGGGCGCGCAGATGCTCGTCGGGCTCGGCGACGTGCTGGCAGGCATCGGGAAATCCTTTGCCAGCGATCCTAATACGCTGTTCTATACCATAGAGTCGATTATCTGGCTGCTGCTCCTGGCAGGCGCCGCCATGCTGTTCATCTATCTGTGCATGGCACTCGGCCATCTGGCGAAAAAGCACCGCGTGCTCATGTCGGTCGTATGGTACTTTGTTCTGTCGACCATCGCCCAGTTCCTGTTCATGTTCTTCATCATGGGCGTGGGCAACCTGCCGCTCAAGGGCTTCTGGATGGCACTGAACGACTTCTTCTACGGCGTAGGGGTAGCGGGAACCATCCATATCGGTATGATCACCCTGTGCCTTGGCACGGCGGCAGTCGGCGCGGTGTTCTTCCTCGGCACCCGGTATATCCTCAAAAACAAACTCAATCTGGAATAAGACCATATCTGTTTTTCACCACGGGGGACGCGCGTTTCCGCGCGTCCCTTTCTGCACCCAAAATACAGGAAAGCTTTATCAATTCTTAAACTTTTCATCAGGAAAATCAAAAGAAATACAAGGTAGAATGGGATCAGAAAGGGAGGAGAGGGACATGACAGCGACAGTGCAGCGACATGAGGGAACCGGCAGGGCGCGCGCCGCGCAGCGCTATACCGCGGCCGAGCTGACCGCGCTGTTCTTTGCCTTTTCGGCCGTCGGCTGGCTGTGGGAGGTCGCACTGCATCTGGTGCTCGAGGGCGAGCTGGTCAACCGCGGCACCATGCTCGGCCCGTGGCTGCCGATCTACGGCGCGGGCGGGGTGCTGGCGGTGCTGCTGCTCCGCCGCTTTGCGGACAGGCCGGTGCTGACATTTGCGCTGGGCACGGCGCTGTGCACCGCGGTCGAATACGGGACGGGCAAATACCTGCTCGCGGTATACGGGCAGCGCTGGTGGGATTACAGTATGTACCCGCTCAACATCGACGGGCTGATCAGCCCGCTGACCTCGCTGCTGTTCGGGCTGGGCTGCTGCGCGGCGGTCTACTGGGCAGGGCCTGCGCTGGCCGCGCGGTTCCGGCGGCTGACCCGGCGGCAGGCGCGCGTGCTGTGCGCCGCGCTGGCGGCGCTGTTCCTGCTGGATTTTCTCTGGTCGACCGCGCACCCGAACACGGGCGCAGGTGTGACCGCCCCGCCGGGCGTCATAATCGTGGTCGAGCCGAACGAGATCGCCCTGCTGGCACATAATTTACCGTAATATGCTTGCGCGCGCCCCGCTTCTCTGTTATGATGAAGGTAGAGAAGGGGGGCGCGTTTTTATGAAATGCCAGCATTGCGGGATCAACTTTGACGACAGCGAGCGTGAGTGCCCGATCTGCGGCGCGCGCGCAGGCAGCCGCGGCCGTTTGGGGGAGGCGCAAAAGACGATACGCGCGCGCAGCGCAGAGCGCACACAGGCAAAGACCGCCTCATATACGCCGGCAAAGCGCAAACCCACGGCGCGCAAGGCCAGGGCAAGCGTCAAGCCCATCCGGGAGAACAAAAAGAACGGCAAGGGGAAGATCGCGGCGATCGCTGCGGTTGTAGTGCTGATCATCAACTTCCTGCCGGCGCTGACCGACCTGTTCGACACGGTCTGGTACGAATTTTCCGACAGCATCAGCGCCTTTGAGGATCTGGATTCGGATTACAGCGGCAGCGAAGACGTGCTCTATGTGCCTGGCGAGCACTATACTTACGATGCGGATCATTACCAGTATGTCTATGCCGCGCTGCATGACCTGACCGGCGGCTATGCCGCGGGCGTGCTGTCCGACGGCTCGACGATTGAAATCTCGGTGGAAGAGGGCGAGATGGGCGACTATACGCTCATCATGCAGGACGGTACGGGCGCCTATCTGGAAACGGGATATACCTGGTGCTCCTATAACTACCCGGAGGAGGAAGCCTACAACGAGGCTTACCCGCCCTATCAGTATGACTGCTTCACCCTGAGCCTTGACGTGTACGACTGCTCGTACGACAGCGCAGGGGGCAGCATCCCGGAACGCTATGCGCTCGATGAATATGAGGAGCGCTGGTTCCTGCTGTACTATGCGCCGGAGACCGGCGAGGTTGTGCTGGAGGATCTGGACGGGAGCGGCCTGTTCGGTGCGGACGAATTTCTGACCCTTCAGCCGCTGGAAAACGGATAATAAAAAAGGAAGCCAAGAGGCTTCCTTTTTTTATTGCTTTCTATTGTTCTTTTGTGCCCTGCCGCAGATAGCGGAGCGTTTCCGCAACGTTTTCCTGATGCAGCTCCGCCGCGCGGAAGTGCAGCAGATGGAAATTGATATTGAACAGCGAGCCGAGGCCGACCGCGCAGATGACCGTGCCGATGCCAACCTGCCCGCCGAGCAGGAAGCCGATGATGATCACGACGATTTCGACCAAGGCGCGGCACAGGCCGACCGAGCGGCCGGTCTTGCGCGCGAGCGCGACCATGAGCGCGTCGCGCGGGCCTGCGCCGAGCGCGCTTTTCATGTACATCCAGGTGCCCAGCGCGAGCAGTTCGAGCCCGATCAGCAGCATCACGATGCCCGGCAGCAGGCCGGTCATCAGCGGGATCCAGTCCAGCGCGAGCAGGGCGTCGATAAACACCGCGCACAGGATGATGTTGATGATCGTGCCGAAGCCGAAGCTCTCGCCGCAGAGCACCGCCGCGCCGATCGCGGCCGCGCCCACAATCATGGACGCGGTGCCGTAGGTGATGCCGAGGGACTGCGACATGCCCTGCTGCAATACGCTCCACGGTTCCAGACCGACGTTGGCCTGCAGCATCAAAGTGATGCCGACTGCGCTGACCACCATCCCGGCAACCAGCCAGAGCAGACGGCGGATGTAATCCCGGATCATGGTTCAGCCCTCCGCAGCGAATTCGCGCACCAGACGGGCGGCGGTCTCACAGTCCGCGCGGGCGATATCGTGGTGGCATACCATACGGTATTCGCCGCCCATGCAGCCGGTCACCTTGGCGCCGTGCTCGAGCATCCACGCCGGATAGCGCGCGGCCTTGTCCGCATCCCAGTCCGTAGTGAAGAACACCATGTCGATCTGGATGCGGTCGGCAAAGACGTGCACGCCGTCGATCTCGTCCAGCAGGGAGCCGAGGTATTTTGCGTTTTCGTGGTCCGCGCCCACGCGATCGGTCATATCGCGCAGCGCGATCAGGCCCGCCGCCGCGAGGAAACCGGCCTGCCGCATGCCGCCGCCCAAAATGCGGCGCGCGCGGCGCGCCCGCCAGATCAGGTCCTTCGGGCCGGCGAGGATCGAGCCGACCGGGGCGCACAGGCCCTTGGACAGGCAGCACATCACGGTGTCGCAGTACTGCGTCAGCTCGCGCACATCGGACACGCCCAGCGCCGCCGCGGCATTGAACAGGCGCGCGCCGTCCAGATGCACGGCAGCGCCCGACTCATGCGCGGCCTCGTATACCGCGCGCATGTTGTCCAGCGACACGACTGCGCCCGAGGAATGTGCGTTTTCCATGACCACCAGCGTCGCGGGCGCGACCTGCAGGTCGCTGTCATCCGTCAGGCAGGCGCGGACGGATGCCGGGTCCATCGTGCCGTCCACGCTCTTCGGGAAGCGCAGCGAAACGCCGGCGAGCTGGCCGTAGGAGCCGGCCTCGTGGTCGGCAATGTGGGAATGTGGGTCGATCACCACACAGTCGCCGCGGCGCGTGTGCGCCATCAGCGCGCAGGCGTTGCCCTGCATGCCCGAGGTGACGAACAGCGCGGCCTCCTTGCCCAGACGCTCGGCGGCGTAGGCTTCGAGTTCGTGCAGGGTGGGGTCGTCGTCGAATACGTCGTCGCCCACGACAGCGGAAGCCATCGCGTCGCGCATCGCCTGCGTCGGCTGGGTGACGGTATCACTCCGCAAATCAATATACCGCATGATAAAACAACCTCCGTTATCTGAAAATTTCTCATAGAATCACACAAAACCGGGGCGCTGCCTCGGTTTTGCGATCATGGGGAAGCGTCCTATAAGTACAGCTCTCCCCAGCGCCCGCACGGCGCAAAGCCGATCTGCCGGTACAGCTCGGCGACTTCGTCATAGCCGGAAACCAGCCGCGGGGTTTTGCCCATCGCCTGGATGCGCTGCACCAGAAAACGGGTGATGTACGAGCCCCAGCCCTTGTGCCGGTGCTCGGGCACGACAGCGACCGCGCCGATCACGCTGCATTCGTCGTCCGTCGAGGCGACGCTGCCCGTGCCGATGACCGCGCCGTCCACCTCGAGCTGGTACAGCTCAGACAGCCCGCGCGACAGTCGGCGGTTCAGATCTGCGGCCCAGCTGTCAAACACGAAATGCGTGCGGTAGTACTCGTGGCTGCGCTGGAGCACATCAAACACCGCGCGCGGATCGCCCGGATGGATATCCGGGAAGCTGCCCTGCAGCGGCGCGCCGCGGTAGACCATGTAATATGAGCTTTCGGTTGTGCCGCCGACCAGATTTTGCAGCGCCTGACACTGCGTCCAGTTGGTATCGACCTCGTGCACCTGCATGCGCCGGATCAGATCGGCGATCGGCGCGGGATCGGCGCGCTCGTCGGACGAGATGGTCAGCACGCCGTCCGACAGATACAGCGCCGCGGCGGGCTCACGCCCCTTGCGGCACAGGTAAAATTGCACGCTGGGATCGCCCAGACCATAGGCGCGCAGCGCGGTCAGCGCACGCGAGCCGAAGATGTGTTCATGCGCGCAGGCAGCGGTAAAATCCGGGGTGTCTGCGGCAGTCACCGGGATCAGCATAGCGGGACCCTTCTTTCATTATATTATATATATTAGGGCGGAGCGGGGCCGGTTCAGGCATCCTCCTTTTTGATCTGCGAGAGATAGCGGTACACGCTCGCCTGCGAGCAGTGCAGCGCGTCGGCCACGTCCTTGACCGCGCCCTTGAGCAGGAAGATGCCGCCGGTCTCGAGCGAGGCGATGATCTGCATGCGCTCGTCCGGGGTCAGGCGGTCGGCGGTCACGCCGAGGCGCACCAGCTCGCGGCCAACCGCATCGCCCGCCACGGCGTCGATCGAGTTGTGGAAGCTCTCGGTCGTGGACGGTATGGTGCGCATCGCTTCGCGTTCGTGCTGCTCGTGGGGCTGGAACAGCTCGTTGACGAAATGATCCGGATGGCAAAGCTGCAGGATGTTTTTGCTGACCGCCTCGTAGCGGCTGTCGTCAAAATTGATGCACAGCATACCGATCAGCTTCCCGTTCTGCTTGATAAACAGTGTCGAGGAGCGGAGCGTTTTGCCCTCGGCGGACAAGCCGCAGTAGTGCAGGCGGTAGTCCTGCGTTTCGTAGCTTTTGTCCATCAGGATCTGCAGCGCAACGTTGGTCAGCGGCGCGCCTACCTCACGTCCGCTGACGTGATTGTTTGCAATGGCGATAATGGAACGGTTTTTGTCGGTCAGATCATGCAGGGCGACCTCGTAATCCGGGCCCAGAGCCTGTCCCAGGAACTCAGTCAATTTGGCATAATGCTGTAGAAGCGGGTTGGCCATGCGCTCACCTCAATTCCTTATTTTCAAAAAACAGGGGGATCATTTTGGATGATTTTATTATAACGCAAAAAATAGGGGGAAGTCAAAAAAGATAAAAAGAATTTATCACAATTAAGAGAAAAAGTTATTATGAAATTTCCACAAAACCTATGTAAAATCCCCACAAACAAAAAAAATAAAAGTAGTGAATCGTACAAAATGAACAAACACCTATTGACAATTAATTATTCCGGTGATAAATTAGTTTCAGAAAAGGAGGCGGATAAGATGAAAAAAACAATCAGTACGGAGCTGGCGCCGGCGGCGATCGGACCGTACGCACAGGCTGTTGCAACCGACGGACTGATCATCACATCCGGTCAGTTACCCATTGATCCTGCAACGGGGGCATTCCCGGAGGGCATTGCAGCGCAGACCAGGCAGTCCCTTGAGAATGTCAAGGCGATCCTCGCCGAGGCAGGTGTTGGGATGGACCGCGTCATCAAGACGACCGTGTTCCTCAGCGACATGAACAACTTCGGCGCGATGAACGAAGTATACGCGACCTTCTTCCCGGAGGGAAGCTATCCTGCCCGTTCTGCTGTCGAGGTAGCGCGCCTGCCCAAGGACGCGCTGGTCGAGATCGAGGTAATCGCGGTTCCGTAACCCTTTATTTCATGTAGTTCACAATATTTGTGAAAGATACTGTCCGCCAGTCAGAAATACCGGAATTGGGAAATCCGGTGATCGACGACCGGGGTATCCTCTATAAAACAACGGCGCACTGCGCCAAAGATTATTGGAGGTAATTTTATGGACAAGAATTTAGCTCACTACCCGCTGGACGTTCCCGCTCCGCATCATTACACGTTCGCAGTACGCGACATCCCGGAAGTTACCATCGAGCAGCGCGAGCGCGCTCTGAATGCTACCCACTGGAATGAATTCGCATTCCCGGCTGGCATGCTGACGGTCGATATGCTGTCTGACTCCGGCACGACCGCTATGACCAACCATCAGTGGGCGTCCCTGTTCCTCGGCGACGAGGCGTATGGCCGCAACACCGGTTACTACGTCCTGCTCGACACCTTCCGCGACATCTTCGAGCGCGGCGGCGAGAAGAACTGGAAGAAGATCATCGACCTCGTGCGCACCGACTGCCGCGATGTTGAGAAGATGATGGACGAAGTTTACCTCTGCGAGTACGAAGGCGGCCTGTTCAACGGCGGCGCAGCGCAGATGGAGCGCCCGAACGCATTTATCATCCAGCAGGGCCGTGCAGCTGAGTCTGTTCTGATGGAAATCGTCCGCAACATTCTCCAGAAGCGCTACCCGGGCAAGAAGTTCACCATCCCGTCCAACGGCCACTTTGATACCACCGAGGGCAACATCAAGCAGATGGGCTCTATCCCGCGCAACCTGTACAACAAGGAGCTGCTGTGGGAAGTTCCGGAAGGCGGCAAGTACGAGAAGAACCCGTTCAAGGGCAACATGGACATCGAGAAGCTCGAGCAGCTGATCGAAGGCGTTGGCCCGGAGAACGTTCCGCTGATCTTCACCTGCATCACCAACAACCCGGTCTGCGGCCAGGCGGTTTCGATGGCAAACCTGAAGGAAATCAACCGCGTTGCGCATAAGTACAACATCCCGCTGGTATTCGACGCTGCGCGCTGGGCTGAGAACGCATACTTCATCAAGATGAACGAGGAAGGCTACGCCGACAAGTCCATCGCTGAGATCGCGACCGAGATGTTCTCTTACTGCGATGCGTTCACCATGTCCGCTAAGAAGGACGGCCACGCTAACATGGGCGGTATGCTCGCATTCCGCGACAAGGGCCTGTTCTGGAAGAACTTCTCCGACTTTGACGAGAACGGCAACGTAGTTACCGACGTAGGCGTTTTGCTCAAGGTTAAGCAGATCTCCTGCTACGGCAACGACTCCTACGGCGGCATGTCCGGCCGTGACATCATGGCTCTGGCAGTTGGCCTGTATGAGAGCTGCGACTTCAACTACCTGAACGAGCGCGTTGCACAGTGCAACTATCTGGCAGAGGGCTTCTACAAGGCCGGCGTCAAGGGCGTTGTCCTGCCGGCAGGCGGCCACGCTGTATACATCAACATGGACGAGTTCTTCGACGGCAAGCGCGGCCACGACACCTTCGCAGGCGAGGGCTTCAGCCTTGAGCTGATCCGCCGCTACGGTATCCGTGTATCCGAACTGGGCGACTACTCGATGGAGTATGACCTCAAGACCCCGGAGCAGCAGGCAGAGGTCTGCAACGTTGTCCGCTTCGCAATCGACCGCAGCCGTCTGACCCAGGAGCATCTGGACTACGTCATCGCGGCTGTCAAGGCGCTGTACGAGGATCGTGAGAATATCCCGAACATGCGTATCGTCTGGGGCCACAACCTCCCGATGCGTCACTTCCACGCATTCCTGGAGCCGTACCCGAACGAAGAGAAGTAATCTCTGACAACATAACAATATGTGCGTAACCTGCGCCGCGTGGAAAGAGCGCAGGAGAGGAAAGAATGTTGGTGCCCCGCGGAAAACTGAATTTTTTCCGCGGGGTTCCTTTAGTGGGATTCTCTATAGTTCAGCCGGCTGCTTACAGCCGGTACAGAAAAAGGCGTCCCCCGTGCTACGCACAGGGGCTGCCAGATCGAACGGAGGGTAAATATGGAGAATACTACTAACAAATTGCAAAAGCAGGACGGCTTTAAGTCCCAGTGGGGCTTTATTATGGCAGCCGTTGGTTCCTGCGTCGGTATGGCGAACGTTTGGCGTTTCCCGATGCTGGTTTCCAAGTACGGCGGCATGACCTTCCTTATCTGGTATTTTATTTTCGCATTCATCATCTGCCAGTCCGGTATGATGGAAGAGTTCTCGCTTGGCCGCTGGGCACACAGTGGCCCGTCCGGCGCCTTTGCCAAGGCGATGGAAAACGGCGGCAAGTCCAAAAAAGTGGGCCAGTGGCTGGGCGGTATTCCGGTGCTCGGTTCGCTGTGTCTGGCGATCGGCTATTCGGTCATCATGGGCTGGGTATTTGCTTACACTAAGATGGCAATCACCGGCGAACTGACTGCAATGGGTCAGGATATGGACGCCATCGGCGGCACTTTCGGTGCGATGGCGCCGGAAGCTCCCAACCTGATCGAAGCGATCAAGATGACGTTTGCCACCGGCGGCGCAAACAACTTCTGGATCATCATTGGCATTGTCGTTTCGTTCCTGATTATGATCATGGGCGTCTCGGGCGGCATCGAGAAGTCCTGTAAGATCATGATCCCGGCGCTGTATGTGCTGTTCATTGCACTGGCAGTGCTGATGATCTTCACCCCCGGCACTGCTGAAGGCTACAAGTACATCTTCTCCATCAACTGGGAAGGCTTCCTGAATCCGCAGGTTTGGGTTTATGCATTCGGCCAGTGCTTCTTCTCACTGTCCGTTGCGGGTTCCGGCTCGGTTGTTTACGGTTCTTACCTTGGCGACGACGTTAAGATCCGCCAGTCTGCTATCATCTGTGCGATCATGGATACTTCCGCAGCGCTGCTGGCAATGCTGATCATCATCCCGGCGATGTCTACTGTTGGCGCTGACCTCGGCAACGGCGGCCCGGGCCTGATGTTCATCTACGTGTTGCCTGTATTCAACAATATGGGTGCGATCGCTCGTCTGATCGTTATCTTCTTCTATGTTGCGATTCTGTTCGCAGGTGTATCTTCGGTTATCAACCTGTTTGAGACCCCGATCAACTTCCTGCAGGAGCAGCTGCACATGAAGCGTATTACGGCAACTGCAATCATTCATGTGGTCGGCCTGATCGTTGCGCTGATGATCCAGCCGTGGACCTCCCAGTGGATGGATACGGTTTCGATCTATGTCCTCCCGCTTGGCGCGCTTACCGCAGGCATCATGTTCTTCTGGGTCATGAAGAAGGACACCGCAATTGCTGCGGCGCAGCTGGGCTCTGACAAGCCGATCATGAAGTGGTTTATGCCCTTCGGCAAATATGTCTTTGTTCCGCTTTGCATTGCCTGCTTCGTACTGGGCATTGCCTGGGGCGGCATCGGTTAATACATTCGCAGAGTTCAGTCATATACTGCCCCCTTCCCACGGCAAATGTCCGCCGCCTGTTGCAGGCGGCGGACATTTTATGTTATACTAAAAGAAAGCGGGGAAATATTTTTGGAAATTGAGGAAATGAGAGAAAAGGAGAATGGAATGAACACTGATGTGCGCGAAAAGATATCCGGCGCCGCAACTGCGATCGAGATTACGCTGGGCGTGATCATCCTGATCGCCTGTGTGGTTGCAAGCCTCGGTATCGTATTCACGACAGATGTGCAGCAGCTGTTTGTATCGCCGGATTATCTGCAGGCCCGCCTGAGCGACGCCTGCCTGATCATCATCGGCATCGAGCTGATCAAGATGATCAACAGCTACACGATCGATTCTGTGATCGACGTGATGCTGCTTACGGTGGCAAGGCAGATGGTGGTCGAGCATACTGCGCCGATCGAAAACCTGATCACGGTGATCGCGGTCGGCCTCCTGTTTGTCATCCGCAAGTATTTGTACATCTCCCATCTGGACAGACGCAAGAAAAAGAAGGACATCGAGGAAAACGTCCGGGCAGCTGTGCTCGGCGAGGATATTCTGAAAAAGGAAAGATGAACGCAAAAAAGCGGGCCGCCGATCGGGCGGCCCGTTTTCCTGTCTCCGCACTATTCCTGGCACACGATGAACCGCACGCCGGTTTTGGTCTTCTCCGCGCGGCAGGCAAGGCTGTGCAGCGCGAGGATCTTGCGCGTGATCGCAAGCCCGAGACCGTGCCCGCCCGCGCGGGAACGCGCCTTGTCCCCGCGGTAGAACATCTCAAACAGGCGGGGGAGCTCCTCCTCCGGGATGGGCTCGCAGTCGTTTTCCACGGTCAGCAGCGCCGTCTGCGCCTGCCGCAGCGTGACCGAGATGCGCCCGCCGTCGGGCGAATACCTGGTCGCGTTCTCGAGCAGGCAGCCGAACGCCCGGCGCAGCAGGGTCTCGTCTCCGCGGATGCGCACGCCGTCCATGAGGTCGCAGGCCAGGCGGCGGTTTTCAAACAGCGGCGCGTATTCCTCGAGCAGCGACCGGGTGAGCGCGGTCAGGTCGACCGTTTTGCGGTTTTGCAGCTCGTCCGTGCGGTCGAGGCGGGTGTAGTCCAGCATTTCGCGCACGAGCTCGTTCATGCGGCCGGTTTCCTGCTCGATCGCGGCGAGGTAGCGCGCGTTTTCCTCCGGGGAGATGTCCTGCGCGATGGCCTCGGCGTAGCCGCCGATCAGCGCGAGCGGGGTCTTGAGGTCGTGGCTCGCCGCGGCGACGAACTGCTGCCGCTTGTCCTCGAGGTCGCGCTCGCTGTCCCAGCGCGCATGCAGGTCGCCCGCCATGTCGCTGAGAGCGCGGTTGAGCTGGCCGATCTCGTCCCCGCGGGCGGTGTCCGGGTGGAACTGGTCGAACTCAAGGTGCGCGACGTGCTGCGCCTGACGGGTGGTGTCGTACAGCGGGTAGACCACCGCGCGGCGCACGCCTTTGTAGAACAGATAGAGGAGAAAAACGCACAAAAGGAATACCATCATGGGAAAACTGCGGAAATATTCGGCGATCTCAGCATAATAATCATACACATAGGTGTATTGGATGACAAGGTATCGGTTTGCCCATGTATTTGCTGCAAAATTATGACGTGCTAAATCTTCTAATTCAAGAGTACTCACACCGCGCTGTCGGGCTTGTACCCATCGCATGGCGTCCAGATGCTGTTTATAATCAGAACCGGGGCGGCTGTCCTGATAATAGAACCGACAGGTATCCTGCTCGGTGACCGGCCGGCTTGCCCGCCAAACCTGCTGCCCGTCCTGCGTTTCCATGCGGTTCGGATAGAAAAGGTGAGGGGAGACGGTATCGTCCAGCACACCGTAAACGGTCAGCAACGGATTCCAAAGCGGCAAGTCATGTGTGACGTCCTGCGTCTCCAGATAGTCATAAAAAGATTGTATTTCATCGACTGAAAAGTCACCGATATCGACCACAATGCCTTCTTCATACCCAACCGGTTCGTCGGAGTGGAGCAATCCTTTCACGCACCATGCGGAATTGACGACGACGGTTTCGTTGTTGGTGAAATATCGTATGCTGTAAGGTGAATCGGCGTAAATTTCATAGAGATCTGATTTCAAGCGGTAATACTCCGGCGTGTTTGGATAGGGCATATGCGCAAAATCATATTGCTTATCTTCCAATACTGCCATGATATTCTCAAAATTGTTTGCTGTGTGGCGAGAAGCGTTGCTGTCTACTGCGTATTCTGCCTTTGTCCATGCAAACCACGTCCACAGCGCGCACACGAGCACCAGCATAAGCGCCATGAGCGTGGTCAGCCGCGTCGCAATGCTGCGCCGCAGCCAAAATGCCTTCAGCTTTTTCATCACGATCCCCCCAATCGGTACCCCTTGCCGTAGACCGCTTTGATATGCTGCGCCGCCGTGCCGAGCGCTTTCCGCAGCCCCGCCACATGGCGGTCGACCATACGCTCGTCGCCGTCGAACTCCACGCCCCACACGCGCTCGATCAGCAGGTCGCGCGATACCGTGCGCCCCTGCTCGCGCAGCAGCAGCTCCAAAATCTGCGCCTCCTTGGGGCGCAGGGCGACCGGCGCGCCGTCCACCGTGACCGCGCCCGTCGCGGTGTCCATCAAAATGCTGCCGTAGCCCAGCTCGCTTGCGCCCAGCCGCAGGCCGCGCGCCCGTCGCATGAGCGCCTGCGCCTTGGCCACCAGCACGGGGAAGGAGAACGGCTTCACTACATAGTCGTCCGCGCCCGCGCGGAAGCCCGCGAGCGTGTCGCCCTCCTGCCCGAGCGCGGTGACGAAGATCACCGGCACATCGCTCTCGCGCCGCACCGCCGCGCAGACCTCAAGGCCGTTGAGATGCGGCATCATCACGTCCAGCACCAGCAGGTCGAAGGTGTGTTCCTGCGCGAGGGCGAGCGCCTGCCCGCCGTCGTACGCCGGGGTCACCTGCACGCCCGCGGCGCGGAAAAAGTCCTGCATGAGCGCCGACAGCGCCTTGTCGTCCTCCGCCAGCAGAATATGTCCCGCCATATCGATCCCTCCTTTTATTGACTCCAGTATAGCACAGGATTGTCCGAAAAGTATCCACACCCAAAAAGAAAACCCGCCGGATGGCGGGTTTTTTGAGGCTGTTTTGCAGGTGTTACTTTGCGGGCGGGATGTCTCCCACGCCGTTCAGGATATAATGCGGCCGGTAAGCGTAGTTCTCCACGTCCGCGGTGGTCGTGCAGCCGGACAGCACGAGCACGGTGTCCAGGCCGGTCTCAATGCCCGCGACGATATCGGTGTCCATGCGGTCGCCGACCATGACCGCCTCGTGCGAGTGCACGCCCAGCAGGCGCAGGCCGGTGCGCATCATCAGCGGGTTGGGCTTGCCGACATAATACGCGGTTTTGCCGGTCGCCAGCTCGATCGGGGAGACCAGCGCGCGGCAGGCGGGGATGATGCCCTGCTCGGACGGGCCGGTCAGGTCGGAGTTGGTCGCGATCAGGCGCGCGCCCTTGTTGACCAGATCGACCGCCTTGAGGATGGTCTGGTAGTTGTAGGTGTTGGTCTCGCCCGCGATAACGTAGTCCGGGTCCACGTCGTTCATCACGATGCCGGCCTCGTATAGCGCGCCGACCAGGCCGGGCGCGCCGATGACATAGGCGGAGGCGCCGGGCTTCTGGCTGGCGACGAACTTCGCGGTCGCGAGCGCGGAGGTGTAAAAATGCTCCTCGCCGATCTCAAGCCCCATGCGCGCCAGCTTCTGCTGGAGCTCGAGCGGCGAGCGCTCGGACGAGTTGGTCAGGAAAAGGAAGCTCTTGTTTTCCTTCTGGAGCCATTCCACAAATTCCGGCACACCCTCGAGCAGACGGTTGCCGTGATAGATGACACCGTCCATATCGCAGATAAAGCCCTTTTTCGAGCGAAGCAGTTCAAGTTTTTCATTCATATTCCTGTATTTTCTCCTTTCGGTTGCATACTCTCACCCAATCCTATTATGCGGACAAATCGGGGCACAGTCAAGGGGAAAAGGGCGGACGGTCTGTAAAAAAGGTGTTAAAACTGGTTTTGCACGTCCGGAAGCAGCAAACCGCGCCGAAAACCGGAGGGCTTTCGGCGCGGCGCCATGTAAGGATGTGTATAGAGATGAAGATAGGGAGTCTTACAGAAGCTCGCGCTTGATGCGCTCGAGCGCCTCGGGCGCCTGCTGGTCCATCTTCTCCGGGAAGCCGAAGTAGGACACGCAGATGATGTTGTCGCCGCCGACCTTGGGCGCGTCGGGTGCGAGCTGCTTGTTGGCGAAGTCCATGTCGCGCAGGGTCTCGAAGATGCCGTCAAAGTCGACCTCGCCCTCGCCCATCGCGGTGTGCTGGTGGATGGTGACGTCCGCGCGGCCGCGGCTGTTGAGCCAGGGCGGATTGAGGATGTAGCGGCAGTCCTTGGTCTGGTTCCAGGTGTCCGCGAGCAGGACGTGGGTCAGATCCTCACCCGCGTATTTGAGCATGTGGCGCACGTCGCCCTTGCCCTGGTCGTAGAAGAAGCCGTGGGAGGCAGAGTACACATAGCCCAGATTCTTGGAGCGGAAGGACTTAACGATGTCGCACGCCTCGTCATTCAGCTCGACAAAGTCGTACGGATGGGACTGCAGCTCAACGCGGATGCCCTCGCGCTCGATGATCGGCAGCAGCTCTTCCATCGACTTGTAGAACATGCCGTTGCAGATCTCCTGCTGGTTAGGGTCGCCCGAGAACTCGGTGTTGATGACCGGTACGCCCATATCGACCGCGATCTCGATCATGCGCTTCCAGTTGGCGATCGCGTGCTGGCGCTGCTCCTCGGTCGGGCCGGACCAGCGGTAGACCACGATGAAGGAGGAAATCTCCACGCCGGTCTCCTTCAGGGCCTGTTTGTACTCCGCCTGACACTCCTTAGAGAACAGCGGATGCTTATAAAACGGGTTAATGCGCGGATGCGGGGACTGCTCGATGTATTTGTAGCCCCAGTCTGCGACTTTATGCACATAGTCGTTGATCGACATCTGCTTTGCCAGTACGTCAACGTCAAATGCGATCTTCATATGCTTTGCTCCTCCTTGTGTTGGTTCCGTGCGGGGGTGTTTCCCTGTTTGATGGCCCTATTATACCGCCGTATATCCTGCTTGCCAATGATACAATGCGCCCAAAAACTGCGAAATCCTGCTATTTCATTCTTGCGCGCCGGACACGGGTTTGCTACCATAGAGGAAAGGAGCGTGAGTCCCATGCTGATACCCGAGAGCGGGGTGCACCAGACCTCAGAGCGGTACTTTTTTACTCCGTCCTCGCTGGCGCGCGAACTTTTTTATTACCTAACGCGCTGCGGACACTATTTTTGCAGCAGTTTGTATTCTTTCAGCCATGAATCCGAGATCGCGCGGCAGGGCGACCACAACCAGAACATCATGCTGTTCCTCGTCCGCGCGGGCGCGATGGAGCTGACCCTCGGCGGCGTGGAAACACTCGCGGCGGCGGGGCAGGTTGTGCTATTCGACTGCCGGGAGCCCTATCGCTACGCGGGTTCGGACGGGCTGGAATTCACATGGCTTTTGTTCAACGGCCTCAACACGCGCGACTTCTACCGCCGCATCTTGCAGGCGCACGGCGGCCGACAGGTGTTCGCCCCCGCCGGGGTCCCGGAGATCGCGCGCCTGCTGGACGGGCTCCTGAGCGGCTGCGCGGCGGACGAGCGCCCGAGCGAGGCCGCGTGCTCGCAGCTGCTGCACCGGCTGCTCTGCCTGCTGCTGCTCGAGGAGCGCCCCGCTGCGCAGGACGGCAGCGACCGCATCGCGCAGGCCATCCGCTATATGAACCGCAACCTGTACGGGCCGCTTTCCGGGCGGGAGGCCGCTGCGGCGGTCAACCTCAGCCCCTCGCATTTTTCGTGCGCGTTCAAGGCGTGCACCGGCTACTCGCCCTATGAATATATTGTGCTGCGCCGCATCGACAAGGCAAAGTATCTGCTGACCTCGACCCGCCAGACCGTAGGCGAGATCGCCTATGCGACCGGCTACAACAGCGAGGAGAATTTCATCCACAGCTTCCGCAAGCATGTGGGCATCCCGCCCGGGCTGTTCCGCAAATATCCGGTTTGAGTTGCATTTTTCTGCAAAACGCCGTATACTGTCTTTCATATGGACAGGAGGGACGGCGGATATGGACAAAAAGGAATGGCTGGGGCGAATGCTTCGGGTCTTGCTGCCCGTGCTTCCGTTTTGGCTGCTTGACCTGACGCTGCGCGCTGCCACGGACAGCGGCGCGTATTATCCGCTGTATGCCGCGGCGCCGAATCTGTTTTCGCTGGGCTTCGGCGCGCTGTTTGCCGCGCTGGCATTGCTGCCGCCGCGCCGCTGGGGGCGCGTGCTGTACGGCGTTATCTATGCGGTGTGGGCGGTTTACGCGGTAGTGCAGTATGGCGTGTGGCGCATTTTCGACCGTTTCCTGTTTCTGGCTGACTTTTTGTTCGCGGGCGAGGGGCTGGACTTCGTGAGCTACGTCCGCCAGCTGATCGACTGGCGGTTCGTGCTGGTGGTGGCGCTGCTCGTGCTGTGGGGCGTGCTGGGCGTGCGGTCGCTGCCCGAAAAGACGGCGCGCCGCCGCGTGTGCCCGGCGCTCGGGCTGTTTTTCGTGCTGACCCAGCTGGTCGCGCCGCGCCTGTATGCGCCCGTGCCCGAAACGCTGGACTGGGACGCATGGGAGTCAAGCGGGTATGAGTACGAGCGGTTTTCCTCCTCGTCCTACGACCTCGCGCTGACCGGGCCGTACCAGTTCGTGCTGCGCGATGCGTGGCTTTCGGTCGCGCCCGATGCGGACGCAGCGGAAAAGACGGCGCAGATCGACGCATTTTTCGACGAGCGCTCCGCGCATCAGGACAACGAGATGACCGGTCTGCTCGCGGGCAAAAACCTGATTCTGGTGCAGCTCGAGAGCGTGGACGATTTTGTGCTGAACGAGGAAAATACGCCCACGCTTGCCCGCCTGCAAAGCGAGGGCATCAACTTCTCCGCGTTCTACACCCCGCAGTATTCCAACGGCTACACCTTTAACACCGAGTTCGCCGCGCAGACCGGCATTTACCCCTACGCGAACGGCAACGTCGCCTATTCGCTCAGCCGCAGCGCGTTCCCGGACGCGATGGGCAGCCTGTTTGAGGACGCGGGCTACACCGCGAACTCCTTCCACAAGAGCGAGGCCAAGTTCTACAACCGCGGCGCGATGCATCAGGCGTTCGGCTATGAGCAGTATTATTCCGCGCTGGATTACGCGGAGAGCGAGCTGCAGGCGGGCGTGGATGAATTCCTGATCGACTGCGACGAGCTGTATGAGCGCATGGTGAACGAAGCCCCCTTCCTGAGCTTTATCATCACCTACAGCGGCCACCTCGGCTATGACGAGATCGACGCGCTGACCACCTACGCGCTCGAACAGCACCCGGAGTATCTGGACGACAGCCGTCCCTACGAGATTAACGGGCTGTTCGCCAAGGCGCGCCTGACCGACGACATGTTCGCGGCGCTGCTCGAGCGGCTGGAGGCGGACGGGCTGCTGGACGACACGGTGATCTGCGTCTACGACGATCACTATGCCTACGGCCTGACCGACCGTGCGGTGCTCGAGGCATACTCAGAGGCGGCGGGCGGCCGCCTGCTCGAGCGCACGCCCTGCTTTATCTGGTACGAGGGCTGCACGCCCATGACCGTGGACAAGACCCTGCAGACCGTCGACCTGCTGCCGACGCTCGCCAATCTGTTCGGCCTGCCCGCGCCGCGCACAATGGGGCAGGATGCGTTTGACCCCGCCTATGAGGGCTATGCCATCTTCCCGGACGACACATGGCTGAACGATAAGGCCTATGTGAAAAACGGCGCGGTCGTCTGGAACGAGGGCATGACGGACGAGAAGATCGCGGAGATGACCGCCTACGCCCGCCGGTTCCAGGAGATCGGCGACGCGATTCTGGACACGGATTATTATAGCACACTCGAATAGTTTCTCGATCGAAACCACGCTTTCGATCGAAATTTCGATAAAAAAGAGGTGCATCATAGAACCTCTTTTTTGATCGGTTTGTATCACAAAGTCGGGCAGAGCTCGATTTCGTGATGCCGCTCACAGAGCGGTTGTTTGGACACGCGCTGCGCGCGAAGGATTTTTTTACAAACTGAAAGGACGTTTCCGGTTGGAAACGTCCTTTTTGCATATGCGATATGATTGGCGGCAGTCAGCCCAGCAGCGCGAGCGCCCGTTTGTATAAGGGGTCGAGCGCACAGCCGCAGGAGCCGCATTCCCTGTCCGCCTGTTGGATCGCGCGCATCAGCGCGGCCTTGTCGCCCCTGCCGTCCAGCCACGCCTGAGACGGCGCAGCAATCAGTTCCCAGCCGGAAGCAGCAAATTTCTCAAGAATGCCCTGGAGTTCGTTCATGTGTCGTCCTCTTCTACTCGTTCGATCCTGAAGATATTGAGCGTATCCACATCCGGGCAGCAGAAGCGTGCCGTGCCGGGCGCTTCGCCGGGGATCTCGCCGCCGTAGCGCAGGATGTCAATATAGGGAAAGGCGACGTGCATCGCCATCGGGCACAGGTTGCCGCGCTCGGTGTCAAAGTCGAAGCTGTCGCCCGGCTGGTGGCCGCGGTGGCAGCCTCTCGGGCCGCGCCGCTCGACCAGCGTGATATGGATCTTGGGTCGCGCCATGCCTCAAATCTCCCCGAAAAAGCGTCGGATCTCGATTTCGGCGTTTTCCGGCGCGTCCGAGCCGTGGATCACATTGAACGTGGTCGAGCTGGCGAAGTCGCCGCGGATCGTGCCGGGCATCGCGTCCTCGTTTTTGGTCGGGCCCATGAGCGTGCGCATGCCCTGAATGACGTTTTCGCCCTCCACGACCATCGCCAGCACCGGGCCGCTCGTCATATACTCGACCGTGGGCGGGAAGAACGGCTTGTCCACGATATGCGCGTAGTGCTCGCGCAGGATGGCCTCGTCCAGCTGCATGGTCTTCATGTGCGTGATGCGGTAGCCCTTGCGCTCGATGCGCGCGATGATCTCGCCCGAAATGCCGCGCTGCAAAGCGTCCGGCTTGAGCATGATATACGTCCGTTCCATGAAGGATCGCCTGCTTTCCTTGTAAATTCTGTTACCAGTATACCATATTTTGCAGCCGAAACAAACGGTTTTTTGCCTTACAGAGAGACATAGGCCGGCTCATGGCGCAGGGCGGGCAGGATCTTGCCCGTCAGGTCGGCGGTCGCGATGCGCAGGGACGATGTGTTGCGGCAGGGATGGCAGCCGAACCAGTCAGGCGTCAGCACATCGCGGTCAATGACCAGCTGGACGCGGCCCTCGGTGTCGTTCATCAGGCCGAGCACGGACACCGACCCGGGCGTGACGCCGAGCAGCGCGCGCATCGGCTCCTCGCCCGCGAAGGACAGGCGCGAACAGCCGAGCTGGCCGGTCACATCCTTGGTGTGGAACGGCTTGTCGCCCGGCATGAGCAGCAGGTAGAACCGGGTCTTTTGCCGGTTGCACAGGAACAGGTTTTTGCAGATGGCGGCGCCGAGCAGCTGCTCGACTGCGGCGCACGCCTCAATGGAGGGCGCTTCGTCGTGGTCGGCGCGCTGGTAGGACACGCCGAGGCCGTCGAGGAAGTCGTAGCACGCGGTTTCGACCGCGTCGCGTCCGGCGCAGTCCACCGGGCGGCCGTTGTACAGGGTGGGGTCAAGATGGAAGTCACACATAATCATTCTCCGATTTGTAGTATTATTTTAAAATATTACGCATTGTGTATACCCTGCTGGTGTTCGGCAAGCCGGGACAGCATATGCAGCACGGGCAGGGTCAGCGCGATCGCGAGGAAGAACGCGCAAACGTCGCTGACCGCCTGACAGACCTGCACGCCCTGCAGGCCGAAGAAAACGGGCAGGATGAGTGCAAACGGGATGAAAAACAGCCCCTGCCGCGCTGCGGCGACGATGCTCGCGTGCACGGTCATGGCGATGTTCTGCAGCAGCATGTTGCACATGGTCGACCAGCCGATGAGCGGGAAGGAGATGCACTGCCAGCGCATGGTCGCCGCGCCGATGCGGATGACCTCGGGGTCATCCGCGCGGAAGATGGCGATGACCTGCGGCGCGAACACCCAGCCCACGACCGCGAGCAGCACCAGCGCGGCGGTCGATACCTTGACGCAGAACCAGAACCCGCGGCTGACGCGGTCATATTTGCGCGCGCCGTAGTTGAAGCCGCACACGGGCTGGAAGCCCTGCCCGAAGCCGATCATCGCCGAGCCCGCGAACTGCGACACGCGGGTGACGATGCTCATCGCGGCGATGGCCGCGTCGCCATAGGGGCGGGCGGCGGTGTTCAGGCAGGTGACCGCGATGGACGCCAGCCCCTGCCGGCACAGGCTGGGCACGCCGCCGCCCGCCAGCGCGAGAAAGCGCTTGCGGCTGGGGGAGAACAGGCGCAGCCGGATCTGGATGCCGCCCGACAGCCGGACGCCGAGCAGCAGGCAGAAGCTGATGAACTGGCTCAAAATGGTGGCGACAGCCGCGCCCGCAATGCCCATATCGAACACGAAGATGAACAGCGGGTCGAGCGCGATATTGAGCACGCCGCCCGAGACCAGCCCGACCATCGCATAGGTCGCGTTGCCCTGCAAGCGCAGCTGGTTGTTGAGCACGAGCGCGGCGGTGATCCACGGCGCGCCGACCAGGATGATGCACATATAATCGAGCGCATAGGGGAGGATGGTATCGGTCGCGCCGAGCAGGCGGCAGAGCGGGGTGTGGCACACCAGCCCGATGACCATAATGACCGCGCCCGCCGCGAGCGCGGAGAAAAAGCCGGTCGCCGCCATGCGCTCGGCCTCCTCGCGGTGCTGCGCGCCGAGCTGGCGCGAGATGTAATTGCCCGAGCCCTGGCCGAAGAAAAAGCCGACCGCCTGGATGAGCGCCATCAGCGGGAACACCACGCCGACCGCGCCGGTCGCGCTCGTGCCGAGCCAGCCGACAAAGAAGGTGTCCGCCATGTTGTAGATCGAAGTGATGAGCATGCTGATGATGGTCGGCACGGCCATTTTGCAGATCAACGGCTCGACCGGGGCTTCGGTAAGCTGCTTATATTTGCGGGCCTGTGCGTCATTTTCCATAGATTACCGTCCCTTTACATACTTTTTATTATTATTTAGCATAGGCCGCGGGCGGCGGTTTGTCAAGCGGGCGGGCAGCAAAAAGGCCGCCGCGTGGGGCGGCGACCTTTCATTAGGAACACAGAATGGCAAACACAAACAGCGCGCAGACCAGGACGGCGGCGGAGAATAACAGAAGGCTTTTGCTCATGGGATGGTCACATGCTCCAGCTGGCGATAGATGACCGAGCCGGCGGCGTCCAGCAGGGCGATCTCTACGCGGTAGGTCTCGCCGGAGACCATTTCTTCAAAATCAGGTGTTGCATGGATCGTGCCGTCCAAGGGTACGGAGAAGTAATAGCCTGAGCCTTCTGCCAGAGCGAGCGGAATAAAGTCCGCAACAGAGCATACAGAAATGCGGTATGCAACAGGCTCGGGACGGGTGATGGAATAATCGTATACAATTTGATTTGCGGAAGCCTGCTGCAAGCTGATTGCAATGCCATTGACTTTGGTGTTTTGGTAATTCGTTTCAGAGATGCCGAAGATGGTGGGAACCAGCGTATAATAGTACCGGCTGGTCTCGTTCAGCGCGTTGGACGGTGCGAAAAGACCCGTACAGGAGATGCTGCCTGCTACCGGATGAAATACGTCTGCGCGGCAAAGAAGCGGGTCTGATGTAACATTTCTGGACTCGTCATCTTCACGGGTGAAGCAGATTTCTATCTGCGGGTTTGCATCTGGCTTGGTGTAAACCAGACGCAGCAGTATCATTTCGGATTCGCCGCTGTCAGGTGTGCAGGGAATTGCATAGTCGTGCGATTCATCAGGGGTAGAATACCAGTTAGAGATTTGCCGGTTATAGTTCTGCACCATAAAGATATCAGGGTTTTCGCTGTCATCAAGCGGGCCCCAGCCCGGGCCGCCGTCTCCGGTCAGGCGATAGGTGCCGTTTGCGCCGGACAGGGTGATGTAATCCGTACAGCTATACTGCCCCTTTTGATCCCGCACATCGGCCACAGTAAGCGTTACCTCGATCTTTTTGTCCGCGCCGACGACTTTCCCAAGCCAGCTTGGCCAGTTCTTGCTGTTTCCAATATTGACCTCGAAGTGAAGCGTACTATGCGGAAAGATATCGTTTTGCGAATACGATAGAAGTTTCCCCTCGCTTGCGTTCAGTGCCAGCGCCCCAACGCCCAGCCCGGACACGAGCAGGCACGCGGTCAGCGCCAGTGCGGTCAGCCTTGCGAACAACTTAACGGGTTTCTGTCTTGCGATCATAATAAATCTCCTCTCTATCTCGCGCCCGCCGGCGCTCATGGATGTGGTCAGCGGCGGGGCCTTCACGCCCGCCGCCGCGAACGCCAGCACGGCTTTCATGTACGCCGCGCGCCCCGCGCTGTCCATCCTGCCGGTCACGGCGAGGTCGCAGGCGGTCTCGCAGCTCTGGTGCAGCAGCCGCGCGGTCAGATACGCAAATGGGTTCCACCAGTGCGTGCACTCCACCAGCGCGGCCAGCCATTTGCGGGCAAGGTCGCGGCTTTTGAGATGGTGCAGCTCATGCAGCAGGGCGGCGCGCAGGTCATCCGCTGAAAAATCCCCCCACGGGAGCAGGATGGCCGGGCGCACAAGTCCCGCCAGCGCGGGCGCGCGCACGAGTGCCGTGCGGTACAGCCGCACCCGCCGCCGCACGCCGACCTCGGCGCGGCAGACCTCGAGCAGCGCGCACACCTCGACCGGCTCGCTTTGCGCTTTCAGCCGCCGCCGGAACACGGCGTACGAAACCAGCGTGCGGCACAGCATGACTGCCGCGCCCGCGCCCCATACCGCGAGCACGATCCCGGTCGGGAATTGCCGCGGCTGCGCCGCCGTCTCGTCGTGTACGACCGGGACGGTCTGCTGCATTGGTTCCGGGTCGGCGGCCGCCTGCACCGGCGCGGTCTGCGCTTCCTGCACGGTTTCGGTGGCGGCGGGCGGCGCGTCCTGCGCCTGCGGCGCGCTGCGCGCCGGCAGCAGGGCCGAGAGCGGCGGCAGCGCCAGCCACACCGGCAGCGCATACGCGAGCAGCACGAGCG
>DGYFR06201__coassemble_625_pt1 | contig 33848 bp, 30 predicted proteins | sample DGYFR06201__metabat2_high_PE_040 | metagenome-assembled genome bin DGYFR06201 | reverse complement strand
CTGAAAACAGAACAGAAAAATGGAGAAGGCGGCATCGGCTTCTCCATTTTTTTTGCTCTCGATCGAAACTACAGTTTCGATCGATGGCGTCTTGCCGGGCGGATGCCCGGACAAGTCGCGGGCGCGAAAAAGTTCCGGAGAAACTTTTTCACGCACTGGTATCAAAACGCAGGTACATGCCCTGCGTTTTGATGGGTGAAGCGCTGCGCTGCTTCACCCTGAAAAATACTGCGCGGGGAGCGGAATGGGTTACAAGGAGGGCGTGAAATGGCATCGAAAATCATCAGTGTGGACGAGGGCAGCCCGGCTGCGCGTGCAGGTCTTGCACCTGGGGAGACCCTGCTCCAGATCGACGGCACCGCGATCCGGGACGTACTGGATTACAAGTTTTACAGCTATGACGCACGCCTGACGCTCAAAGTGCTCGAGCAGGACGGGGAGACCGTCCGCGAGGTGCGTGTGCGCAAGCGCGAAGGGGAACCGCTCGGCCTGAATTTCGAGCACTATTTGATGGACGGCATGAAGCAGTGCTCGAACAAATGCGTGTTCTGCTTCATCGACCAGCTGCCGAAGGGGATGCGCAAAACCCTGTATGTCAAGGATGACGACGCGCGCATGTCCTTCCTGATGGGCAACTATATTTCCATGACCAACCTGTCCGAGGCGGATGTGGACCGCATCCTGCGCATGCACATCTCGCCGGTCAACATTTCGGTGCAGACGACCAACCCGGAGCTGCGCGTCAAAATGCTGCGCAACAAGCGTGCGGGCGAAGCGCTCGCGATCATGGACCGCTTTGCCGAGGGCGGGATTACGATGAACTGCCAGCTGGTCGTGTGCAAGGGACTCAATGACGGCGACGAGCTCAAACGTTCGCTGCACGACCTGAAAAAGCTGTATCCGGCGGTGAACACGATCTCGGTCGTGCCCTTTGGCATGACCGACCACCGCGAAGGGCTGTATCCGCTCGAGCCGACCGACAAGCCTGCGGCCGAGGCCATCCTCGACATCGTCGAGCCGTTCGCGGAGGAATGCCTGCGCGAGCTTGGCACCCGTCTGGTCTGGTGCGGGGACGAGCTGTACCTCAAGGCGGAGCGCCCGCTGCCGGATACCGAGTATTACGAGGACTTCACCCAGTTTGAAAACGGCATCGGCATGCTGCCGCTGTTCATGGAGGAGTTCCGGCTGGCGCTGCCCGATTACGAGGGCCGCAGCGCGCGTCCGTTTACGATCGCGACCGGCGCGGCCGCAGCGCCCAGCCTTGCGCTCCTGCTTGACGAAGCCGCCGCGAAATGCGATAATCTAAATGGAAAAGTAGTGGAAATCCGGAACGACTTTTTCGGCCACCGCGTTTCGGTCGCGGGGCTGATCACCGGGCAGGACCTGATCGCGCAGCTGAAAGGGTGCGATCTGGGCGAGCGCGTGCTCATTTCCGCCAACATGCTGCGCGACGGCGGCGATGTATTTCTGGATGATTATACCCCGCAGCAGGTGTCGGACGCCATCGGTGTGCCGATTGTGCCGGTCGAGATCGACGGCGCAGACCTGCTGGCGAAGATTTTTGAAGCCTGACCCCCGAACGACAAAAGGAGGGAACCCAATATGCCAAAACCGATTGTGGCCATCGTAGGACGGCCGAACGTCGGCAAGAGCCAGCTGTTCAACCGCCTGGCGGGCAAGCGCCTGTCCATCGTGGAGGACACGCCCGGCGTAACGCGCGACCGTCTGTATGCAGAGAGCGACTGGCGCGGCCGCGATTTTACCATCATTGATACCGGCGGCATCGAGCCGAATAACGACAACGAGATTTTGCAGTTCATGCGCTTCCAGGCGGAGACCGCGATCTCGCACGCAGACGTGATCATTTTTATCACCGACCTGCGCACGGGCATCACCGCAGCGGATCAGGACGTCGCCGCGATGCTGCTGCGCTCGGGCAAGCCGATCGTGCTGGCGGTCAACAAGTGCGACAAGCCGGGCGCACCCGAGCCGGAGTTTTACGAGTTCTATAACCTCGGTCTGGGCGAGCCGTACGGTATTTCCGCCCTGCACGGCTACGGCATGGGCGAGCTGCTCGACGCAGCGTACGAGCATTTCCCGCCCACGGACGAGGACGAGGAGAAAGAGGAGCGTATCCGCGTTGCCCTGATCGGCAAGCCGAACGTGGGCAAGTCCAGCCTGCTCAACCGCGTGCTGGGCGAGGAGCGCGTGATCGTCTCCAACGTTGCGGGCACGACGCGCGACAGCGTGGACGCCGATCTGGACAACGCGCACGGCAAATTCACCTTTATCGACACCGCGGGCATCCGCAAAAAGAGCAAGGTGGACGAGAAGATCGAGAAATACTCGGTCATGCGTTCGCTGCTTGCGGTCGAGCGCGCGGACGTGTGCGTCATTATGATCGACGCGACCGAAGGTGTGACCGAACAGGACACCAAGGTCGCGGGCGAGGCGCACAACGCGGGCAAGGCGTGCATCATCGTGGTCAACAAGTGGGACCTTGTCGAGAAGGACGGCTCCACCATGAAGGAATACACGCTGCGCGTGCGCGAGGGGCTGGCATATATGCCCTATGCGCCCGTGCTGTTCATCTCGGCGCAGACCGGCCAGCGCGTGGATAAGCTGTTTGCGCTCATCAAAGAAGTGTACGAGCAGAACCACATGCGCATCCCGACCGGACGCCTCAACTCGATTCTCGCAGAGGCGACCGCGCGCGTGCAGCCGCCGACCGACAAGGGCCGCCGCCTGCGTATCTTCTATATGACGCAGGCCTCCACCTGCCCGCCGACCTTCGTCTGCTTCTGCAACGATGCGCGCCTGTTCCACTTCTCGTACCAGCGGTATCTGGAAAACCAGATCCGCGAGGTATTCGGGCTGACAGGCACGCCGGTGCGCATGGTGATCCGCGAGCGCGGGGACAAGAACTGATCCCGGAAAACGCGGCAACAACGACAGAATAAGGGGACATGACTATGACAATCACGCGGTTTGTGATCATTGCGGTGTGCGCATACCTGCTCGGCTCGCTGAGCTTTGCGATCATCGTCAGCAAGGTAACGCTCGGCAAGGATATCCGCAATTACGGCAGCGGCAACGCGGGCCTGACCAATGCCTACCGCACGATGGGCGCAAGCAAGACGCTGCTGGTACTGATTGGCGACATCGCAAAGGGCGCGGCGGCGATCACGATCGGCGCGGTCCTTGCCGGGCCGATCGGCAAGCTCGTCGCAGGCATTTTCGTGATACTCGGGCACATGTTCCCCGTGTATTTCGGCTTCCGCGGCGGCAAGGGCGTGCTCGTGGGCGCGGTTATGCTGCTGCTGTTTGACTGGCGCATTTTCCTGATTGCATTTGTGCTGTTTTTCGCTGCGGTGTTTGTGACACGGTGGATCTCGCTCGGCTCGATCCTCGGCGCAATCAGTTTCCCGATCACTACGTTCCTCTTCTACCATGATCCGGTTTTGACCGCGATGGCGTTCGGCATGGCTGTGGCGGTCGTTTTCATGCATCGCTCCAACATCGCGCGCATCCTGCATGGCGAGGAAAACAAATTTTCGTTTAAAAGCAAAAAAACCATTGAACAATCGTCGTCCGACGGGGAGGAGCACGCAGAATGAAGGTTTTTGTACTGGGTACCGGCGGCTGGGGCATTGCGCTGGCCATGCTGCTGCATGAAAACGGCCATGAGGTGACCTCGTGGACCTTTTTCCAGGAGGAGTGCGATTTGCTGCACCGCGAGCGCGCCAATGAAAAGCTGCTGCCGGGCGTCAAGATCCCGGAGGGCATTGAGATCACGACAGATATGTCGGGCACCGCGCACGCGGATCTGGTGGTGCTGGCGGTGCCGTCGTTTGCCGTGGCGTCGACGGCGGAGCAGCTCTCCGCGATCCTGCCCGCGGGTAAGGTCGTGGTCAACGTGGGCAAGGGTCTGGACTCCAAGCACGGCTACTGCCGCTTCTCCGAGACTATCAGCCGCGCAATGGGCGGCAAAAATCCGGTCGTTGCGCTGACCGGCCCGACCCATGCGGAGGAGGTCGCGCGCTGCGTGCCGACTGCGATCGTCGCGGCGTCCGAGAGCCGCGAGGCGGCCGAGCTGACCCAGTCGGCGTTTATGAACGACCGGTATTTCCGCGTTTATACCTCGTCCGATATCATTGGCTGCGAGCTGGGCGGCGCGTTTAAGAATATCATTGCGCTCGGCGCGGGCATTGCGGACGGCTTAGGGCTGGGCGACAACTCCAAGGCGGCCTTTATGACCCGCGGCCTGACCGAGATCGCGCGCCTCGGCATGACGCTCGGCGCCAAGCAGGAGACCTTTGCGGGCCTGTCCGGCGTAGGCGACCTGATCGTCACCTGCTGCTCAATGCACTCGCGCAACCGCCGTGCGGGTATCCTGATCGGTCAGGGCAAGACCGCAGAGCAGGCGATGAAGGAGGTCGGCGCAACGGTCGAGGGCTATTACGCGACCGAAGCGGGCTACCACCTCGCCAAGCAGCAGGGCGTGTCCATGCCGATCACCGAGGCGATGTACGAGGTGCTGTACAACGGCCTGCCCGCAACCGAGGGCATCCGTATGCTGCTCAGACGGCCGCGCCGCGGGGAGCATGAGGAGGTTTGGGTGCACTGAAGTGCGCATCCGATCATAGAGGAAAAGAGGCAAACCGAATGAACAAGACAAGCAGGAAGCGCCTTGCCGCGCTGCTGGCGGCCGGCTGCATGATGCTGCCGCTCGGTGGGTGCGCGCTGTTTGGCGGCGGGCAGACCGCGGAAAGCACGATGACCGCAGAGGAATACCTCGGGGAGTTCGAGGATATCGCAGAGGAAATGCTGGATACGCAGGAAGAGCTTGCGTCCTTCGATCCGTCCGCGGCAGACGCGGCGGACGAGATTCAGGACATGAAGGAGCCGTATGAGGCGTTTATGGCGCTCAACCCGCCCGAGGACTACGCCGAGGCGCATGAGGAAATGCAGGACGGCTGCGAGGCGATGCTGGACTATATCGATGCTGCGACCGGCGGCGAAGGCGCGGAGGATGTATCCGAGATGCTGCAGACCGTTGTCGACCACTTTGCCGAGGCCGCAACGCTGATCGCACAGCTGGATGCGGCATAACTGAATACCGCAGGAGAGAAAAGGCGTCCGGCAGCGGACGCCTTTGGTTTGCACTTTGCAGCCCGATTTGATATAATAACAGAAAAGGAATTCATCTTGCCACGAGCCGGCGCGTCTGTGGATTTTTTTCGCCCGTCGCTCGGGTATACTGTTTGATATATTTGCTGAACAAGGCGGAGGAAACTATGGAGCACATCAACGAATGCATTGCGGCGCTGCGTGCGGCCGCGCCTGATATAGATATCCTGAAAGACGAACCCATGAGACGGCACACCACGTTTGCCATCGGCGGGCCGGCGGATCTTTTCATCCAGCCCAAGACCCGCCGGGAGCTGGCGGGCGCGCTCAGCGTGCTGCGCGAGCGCGGCATCCCGTTCCTGCTGCTGGGCAACGGCTCGAATATGCTGGTGGCCGACGCGGGCATTCGCGGCGCGGTGGTATGCACGACTGAGCTGGACGAGGTGCGCATCGGCGAGGACGGATACACCCTGACCGCCGAGGCCGGCGCACTGCTGGGGCGCGTGGCGCGCCGTGCGCAGCGCGCGGGACTGACCGGCGTGGAGTTCGCAGGCGGCATCCCGGGCAGCGTGGGCGGCGCCGTGTTTATGAACGCGGGCGCGTACGACGGCCAGATGGCCGGCGTGGTGGAGCAGACCGAGTATCTGGACGAGGCGGGCGAGCTCCACACCCTGACAGGGGAGGAGCACGGCTTTGCCTACCGTGGCAGCGTGTTCCGCGCGCACCCGGACTGGACGGTCGTGCGCTCGACCCTGCGCCTGCAGCCGGGCGATCCGGCTGCGATCCTGGACAAAATGAATGATTTTGCGCAGCGCCGGCGCGACAAACAGCCGCTCAACTTCCCGTCCGCGGGTTCGACCTTCAAGCGCCCGGAGGGGTATTTCGCCGGCCGCCTGATCGAGGACGCAGGACTCAAGGGCGTTTCAGTCGGCGCGGCGCAGGTCTCGGAAAAGCACGCGGGATTTTTGATCAACCGCGGCGGCGCGACCTGCGACGATATGCTGCGCCTGATCGAGTTGGTACAACAGCGGGTACGCGAGCAGTTCGGCGTGCAGCTGGAATGTGAGGTGCGGATCATCCGATGATCCGCTTGCTGGGCAGAGGGGGAGAGTCATGTATTTTCTAATCGTTTCGGGTATGTCGGGTGCAGGGAAAAGCCGCGCGGTCGCGACTTTTGAAGACCTGGGCTACTACTGCGTGGATAACCTGCCGATCGCTCTGATCCCGCGCTTTGCCGAGATCTGCCTTGCCGCGACCGAGCGGTATGAGCGCGTGGCGCTCGTCACGGATGTGCGCGCGGGCGGCGATTTCCAGCAGCTGTTTGATTCGCTCGATTCCATCAAGAGCATGGGCTGCGACTACCGCATCCTGTTTTTGGATACGGACACGCCGACGCTCATCCGCCGCTTCAAGGAAACGCGGCGCAAGCATCCGCTGATGGAAAAGGGTGTGCCGATGACGGCGGCCATTGAAAAGGAACGCAATATGCTGTCCGCGCTGCGCAACCGTGCGGACTTTGTGGTCGATACGACCGGCCTGTCCGCCGCGGGCCTGCGCGAGCGCCTGCTCGCCCTGTTTTCGGGCACGGATAACGGCGGCGCGTTCGAGGTGATCGTGCAGTCATTCGGCTTCAAATACGGTATCCCGCCCGAGTCCGATCTGGTGTTTGACGTGCGGTTCCTGCCCAACCCGTATTACGAGATGAGCCTGCGCGAGAAGAACGGCACGGACCCGGATGTGCGCGAGTATGTATTTCAGGGCGGCACGGCGGATGCGCTGATGGGCCACCTGACCACCATGATCGACTTTTTGCTGCCGCGCTACATGGCGGAGGGCAAATCCAACCTCATCATCAGCATCGGCTGCACGGGCGGCAAGCACCGTTCGGTTGCAATCGCCGAGGCGCTCAGCGAGCATCTGCGCGGGCGCGACTACGGCGTGGTCACGATGCACCGCGACTATCAACGATAACAGGAGAACGGGGAATTCACATATGTCCTTTTCAACCGAGGTGAAAAACGAGCTGTGCCGGGTCTCCATGCAGCGCGTGTGCTGCACGCGGGCAGAGGCCTACGGCGCGCTCCTGCACGCCTCGGCGTTCTCCCATAAGGAGATCCGGCTGAATACAGAAAACGCCGCCGTTGCGCGCCGCCTGCAGGCGCTGCTGCAGCGCGCGTTTTTTGTCGTCTGCGAGCCGCAGCGCGTGGGGCAAAAGCACCAGCTCATCATCACCGGGGCGGAGCAGATCGGCCGCATTTTTGACGCGCTCGGCTATGACCGCAAAAGCCACATCACCTACCACCTCAACCGCAATGTGCTCGAGGAGGACTGCTGCATCGCGTCTTTCCTGCGCGGCGCGTTCCTGATGGCGGGCACGGTGGCGGGGCCGGATAAAAAAAGCCATCTGGAGCTCAAAACCGCCCGCCAGAGCCTCGCCGGGGAGGAGACCAGCCTGCTGCTCGACCTTGGGCTGTCGCCCAAGCAGATGCGGCGCGCCAGCGCGCACATCCTGTATTTTAAGGACGGGACAAGCGTGGAGGATTTCCTGACCCGCATCGGCGCGCCGCGTGCGGCGATGGAGCTGATGGAGGCCAAGGTGGAGAAAAATATCCGCAACACCATCAACCGGCAGGTCAACTGCGAGACTGCAAATCTCGTCAAGGCGGCGGATGCCTCCGCGCGGCAGATCGCCGCGATCCGCGCGGTGCTGGACGCGCACGGCGAGGAGGGCTTCCCGGAAAACCTGCGCGAGACCGTGCGCCTGCGGCTGGAGTATCCAACTGACAGCCTCGCGGAGCTGGCGCAGCGCTTTGATCCGCCGATCTCCAAGCCGGGGCTGAGCCACCGGCTGAAAAAAATCATCGAACTTGCGTCAAAGGAGAACTAAATGGTACCATTTGCGCACCTGCATGTGCATAGTGAATACAGCCTGCTGGACGGCGCCTGCCGGATCGAGGGGCTTGTCGACCGCGTCGCCGCGCTGGGCCAGACCGCCTGCGCGCTGACCGACCACGGCGTCATGTACGGCGTGATCGATTTTTACCGCGCCTGCAAAGCCAAGGGCATCCATCCGGTCATTGGCTGTGAGGTGTATCTTGCGCCGCATTCGCGGTTTGACCGCAGCTATGTAAACGGCGAGTGGCACAGCCACCTGATCCTGCTGTGCGAAAATATGACCGGCTACCGCAACCTGATCCATATGGTGTCGCTCGGGTTTTCCGAGGGCTTTTACATGAAGCCGCGCATCGATATGGAGCTGCTGCGGCAGCACAGCGAGGGTCTGATCTGCCTGTCCGCCTGCCTTGCGGGCGCGATCCCGCGCGCGCTGGCGGAAGGGGACATGGACGGGGCTTACGAGCTGTGCGAGGATTTTCTCGAGATTTTCGACCGCGACCATTTCTATCTGGAAGTGCAGGACCACGGCATCGAGGAGCAGAAAAAGGTAAACGAGGGGCTGTATAAGCTTGCGGAGGAGCTGAACATCGGCCTCGTTGCGACGAACGACGCCCACTATCTGACCAAAAAAGACGCGCGGACGCAGGACGTCCTCATGTGCATCCAGATGGGCAAGACTGTGGACGATCCCACGCGCATGAAGTTCGAAACGCAGGAGTTCTACATCAAGGACGCGGACGAGATGGCCGCGCTGTTCCCCGACCACCCGGAAGCGCTCGCGAACACGGTCAAGATCGCCGAGCGCTGTCAGGTGGAGTTCGAGTTCGGCAAGTACCATTTGCCGGAATTCGATGTGCCGGAGGGGTATACCGCGCTCGCGTACCTGCAAAAGCTGTGCGACGAGGGCTTTGCCGTCCGCTATCCGGACGACGACGGCACGGTGCGCGCGCGTCTGCAGTATGAGATCGACATGATCGCCAAGATGGGCTTTGTCGATTACTTCCTGATCGTATCCGACTTTATCGGCTATGCCAAGCGGAGCGGCATCCCGGTCGGCCCGGGGCGCGGCTCGGCGGCGGGTTCGATCGTGTCCTACTGTTTGGGCATCACCGACCTCGACCCCATCCACTATTCGCTGTATTTTGAACGATTCCTCAACCCGGAGCGCGTTTCCATGCCGGATATCGACGTGGACTTCTGCTATGTGCGCCGGCCGGAGGTCATTGAATACGTCACCAACAAATACGGCAAGGACCGCGTGGCGCAGATCGTCACCTTCGGTACGATGGCCGCGCGCAACGCGATCCGCGACGTCGGCCGCGCGCTTAACATCCCGTATAACGAGGTGGACGTGGTCGCCAAGCAGGTGCCCAACGAACTGCACATCACGATCGACAAGGCGCTTTCCATCAACCCGGAACTGAAAAAGATGTACGACGAGAACCCGCAGGTGCGCGAGCTGATCGACACCGCGCGCGCCCTCGAGGGCATGCCGCGCCACGCGTCGACCCACGCGGCGGGCGTGGTCATCACCAAGGACCCGGTCGATACCTATGTGCCGCTCGCCCGCAATGACGAGCAGATGGTCACTCAGTTCCCGATGACCACGCTCGAGGAGCTCGGTCTGCTCAAGATGGACTTCCTCGGCCTGCGCAACCTGACGGTCATCGCGGACGCGGAGAAGATGATCCGCCGCCATACGCCGGACTTCAACATCGAAAAGGTGGATATGAACGACAAGGCCACCTATGAGATGCTGGGCCGCGGCTCGACGATGGGCGTCTTCCAGCTGGAGTCGGCGGGTATCACGAACGTCGTCACCGGCCTGCGGCCGCAGTCAATCGAAGACATTACCGCGGTCGTGGCGCTGTACCGGCCGGGGCCGATGCAGTCCATCCCGCGCTACATCGAGTGCCGCCACCACCCGGAAAAGGTGACCTACAAGCATCCGCTGCTCGAACCCATCCTCAAAGTCACCTACGGCTGCATGATCTATCAGGAACAGGTCATGCAGGTGTTCCAGTCGCTTGCGGGCTACTCGCTCGGCAAGGCGGATATGGTGCGCCGCGCGATGAGCAAAAAGAAGATGAAGGAGCTCGAAAAGGAGCGCGTCAACTTCATCCACGGCAACGAGGAGCTGGGGATCGACGGCGCGGTCAAGCGCGGCGTACCGGAAAATGTAGCGGCGAGCCTGTTCGATGAGATTATGGATTTCGCCAACTACGCTTTCAACAAGGCGCACGCGGTGTGCTATGCGGTCGTGTCGTTCCGCACGGCCTACCTCAAGTGCCACTATCCGCGCGAGTACATGGCGGCGCTGCTGACCAGCGTTCTGGATTCGTCGGATAAGATTTCGGAATATATCCAGGCGGCCCGCGAGATGGGCATCGCCGTCCTGCCGCCTGACGTCAACGAGTCGCACGACGGCTTCTCGGTGTCCGGGCGGGATATCCGCTTCGGCCTCGCGGCGGTCAAGGGCGTCGGGCGCTCGTTTATGAAGCAGCTGGTAGAGGAGCGCGAGACAAACGGTCTGTTTTCCTCTTTTCAGGATTTCTGTGAGCGGATGTACGACCGCGAACTCAACCGCCGCGCGCTCGAGAGCATGATCAAGGCGGGGGCGTTCGACTCGATGGGCTACCGCCGCAGCCAGCTGCTCAAGATCGTCAATGCGGTCGTGGATGCGATCGCGCAGAGCCGCAAAAAGAATATCGAGGGACAGATGGACCTGTTCGGCATGGGCAACGATGCGGTACAGGACACGCAGATCGCGCTGCCGGACATCCCAGAGCTGCCCAAGCGCGAGCTGCTCTCGATGGAGAAGGAGACCACCGGCCTGTATCTGTCCGGCCATCCGATGGATGAATACCGCGATCTCGCGCAGAAGGCAGACGCGGCCTCCATCCGCAGGATCATCGACGACCTGTCCGGGGAAAGCGAGCAGCCGGTTTACAAGGACGGCATGACCGTGCGGTTGGCGTGCGTTATCACCGCGGTGCGGCTCAAATCGACCAAAAACGGCTCGATGATGGCCTATGTGACCGTGGAGGACGAATCGGCGTCGATCGAGCTGGTCGTATTCCCACGCTCGCTTCAGCAGTGCGGCGCATACCTGACCGAGGACAGCGCGGTCCTGCTCACCGGCCGGATCGACGCGCGCGAGGACGAAGCGCCCAAGGTGCTGCTCAACGAGGCGCAGCCGCTGACAGAAGGCGCGGTGAACAGCACGCTGGCAAAGGAGAACCCACAGCAGTCGGTGTATACCGACCGGCAGGCGGCAAAGCTCGCACCGCAGAAGCTGTACCTGCGCATCGCCAGCATGAAGAGCGACGAGTGGCCGCACATCAAGGCGATATTGCTGACCCAGCCGGGGGACACGCCGGTCTATCTCTATCCGACGGATACCGGAAAAACGACGCTGGCAAAGCGGGAATTCTGGTGCCAGCCCGATGTGCCGTTTTTGGAAAAATTACGCTTCCTCTTGGGGGAAGAAAATGTTATAATAAAATAAGAGGATTTTTCTCGTGGGAAAAATAAGGCAACCGAAAAGGGAGGCTGACTATGGATAAACAGATTCGCAGAATTGGCATACTCACCAGCGGCGGCGACGCACCCGGCATGAACGCACTGATCCGTTCGGTCGTCCGTACCGCGTCCGCGTTCGATATCTCCGTGCTGGGCATCCGCCGCGGCTACAGCGGCCTGATCAACGGCGATATCATCGAGATGGGCGCCCGCAGCGTAGACGGCATCATCCGCCGCGGCGGCACCATGCTGTACACCGCGCGCTGCAAGGAGATGCTGACCGAGGAGGGCCTGCAGAAGGCGGCGGACACCTGCAAGTATCTCGGCATCGACGGCCTGATCTGCTGCGGCGGCGACGGTACGTTCCGCGGCGCGCAGGCGCTGTCCCGCAAGGGCGTGCCCTGCATCGGCGTGCCCGGCACGATCGACAACGACATCGTGTGCACGGACTACACGATCGGCTTTGACACCGCGTGCAACACTGCGATCGAGTGCATCGATAAGCTGCGCGATACCATGCAGTCGCACGAGCGCTGCTCGGTCGTCGAGGTCATGGGACGCCGCGCGGGCCATCTGGCGCTGCACGTCGGCTGCGCAGTCGGCGCAACTGCGATCTGCCTGCCCGAGCGCAAGCTGGACTTTGATACGGATATCGTAGAGAAGATGCGCGTCGGCCGCATCAAGGGCCGCAACCACCATATCATCATCGTGGCGGAGGGCTACGGCTCTGCGCAGGAGGTTGCCGACCATATCCACGAGGCGACCGGCATCGATACCCGCGTGACCATCCTCGGCCATATCCAGCGCGGCGGCTCGCCCACGGCGCAGGACCGCGTCATGGCGACCCGTATGGGCTACGCGGCGGTCAAGGCGCTGATGGAGGGCAAGACCAACCGCGTTATCGTATTCGATAACAACATGGTGACCGATATCGACATCGAAGAGGGCCTGTCCCGTCAGAAAGACCTCAACCAGTGCCTGTTTGAAGCGCAGCAGACGGTTGCGATCTGATGGCGCAGACGGTTTTTATCACGGGCGGCTCGCGCGGCATCGGCGCGGCATGCGTGCGCGCGTTTGCGGCAGCGGGCTGGAACGTGGCGTTTACCTACCGGGAGAACCGCGCGCTCGCAGGGGCGCTCGCGGAGCAGACCGGCGCACTTGCGCTCAGCGCGGACCTGCACGAGGGCATGGCGGTCAGCCGCGCGGTCGGGGAAGCGCGGGGGCATTTTGGCGCGCTGGATGCAGTCGTGTGCAACGCCGGCATCGCAGAGCAGAAGCTGTTTCAGGACATCACGGACGAGGACTGGCAGCATATGCTGGACGTCAATCTGATGGGAGCGGTGCGCACCATCCGCGCCTGCCTGCCCGACCTGCTGCACCGCAAGTGCGGCAACATTGTGACCGTGTCCTCGATCTGGGGGCAGTCCGGCGCATCCTGCGAAAGCCACTATGCGGCGAGCAAGGCGGCGCTCATTGGGCTGACCCGGTCTCTCGCGCTCGAACTCGGGCCGTCCGGCATCCGGGTCAACTGCGTTGCACCCGGCGTGATCGACACGGATATGAACGCCATGCACAGCGCGGAGACCATGCAGGAGTTGGCGGCGGAGACGCCGCTCGGGCGCATCGGCACGGCGGCAGAGGTCGCGGACGGCATCCTGTACCTGTGTACCGAGCGCGCGTCGTTTATCACCGGGCAGGTGCTCGGCGTGACCGGCGGATTTTGAATGGAATACCGGAAAAAGGTCTTGCCTATGGCAAGACCTTTTTTGTCATACCGGGGCAAAGCCGAAATAGCTGAGCAGGCCGTTATAGATCCCCTGCGCGAAGCCGTAGGGGTCGTCGCGCAGCTTTTGGGCGTCGGATGCGTTGCTCAGATAGGCCAGCTCGACCAGGATGGCGGGCATGCTGGTGCGGCGCAGCACATACAGGCTGGGGTTGAGGCGCACGCCGTTGTCCTTTGTGCCCATGCGGGCGACAATGCCGTTTAATACATGCTGGGCGAGCCAGTAGGACTGCGTGTTCTGCTGGTAAACATAGACCTCGCTGCCGTTGATGGCCGGGTTGACGTTGGAATTGCAGTGGATGCTGATGAAGTAATCCGCCGGCCAGCTGTTCGCCATGCGGACGCGCGTTGCAAGGCTGGTGGCGTTGCTCGTGCCGAGAATCTCGGTGGGGGAGTTGCGGCTCAGCCGCACCTCAAAGCGCGGGTCGGCGCGCAGCATATCCGCAAGGTACACGCCGACGATATAGTTGACGTCCTGCTCGCGCAGGCCGTTGCCCTCTGCGCCGGTATTGGGGCCGCTGGGATTGTGCCCTTGGTCGATGAAGATCCGGATCGCCAAACGATCACCTCCTCGGTCCAGTTTATGCGCGCCGGTATGGGCCGGATACGGCTGCTTGACGGCAGCGGGCGGAAATGCTATGCTGTACACAGTCAAAAAAGGAAGGGAAACTGCCATGACAGAGATCAATCAGGCGTTCGTGGACGGTGTCATGCCGCGGCGCGACCCGGAGGCAAATAAAAACGACTTTGGACGGGTTCTGTGCGTGTGCGGGTCAGCGGGCTACACAGGCGCGGCGTATTTCGCGGCGCAGGGCGCAGTGCGCATGGGCAGCGGCGTGGTGACGCTGGCTGCACCGGAAAAGGCATGGCCGGTGCTGGCGGTCAAACTGAACGAACCGGTGGTACGGCCCATGCCGTGCGGCGCGGACGGGATGTTTTCGCGCGAGGCGCTGCCCGCGCTGCTCGCGCTTGCAGAGCGGGCGGACGCGCTGCTGATCGGCTGCGGACTGGGGCGTTCGTACACAGTGGCAGAGATCGTGACGACGCTGATCGAAAAGGCACCATGCCAGATCATATTGGATGCGGACGGCATAAATGCGGTTTGCGCGCATAAGGATATATTGCAGCAGGCGGCAATGCCGGTCATCCTGACGCCGCACGCCGGCGAGTTTGCGCGGCTTTCCGGGATCCGGGATGCCGCGCCGGAACAGCTCATGCAGTTTGCCGCTGCGCAGCGGTGCATCCTGCTTTACAAGGGCCACCGCACGCTGATCGCCGCGCCGGACGGTGCGCTCTACCGCAACCATTCGGGCAACCCCGGTATGGCGAAAGGCGGCAGCGGCGATGTGCTGGCGGGCATGCTGGTATCGCTTTGCGGGCAGGGCGTCCCGGCAGTGCAGGCGGCGTGCGCCGCGGCGTGGCTGCACGGCAGGGCGGGCGACCTTGCGGCGAATTCGCTGAGCGAATACGGCATGACGCCGAGTGACATGCTGCAACTGCTGCCCACGCTGCTCAAACGGTATAACACAAGGGAGTGGTGACCTGAAGCGGGTTTTGTGTACTGTGCTGCTGCTGGCGGCCGTGCTTTGCGGCTGCGGCGGCTCCGGCGCGGACGGCGAGGCCGTGCGCGCGCATTTCGATGCGCTCTCCAGATTTGAGGCGCATCTGAAAATTTTATCCGATCTGGAGCAATCGGTACTGGAATATGAAATGGATTATGTTTATAATAAAGAGGATGTCGATTCCTTCACCATCACCGCGCCCGAATCGCTCGCCGGGATCGGCGGCACGATTGCGGGGGAGGACAGCGCATCGGTCACGCTGCAATATGACGGCCTGTCGCTCGACGATGCCATGCCGCAGCGCACCGGGCTGACACCGGCGGACGCGATGTTCTGCCTGATGGACGACCTGCGGAAAGGCGAGCCGGTGCAGATCTGGAGCGAGACCGCCTCGGGCACCGAGCTGGTCGCGCTCAAATATGCGTACGACAGCGAGGATGGGAAGATCGAAAAACAGGTATGGCTCACCGAGGACGGATTGCAGCCGGTATGCGCGGGGCTTTATGCAGACGGCGCGCGCGTGCTGACGATCCAGGTGACCGCATATCAGGAAACATAAATTTGGGGATGAATAAAACATGCAACCGAGCAAACACCGCACCTGGGCAGAAATCGACCTGGGCGCGATCGAACATAACTATCGTGTGATCTGTGCGCACGCCAAGGCGCCTGTGCTGTGCGTGGTCAAGGCGGACGCATATGGGCATGGCGCCGTGCCGGTGGCGAAGCGCCTGCAGGCGATGGGCGCGCCGTATTTCGCGGCCGCGACCGTGCCGGAGGCGGTCGAGCTGCGCGAAAACGGCATCACAAAGCCGATCCTGATCCTCGGCTATGTGGATGCAGCGGATATGGACGATATTGCGCGCTATCATATCACCGCGCCGGTCTATGACAAAGAGACTGCGCAGCTGCTGAGTGCGGCGGCTGTCCGCACGGGCGAGACCATCACGGTGCATTACAAGCTGGACACCGGCATGACGCGGCTGGGCTTCCCCGGCTGGACGTGCGCGCAGACCGTGCAGAACATTCTGGACTGCGCGGCGCTGCCGGGGCTGCGCTCCGAGGGCATTTTCACCCACTTTGCCGTGTCCGACGTGCCGGACGGAAAGGAATATACCGAGCTGCAATACCAGCGCTTTGCCGACGTGTGCGAGGGCCTGCGGCAGGCAGGCCTTGACCTGCCGCTGCGCCACTGTGCCAACAGCGGCGGCATCCAGCATTACGAAACCATGCACTGCACCATGACCCGCGCGGGCATCATCCTGTACGGCTACCGGCCGGACCTGTCTGTGCCGCCGATGCTGGACCTGCGGCCCGCTATGACCGTCAAGGCGCGCGTGGTGCAGGTGCGCGACATCCCGGCGCATACCACGGTGAGTTACGGCCGCACCTATGAGACCGGCGCGCCGACCCGCATGGCGGTCATCTCGATCGGCTACGCGGATGGTTTCCTGCGCACCGGTTCGGGCCGGGCGCATGTGGTGCTCGGCGGCACAAGAGCGCCTGTGCTCGGCCGCATCTGCATGGATATGTGCATGGTGCGCGTGCCGGACGGCGCGCAGGTGGGCCGCGGGGACGAGGTGACCGTGTTCGGCCCGGCGGTCTGGACCGCGGAGGATGCAGCCGCAGCGGCGGATACGATCTCCTATGAGGTGGTTTGCGCGGTGAGCCGCCGCGTGCCCCGTTTTTACAGCGAATGACAATCGGCCCTTTGCCGGCATAGGATGAAGCGGGGAGAGATCCCCGCATTCCTGCGCCGGCATTTTTTTATGCTGCTGTTATATTTTCTCGCGGCGTGGGGAAAATAGGTTTGCGGACAACCGCAAATCTATTTCATCGGAGTGTGAACCAAAGTGGATACCAGCATCAAACGGGGAGATATTTACTATGCCGATCTCAGCCCGGTGGTCGGCAGCGAGCAGGGCGGTATCCGTCCGGTGCTCATCGTGCAGAACAATGTCGGCAACCGGTACAGCCCGACCGTGATCGCCGCGGCCATTACATCGCAGGTCAACAAAGCAAAGATGCCGACCCACATTTCGCTCGGCGCGCCGAATTACGGCCTGACCAAAGATTCCATCATCCTGACCGAGCAGATCCGCACGCTGGATAAACGCCGCCTGCGGGAGAAAATGGGGTCGCTTGACGAAAATGCGATGCGTCATGTGGACGAAGCGCTGGCGGTCAGCTTCGGTTTGGGGTCTGTGCAGGGCTGAGCGGTATATTGTCAGATCAAAGCGCGTATTCTGTAATGGATACGCGCTTTTGCTGTATGGGAGGGTTGGACGTGCAGGCAGAGGTTTATTTTGCAGGGCAGCCGGCGGGCACGATTTTGTGGGTGCCGGCTGCCTACGGGGTGCAGATCGAGCTGGACTGCGCCATGCCCGATGACGGGGAAAAGCTGCTGCGCTGTTACGGGGAAACGGACGGCACGCCGCTGCTGATCGGCCTGCCCGAGCCTGTGCATGGCCGCCTGCGGCTAAAGCGGCACCTCTCGCGCGAGACGCTCAAGGCGGCGGGCTGCGACCATGCGCCGCCCCTGCGGTTTTATCTGTCGGACAGCCCGCAACCGCCTGCCGCGCAGCCGGAGGCACAGCCCGCGCCGCCGCGCGCACCGGAAAACACACCGGTGCAGGAGCAGCCAGCCGTGCGGACCGGGGACGAGGTGCTCGACAGCCTGCTGGACAGCGGCACCGTACAGGGCGAGGACGAGGGGGCATCCGTGTTGCTGCACTGCGCCTTTGCGCCCGACCAGCCGTTTGCGCTCGCGCCGGCCTTTGTGCTGTGTACGGTGGAAAATGGGCACGCCGCGCTGCGCTGGACAAAAAAGGACGCAGCCCAAAAGGCTGCGTCCGGATCTCACGAACAAATTACTTGACAATGGTCTTGGCTTCCATGTAGTAGCGCTTTTCGTGCGCTTCACCCATCGAGAAGGTCTTGCGCGGCAGGACACCGTCAAAGACCACGCCGCGGAACAGGTCGTTCTTCGCGATATCGGGCAGGATAAAGCCCACGTTGCCCGGCTTGGTGCCGAGCGACTGGACAACATCCGCGCCGTGGATGTAGTCGATCTTGACCTCGCTGTGCGCCTCGACAAAGGCGTCCAGTCCGGTCTGCATGGTTGCGACCGGGATGGACCACTTGGGGTTCTCGACCACGAATACGCCGGATTTTTCCGCCGAGCAGAACGGATAGCAGTGCGCATCAGCGTCTGCCGGCGCCTTGTCAGCCACATAGGCCTTGCAGCCCTGCGATGCGTAGAAGTCGGTGAGACCGTTCAGCAGTGCATCTGCTTCCACGCCGAATACCACGCGGTGGATCGGCTCGATGATCAGGCTCTCGTCATGGATGTTGACCACCTCGACCAGCACGTACCGCGCGGGGTGATCCGCCTGCTCCGCTTCAGTGAGGTTCTTTTTGATCTCTTCCCAGTAGGCCTTGGCGGTCGCCATCGAGTGGTTGCCGTCGCCGACCGCATAGGGGAGGAGCGCCTGTGCGTCCGTGCAGCCGTACTTCTTGTTGAAGGTGTCGCGGTCGCACAGCGCCTCCAGACCGGCCTCGATCGCGTCGGTCTCCGCGCCCTTGGGGATGAACCAGCCGGTGATATGGCCGCCGTTCTGCATCAGGTCGGTATCGTACAGCTTTTCAAGCGAATCCGTTTTCTCAAACAGCGGCTCGATGATGCCGCGGTCCGGGTCGTCGATCAGGATCATGATGTGCGGCAGCTCCATGCACGCGCCCTGACGCACCTTGAGGCGCGGCGGGATGCGCTCGACCACGGTTTTTTCGGTCGGGCGGATGAGCGAGGCCGAGCCGGGGGTGTATTCATACGCTTCGAGATCGACCGCGAGGACAACGCCGCGGCGCGGGCAGGTGCCGCCTGACCAGCGCTCGGTGAGCACCACACCGGCGGGAAGCGTGCGCAACGTGCCGTCGGCTATGTAGCGGCGCATGGTCTCGTGGATCTGCGCGGTGCGCCCGGCAACATCCGCGTCCTCCAGATAGACTTCGGGCAGCGTCAGCCGCAGGGTGGAGGGGGCGCCGCCGACGATGCGGTCGGTCTCTGCCCAGTATTCGGGCTGCGAGGTATATTGGTCGCACGCGATGACCGCCCACTTGGAAAGGTCCGTGCCTTCGCGGGGGAGCATGATCTCCGGGATATGGGTGCAACGGTTAGCCATGTTGATGATTCCTCCTGCACAAAATGTTTGGATTTCTTTCAGTATAACAGAAAAAAGCGGGACAAAACATGGGATTTTTCAAAATCATCAACTTTTGTGAAAATTGTTTCCTGTACTTGACGCATGGCAAGAAATATTGTACGATATTATAGAAGAAAAAGGAGTGAAATTTGTAGAGAAACTACAACAAGCGGGAGGAGATAAAAATGTTTAAATTCAAAGCGATCGGCGTTTCCGAGGGCTTGGCGCATGCCAGGGCGCTTGTGATCAAGGAAGCTGACCTGACCGTCGTGAAAGATACCATCACCGACGTTGCTGCGGAGCAGCAGCGTGTGCTGGATGCGGTGGAAAAGGCGAAAAAGCAGATCGAAACCCTGCGCGAAGAGGCGGAAAAGAACATCGGCGCGGCGGAGGCGGAGATTTTCGACGCCCATCTGCTGATGCTGGATGATCCGGATTTTGTGGAAGGCATGACCAATCTGGTCGCGGACGAAATGGTCTGCGCGGAGTATGCGTGCTTTGTCAACTGCGAGAACTTCCAGGCGATGTTCCGCGCGATGGATGATGAATATATGCAGGCGCGCGCCGCCGATATCGGCGATATTTCTCAGCGCGTGCTCAAAAACCTCAAGGGCATTGCGGACAATGCGATCGACCTGATTACCGAGCCGTGCATCATCATTGCAAACGACCTGACCCCGTCCGATACGGCGAAGATCGGCGGCAAGCCGGTCGTCGGCTTTATCACGCGCATCGGCGGCCGCACCAGCCATTCTGCGATCATGGCGCGCTCGATGGGCGTTCCGGCGGTCGCAGGCGCAGGCGATAAGGTCGACGGCATCGAGGACGGCACCGACCTTCTGATCGATGGCGTGGCCGGTGAGGTCGTGGCTGACCCGGATGCGGAGACGCTGGCGCAGTTCGAGGAGAAGAAAAAGGCAGAGGACGAGCGCAAGGCGATGCTCGCCAAGTTCAAGGACCGCGAAGGCGCGACCAGCGACGGCCGCCGCATCGTGATCGAGGGCAACATCGGCAAGCCGGACGACGCGGTGCGCGTTGCGGAGCTGGGCGGCGAAGGTGTCGGCCTGTTCCGTTCTGAGTTCCTGTTCATGGATCGCGACGACCTGCCGAGCGAGGAAGAGCAGTTTGACGCATATAAGAAGGCTTGCGAGGCGATGGCGGGCAAGCCGGTCATCATCCGCACGCTGGATATCGGCGGCGACAAGGAAGTGCCGGCGCTCGAGCTGGAGAAGGAGCAGAACCCCTTCCTCGGCTATCGTGCGATCCGAATCTGCCTGAACAAGACGGACCTATTCCTGACCCAGCTGCGCGCGCTGCTGCGTGCGGCGCAGTACGGTGACCTGCGCATCATGTTCCCGATGATCTCGTCGATCGAGGAGATCCGCAACGCCAAGCAGATTTTGCAGCAGGCAAAGGATCTGCTGGAGGCGGAGCATGTGCCGTTTAACCCGAATGTCAAGGTTGGTATCATGGTCGAAATCCCGGTCGCGGCCGTTTGCGCGGACGTGCTGGCCAAGGAGGTTGACTTCTTCTCAATCGGCACGAACGACCTGATCCAGTATTCCTGCGCAGTCGACCGCATCAATGAGAAGATTTCTTACCTGTACCGTCCGCTGCATCCGGGCGTGCTGCGCCTGATCGGCATGACGGCCAAGGCGGCGAACGAAAACGGCATCGAGGTCGGCGTCTGCGGCGAAATGGCCGGTACGCCCGGCATGGCGCCCGTGCTGTGCGGCCTCGGCGTGACCAACCTGTCCATGTCGGCATCCGCGATGCTCGCGGCCAAGGCCGATCTGGCGGCGCACTCCTATGCAGAGTGCAAGGAGCTGGCGGATAAGCTGGTTGTAGCGTCCAGCGCAACCGAAGCGGAGCAGATCTTCGCCGAGTGGCGCGCATAACCCAACTGCACTGTATATGAAAAGAGCGCGGTTTCCAATGGCTCATTGGAAACCGCGCTCTCTTTATTTTACGGGCTTAGCCCTGGCTTGCCAGGTTCTGCTCGTAGGATTCGATCATCTTCTTCATCGTGTGACCCGTACGACCTCTGAGTTTAGAGAGGTACTTGTCCGTACTCTCCCCGGTGAAAATCTTGATTTGCAGACGCATTGTGCCGTCTGCTTCGGGCGTGACAAAGATTTTGTCGATATACTTATCTACGAAATCCTTGTTGATTATGCCATGGGCGGCATCCCGTTTAGCATCGTGGAGCACACGACGAATAGTGTCGATATGCTTTTTAAATTCCTCTTTGGAAAGCTGCTGCTGTTCTAACTCATAGATCTGCCGCTCGGCCTCCTCAATTTCCTTGTCGCACTCCTTATTCATGTCAAGGAAGTCTTTATCGGAGAGTTGACCAGCGGCGTTATAGCCTAGCAATTTGCTTTTCTTTTTTCGAGCAAGCTCGGCTTGATTCTGAAGTGTGGTAATCTGCTTTGCGGTGTCCCCGCCGTCAGCAAGAGATTTATACATCTCAATGTATTCCTCAATTAGTGCTTCGGCATCGTTCTCTGTCTCGTTGAACACCTCAAAGAGCAAGGGTTTTAGTTCTTCTTCATAGATGGCAAAAGAATTGCAGGAATTGGCGCCGTTTTTGATCTTGCCGGAACAAACCCATTTGCTATTTTTGTTGCCGTACTTGTCTTTGCTGTCTCGTCGGTAATAGGCTGCGCCACAATCGGTACAAAATAGTTTACCAGTCAAGAGGTTTGCATGGTTGCAAATACCTTGACGGTTTTTTACATCTTCGCTACGTTTTTTTAATACCTTGTTAGCTTGTTCCCAAAGTTCCTCGTCTACAATAGCTGGAACAATCTCGCCTGTTTCGTCTTTGAACATGACCCATTCTTCAGGGGGAAGAAATTTCTGTTTCTTAGTAAACAAGTCAATAATCTTAACTTTGTTACCCACATAATAACCCTTATATTTGGGGTTGGAAATCATACCGGACATGGTGGTATGGGCAATCTTTTTTCCATTATGGTTGCGGTAGCCCTCTTCCCAAAACAGGTTTTCAATCTGCTTCATGCTATACTGTCCCGTGGCATACAGTTCAAACAGTTCTCGTACCATAGGAGCCTCGTCTGGATCGATTACCAGCCGTCCACCATCTTTCACATAGCCAAAGATACGGCTGTTACCCAGCACCACATTTTTTTTGATAGCCTGAGCGTGACCAAATTTTACACGGCTGGACAGCTTGCGCAGTTCGTCCTGAGCAATACCGGACATGATAGTAAGACGTAGCTCGCTGTCCTCGTCCAGCGTGTTGATGTTATCATTTTGGAAAAAGACCCCGACTCCAGCATTGAGCAGTTCGCGGGTAAACTGGATAGAATCTAAGGTATTACGGGCAAAACGGGAAATTTCTTTTGTTATAACGAAATCAAAAACACCGGCTTTTCCATCGTCTACCATGCGGTGAAAGTTCTCCCTCTTTTTCGTAGTGGCAGCAGAAAGACCCTCGTCGATGTATCCTTCCACATAAGCCCAGTTGGGATTTTTCTTAATAAAGTCCTCATAATAGGAAATCTGGTTGCCCAGAGAGTTGAGTTGTTCATCCTTTTCAGATGATACACGGGCATAATAAGTGACCCGCATGGGAATATCATAGATGGATTTTGTTTTGAGTTGTTGGCGTGCGGTATGTATGTCCATACTGTTTCCTCCGAATAATTCGCAAAATCATCATCTATATCTTATCATATGAAGAAAAAGAATTCAATGATAAAAGGTACATGAAATAGGATTCAAGCACCTTTTATCATCGATTTACCCGATCAATCGTCGCATTTTTCGCCATTCATCTTCGGTAATAATTGCATGTGCCCGGAGGTAATCATTAAAATAGCGAAGCCAAGCCTCTCGGACAACGCCTTCTTTAGTTGCTATGCCATTGTGTTGCAAAGGCTTCCCCCCTTTGCAATATTCTTCCTCTCCCTCCCTAAAATATTCTTCATGGGACTCCTTCTTTGTAATAATGATTGTTTTCGGTTGTGTTCCGCTGGTTTGATAAAGGATTAAATGCAAGCCTATTTGTCCTTAACCTCCCGGCTTGCGGGGAAGCAGGCAGATGGTCGCCGGCGGGCGACGCCATAGGCCGTTGTTACCTCCGCGTGGTTCGCACGCAGCCGCCCCCATTGCTTGTGTCTGTGGCTGGGCGGAAGTCTCATTATTTGCCTGCGTGTCGTTGCTGTGCGGGAGCCGCCCGCATTTCGTACCGGCATGGTTGCCGCTCGGCCGGAATAGTCCGGCGTCCCTGCGCATGGGTATCGCAGCTCGGCGCAGGCAGGTTCGTATCTGCTGCCTGTGTGTTCACTTGTCAAGGTGCTATGTACCGTGGCTGCTTTTTGCGGCAACGACATACGTGACGTCCCCTTTCGGTTGACAATTACGCAAATGTGTAATACTGTGTTTATAAACGATATATTTCGTGCTTATGAACCTTATAATGCTATGATACGTCGCCTGTACGTACAAAACAACGTGTAAAATTTCGTTTTAGCGTAAATTTGGCGTATGTTACAAACGGAAGGAAGATACTATGTCGGGACTGTACAACAAGATCGTCGCGCTTTGCGAGGATCGTGGCATCACGGTGACCGGGCTGTGCCGCCGGTGCGACGTCAGCCGCGCGTCGCTCTACAGACCAGCGCCGTTGCTTTGTGAATAAAATCCGTCGGGATAGTTGATCAGAATAATCGGCTTCAATGTCCCTTACGTTACGCTGATCACTGTTTGGGACGAAAATTGACAAAAATGGAGTGGCATGGACAGAAGGCATCTGCTATAATGAAATAAAAGCGAAAAGAAACGCCCCGGCGCGCGCGGGATGCAGCCGCGCCATGATCGTGACAGTGCTCGCACGTCTGGAGGGTGTGAATACCTCGACCGGCGACATTTGGTACGACGCAGGCCGCGATTGGGCGATGGAAGCCGGTATTTCGGACGGTACCGACATGGACGGCACGCTGACGCGTGAGCAGCTGGCAACGATGCTGTACCGCTACGCGCAGTCCAAGGGACAGGGCTTCACCGGCGCATGGGCATTCCAACTGGATTACCCTGATGCGGACGCGGTCAGCGATTATGCGTACGAGGCGATGTGCTGGACGACGATGCACGGCATCATCAACGGCATGGGCGACGATACGCTCGCCCCGCAGGGTCAGGCAACCCGCGCACAGGTTACAACCATGCTGATGCGGTTTATCGGAAATATTGCATGACAAGCACAACAAAAGGGTCTGTTGAAAAACAGACCCTTTTTGCATATAAAAATGTCAATTCCCTTTTTATGCAGTATGCAGTAAAAACGGGAAAGAGCTTTCTGAATTGTGGTTGCTTTTCGAAAAGAATTTCACAAAACAGAAACCAATTTCTAAACGTCTCAAAATGCTTGCTTTTCTGTTGTTATCCGATAAAATATAGGAGAATCCTTCATGAAAATGGCCAGTTCGAGCCATGGATCAAAAGTGGCCGTATCGAGTGAGGAAAAATGAGAAGGTGCCAGCAATAGGGCGGGTGCCGGGAAAACAACTATTTGAGAAGGGGGTTGCTGACATGGTTTTTTTCAAGAAAAAGAAAAAGGAGACACACTTGCTTGCCTTTGCCACTGGTGAGGTGATCGCGCTCAAGGATGTCAAGGATCAGATGTTTTCGGCCGGATTGATGGGACCTGGGATTGCGATTGAGTCGGACGACGGAAAAATTTGCAGCCCGGTCGATGGCACGGTGACCATGCTGTTTCCGACCAAGCATGCGCTGGGGCTGAGAAGCGAGGATGGACAGGAACTGCTACTGCACATCGGCATTGATACGGTGGGTCTCAAGGGCGAGGGCTTTACCGCTTTTGTGCAGGACGGACAGAAGGTTTCTGTGGGAGACGCACTGATTGAGGCTGATTTGGCGTTCATCAGAAGCAAAGGACTGGAAACCGCCGCGATTTTGTGTGTGACTGAGCCGAAGGAGCCGGAGATCACGTTTACTTCAGAAAAGCGTGTAACGGCTGGAAAGGATGAAATCGCCGTAATCAAGTTGTCATGAAGGAGAGAAAATTATGTTACTTGATCAACTTAAGGGGAAACTGATCGTTTCCTGTCAGGCGTTGCCGGAAGAGCCGCTGCATTCCAGCTATATCATGTCCCGTATGGCTGTGGCAGCCAAGCAGGGCGGTGCTGCGGGTATCCGTGCGCAGTCGGTGGAGGATATCAATGCCATCATGGAAGTATGCGACCTACCGATGATTGGCATCATTAAGCGCAATTATCCGGACAGCGATATCTACATCACAGCAACCAAAAAGGAAATTGATGAGCTGCTGGGCACCAAGTGCCAGATCATCGCGTTGGACGCGACCGATCGGCCGCGTCCGAACGGGGAAAAAACGGAGGATCTGGTAGCGCAGATCCATGCAGCGGGCCGCTTGGCAATGGCGGACTGCTCGACCTATGAGGAATGTGTCAAGGCGCAGGAAATGGGCTTTGACATGGTTTCTACAACGCTCTGCGGCTACACGCCGTATTCCAAAAAGCTGGATGGACCGAATTTCGAGCTGCTCAAACAGTGTGCCGATACGCTCACCGTGCCGGTGATCGCTGAGGGTAAGATTAACTCACCAGAGGATTTGCGGCGCGTTTATGAAGAGTGTGGCGTATTCACTGCGGTGGTTGGCGGCGCGATTACGAGACCGCAGCAGATCACAGCACGTTTTGTGGGGGTTTTGAAGAAAGAGGGGTAAAAGTATATGTTCAAATATTTGCAAAAAGTCGGTAAATCCTTTATGCTGCCGATCGCAATCTTGCCGGCAGCGGGTCTTCTTTTGGGTATTGGCGGTGCATTTTCCAGCGCGGCAACCATTGCTGCCTATCCGATGCTGGATGTTTATTTCCTGCAAGTTATCTTCAAGATCATGTCGGCGGCGGGCAATGTTATCTTTGGAAATTTGCCGTTGCTGCTCTGCATTGGTTTGTGCGTAGGTCTGGCTAAGAAGGATAAGGGTACGGCGGCGCTGGCTGGCGTAGTCGGTTTCCTTGTTATGACCGGCACGATTTCGGCTATGCTGAATATCTTCAATCCAGAAGGCAATGCGATCGATACCGGCGTTATTGGTGCGCTTGTCATGGGCATCATTGCGGTAACACTGCATAACAAGTATCAGAATATCCAGCTGCCGCAGACACTCGGCTTTTTCGGCGGTTCGCGTTTTGTGCCGATCGTAACGTCGGTTGCTGCGATCTTTGTCGGTGCGGTGTTTTATCTGATCTGGCCGCCGATCCAGAATCTGCTGGTCATGACTGGTGATCTGATCGCGTCTGCTGGTGCAGTCGGTACTTTCTTCTACGGTTTCCTGATGCGTCTGTGCGGCGCGGTTGGTCTGCACCATATGATTTACCCCATGTTCTGGTATACCGAGCTGGGTGGCGTGGAAATGGTCAACGGCGTACAGGTTGCTGGTGCACAGACTATCTTCTTTGCGCAGCTTGCGGACCCGAACCATGTCGGTCTGTTTACCGAGGGTACGCGCTTCTTTGCCGGTCGTTTTGCAACCATGATGTTTGGTCTGCCGGCCGCTTGTCTGGCTATGTATCACTGTGTGACCAATCCGGATAAGAAAAAGTACAAGGGCATTTTCCTGGGCGTTGCGCTGACCTCGTTCATCACTGGCATCACTGAGCCTTGCGAATTTATGTTCCTGTTTGTCTGCCCGCCACTGTATGTGGTACACTCTCTGTTGGATGGCCTGTCCTTCTTTGTGGCGGATGTGCTGAATATTTCCATCGGCAACACGTTCTCGGGCGGTGTCATTGACTTCTTGCTGTTCGGTGTGTTGCAGGGCAATGCAAAGACCAACTGGATCCGCGAAATTCCGGTCGGCATCATCTGGGCGGTCATGTATTATTTTGTGTTCCGATTTGCCATCACCAAGTTCAATATCGCAACGCCGGGTCGCGGTGATGATATGGATGACGAAGGTGAAGTCAAGCTGGATACCAAGTCCTCCATGCATGAAGATGCGCTGGTGATTCTGGAAGCGCTGGGCGGTCGTGAGAACATTGAGGATGTTGATGCATGCATCACTCGTCTGCGTGTCTCCGTCAAGGACAGCACAAAGGTAGATAAGGACCTGCTCAAAAAAGTCGGCGCGACGGCGGTACTCGATGTGCAGGGCGGCATTCAGGCAATTTATGGCGCGAAAGCAATCTTGTATAAAAACGAAATCAATGATATCCTTGGTGTAGCGGATTGATTTTTAACGGTTCATCCGCTGACAGATTAAACATAACTGGATGATGGGGAGGAACATGCATGAAGCTGCTGCTGAAGAAGCTGGCGTCCTATTTGATCGATTATCTGCTGGTAGCAGGACTGGGTGCGCTGTATGCCTTTTGTGCAAGCGTCTTTTATCTGGACCCTGCTACGCAGAATCAGGCGATATTGATGCTGGTTTGCGCACTGATTACCACGTTGCTGCTGACTTGCTATGTTCCAACGAAAACGAATGGGCAAACGGTGGGGCAGAGGCTCATGCACCTGCGTGTGGTGAATAAAAACGGACACCCACGTACTTATTGGCAGAGTTTTCTGCGGGAATGCATCATCAAAATATCTTTTGCACCGCTGTTTGTACCGTTTTCCATTATCTATTATGTGGTTTATTTGCTTATCATGCAGCGTGACCCCAAGGGGGAATTGGCACATGATTTGCTGCTCAAGACCAGCGTAGTGCCGGCATAATGCAGAAAGAGAACACCGTGAGGGATAGCCTCACGGTGTTTTTTTCGTGGCAGATGTCAAAAATGTTGAGAATGTTTTTTCAAAGTAGTACAAATAGTACGAAAGTACTTTTAAACAAAGTGGTGTTTTTTACAAAGAATAGTCGAATTTTCAGCGAACACGCACAAATTAAAAAAAATAGTAAAACTACTTTCCGAATAGCTGAAAGCATTGAAAAATGTTCGAAAACTGTTATACTAAATACAGTTAGAAGAGCAAAACACAGTTCGGAGGTGCAGAGATAGACGTATTGGTGATGCTAGATATATGCGGCAAGTGAGAGAAGGGGAATAAGGATGAAGCAGAGGGAGCAAACGATCGGAAAACGAGGCGGGATCCGTAATGAAGGGAATATCATTCCACGCATTGAGGCCAATTACGAGAATCTGACACCACTGGAAAAGAACATTGCAGATTTTTTCATTCACAAACCCCCTTGCAGCGATTTATCGGCAAAATCAGTTGCCAAGCAGTTGTATGTGTCTGAGGCATCGCTGTCGCGTTTTGCGCAGAAATGCGGCTATACCGGTTACCGTGAGTTTTTGATTTACTACAAGAACGGCGATATGGCGGCGCAGCAGTCACCTAGCAGCGGTCACATGAATAACGTGTTGCACACCTATCAGGAATTGTTAAACAAAAGTTACTCTCTGGTTGATGAGGAGCAGATTCAACGTATTGCGCGCACGCTGGCGGAAAAAAAGCATATTTATGTATACGGTCGCGGCAGTTCAGGCTTGGTGGCGATGGAAATGCGTATCCGCTTCATGCGGATCGGCCTGAATATTGAGTCCATTACAGATTCGCATATCATGCAAATGAATTCAGTGCTGCTCAATCCGGATTGTGCCGTGATTGGCATCAGTGTCAGCGGCAAAACCGAAGAGGTGATGCAATCGCTGGCGGCAGCCAATCGGTGTGGTGCATTTACGCTGTTGATGACTGCGCATGTCAAACCGGAATTCCGGAAATACTGCAAGGAAATCCTGCTGTTCTCTGTCTGGGAGTATCTGGAAAACGGAAATGTTATATCGCCGCAGTTTCCCGTTCTGGTGATGGTAGATGTTCTGTTTTCCGAACTGATGTCGTTGGATGGGTTGCGGCGGGAATCGCTGCATGATTATACACTTAAAATGCTGCATAAAGAGATACAACCATAGAAATATCTTGGGACAAGGGAATCCAGACGGTTTATGAAATTTATAGCAATTTTGAAGGTGCATGCCAAGGCTGTCCATATGTCTGGAAACATGATAAGTTCTAAGTGACGGATTTTGTTATGACATAATCGATCGATTTTTACATAGCCTCCGAAGGCCGAAAAACCCAGACACCGTCAGGATTTTGCTTTAAAAAAGGGCTGGCCATTGGCGATTTGTACCCCCCTGTTAGATACAGGGGGTAATGATGCGCGGGCGCGGCAGAGCCGCGCCCGCCAACCACCCTTGCCGCGCTTGCGGCTTTACGCGCTGCATGCCGCGCGCGGCCGGGCGGAGCTGCCCGGATAGGGCTGTCCCGAGAAATATCAAAACGCGCAGCGGGTGTAACCCGTCTGCGCGTTTGATCTGTGGTGTGCTGACAGAAATCCGATAGAAACCGTATGAAAAACAACCAGAAGTATATGCTTCCCTATGTTGTGATAAGGTTTAGAACAATAGAATCATCTTGGAAAAAGCATGAAAAGCGTGAAATAAGGTGGATTTGATGGCTAAAATTGCAGGGAAGAAGCGTATGTAATCACAACAGCATGTCCAATAGCTGTGCGATTGGAACGCTCAAATCTTATGATTCGTATGGGATTCATCTTCTTGACCATCTGGCCGCCGATCGAACCCGCCTGACGGGAAGTCAGATCGCCGTTATAGCCCTGCTTCAGGTTGACGCCGACCTCGGCTGCCGCCTCCATCTTAAAACGATCCATCGCGGCGCGCGCTTCCGGAACCATACCCTGATTCGAACCATTTTTCGTGTTAGTCATGATTTGTCTCTCCTTTGTTTGAATTTTTGTTTTGGGGTTTTGCTGATAGTATGATGTGCGCAAAATGGCTCGATATAAGATGAAATTGCTGCGCTTCATGGGAAAAGCTGTGTATTTGTGCGCTAAAATAGCAAAAACAGGTGCAAAAGCCTTTTTTCTGACTGAAACTTGTGACATGATATGCGTTGACGATATCGTTTGTCTGCGTCTTGTGCCTGCGGCGCATTTTTGCTATAATAAAATAAACAAATAAACGAGAAGGAAATTATGAAACGACTTGTAATCGGCATTCTTGCTCATGTGGACGCGGGAAAAACGACCTTGTCCGAGGCGCTGCTGTATCAGACGGGCACTCTGAAAAAGCTCGGCCGCGTGGATCATCGGAATGCCTTTTTGGATACTTTCGCGCTCGAACGGGAGCGCGGCATTACGATTTTTTCCAAACAGGCAGAGCTGACGCTGCCGGATACAGCGGTCACACTGCTGGATACGCCCGGCCATGTGGACTTCTCTGCGGAAATGGAGCGCACGCTTCAGGTGCTGGACTATGCGGTCCTGGTCGTCAGCGGCACGGACGGCGTGCAGGCGCATACGGAGACGCTCTGGAAGCTGCTTGCGCGGCACAACATCCCGACCTTTGTCTTTGTCAATAAAATGGACATCCAGAGCACGGACCGCGCGGCGCTGCTGGGTGAGTTAAAGTCTCGGCTGGATGCCGGCTGCGTGGACTTCGGCGCGCCGGACAGCATGGCAGAAGAGATCGCCATGTGCGATGAGGCACTGCTGGAACGATTTTTGGAATCCGGGCGGGTGGAGGACCATGAGATCGCCGCGCTGGTCCATTCCCGCAAAGTGTTTCCCTGTTATTTCGGCTCTGCGCTCAAGCTGGAGGGCGTGCAGGAGCTGCTGGATGGGATCGACCGGTATGCCTGCCCGCCGGAATATGATGCGGCGTTCGGCGCGCGGGTGTTCAAGATTGCACGCGATGGGCAGGGCAACCGCCTGTCCTATCTCAAGATCACGGGCGGCAGCCTTGCTGTGCGCACACAGCTGGAAGGGGAAGAGGACGGCGGCTGGCAGGAAAAGGTAAACCAGATCCGTATCTACTCCGGCGAGAAATACCAGACGATTGAGCGGGCCGAGAGCGGCATGGTCTGCGCTGTCGCCGGCCTGACACACACCCGGCCCGGCATGGGGCTGGGCAGGGAAGCGGGCGCGATGCCGCCCGTGCTCGAACCGGTGCTGAGCTACCGGGTCGTCCTGCCCGAGGGCTGTGATGCCCATGTCATGCTGCAAAATCTCCGCCAGCTGGAGGAAGAAGACCCGCAGCTGCGCGTGGTATGGAACGAACGCCTGAGCGAGATCCATTTGCAGCTCATGGGTGAAGTGCAGCTTGAGATTTTGACCCGCCTGATCGCAGAACGCTTTGGCGTGGATGTGGCGTTTGATGAAGGCAGCATTGTCTATAAGGAGACGATCGCGGCGCCGGTGATCGGCATCGGGCATTTTGAGCCGCTGCGGCATTATGCGGAGGTGCATCTGCTCATCGAGCCTGCGGAGCGCGGCACGGGCGTGCAGCTTGCCAGCGCGTGTCCGACCGATGCGCTTGACCTCAACTGGCAGCGGCTGGTGCTGACCCATCTGGCGGAAAAGACCCATCTGGGCGTGCTGACCGGCGCGCCGCTGACCGACGTGAAAATCACCCTGCTGGCCGGGCGTGCGCATGTCAAGCACACCGAGGGCGGCGATTTCCGCGAAGCGACTTACCGCGCGGTGCGCAACGGCCTGATGCAGGCGGAGAGCGTGCTGCTGGAACCTTACTATGCGTTCCGGCTCGAACTGCCCGACGCATGCGTTGGACGCGCCATGAACGATATCCAGCGTATGGACGGGACATTTGACGCGCCGCAGCAGCAGGGCGACAGCACGGTGCTGACCGGTACGGCGCCTGTCGCGGCGATGCGCAATTACTGGACCGAGGTTGCGGCATATACCAAGGGCCGGGGACGCCTGTCCTGCACGGCGAATGGCTATGCGCCCTGCCACAATGCAGCGCAGGTGATCGAGACGGTCGGATACGATGCCGAGCACGATACGGAGAATACGGCGGATTCGGTGTTCTGCTCGCATGGCGCGGGGCACGTCGTCCGTTGGGACGAGGTGCGGGCGCATGCGCATGTGGATTCCGGCGTGCGGCTGGAAGCGGACGAGCCGGAGGAACAGCCTGTCTCTGTGCGCCGCGGCGCGCCGCCGTCGTCCGGTCTGGACGACGACAAAGAGCTGCGTGCCCTGTTCGAACGCACCTATGGGCCGATCAAGGACCGCGGCTTTGAGGCGTTCCAGCAGAGCCGCAAAAAGGCGTCGACCCTGGAACAGCTGTATGTGACCCGCATCCGTGCGGATGATTACCTGCTCGTAGACGGGTATAACATTGTTTTTGCCTGGGACGAGCTGCGCGAGATCGCGGCGGCGGATATCAACGCGGCGCGCGAAGCGCTGATCAACATACTCAGCAACTATCAGGGCGTGCGCAAATGCCATCTGATTGTCGTGTTTGACGCATACAAGGTCAAGGGCGGCATCGGCTCGGTCGAAAAGCGGCACGGGCTGGATATCGTATATACCCGGGAAGCCGAGACGGCGGATATGTATATCGAGCAGGCGTCATACGACCTGTCGCGCAAGCACCGCGTGCGCGTTGCAACGTCGGACGGGATGGAGCAGATGATCATTTTGGGACACGGCGCAGAGCGCCTGTCCGCTACCGAACTGAAATGGGAGGTGGAGCAGGCAAGCGAGCATATCGAAAGTGTGCTGCACAGCCTGCAAAACCGCTGAGCAAGTGGGCAGATGCCTGAAATTTCGACTGAAATGATGCAAAGGGGTGTGCTTATGAAGATTTCGACCAAGGGAAGATATGCTCTTCGTCTGATGATCGACCTTGCGCAGCATGATGCCGCCGGCTATATCCCGCTGCGCGATATTTCCAAGCGGCAGGAGATCTCTGCCAAATATCTGGAGCAGATCGTGGTGCAGCTGTCCCGTGCGGGCTTTGTGACCTCGACCCGCGGCGCGCAGGGCGGTTATCAGCTTGCCCGCCATCCCTCCGAATATACCGTCGGGGAGATCCTGCGCATCACAGAAGGCTCGCTCGCGCCGGTGGCCTGCCTCGAGCATGACCCGGTCGAATGTGCGCGCGCAGAAGACTGCATGACGCTGGATTTCTGGCGCGGGCTGTATGATGCGGTCAACCGGTATGTGGATTCGGTGACGCTGGAGGATCTGGTCAGCAGCGGAAAAACACTGAATTTCTCGATCTGAATGGGAAAGAACAAATAGACGCATCAAACCGTAAAATTGATGCGTCTATATTGTTATTATATGGATCAGCAGAGTGATGGAGAAAGAGGTGGGGTTGATGATGAAGGCAGCAAAAACGGTTGTCGCCTGTGCGTTACTCTTTGCGTGCCTGCCGACGGCAGGGGCCGCGGAGTCTCCGCTGGTGCAGGTATATCCAACGCGTTATGAACAGGTCTATGCAGACGATCAGCACGCAATCGTGACGGATGATGCGGTGATCGCCGGGGCACACTGGTGGTTTGGTGTATATGCACTGGACGGCTCGGTCATTATACCGCGCGAGTATACCAGCATCTCCTGGCACGATGGATACTATATCGCTTCCAATGCGTCAGGCAGCGGTGTATACGCATCGGACGGAGCGCTTCTGCTGCCGGTTGAGTATGATAAGATCGAGTTGGATCCGGAAGAAGATGTTGCATTTGCATGTAAAGATCAGCAATATGGACTATACTCTCTGACCGAGCGGAAGTGGATCATACCGCTGCAGCAAGCAAACTATGCAGCTTATCATTTTGGCATCCCTGCCGTCATAATAGACGACCGGTATTATGCGTGCGACGGCACTCTGCTGAAAGAGTCCGGTGAAAACGTGGGTGTGTCAGATCTGGATCGCTTGATTTTCAGCGAAAACGGTAAAAAAG
>DGYFR06201__coassemble_609_pt1 | contig 36814 bp, 36 predicted proteins | sample DGYFR06201__metabat2_high_PE_040 | metagenome-assembled genome bin DGYFR06201 | reverse complement strand
AGCAGGGCGGACAGCGCGTGGATGCCGTAGAGCACCGCGCCCGTGCGCGCGCTGCCGAACACGCCCAGCCCGACCAGCCCGATGCAGAACCCCGGACTGGCGCAGTTGCAGAACAGGTTGACGCGCGCGGCTTCCTCCCGGCGCAGCGCGCCCTGTTCGAGCAGCGCGGCCGCGGTCGCCGCGCCGACCGGGTAGCCGCCGGTCAGGCCGAGAAGGACCGCGCTCGCCGCCGCGGGCGGCAGGCGGTACAGCCGGGCGAGCGGCCGCGCGAGCAGACGGCCGAAGGTTTCCGCAAAGCCGGTCCGCACGAGCAGCCCGCTGGCGAGGAAAAACGGGACGAGCGCGGGCAGCGCCCGGCCGGCGGCAAGGGAGAGCCCATCCCGCACCCCTTCCGCGCAGGCCGCGGGGCAGAGCAGGAAGGCGGCAAACAGCGCGAGCGATAAAAACAGCTTCATGGACACACCTCGATTCTCTCGATTGTTCAGCGTATGCCGGGCAGGCAAGTTTGATGCTGCCGTCGCATACAATAGCCCGAACGGAGGAGGGAACGCATGGCGCACGAGCGATTTGGCGCGGCGCTGTTCGAGGACCTGCACGGCGGCCGGCCGCGCGTGGAGATCATCGGCAACAGCCGCGTTGTGGTGGAGAACCACCGCGGGATACAGGAGTACGACGACGGCGTGCTGCGTGTCAAGTGCAGCGGCTGCGAGGTGCGCATCACCGGGGACGGGCTGGCGCTGACCGCGCTCTCGCTCGATGAGCTTGCGGTGACCGGAACGATCGTGTCGGTGGAATATACCTCGGCGGGATGAGCGGCGGAAAGGAGGGGGAAGCGGATGCTGGGACGGCTTTGGCGCCTTGCGCGAGGGCAGGTGCGGGTGCGCGTAACGGGCGCGAGCCTGCCGCGCTTTCTCAACCTGTGCGCGTTCCACAGCCTGACGCTGCGGCGCATGAAGCGCACCGCGTGGAACGAGCTGTACGCGACCATGTCGGTCGAGGATTTTCGCGCGCTGCGCCGGTATATGGGGCGCACGGGATGCCGCGTGCATATCGTGCGGCGGCGGGGCGCGCCCTTTGCCGCGGCGCGCCTGCGGCCGCGGTTCATGCTGTGGGGCGGTTTTTTGCTGCTCGTGCTGACCTGGTGGATGCTGTCCAGCCGCGTCTGGGCGATCGAAACGGATTTGAACCCGGCGCTGGACGAGGCCGAGGTGATGCAGCAGCTGGACAGCCTCGGCGTGCACATCGGCGCGCCGATCCGCTCGATCGACGCCCGGAGCATCCGATGGAAGATATTGCAGATGCAGCCCAATATGACCTTTTTCGCGCTCAACATCCGCGGCAACAGCGTGACCATACAGGCGGACGGCGCGGTGCCGCCGGCGGAGAGATTCGACCAGAGCGCGGTGACCAAGGTGGTGGCAGAGCGGGACGGGGTGATCAAAAGCGTACATGCGCTGGACGGGCAGGCGGCTGTGCAGCCGGGCGACGCGGTGCAGACCGGGGATACGCTGATCAGCGGTCTGATGCCGCCGACCCGTGAGGAGGGCTCCTACCGCCTGACCCATGCGCACGGCGAGGTCGAGGCGTATACCCGGCGCACTGCCGGGGCCGCGCGCGCCCTGGGAGTGGAGGAAAAGCGTTATACCGGCAAGGTCCGGCGGCAGTACGCCCTTGTTTTGGGAAATAAACGGTTAAATTTATATATTGGGAGTGGAATTGCAGGGGGGACCTGTGATAAAATAATGGAGACAAAGACGCTGCGCCTGTCGGACAGCGTGGTGTTCCCGGTGTCGCTCGTCGTGCAGACCTATGTGTTTTATGAACGCGAGCCGGCGGAGCAAACGGTCGATGACGTGCGCCTCGACATGGTCTCCCGCGCGCTGGGCGGCATTGCCGCGGATATGGACGGCATGGTGACCGGCCACAGCGAAACGCTGACCGCGGAAAACGGCGCGGCGGTGCTGCGCATGACGGTGCACGCGGTCGAGCAGATCGGCGTGGAGGCGCTGGACGACAGCGAGATCCCGCAGCCCCCGCCGGAGGAGGAATCCGCACCGCAGACCTGAACCGGGTGGGGCACCGATCCCCCCGCGCCGCAGCGCGCATGCAAACAGAACATTGCGGCGTGCCGCAATGTTCATAAAAACCGGGAGCGTGTATCACGGTTTTTATACAGGAACAGGGAAAAGTTTCTTGTGGAACTTTTTCCGGTATTGGACGCATCCGCGGCGCAGCCGCGGTGCGTCCCTTCGTCCGAAACAACCGTTTCGGACGACATCAAAACGAAAGCAAGGTGCAAACCATAGAACAGACAATCCAGGTGGAACAGACCGAACTGCTTATGGCGGTTTTCGGTGCATTTGATGAGAATATCAAGCTGATCGAGCGCGAGCTCGGCGTATCGGTGGTCAGCCGCGGGACCGAGCTCAAGATCTCCGGCGGCGAGGGCGATGTGGAGATCGCCGCGCGCACCATCGGCGCGCTGACCTCGATGGCGGGCCGCGGTGAGGCGATCAGCACGCAGACCGTGCAGTATGTCATCGGCCTGGCGCGCGACGGCCGCGAGGCCGAGGTGCACACCATGAGCCGCGACGTGCTCTGCATCACGGCCAAGGGCAAGCCGGTCAAGGCAAAGACGCTCGGCCAGAAACGCTATATGGAAGCCATCCGCAAAAATACGATCGTCATGGGCGTCGGCCCGGCGGGCACGGGCAAGACCTATCTCGCCGTCGCCGCCGCGGTCGCGGCGTTCCGGGACAAGCAGGTCTCCCGCATCATCCTGACGCGCCCGGCGGTCGAGGCGGGCGAAAAGCTGGGCTTTTTGCCCGGCGACCTGCAAAGCAAGGTCGACCCCTATCTGCGCCCGCTGTACGACGGCCTGTTCGACATGCTCGGCGCGGAGAACTTCGCCAAATATCAGGAGCGCGGCTCGATCGAGGTCGCGCCGCTCGCCTATATGCGCGGCCGCACGCTGGACGACAGCTTCATCATCCTCGACGAGGCGCAGAACACCACGCCCGAGCAGATGAAAATGTTCCTCACCCGCCTGGGCTTCGGCTCGCAGGCGGTCATCACGGGCGACATCACGCAGGTCGACCTGCCGGACGGCAAGCAGTCCGGCCTCAAGGAGGCGCTGCGCGTGCTGGACGGCGTGGAGGGCATCGCCCAGTGCTATTTGACCGAAAAGGACGTTGTGCGCCACGAGCTGGTGCAGCGCATCGTCAAGGCGTATGCGGATTATGAGAGCAAAAAGGGCAAAAGCAAGGCGCCGGACAACAGGCATCCGGCCTTCCGCCGAAAAGGGGACAAGCGATGAACCACCAGATCAATATCGGGTTTGAGACCGCGGTCGAGGACGAGCAGGCGGTCGCTGAGCTGGTTCGCACCTGCGCGCTGCGCGTGCTTGAGAGCGAAAGCGTGCCGTTTGATGCGGAAATCGACGTGACCGTCGTGGATGCGGACGCGATCCGCGAGATGAACGCCGAATACCGGGATAAGGACGCGGTGACCGATGTGCTGTCCTTCCCGATGTACGAGTTTTATAACGGCGAGCCGCGCGAGGAACTCGAGCGCGAGCCGGACTCGGGCTGCGTCATGCTCGGGGATATGATCCTGTGCTACACCCGCGCCTGCGAGCAGGCGGCGGCGTTCGGCCATTCGCCTGCGCGCGAGTGCGGCTATCTCACTACGCATTCCGTGCTGCACCTGCTGGGCTACGACCATGAGCGGAACGATGCGGATACCCGCCTGATGCGCGGGAAGGAAGAGGACAACCTCGCCTTCCTCGGCCTGACGAGAGATACAGAAGTATGAAGAAAAACATCCGAAAACTGCATGAGAGCTTTCTTAACGCTTTCCGCGGGCTGGGGCTGTGCATCCACGGGGAGCGCAACTTCCGCGTGCACATGGTCGCGGCGTTTTATGTCACCGTGTTCGCGCTGCTCGGGCGCGCCTCGGCGGAGCAGGCCGCGCTGCTGTGCATCTGCTTCGGCCTGACGATGGGCGCGGAGCTGATGAACACCGCGATCGAGCGCCTGTGCGACCGGCAGGCGAGCGGGTACGACGGCTTTGTCCGCAACGCGAAGGACATCGCGGCCGCGGGCGTGTTCGTCTGCGCGGCGGCGTGCGTGGCGGTCGGCGTGTGCGTTTTCCTCGCCGAAGGCGTGCTGCTGACGGCCTTGCAGTACATTCTGGCGCACCTGTGGATCGCGATGGCGCTGGTGGTCACGGTACCCATTGCGCTGTGGTTTATTTTTTATTATGGGAGAATACAATGAGTAAAATTACCAAAACAGCGGTCGTTTCCGTGGTCGGGCGGCCGAATGTCGGCAAATCCACCATGACCAACAAGCTGGTCGGCCAGAAGGTCGCCATCGTATCGAACAAGCCCCAGACCACGCGCACGCGCATCACGGGCGTGCTGAATAAGGGCGAGACGCAGTATGTCTTTCTGGACACGCCCGGCCTGCATAAGCCGCGCTCCCGTCTGGGCGACTATATGTGCAAGGTCGTGACCGATACGGTCTCTGAGGTGGACGTGGCGGCGCTTGTTGTCGAGCCGATCGCAAACATCGGCCCGGCGGAGCAGAGCCTGATCGACCAGATCAAACAGCACCACATGCCCTCCATCCTGGTCATCAACAAGATCGACACAGTAAAAAAAGAGGAGCTGCTTGCGGTCATCGCGGCCTATGCCGCGGCGCATGACTTCGACGCGGTCGTGCCGGTCTCCGCGCGCACAGGCGAGGGCTTAAACGACTTCCTCTCGGAAGTAGACAAGTACGCGATTGAAGGTCCACAGCTGTTCCCGGAGGACATGGTCTCGGACCAGCCCGAGCGCCAGCTTGTGGCTGAGATCATCCGCGAGAAGATGCTGCGTCTGCTGGACCGCGAGGTGCCGCACGGCGTTGCGGTCGGCATCGAGCGCTGGAATGAGCGCGAGGACGGCCTCATTGAGATCAACGCGGTGATCTACTGCGAGAAAAACAGCCATAAGGGCATCATCATTGGCAAACAGGGCGCGATGCTCAAGGAGATCGGCCGGCAGGCACGCGCGGACATCGAGCGCATGCTGGACGCCAAGGTGTTCCTCGAACTGTGGGTCAAGGTCAAGGAGGGCTGGCGCAACAACCAGTACCAAATGCGCAACTTCGGCTACGAGGACCAGTAAATGGCCGAGGTCAAGCTGCGCGCGCTCGGCCTGCGCGAGGTGGATTTCGGCGACTTTGACCGGTATCTGACCGTGCTGACCGAGGACGGCCGCAAGGTTGAAATTTTATGCAAAAACGCGCGGCGGGGCAAAAAGCAGAACCCTGCCGCGCGGCAGTTTTGTTATTCCGAATTTGTCCTGTCTGAGCGGCGCGGGCGCTACACGCTGCGCGAGGCGGATTTTGTGCATTCGTTTTTCCCGCTCTCGCAGGATATCGAGCGGTACGCGCTCGCATGCTACCTCGCAGAGGTCGCGGCGGCGCTCACCACGCCGGACGAGGACAATCCGGCCATCTGCCGCCTGCTGCTGCACGCGCTGTATGCGCTCGAGGGCAAAAAACGCGAGCCGGCGCTCGTCAAGGCGGCGTTTGAGTGGCGCGTGATGGCGGAGAGCGGCTACGCGCCCGATCTGTCGGACTGCGGGGTATGCGGGAATGTGATCGAGCAGCCGCCGGTATACTTTTCCGTGCGCGCGGGCACGGCGGCGGACGAAAAATGCGCCCGCCGCGTCGGCGGATATGCGCGGCTTGCGGATTCCACGCTGCGCGCGCTTGTGCATGTGCTGACGTGCGAGGCGGGCAAAACCTATGCCTTTGCGCTGACCGGCCCGGCGCGCGAGCAGTTCTGCCGTATGGCGGAGGACTATGTGCAGTACCACCTCGGGCGCGGGTTTGACAGTTTGCAGTTTTACCGGTCGGTGGCGCTGCCGGAGACCGGACGCAGAGACAAACCATCTGCACCGTGAACGCGGTGCAGGGGGCAGATGCCTCATTTGTGTAATGCAGGAGTGAAATATGAACAGATTAGGGGAAAAATCCTTAAAAACACTGGAATATTACGAGATCCTCGACCGCCTTGCGGCGCAGGCCGCGTCCGAGGCGGCGAAGGAGAAATGCCGCGCCCTGCGGCCGCTGGACGACCATGAGCAGGCGCAGGTCTGGATGGATCAGACCACGGACGCGAAAAACCTGATGATCCGGCAGGGCAGCCCGGGCTTCGGCGGCATCCGCGAGGTGGGCGCGATTCTGGCGCGCGCTGCACGCGGCGGTACGCTCAACCCGCGCGAGCTGCTCGACGTGGCGAGCCTGCTGCAGACCGCGCGCCGCGCGCTGGTCTACGACGCGGAGCACGAGGAAAAGACCACGCTCACGCCGATCTTCGGCCTGCTTTCCGGCAACCGGACGCTCGAGGAAGCGATCACGACCGCGATCCTCTCTGAGGAGGAGATTGCGGACGGCGCAAGCCCCGAGCTGCTGTCCATCCGCCGCGAGCTGCGGCGCATTTCGGGCAAGGTGCGCGAGACGCTCAACCGCCTGATTTCGGGCGAGCGGTCCAAGTATTTGCAGGAGACCATCGTCACCCAGCGCAACGGGCGTTACGTTGTGCCGGTCAAGGCCGAGCACCGCGGCGACATCCCGGGCCTTGTGCACGATACCTCGTCCACCGGCGCGACCGTGTTCGTCGAGCCGCAGCAGGTGGTGGAGATCAACAACCAGATCAAGGTGCTCGAGGGCCGCGAGGAGGCCGAGATCGAGCGCATTCTGGCTGAGCTGTCGAACGAGGTTGCGCTGTATAAAAATGCAATCGAGCAGGATTACGACGCGCTCGTCTCGCTCGACTTCATCTTCGCGCGCGCCAAGCTGTCGTTTGAGATGAACGCCGCGCCGCCGGTGCTGGTTGAGGGCGCGAGCCGCTGCCACCTGCTGCGCGCGCGGCACCCGCTGCTCGACAAGGACAAGGCAGTGCCGATCGACATTGCCATCGGCGACGACTACGACACACTGGTCATTACCGGCCCGAACACGGGCGGCAAGACCGTGTCGCTCAAGACACTGGGGCTCTTGAGCCTGATGGCGGCCTCCGGCCTGCACATCCCGGCGAACGAGCAGAGCGAGATCGGCCTGTTTGAGCACGTTTACGCGGACATCGGCGACGAACAGAGCATCGAGCAGTCGCTGTCCACCTTCTCCGCGCATATGAAGACCATCGTGTCCATCATGGACTGCTGCGGACAGGGCGACCTTGTGCTGTTTGACGAGCTGGGCGCGGGCACCGACCCGGTCGAGGGCGCGGCGCTCGCGGTCGCGGTGATCGGCTATGCGCGCCAGATGGGAGCGTGCGTGGCTGCGACCACGCACTACGCGGAGCTCAAAACCTTTGCGCTCACGACCGACGGGGTGGAAAACGCCTCGTGTGAGTTCAACGTACAGTCGCTCCAGCCGACCTACCGCCTGCTGACCGGCATCCCGGGCAAGTCCAATGCGTTCGCGATCGCGGCGCGGCTGGGGCTCCAGCCCACGATCATCGAGCGCGCGAAGGAGCAGGTTTCGACCGAGGACGCGCGGTTTGAGGACGTGCTCGCCGAGCTCGAGCGCGAGCGCCGCCGCGTCGAGCAGATGAAGGAAGAGGCGCAGAAGATGCGCTCCGCGGCGCAGTCCGAGCGGGACAAGATGCGCGCCGAGCGCGACGCGGCCGAGGAGCGCGCGGACAAGCTGCTCGAAAGCGCGCGCAGCCAGGCAGACCGCATCCTCAAGGATGCGCGCATGACCGCCGAGACCGTGTTCGACGAGCTCGAGGATATGAAAAAGAAGGCGCAGAAGAAAAGTGCGGACCAGAACCTCGCTGCGGCCAAGGCTGCGCTGCGCGGCGTGATTACGCAGACCGAGAACGAGCAGCGCCGCGGCATCCAAAAGCGCGTGGTCGAGGCGGACGAGGTGCGCCCGGTTAAAAAGGGCGACCGCGTGCGGCTGCTGAACGTCGGCGGCGTGCTGGCGAATGTGCTCGCGCCCGCGGATAAGGACGGCAACGTGCAGGTGCAGGCCGGTCCGATGAAGATGACGGTCAGGGAGAACGAGCTGCGCCTCGTGGAGGAAAACAAACCCGCGAAAAAGCCCGCGCCGCAGCCGCGGCGGGACGCACCCAAACGTGAGCTCAACATCCGCTCGGCGGAGAGCGAAGTCGATGTGCGCGGCATGAGCGCGGAGGAAGCGCTGTTCGAGGTGGATAACTTCCTGTCGCGCGCGATCATGGCAGGCCTGCCGTCGGTCACGGTCATCCACGGCAAGGGCACGGGCGTGCTCCGGAACGCGGTGCAGCAGCACCTGCGGTCGAACAAGCGCGTCAAGAGCGTGCGCAGCGGCGTATACGGCGAAGGCGAGCAGGGCGTCACAATTGTGGAATTGCGATGAAAAAACTGTCCTTTTGCGGATTAAAATCGAACATGCAGGGCAAAATGCCCGATTGTTTGGAAAAATGCAGGAAAAATTTCATCAAAAACGCAAAGGAAGCCAACACAAAATGCCCTTGACGAATTCGGGGAAAGGCGTTAGACTATATATATCGGATTTGAAGAAATAGGAGCGATGCAGATTATGTATTCGAAAGAGGTACAGGTTACGAACCAGGTAGGCTTGTACGCCCGCCCGGCAACTTTTTTCATTCAGAAAGCAAACGAGTTTAAGTCGACCATCCTGGTGGAGAAGGAAGAGCGCCGTGTCAATGCGAAGAGCCTGCTCGGCATCCTTTCCCTCGGCATCACCAAGGGCACTACCATCAACCTGATCGCGGACGGCCCGGACGAAGAAGAGGCTGTTTCTGCTCTGGTTGAGCTGATTACTTCCAATTTTACCGACTGATTTTTATCGCATCCTGATGGAGAAGCGCCGATTTTTTAGAAATCGGCGCTTTTTTAATCCCGCAGTCCAGGGGGTATCCATACCCCCTGGATACGGGCAGCGGTTCCGGAGAAACCGCCGCCCGATACCCCCGGACGCGCCCCAAGGGCGCTGGGTCGTGGTATAAAAAGCCAGGTGCACGCCCTGGCTTTTTATGAAAATCACCGCCGGACGGTGATTTTCTGTGATATGCGCGCTGGTAGCGTGATGCAGATACGGCAAAGCCGTGGATTTCATGGAGCGCCGCTTCGCGCCGCGGGACACGCGCCTATGGCGCGGGGGAGAAGCATAAGAAGCCGGGTGCACGCCCCGGCTTTTTATGAAAATCACCGCCCAGCGGTGATTTTCCGTGATATGCGCGCCGGCGGCGCAGGGATTGTGTAAAAAACGTGCAGAATAGAAGCAGGGAGGCGGTTTGCCATGACGAGAGAACAACTGAAAGAGCGCGTGCGCAAGCTGCCCATGCAGCCGGGCGTGTACCTGCACAAGGACAAGACCGGCAAGGTGATCTACGTCGGCAAGGCCAAGCTGCTGCGCAACCGCGTTTCCAACTATTTTCAGCCGCCGGAGCGGCTGAACGCCAAGACGCGCCAGCTGGTCAGCCATATTGACGACTTTGACATCATTGTGACCGAAACCGAGTTTGAGGCGCTTGTGCTCGAAAACTCGATGATCAAAAAATACAAGCCCAAGTACAACATCCTGCTCAAGGACGACAAGGGCTATCCCTATATCCGGCTGAACACGGACGCGTCCTATCCGGCGTTTACCGTGGTCTCCAAGCCGGCGCACGACGGGGCGCGCTACTTCGGGCCGTATCAGGGCCGCGTGGCGGCCCGCCGCGCGATCGACACGATCAGCGAGGCGCTCCACCTTAAGACCTGTTCGCGCGTGTTCCCGCGCGACATCGGCAAGGACCGTCCGTGCCTCAACCAGCATCTGGGACGCTGCTGCGCGCCGTGCACGGGCAAGGTCAGCCCGGCGGAGTACCATGTGCTGATCGACCAGGCGATCTCCCTGTTTGAGGGCGACGCGAAAAAGCTGGAAAAAGAGCTGACCGAGAAGATGAACGAGGCCGCCGAGGAGCTGCAGTTCGAGCGCGCGGCGCTGCTGCGCGACCGCCTGCGCGCGGTGCAGCGGCTGGGAACGCGCCAGCATGTGGTGGCGGGTGCGTTCGCGGAGCTGGATGCGGTTGCCTTTGTGCAGGGGCAGACGCGCGCCTGCGTGTGCGTGCTGCATTATGCGGGCGGTGCCTTGCAGGACAAGGAGTACAGCCTGTTCCATGTGCTGGAGAGCGACCCGGCGGAGGTACTGGCCTCGTTTATCAAGCAGTACTATGCGCAGCGCGGCGCCGCGCCCAAGACCGTGCTGCTCTCGCACGAGATCGAGGAGCAGGACGCGATCGCGGAGTACCTGTCCTCGATCGCGGAGCGCAAGGTCGAGCTGGCAGTGCCGCAGCGCGGCGAGCGCCGCGTGCTCACCCGTCTCGCGGAAAAGAACGCGCGCGAGGAGATCGAGCGCCGCGAAAAGCAGTCCGAGCGGCGGCACAAATCGCTTGAGCTGCTGCAAAACGTGACCGGTATGATCGCCCTGCCGCTGCGGTTGGAAGCGTACGATATCTCCAACTTTGCGGGGCAGGATACGGTCGGTTCGATGGTGGTATTCGTCGAAGGCCAGCCCAAAAAGAGCGATTACCGCAAGTTCAAGATCGAATGTGCGGCAAACGGGCAGGACGACTACGCCTCCATGAAGGAAATGCTTACCCGCCGCGTGCAGCGCTATGTGGACGGGGATGAGAAGTTTTCGCCCCTGCCGAATGCGTTCCTGATCGACGGCGGCCTGGGCCATGTGCGCGTGTGCAAGGAGGTGCTCGACTCGTTCGGGCTGACCACGCCCTGCTTCGGCATGGTCAAGGACGACCGCCATCGCACCCGCGCGCTGGTCGCGCCGGACGGGCGCGAGTTCGGCATTTCAGCCACGCCCGCGCTGTTCGCGCTGATCGGCCGCATCCAGGAGGAAGTGCACCGGTTCGCGATCGAGTACAACCGCAAGCTGGGCGGCAAAAAGGTGCGCGGATCGACGCTCGACAAGATCGAGGGCGTGGGCGACAAGCGCCGCACCGATCTTCTCAAGCATTTCGGCAGTATTGAGAACATCAGGCAGGCGAGCGAACAGGAGCTTGCCCGTGTGGTGCCGCGCAACACCGCGCAGGCGGTATACGACTATTTTCACAAGGAGGACTGAGCCATGCGTGTGGTTTCCGGCACGGCGCGCGGCTGTAAATTGCAGCCTGTGCCCGGCATGAACACCCGGCCGACGACCGACCGCGTCAAGGAAAACGTGTTCAATCTGATTCAGGAGCGCGTCCGCGCCGCGCGTGTGCTCGACCTTTTTGCGGGCACGGGCCAGCTCGGGATCGAGGCACTTTCCCGCGGGGCGCAGCACTGCGATTTTGTGGAGCATGACAAAACGGCATACAATATCGTGTATAAAAATACGCAGGCCGCGCGGGTGTCCGACCGCGCCGCGCTGCACCGCACAGAGGCGGAAAACTTTGTTTCCCATGCTGCAAAACAGGGGTATGACCTGATTTTCCTCGACCCGCCTTATGGTGGGAAAATTCTGGAAAATGCGCTGCTTTGGATAGAAAGGTTTGACATTCTGTCGGCAAATGGTATAATAATATGCGAAAGTGCAGTAGGGGACTGTTTTGCGCACGGATTTGAAGTCGTCCGTGAACGCCGCTACGGTGCGACTATGATTACCGTTCTGCGCCGGCAGGACGGCGGAACGGATGAAAAATATGAGAACAGCCATTTACCCGGGCAGCTTTGACCCGGTCACCCTGGGCCATCTGGATATCATCCGCCGCGCGGCGGTCATGTTTGACCGGCTGATCGTTGCGGTGATGCACAACCAGAACAAACAGCCGATGTTTTCGGTGGAGGAGCGCATGGATCTTCTCCGACGCACAACGGACGGCTTGCCGAACGTTGAAATCACCTCCTTTGGCGGCTTGCTGGCGGACTATGCCAAACAGCAGGGCGCCTGTGCGGTGGTCAAGGGACTGCGCGCAGTCTCGGATTTTGAATACGAGTTTCAAATGGCGCTTGCCAACAGGAAGCTGAACCCCGAGCTGGATACGGTGTTCCTGATGACGAGCGCGGAATACATGTACCTGTCTTCTTCCGTGGTGAAGGATATTGCGGTACACGGCGGCAGCGTCGCCGGCTTCGTCCCCGACGGGATCATGCAGGATATTGTGCGCCGCACAAGAAAGGAAGGTTAAACGATGGCAACTTTGGACGAACTGATCAACAGTATGTACGACATGGTGCAGGATGCGAAGGGCATCCCGCTGGCAAATGAGAAGTGCATTATCGAACGCGACCACATGCTCGACCTGCTCGATGAGCTGCGTGCGACCCTGCCGGGCGACCTGCAGGCGGCGCAGGACATCGTAGCCAAGCGCAGCGAGATGCTCGCCTCGGGCAAGCGCGAGGCCGAGGCCATCCGCCGTCAGGCGGAGGAGGATGCGCGCCAGATGGTCTCGGAGACCGAGATCGTCGTCGCCGCCCGCCGCAAGGCCAAGGAAGTGCAGGGCAATGCCGAGATTCAGGCGCGCGAGCTGCGCCGCGTGGCAAACGAGTACTGCGAGGACACGCTCAAGCGCACCGAGGAAGCGGTCGCGCTCTCGCTCGAGGAAGTGCGCAAGGCGCGCCAGCGCTTTAAGAGCATCGCGAACAAGTGAATTTCAGCGTAAGAAAAACAGCTGCCGGAGGGCGGCTGTTTTTTTGTCCGCTGCAAAAAGCACCCTGTGGAAACGGGAAAAAGCAGGATGTTCCCACTTTGCCCCACATGGAACGCGGGCGAAGGGCCGCGTGTGGGGGGAGAGGGGCGAGGGGCGCGCACCGTGTGGGATTGTGGTGGGATATGGCCCCACAGGAAGCGCTTGGCAGGCGAAAAATAAAAATCGAACAAACGTTTGTAAAAATTCGAAAAACCGTCGAAATCACGAATATAGACTGAGAATATTCCGCAAAATAATGCGAAAAAAACCTTGCAATCTATAGGGCATCTCGGTATAATGGAAACAAGGTGGTGAGAAGTGGGGCATAGTGTCACAGATTCCACCAAAGTGAAAGTGTGGTGTGAATCCGGTGAAGGGCGAATACAAGCATTCCATTGACGCCAAAGGGCGTCTGGCTATGCCTGCCAGACTGCGCGAAGAGTTGGGCGAGCGCTTCACCGTCACCAAGGGCCTGGACGGCTGCCTTGCTGTTTACCCCGAAAAAGAGTGGGAGGCGCTCGAGGACCGCATCCGCGGCCTGGGCAACGGCGAGAAGGCGCGCCGCGTCAAGCGGTACTACTTCGCCAATGCGTTCGACGCGCAGCTGGACGCACAGGGCCGTATCCTCATCCCCGCAGGCCTGCGCGAATTCGCGGACCTGAAAAAAGATGTCGTCGTGATCGGCCAGCTCGACCATGCCGAGATCTGGAACAGCGAAAAATGGCGCATCTACAACGAGGCGATCGACGCGGAGAGCGTTGCCGCCGACGTGGAGGACATTGACTTTTGATTTTTGCGGCAGGAGGCCAGTATGGAATTTCATCATGTATCCATCCTGCTCGAACCTTGCCTTGCGGCGCTTCAGATCAAACCGGACGGCGTTTATGTTGACGCGACGACCGGCGGCGCCGGACATTCGCTCCGCATTGCGGAGCGTTTGCATGATAGCGGCAGGCTGATCTGCATCGACCGGGACGACGAGGCGCTTGAAAACGCCAAGGTCCGCCTGAAGGACGTATGGCAGCGGGTGACCACGGTCAAGAGCGACTTCCGCGAGATCGACAAGGTGCTCGAAAGCCTCGGACTTGCGGGCGCGGACGGCATCCTGTTCGACCTCGGTGTATCCTCGCCGCAGCTGGACCATGCCGAGCGCGGCTTTTCCTACATGCAGGACGCGCCGCTCGACATGCGCATGGACCGGACGCAGAAGCTGACCGCGTACGACGTGGTCAACAGCTGGAGCCGGGAGGAGATCCGCCGCATCCTGTTTGAATACGGCGAAGAGCGCTATGCGCCGCTGATCGCTGCGGCGATCGAGCGCGAGCGCGAAAAGAAACCGATCGAGACCACGCTTCAGCTGGTCGATATCATCAAGGGCGCGATGCCGGGCAAGGCAAAGCGCGAAAAACAGCATCCTGCCAAGCGCAGCTTCCAGGCGATTCGTATTGCGGTAAACGATGAGCTGGGCGCGGTGCGCGAGGCGATGGACAAAGCGATCGACTGCTTAAACCCTGGGGGACGGCTTGCAGTCATTACGTTCCACAGTTTGGAGGACCGCATCGTCAAGGCGGCGTTCCAGCAGGCGGCGCAGGGGTGCACCTGCCCGAAAGAGTTTCCGGTATGCGTATGCGGCAAAAAGCCCAAGGTGCGGCTGACCCCGCGCAAGCCCATCCTGCCGGACGAGAAAGAGATCGGGGAAAACCCGCGCGCACGCAGCGCAAAGCTGCGTGTCTGCGAAAAGATATGAAAAATGACTGGAGAAAGGATAAAGCATGATGACTGCCAGCAGGGAAAGCGTAGCATATAAACAGTATGAAGAGCGTTTCCCGGTGCCGCAAGAGCAAAAGCGCGATCTGCGCGTGGCGCGTTCGCCGCGCCGCCGCAAAAAGGCGGGCATCCGCCCGAGCGTGCTGGCCTGCATTGCGATCCTGGCGGTGACCTCGGTTTACATTCTGTTCTGCCAGATGCAGCTGACGCAGCTGACCGCAGAGGTCAGCGATCAGAACGACACGCTGGAAGAGCTGGCGGCAGAAAATGTATCCCTGACCACCAAGCGGGTAAACAGCATGAGCATGGACGAGGTGGAGGCATACGCGGTAAACGAGCTGGGCATGGTAAAGCTGGACAATTCGCAGATCGAATACGTCGAACTCACCAACCCGGACAGCGTGACGGTGGCAAAGAGCGGCGTTTCGCTCGATACCGTTTTTGCGGGGCTGGCGCGCAGCTTTTCCGCAATCGTGGAATATATCCGGTAAGGCAATGAATAGGATGCGTACAGGGGAGTGAGAGGTGGAATGCTTCTGACTCCTTACGCTTTTTCAGACCAAATTACAGTTGGAGGAACCAAATGTCAGCAAAAGGACCAGACAATCGGATGCGCGCGCGCATCGGCGCGCTGACGCTGCTGTTTGTGGTGTGCGGCTTCGGGCTGGTCGCGCTGCGGCTGCTCTACATGCAGGTGTTCCAGTACGATTTCTACATCCAGCAGGCCACCTCGCTGCAGACGCGCGACAGCTTCATCACGCCCAACCGCGGCACGATCTATGACGCAAACATGCAGGTGCTGGCGGAGTCCGCCTCGGTCGAGCGCATCTGCGTGACCCCGGGCGCAGTGGTCAGCGAAAGCAAGGTAAACAAGGGCATCTCGGCGGAAAGCCAGCAGCAGACGCTTGCGACCATCCTGTCCGACACGCTGGGCGTGGATTACGATACCGTGCTGGGCAAGATCCAGAACACGGATTCGGGCTATGAGATCATCGCGCAGAAGGTGGATAAGGACGTCTCGCGCGAGCTGTATGAAAAGCTGAACGCTGCGGGCTGCACCGGCGTGTACTCCGAGCCGGACACCAAGCGCTATTACCAGCAGGGCTCCTTCCTGTCCGCGGTGCTGGGCTATGTCAACAGCGACAACAACGGCACTTACGGACTGGAATCCCAGTATAACGACGTGCTTTCCGGCACCGCGGGCCGCATCGTGCGCGTGCAGAACGGTCAGAATCAGGATGTGACGCCCGAGGCGTCGACCGAGATCCCCGCGCAGGACGGCAACTCGCTTGTGCTGACCATCGACAGCGATATCCAGAACATTCTGGAAAAGCACCTCGAGACCGCGCTGGCGGATAACCCGAACGCGCGCGACGGTGTTTCCGGCATTGTGATGGATGTCAAGACCGGCGAGGTGCTGGCGATGGCCAACCTGCCGGACTTCGATCCGAACAACGCTTACCAGCTGACGAGCGAGCGATACATCGATGAGATGAAAGAGGATGTGGCAAAGATCCTCGAGGATGCAGGCGTCTCCGCCACCATCTCTGACAAGTGGTATCAGGAGGGCGGTCTGGCGAACCTGCCCGAGAGCATCCAGAATAATGATGATCTGGTCGATAAGCTGGGTGCAGCGCGTGTAAAGATTTTGACAAAGAGCTGGCGCAACCCTGTGGTTTCCGACAACTATGAGCCCGGCTCGACCTTCAAGCTGATGACCGTCGCCTCTGCCTATGAGCTCGGCACCGCGCATGAGCAGGATACCTACGTCTGCGGCGGCTCGATGCAGGTGGAGAACTGGACGATCAGGTGCCACAACACCGGCGGCCACGGCACGCAGACGCTGACCGAGGCGCTGATGAATTCCTGCAACATGGCGATGATGCAGATTGCGGAAAAGACCGGAAAAGACCGGTTTTATCAGTTCCTCAAGGCCTTCGGCATGACCGAACCGACCGGTATCGACTTGCCGGCTGAAAGCGGCGGCCAGTTCTATGACCCGGATTCGGACGCATGGAACGAGGTTTCGCTGGCGACCGCGTCGTTTGGCCAGCGCTTCACGGTCACGCCGTTGATGGAGCTGAACATGGTCTGCGCGATCGTGGACGACGGCAAGCTCAAGCAGCCCTACGTCGTCAAGCAGGTGCTGAATGCGGACGGCTCGGTGCAGTCCACGACCGAGAGCAAGGTGGTCCGCCAGGTTATTTCGGAGGATACCTCCGCTTATATGCGCGAGGCAATGGAGCAGGTCGTCGCGAGCGGCACGGGCAAAAACGCTTATGTTTCCGGCTACCGCATCGGCGGCAAGACCGCAACCTCGGAGATGCTGAAAGAAGAAGGCGATCAGGAGGACCGTTACACCGCGTCCTTCATCGGCGTGGCGCCGATGGACGACCCGCAGATCGCGGTGCTGGTTGCCATCAACGATATCCCGGAATCCTCGCCGCACGGCGGCGGCGCGATCGCCGCGCCGGTTGTTGCCCGCATCATGGAAGAGGTGCTGCCGTACATCGGCGTGACCTCGGTCTATGCGGACGATGAAAGCGACCGCCGCGAGGTGAGCGTGCCGAGCGTAGTCGGCCAGACCGAAGAGCAGGCCGCGAGCACGCTCGAGCAGGCGGGCTTCGGCTACCGCGTGGTGGGCGACGGCGACACGGTTACCGATCAGGTGCCGGCGAGCGGCGTGCGCATCCCGGTGAGCGGCAGGGTCATCCTGTACATGGGCGAAAACAAGCCCACCGAACAGATCGAAGTGCCCGACCTGACCGGCTTGACGCCGGACGAATGCCGCGATACACTGGAACAGTACGGACTGTACCTGCGGCAGAAGGGCGTCGCCAACTCGCAGGTCACGGGCAGCACGACCGCGAGCAGGCAGAGCCCGGCAGCGGGTACCAAGGTGAATATTGGCTCGGTCGTAACGGTCGAATTCTCGGATACGACGAACGTCAACGACCGATAGGGAGGAAAACCATGAAATTACAGGATCTGCTGAAAGGCGTCGCCGTGCTGGAAAGCACGGCAGCGCCGGATACCGAAATCAATGAGGTAAAATATGATTCCCGCGCCGTCCGGCCGGGCGACCTGTTCGTCGCCATCCGCGGCTACGCGACCGACGGGCACCAGTATATCGGCAAAGCGCTCGAGCAGGGCGCGGCGGCGATCGTGTGCGAGGAAGCGCCTGCGGGCGTGCCCGCCGTGGTGGTGGAAAACGCCCGCCGTGCGCTCGCGGAGATCGCGGCCAACCGCTTCGGCCACCCGGCGGACAGCATGGTGATGCTGGGCGTGACCGGCACGAACGGCAAGACCACGACCACCTATCTGGTCAAGCACATGCTCGAGGACGCGGGCCACAAGGTCGGCCTGATCGGCACCAACCAGAACCTGATCGGCGACGAGGTGGTCGAGACCGAGCGCACCACGCCCGAATCCTATGAGCTGCACGCGCTGTTCGCGCGCATGCGCGACGCGGGCTGCACCCATGTGATCATGGAGGTATCCTCGCACTCGCTCGTGCTCGACCGCGTGCACGGCATCCATTTTGCAGTGGGTGCGTTCACCAATCTGACGCAGGACCATCTGGACTTCCACAAAACGATGGAGGAATACCGCAGGGCCAAGGCGCTGCTGTTCACCATCAGCGACAAGGGCGTCATCAATCTGGACGATCCGGCGGCCGGGGCCATGCTGGCGGATGCCAAATGCCCCTGCCTGACCTTCTCGTGCGAAAAGGATGCGGCCGACCTGACCGCAAAGAACCTCAAGCTGCACGCGGACGGCGTGGAGTTTGTCGCCGCGACGAAGGGCGACCTTGCGCGCGTCAAGCTGCCCATCCCGGGGCATTTCTCGGCGGAAAATGCACTGACCGCGCTGGGCATCGTGCTCCAGCTCGGCATGCCGCTCGCGGATGCGGCCAAATCGCTCGCGACCGCGACCGGCGTCAAGGGCCGCGTCGAGGTCGTGCCGACCGACACGGACTACACCGTGCTCATCGACTACGCGCACTCGCCGGACGGCGTGGAAAACGTGCTGCGCGCGGTGCGCGGCTTTGCCAAGGGCAGGGTGGTCGCACTGTTCGGCTGCGGCGGCGACCGCGACCGCACCAAGCGTCCCAAGATGGGCAAAATCGCAGCGGATCTCGCGGATTTCTGCATCGTGACGAGCGACAACCCGCGCACCGAGGACCCGAAGGCGATCATCGACGATATCCTCGAGGGCATGAAGGGCACCAAAACGCCCATGCAGGTGATCGTCGACCGGCCGGAGGCCATCCACTGGGCGCTCGCCCATGCCAAAAAGGATGATATCATCGTCCTCATGGGCAAGGGGCATGAGACCTATCAGGAGGTCAACCATGTCAAGCACCACATGGATGAGCGCGAGATCGTAAGAGATTTTTTTGCCCGATAAGGGGTGTTTGATGCGCTGTACCCCGCTGCGAGCGGGGTGCGGCGCAACAGGAATGATAAAATTTTTGACGGGGGACTGACCAAATGGAACGCTTTACGCTCGCACAGGCTGCGGCATGGACCAAGGGAGAAGCAAAAGGAGAGGCCGAACTGACCGCAGTTTCGACCGACTCGCGCCAGATCCCGGAAAAAGCGCTGTTCCTGCCCATCAAGGGCGAGCGGTTTGATGCGCATGATTTCATCGAAAAAGCGGTGGAAAACGGCGCCGCGGCGGTCGTATCCCACCGGCGGAATGAGGAATACACGGTGCCTGCGCTCTATGTGGAGGACACGGCGCAGGCGCTGCTCGACCTTGCGGGCGGCTACCGGGAGCTGTGCGGCGGCAAGGTGGTCGGCGTGACCGGCTCGGTCGGCAAGACCACCACCAAGGAGCTGCTGTACGCGGTTTTAAAGCAGAAATTTAACGCCCGGAAGACCGAGGGCAACTTAAATAACGAGATCGGCCTGCCGCTGACGCTTTTCCGCATGACGCGGGACACCGAGGTCATGGTGGCCGAGATGGGCATGAACCACTTTGGGGAGATCTCCCGCATGACCGCAGCGGCGCAGCCGGATATCGCGGTCATCACCAACATCGGCACCTCGCACATCGAGTTCCTCGGTTCGCGCGAGGGCATCTGCAAGGCAAAGCTCGAGATTCTCGAGGGGCTGCGGCCGGACGGATGCGCGGTGTTCTGCGGCGACGAGCCGCTTTTGTGGGACAAACGCGGGCAGCTCGGCTGCCGCGTGATCACCTATGGCATGGAAAACGACAAATGCGATCTGGTGGCATACTGCCGCGGGGATGGCGCATTTGATATAGTAAATAACAGCCTGCCGGCGGAGACCCTGCCGGTGGGCGGAAGATTCACCGCAAAGCTCGCCATACCGGGCGCGCACAATATTTTAAACGCGCTAGCGGCTACGGCGGTCGGCCTGCTGCTGGGCGAGACGCCCGAGCAGATCGCGGAAGGCCTTCAGTCCTATGAAGCGAGCGGCATGCGGCAGAATATCTACGAGCAGGACGGCTATCACATCTATGCGGACTGCTATAACGCCAGCCCGGACGCGATGGAAGCCGCGCTCGCGGTGCTCGGCACAATGGCGCCCGATGGACGCCGTTTTGCGGTGCTCGGCTCGATGCTCGAGCTGGGCGACTACGCGGAAGAAGGCCACCGCCGCGCGGGCCGCGCCGCCGCACAGTATGCGGATGCGCTTTATGCCTACGGCCCGGATGCGGATGCGATGGTCGCGGGCGCAAAGGAAAAAGGGATGGAGCGGGCGTTTGCGTTTGACGACCAGCCCGCGCTTGTCGCGGCGCTGCGGCAGGATGCGCAAAAAGGCGACGCACTGCTGTTCAAGGGAAGCCGCGGCATGCGGATGGAGCAGGCGCTCAAGCTGTTCTTAGGGGAGGACGTGGAAGAATGACACCAATCAATATCCGGACTGCGCTGATCATCTGCGCGGTCGCGTTTGTGATCACGGCGGCGATCGGCCCGTCGGTGATCCGCTATCTGCGCAAGATGAAATTCGGCCAGAAGATTTTGGAGATCGGGCCGAAATGGCACATGAACAAACAGAACATCCCGACGATGGGCGGCTTTATGTTCATCATCGGCATTGCAGTCGCCGTTGTGGCAGGCAATCTGCTGCTGGGCGGGCTAGCAGTGCCGTCGCTTGCAGTGCTCGGCCTTGCGGCGGCATACGGCGCGGTCGGCCTGGTGGACGACTATGCCAAGATCAAGAAAAAGGAAAACGCCGGCCTCAGCCCCAAGCAGAAGCTGGTGCTGCAGATTCTGGTCGCAGCGGTGTTCATTCTGGTGCTGTTCCTCCAGTCGGACGGCCTGCCCGTTATCTGGATCCCGTTTACGGATATCGCGATCCCGCTGCCGTGGCCGCTGTACATCATCTTTGCCGCGTTCGTCATTGTCGGCGCGGATAACGCGGTCAACCTGACCGACGGCATCGACGGCCTTGCCGCGGGCGTGACCCTGCCGGTCGCTCTTTTCTTTGTCGCTGTCGGCATAGCACGGCAGGATGCGGGCGTGATGATTTTCGCGGCGGCGCTTGCGGGCGGCCTTGCAGCGTTTTTGATCTATAACTTTAACCCCGCCAAGGTATTTATGGGCGACACGGGTTCGCTCTTCCTCGGCGGCGCGGTCGCGGGGCTGGCATTTGCGTGCGATATGCCGCTCGTCCTGCTGCTCGTCGGCCTGATCTATATCATTGAGACCCTTTCGGTCATCCTGCAGGTGACCTATTTCAAGATTTCGGGCGGCAAGCGCCTGTTCAAGATGGCCCCCATCCACCATCATTTTGAGATGTGCGGCTGGGGTGAGAAAAAGATCGTGCTGATCTTCTCCGGCATCACGGCGCTGCTGTGCCTGCTGGCGTACTTTGTTGCGCTTGCGCCGGTTCTGTAATTTTCCCTGACCCGATGGAGGTATGCCCATGTCCACAACATCCAGACAGACGCGCCCCATGCGCCGCATGACCCCTGCGCGCCGTCCGGCCCCGCAGCCGGTGCCGCGCGCCTCGGACGCAGTCCTGCCGCGTGAGCAGATGATGCGTCCGCAGCAGAGCACGCGGGTGCGGACCAATGCGCGTGCGCGCACGCGCGTCCATGCGTGGGATACCGGTGTGTTCTTCTCCGTTATGCTGCTGCTGATCATCGGCCTGATCGCGCTGTTCTCTGCAAGCTATTCCAACGCGCTGTTTTATCAGGGCAGTGCGACGCACTTTATCACGAGGCAGGGAATGTTTGCAGCTGCGGGTGTAGTTGCGATGGTATTTGTTTCCAAGATCCCGTATAAGGCATACGCACAGCTGAGCAGCATGATCCTTGTGATTTCGGTCATTCTGCTGGTTCTGGTCCTCACGCCGCTCGGCACGTCTACGAACGGCGCGCAGCGCTGGCTGTTCGGCTTCCAGCCGTCCGAGCTGGCAAAGATCACGGTTATCATCTGCTTTGCCAAATGGGTCGCGCGCGACCCCAAAAGCGTGCGCAGCCTGCGCGGCATGATCCGGCCGTACGGCTTCCTGCTGGCGGCTTATATCGTGCTGTTGTATTTTGAGCCGCACACCTCGGCCATGATGATCATCTGCGGCATCGGCGTTGTCATTCTGGTGGCGGGCGGCATGCGCCTGTGGTATTTCGGGCCGATCGCGGCACTCGGCGCGGGTGCACTGGCTGCATTCTACTTTATGTTCGAGCATGTGCGCGAGCGCTTTGCCGTGTGGCTTGACCCGTTTGCCGCCATGCAGGACGAGGGCTTTCAGGGTGCGATGAGCCAGATCGCCATCGGCTCGGGCGGGCTGCTGGGTAAAGGTCTGGGCAACGGCATCCAGAAGCATCTGTATCTGCCCGAGCCGCAGAACGACTTTATCTTCTCCTCGTGGTGCGAGGAGATGGGGCTGATCGGCGCGATGTTCGTCATTTTGCTCTTTGCCTACCTGATCTTCCGCGGGTTCCGCGTGGCGCGGGCGGCGCCGGATAAGTTCGGCTGCCTGCTGGCGACCGGCATCTCCGCCAAGCTCGCGATCCAGACGCTGATGAACCTGTTTGTTGTCACCGGCATTTTCCCGGTTACGGGCGCGGCGCTGCCGTTTTTCAGCTATGGCGGCACGGCGCTGCTACTCCAGCTGGGCGAGATGGGGATCCTGCTCAATATTTCGCGGTACATGCGGGTCGAGGCAAAACAGGAGGAATAATAAGGATAGGGAGCCGGTCGGGCTTCCTGCCGTTTTGATTGAAATGCGCGCGATACGCGCAAAAGAGGGGGAACACATTTGAGACTGTACATCACCGGCGGCGGCACGGGCGGGCATGTCACGCCCGGGCTTGCGATCGCGCGGTATTTTGAGCACAAGCATCCGGACACGGTCGTCCGGTTCGCGGGCTCGGCGCGCGGCATCGAAAACAAGCTCGTCCCGCGCGAGGGCTATCCGCTCGATACGATCGAGATCATCGGCCTGTCGCGCTCGATGAGCCCCAAGGGGCTGGCGCACAATGTCAAGGCTGCGCAGCTTGCGGTCTCTGCAGTCGGCAAGGCGAAAAAGCTGCTGCAGAAGGCGCGGCCGGACTGCGTGATCGGCTGCGGCGGCTATGCGTCGTTTGCGGTCGTGCGCGCGGCGCAGCAGATGGGTATCCCAACCGTGCTGCTCGAGGTCAACGCGCTGCCCGGCAAGGTGACCAAGATGCTGGCGAAAAAGGCTGACCGCGTGCTGGTCTGCTTCGAGCAGGCCAGGGACATCCTCGGCGGGGGCGACAAGATCGTGCTGACCGGCGCGCCCGTGCGCGGCGAGATCCTCGCGGCGGACCGCGAAAAGGCGCGCGCCAGATTCGGGCTGCGGGAGGACGATCAGCTTGTCGTCTCCTTCTGGGGCTCGATGGGCGCGAAGTATATGAACGAGCACATGGCGGGCGCGCTTGCGCTCGAGTGCAAGAACAATGTGTCGTACCATCATATCCACGCGACCGGCGCGGCAGCGCGCGACTGGCTGCCCAAGTTGGCCGCGGAAAACGGGGCGGATCTGCAAAACCACCCCAACATTCAGGTGACCGAATATATCTACGACATGGCCGACCGTCTCGCGGCGGCCGATCTGGTCGTATGCCGCGCGGGCGCGGCGACGCTGGGCGAGCTGTGCCTGCTCGGACGGCCGTCCCTGCTGGTGCCGTCGCCCTTTGTGGCGGAAAACCATCAGGAGAAGAACGCGCGCGCACTCGAGGCCGCCGGCGGCTGCCGTGTGCTGCTCGAAAAGGATGCGGCGCCGCAGGTTTTGTGTGACGAGATACAGGACCTGCTCTCCGACCGGGAGCGCCTGCGCCGCATGGGGCAGGATGCAACAAAACTCGCTGCGCACGACGCGGGCGAGAAGATCTATCGTGAGATCATGTGGGCGATCGAACACCACAACAAGTAATCCGTAAAACGAAGGGACGTTTGCATGAGAGGCAGAAGGCGAAAACAGAGCACGCCCGAACGCCAGCGGCGGCACGCGAACCGGCGGAACCGCCTGTTCCGTGCGGCCGGGCGCGTGCTGTTCATCGGCATCCTGCTGGCGGCGGCCGTGCTCGCGCTGACGGTTTTCTTCCGGGTCAACACCATCTCGGTCGAGGGCTCGGTCCGCTACAGCGCCGAGGAGATCGTCGCGGGCATGGATGTCAAGCAGGGGGACAACCTCTACCTGTGGAACAAGGTCAAGGTTTCGGACGAGCTGCTCCAGCAGTTCCCCTATCTGGAGACCGTGCAGATCCGGCGGCATCTGCCGGATGCGCTGGTGGTCACGGTCACGGAATGCACTGCCACGGTTGCGGTCCCGTCGGACGGCGGGTACTATTACCTGAGCGAGCAGGGGAAGGTGCTTGAGCAGAACGCAGCGGACGGCGGCCTGCCGCTCGTCACCGGCGTGACGCTGTCCGGGCTGACGCCGGGCCAGATGGTCCGGCAGGCGGAGGACGCCTATGCGGATGCGCTGCTCGAGATTTTGCAGACGATGGACGCGGGCGGCATGCTGGAAGGGCTGGATTTCATCAATCTGCAGGATCTGACCGATATCCGCATCGGCTATGACGGGCGGTTCGATATCCGCGTCGGCACGGTGGACGAGCTGGCCTACCGGCTGCGCTTTGCCAAAACCGTGATCGACGAGCGGCTCTCGCCCTCGGACATCGGGCGGCTGTATTGGGATAAGGACGACAGGCTGCATTTTGTGCCGGATACGGCGGAGAGCGTTGCGGCGTCTGCGACCGGCACGGAGACCATAGCCGGGAGCGCCCCGGTCGACCTCAGCGGCAGCGACGGCTCGACGGACGGCAGCCCGTCTGAGAACGGCGCATCGGACAGCGGATCAGAGGATACCGGCGAGGCATCCGGGGACAGCGGATATGACGAAACGGGTGATGAAACGGCCGAATAAGCTCCGCGCGGGCTGAATCACGGCGAAAGAGAGGAAAAAGCCGTAAAAAGTGCGCCGGATGGCTTTTTATACCGCGTGTCCGGTGGTTCTTTGGCGGAAAGTGATCCGGATTCCCAATATTTTTTTGAGGAATTCGCTAATTTATGTTGCAAAATGGAAGAAATAGAGGTAAAATTAAAACAATGGGGACAGATCGCCCGCGGTAAGCGGCGGAACACCCCGACAAAGAACGTAAAAGATAATCTGAACGATTCTTTATCATAAAACGGAGGATGGCAACAATGGGTTTTGAGTTTGAACAGGGCTTGGATAATGTAGTTAATATCAAAGTCATCGGCGTCGGCGGCGGCGGCGGCAATGCGGTCAACCGCATGGTCGAGAGCGGCGTGCAGGGCGTTGAATTTATTTCGATCAACACGGATATGCAGGCGCTGAATTTCTCTCAGGCCGGCACCAAGATCCAGATCGGCGAAAAGCTGACCAAGGGCCAGGGCGCGGGCGCAAACCCGGAGATCGGCCGCAAGGCAGCGGAGGAGAGCAAGGACCAGATCGCTGCGGCGCTGCAGAACACCAACATGGTATTCATCACCGCCGGCATGGGCGGCGGCACCGGCACGGGCGCGGCCCCGGTCGTGGCGCAGATCGCCCGCGAGATGGGCATCCTGACGGTCGGCGTTGTCACCCGTCCGTTCGCGTTCGAGGGCAAGAAACGCCTCGAGCAGGCGCTGGGCGGCATCGACGAGCTCAACAAGAACGTTGACTCGCTGGTCATCATCCCGAACGAGCGCCTCAAGTACGTATCCGAGCAGAAGATCACCTTTAAGAATGCGTTTGAAATCGCGGACGGCGTGCTCCGTCAGGCGGTCGCCAATATCTCCGAGCTGATCACCGTGCCGGGCTTCATCAACCTGGACTTCGCGGACGTCACCTCGGTCATGAAGGACGCAGGCTTTGCACATATCGGCACCGGCCGCGCAGCCGGCAAGGACAAGGCTGCCGAGGCGGCCCGCATGGCGATCTCCAGCCCGCTGCTCGAGACCTCGATCGACATGGCGCACGGCGTCATCGTTTCGGTCATCGGCTCGGACGATATCGGTCTGGACGAGGTCGAGACCGCGGCAACGATGGTGCAGCAGGCGGCGCACCCGGATGCGCACATCATCTTTGGTGCGTTCATCGATGACACGATGGACGACGAGATCCGCGTCGTCGTTATCGCGACCGGCTTTGACAATGTGCCGAACTCTGCCAAGATGGACATGGGCAGCAATAAGAAGAGCGAGCCCTCTGCGGGCAGCGGCCTGTTTACCGAGGCTTCCACCGCGGCGGCGGAGGACAAGCCCGCGGCTAAGGCGCAGTCGAATGAGGTCGGTTCGGACGACGCTGCGTTCGACGTACTGATGCGTATTTTCGATAAGGATCACCGCTGATCTGACATCATACCGATAATTTTGACGAAAAACAGCCCTGAAAGGGGCTGTTTTGGTCTGAAAGGACCCTGTAAAAATCTTGTAAAAAGGAGCGTGATCACCGTGAGTGCAGACCCTGGAAGTAGATGTATCAATAACACTTGCGGCGGCGCGCGTGCATGCTGCCGCCGCTGAAAGGCGGTAAGATATGGTAGAATTTTACAAGACGATCGACGGCCGCGTGACCGAAATCGGCGGTTTCACCGAGGGCTGCTGGGTCAATATGGTGCATCCCAGCTCGGACGAGCTGGAGGCGATCTCCCGTGCGGCGCATGTGGAAGAGGAATTTGTCCGCGCGGCGCTCGACCCGGAGGAAAGCTCACGTGTCGATACCGAGGACGATCAGCTGCTGATGATCGTGGACATCCCGATGGTCGAGAAAAGCTCGGTCGAGGACGGCGGGCAGATGTTCAGCACCCTGCCAATGGGCATTGTGGTGGCGACGAACGCGGTCATTACAGTCTGTCTGGAGGACAGCATCATCCTGCGCTCGATCGCAGAGGGCGCTGTCAAGGGCGTGCACACCGCACTGCGCACGCGCTTCGTGTTCCAGATCCTGCTGCGCGTGGCGGGACGCTTCCTGAAAAACCTGCGCATGATCGAGCGCGACTTCACGCGCATCGAAAAGCGCCTGTATGATTCGCTGCAAAACGAGGAGCTCATCCAGCTGCTCGGGCTGAGCAAATCGCTGGTCTACTTCTCCGCGTCCCTCAAGGGCAACGAGGTAACAATGGAAAAGGTGCTGCGCGGCCGCGTGCTCAAGCTGTATGAGGACGACCGCGATATCCTCGAGGATGCGCTGATCGAGATCCGGCAGGCCATTGAGATGGCCGGCATCTATTCGAGCATTTTGTCTGGTACGATGGATGCCTATGCGTCGGTTGTATCCAACAACCTGAACATCATCATGAAGGTGCTCACTGTGCTGACCATCATCATGACCATCCCGAACATCATTTTCGGTTTCTATGGCATGAATATCGGAGGAGAGGCGATCCCGGGGGATTTCTTCTGGTGGATCCCGCTGCTGATCTCCGCTGCCGCGTGCTTTTTCGCGTGGTTCATGCTCAAAAAGAAGAATCTGTACTAAAAAAGCGCCGCAATCGCGGCGCTTTTGCTTTGCCCGGATTTGACAGCCCGGGACTACCTTATATATAATGATACCGCAGAGATAAAAACACGGCCCGGTTGGTAGTCCGGGCGCGGCGGGCTGGGCCTGCTGTCAGTAACCTGCCTCCTTGGTTGTCCGTTCTCTGTGCGCAAGGACGAAAAAAGGAGGAAAAATTTCATGCGCACAGCAACATGCCGGATCACCGTGTATTTTGACGACCCATTCTGGGCCATGCTCTACGAACGCGAGGGCGAGGGCTGGTACGAGGCAAGCCGTACCGTATTCGGCGCGGAGCCGAAGGACTGCGAGGTATATGCGTTCCTGCTGCAAAACTGGCGGCGGCTGCGGTTCAGCCCGCCGGTGCCGGCGGGGGAGCAGGCCCGTCGGCCGGACAACCCTAAGCGCCGTCAGCGCGCCGCCCGCCGGGCGGTCGAGCAGGCGGGCATGGGCACCAAGGCGCAGCAGGCGCTTGCCGCCCAGCGCGAGCAGGGCAAGCGGGCGCGCCGCGTCCGCACGCGGGAAGAAAAGGAACGCGAGGCCGAAGAACGGTACGAAAAGCACCGGCAGAAGCGCAGGGAAAAGCACAAGGGGCACTGAACAGTGCCCCTTGTGCTTTGTTTAGCTGATGCGTTCGAGCGGGATCTCTACGCCGTCATAAATGATGGCTTGCATATCCTCTGTTGGAATGATACGGTCGAATACCCAGTTCTTCTGGGTGGTAATGGTCTGGGCTTTCATGACCGGCTCGGCATCGATATACCCATTCGCCAGCCGGTTTTCTGTTCCGTCCCAGATCGTACCGTCCTTGAGCTTGAGCTGGAAACTGCTGGAGTAGGGTTCGGTCAACTCGTCGGTCTGGAAAGACCAAACCACATCGAGCATGCAGCCGAGCGGGGAGAGATAGATGTCATTGATTTCAGTGCGAATACCATTCCGCTCGACAACCTGCCCTGCCGCATATTGGACAGTTGTGTCCTCATAAATCAGCGGGACTTCCAAATCGGTTTCGCTGGAAAAGACATAGGTGGTATTATATTTCGCTTCATCACCATACAGGACGAAATCCGGATTGGGTGTTTCATAAAATACGTCGAAGGATTGATACACGAGTGTCAGGTCTTTCACAGGAATTCGCTGTCTGGTGTCATAATCGTACGCATAACTGACAGACGCAAATTGAAGTGTTCCGTCGGTCGGGTCATCATCCAGCGGAAAACCAGAGCCAACAGCAAAAGCATCCGGCGCTTCCTTGATAGAATAGTTATCATAGCACAGCCAGTCGACAATATCGGTATCCGTAGCCAGCGGCTGCCCATCATCCCGGCTGAGGGTGTAAACCAGCAGGACGTTATATCGGTCTCCCATCACAGCCTCAACCGTGAACGTCATGCCGTCCTTGTGGATGCTGTTTTCCACCGGCTGCACCATCGGTTCGACCAGAGTTGGGTCGGTGGATGGATACAGCAGATTGATCCAGTTGTTTTTGAGTGCAAATGCGGTCGTGCTGCATAAGATGGCCACCGCCGCCGCAATACACACCACCCGCCGCGGGTGCCGCCGCTTGCGCGGCCTCTGGGCGCTCTGCGCCGCCTGTTCGAGCTTTTTTGTCAGCATAGCCTGTTCCTCCTCGGTGAAGCACAGCGCATCGAGCGCTTCGTTATACTCTCTCATATCCGCTGTCCTCCAGTTCTTTTCTCAGTTTTTCGCGGGCACGGGCGAGCCGCTGCCGCACAGCGGCGGGCTTGGCCCCGACCATCGCCGCGATCTCTTCGGCGTTGTAGCCCTAAAGGTAGACCGCCTCTCGGTATTTGACCGGCAGGCGCTGCACCGCGGCCAGCACGCCGGTATTTTCCTCCGGCAGAAAGGGACCCTCGCGTTCGATCAGTTCGTCCAAAGGGACAGAGCGGCGGCGCCAGCCGCTCTTTAAAACGTCCTTGCATTCGTTGATCGTGATGCGGATGATGAAGGCGCGCGTTTCGCCTTCGCTGTCAAAACGGCGGTCGCTTTGCAGCAGTTTGAGGAAGACGTTCTGGCAGATGTCCTGCGCGTCCGCCCGGCCGAGCGAATAGGTAAAGCACAGGCGCAGGATCATGCCCGAATACCGCCGCACAAATGCCGCGGCATCCGACGCATCCTTCCAAACCGGCATATCGTCCGCCCCCTTTCACCTTGATAACGAATCTGCGCCGCGGAGTGTGACAGGAAAATGAAAAATCCGGTTTAAATCTTAAGAATTTCCTGCGGAAATCCCGGCGGTTTTCTGCTATACTTTGACGCATGGATGTGACCGAAAACAGTGATGAAAATTGCAGAAAAATTTTTAAATTTTTTGTGCGAACAGAGAAAATTGTGAATGATTTGTGAAAAATCGAAAAAAAGTTATTGCATATTGCGGCAATAGTGCTATCATAGTACAAGGAAAAAAGGAATGCAAGAAATAAAGAAAATGAAGGAGACGAGTTTTCGCCATGCTTCGCTTTTTGGACAGTTTGCAATTCGTATTATTTGTGTTTTTTACAGCAGCATATGCCTACCAGATCGTCTATCTGGTGATCGGCCTGATCGGGAAAGAAAGGCGCGGCAAGCAGGATGCAAAGCTGCACCGCTATGCGGCGGTGATCTCAGCCCGCAATGAGGAGGGGGTCATCGGGGATCTGATCCGGGACCTCAAGGCGCAGAATTACCCGGAAAAGCTGCTGGACGTATTCGTCGTGGCCGACAACTGCACGGACGGCACGGCGGCGGTTGCCCGCGAGGCGGGCGCGATCGTGTACGAGCGATTCAACAAGGTGCAGGTCGGTAAGGGCTACGCGCTGGACTGGCTGTTCAAGCGCATCTTTGCGGATAAGGGCAAACAGACCTACGACGGCTTTTTCGTATTCGACGCGGATAATCTGGTGGACCCCAACTTCGTCCGCGAGATGAACAAGATGTTCGACACCGGCGAGTATGCGGCGCTGACCAGCTACCGCAACTCCAAGAACTTCTGCGACAACTGGATCTCCGCGGGCTACGCGCTGTGGTTTTTGCGCGAGGCGCGGTTCCTCAACCGCCCGCGCACCCGCTTAGGCGTCAACTGCGCGGTTTCCGGCACGGGCTTTCTGGTTGCGGGCGACGTGATCCGCGAGGAAAACGGCTGGCCCTACCATCTGCTGACCGAGGATATCGAGTTCTCCATCGCGTGTGCAGTGCGCGGCCGCAAGATCGGCTACTGCGGCACGGCGGTGATTTATGACGAGCAGCCGGTCGAGTTCCGCCAGTCCTGGGACCAGCGCCTGCGCTGGAGCAAGGGCTTTTATCAGGTGGACGCCAAGTACACCGCCCCGCTGCTGCACGGCTGTGCGCGCGGCGGCAAAAAGGGCATGTCCTGCTATGATATGCTGATGACGGTCGCCCCCTGCAATCTGGTGACGATCGGCGTGCTGGCGCTGGCACTGCTGGCCTGCCTGAGCAGCCTGTCCCAGCCCGCGTTCATTACATACCGTGTGCTGCGCATGCTGGGCCGCATCCTGCTGGCAACGCTCGAGGGCGTTTCGTTCAGCCTGTTCCTGTTTGGCGCGTGCACGATGGCTGCGGAATGGAAGCAGATCAAGGGCGCGGCGTGGAAGAAGATATTCTATGTTTTTACCTTCCCGCTGTTCATGCTGACCTACATCCCGATCTCGCTGGCGGCGCTGGTCGGCAAGGTCGAGTGGAAGCCGATCCGCCACGGCATTGCCAAGGCGCAGGAGGAAAAGGAACGCGCGTAAGCGTTTCCCGGTTCAATCAAATAAGGAAAAAGCTGCTGCAAGATGGGTCTTGCAGCAGCTTTTCTGTTATGCAATGGGATGCGGCCGGCCGCCGGCGTACAGCTCGCGCCGGATCGCGGCGAACATCCGCTCCGCCATGTCCAGATAGCGGCGGATCTCGTGTTCGTCGATCTCAAACGGCAGGTCGGTGGGGTAGCGCGTTTCGATATACAGGTCGTTGAGCGCGGCGCTCTCGTCCAGATATTCGGAGAACGCGTCCGGGTCCTGCTGGATGGCTTGGCGGCACAGGTAGGTCAGGTTGTGGCCGTCGTAATGCCGGCCGGTGCGGTAGAGCAGGTAGCCCTTGAGCGCTTTCTCGATCGCCTGCTGGCAGTGGAAGGCGATGTTGTAGTTGTCGCCGCCGTAGGTCAGCAGCAGGCGCGCGCATTGCAGGTCACACAGCGCCTTATCCAGCCACTTGTAGTAGAAATGGCTGTCCGACGCGCCTTTACGTCTCCGGGCCATAAACCACCTGGCCTTTCCGGGCGATCCACGCCGCGTACGAGGTATCGTCCGCGGTGAGGTCGTCCCACTCTTCGGTGGTGTAAACGCTCAGGTTGACCGGCACATCAGCCGACAGCGCCAGATGCAGCCGGGTGCGGAGCTGGCGGCAGTCCGTGCCCTCCGGCACGACCACGCACAGGCTGAACGCCTTGAGCTTGCCGGTGGACATGGTGCGCTTTTCCGCAAACAGGATGATCTCCTGCGGCTGGCAGACGCCGAGGATGTCCCGGACGGCCTGACGAATGGACTCGCTCATTTCATCAGCCCTCCTGTCCGTCGATCGGGGTCAGCACGGCGAGCGCCTCGAAGCGCGGCCTGCCGTCCGCCTCGCCGCGCACATAGCGCGCGCCGTCCACCGTGCCGCAGAGCAGGGAAAGCTGCTCGCCGAACGCGGTCTCAGCCGTGTAGTTGACCTGAAGCGAGGAAACAAAGCCGGGCTGGCGCTGCAGGTCGAGCGCGTCCGATACCAGCTCTACCACGCGCACGTTGTTGACATGGTTGTTGACGTCCAGATCCGAATACAGCACCGGATGCACATGGTGCTCGCGCACGGTTTCGCACGACAGCTTGGGCAGCGGGGCGAACAGTTCGCCGCGCGCGGTGTGCAGGTAGCCCTCGGATACGGGGAAGCTGCTCGGGCGCAGGATGCGGTGGGTTTCCGGGTCGAGCGTGACCCACATGGACTGCGCATCGCCGACCGGCTCCTCGCCTGCGTAGAACGCAAAGCAGCGGTACCAGCTCACGCCGCGGATGCCCGGGCACCAGGTTTCGCAGCGGATGCGCTCATAGGGGCGCAGGGGGCGCGACAGGCGCACCTTCATGCGCGAGAGCACCCACAGGATGTGCAGCTCCGCAGGGCCGAGGTGCAGCTCCTCCGCGTGCACGGTGGCCGCGTCCTGCATGATGTTCCACAGGAAGGACGGCTTGGCGATGCCGCGGTTGTCGATGTGGCTGTAATTGACCTCATATTCACGGGAAAGAAGATCAGCCAAGGGAAACGCCTCCTAACGGTCAGTAAAACAGGCTGATGATAAAGCGGGAGACATAGTCGAGCAGGGTGGCCTGCTTGCCGGTGTCCTCCGTGATGTTGTCCTGCAGGATGCCGTCATCCTTTTCGGCGTAATGCGCGGTGAGGAAATCCGAGCAGCCCTGCGCTTCCATCAGCGAGGCATAGCTGAAGAAAACCTCGCCCTGAATGTCGATGCTGTTGTCCAGCATGTCCAGCTGGCGCTCGAGCTCGGCCGTGCCGTACCAGACGTCGCCCGGCTCGGCCTCGGCAGCGCGGTACGCGCCGATGCCGATATAGAGCGCTACATCGCTCGTGGAGACGATGTCCTGCCACCAGTCGACCAGCACCTCAAAGTCCGCGATCTCGTAGCCGATCGACCAGTACAGCTGCGGGCAGATATAGTCCACCGTGCCGCGCTTGACCCACTCGACCGAGTCGCAGTAGATCTCGCGGTAGGAGGAGCGGCCGTTCGTATCGCTGCCCTTGGGGTTATCCGCCTTGTTGTCCCAGATGCCCGCAGGGCTGACGCCGAAGGACAGCTCCGGGTTGATCGCATGCACGGTTTCGTCCAGCGAGGCGATCAGGGTGTTGACGTTGTCGCGCCGCCAGTCGCCGATGTCATCAAAGTCTTCGCCGTAGCGCGCATAGGCGGCCGCGTCGTTGAAATCCGTGCCCGGATAGAAATAATCGTCCAGATGGATGCCGTCCACGTCGTAATTCCGCACGATCTCCGCCGCGCCGTCCACGACGAGCTGCTGCACGGCAGGCAGGCCGGGGTTAAAGTAGTAATTGCTCTCATATTCGACGACCCACTCCGGGTGCTGCTTTGCCGGGCTGGTTTCGGGCAGGGCGTCCAGCTCCTCTTTGCCGTCCCGCGTGATGCGGTAGGGGTTGAGCCAGGCGTGCAGCTGCAGGCCGCGGCTGTGCGCCCCCTCGACCCAGTAGGCGAGCACGTCAAAATCGCCGTCCGGCGCCTGCCCGGTCGTGCCGCTGACATAACGGCTCCACGGGAAGAGCGCGGACTGGTAAAGCGCATCCGCCGAAGGGCGCACCTGCAGAAACACGGTGTTCAGCCCCATCGCGGCGATGTTGTTCAGAATCGTATCCGCTTCGCTTTTCAGCTGGTCCGCCGACAGGCCCTGCTGCGAGGGATAGTCGATATTGGCAACGCTGGAGACCCAGACGCCGCGCATACCGTCCTGTGCGGGCTGCGCCGCGTAAGCGGCCGGGATCAGCATGGCGAGCACCAGAATAACGGAAAGAATGCGTCGTTTCAGCATGGTGACACTCCTTCAAAGCTACAGTAATATCATCCCTATTTTACCATTATGCCCCGAAGAAAGCAAGATGATTGACTTTGCGCGCATTTCATCGTATCATGGAGAACGGATAGAAAAGGATGTGAAAACCCCATGCAGAAAAAGGTTTTGGCGCTGCACGATTTGTCGGGCTTCGGGCGCTCGTCGCTCGTGCCGATCATCGCAGTGCTTTCCGCGGGCGGGCACCAGTGCGTGCCGCTGCCGACCGCGGTGTTTTCCACGCACACGGCAATCCCGAACTGGGTGACGACCGACCTGACCGGCGCGATGCAGGGCACGATCGAGCAGTATGATGCGCTCGGCCTGCGGTTTGAGGCGGTGTATGCGGGCTTTCTCGGCTCGGCGGATCAGATCGACCGGGTGCGTGAGGCGGCGCAGCGGCTCAAAGCGCCGGGCGGCGTGACGCTGATCGACCCGGTGATGGGCGACAACGGAAAGGTGTACGACACCTATACGCCCGAGATGTGCACGCGCATGCGCGAGCTGTGCGCGATCGCGGACATCATCACGCCCAACACGACCGAAGCGGCGATCCTGCTGGACTGGGACCCGAACAGCAAGCCGCGCAGCGCGGACGAGGCGTGGACGTGGATGCGCGCGCTGCGCGATGCATACGGCGCGCAGGTCGTGCTGACCGGGCTGGATTTTGAGGAGGGCCGCGTGGGCTCGGGCTGTCTGGCCGGGGAGGCCGGCGCGCTCAGCCTGCACCGACGCATCGACCGCTATTATCCGGGGACGGGCGACCTGTTCGCCTCGGTGATGCTGAGCGCGCTGCTGAACGATGCAAAGCTCCCGGACGCCTGCGACTGCGCGGGCGCGTTTGTCAAGGACTGCATCGCGTACACTGCGGCGCAGCAGACCGACCCGATGCACGGCGTGCAGTTTGAGAAGCTGCTGCATCAGCTGATTGAGGGAGGGAACCAAGCTGGAACAGGAATTGCAGGAGATCATTGAGGCATACCGCGCCCGCGGCGCAGCGCGCGATCAGAACGAGCTGGTGCAGCTGCTGCGCGAAGCGCAGGCGGTGTACGGCGGCGTGCTGCCGCAAACCGCGCTGGACGACATCGCGGCGGCGCTGGGGCTCAAAAGAACTTTTCTGGATGCAGTGCTGAAAAGGTATCCATCCATCAAGACCGAGGCGGCGCGGCACACGCTGGCGGTCTGCTGCGGCAAAAACTGCGCAAAGCGGGATGCACTGGCGGATTTTGTCCGGGAGGAATACGGCGTGCAGCCCGGCGGGGTAGCAAAGGCAGGGTTCCGCTTTCAGGCCGCAGGCTGCATGAAGAACTGCGGCAAGGGGCCGTGCGTCAAGTGGGACGGCGAGCTCCATACCGGCATGACGGCGGAAAAGCTGCGCCGGCTGATCGAAGAACGGGGATGAGAAAGCGTGCGCACCTTGGGTGCGCACGCCTTTGACGTTTTCGGGATATGGCGGGGGGAGTGTCGTGTAGAACAGAGGGGCACTGAACACAAAGTTATCCGACGGGGCGTTTGAGTGGACGCATTTTGCGACGCTTCGCAAGTGGATATCGTACAGCGGACCATCCGGGGTGGCAGTCTGTCCATAAACACCAAATCCGCCCATCGAGGACGGATTTGGTGAGGCTCCGGCCGACTGGGGCAGCATAGGTAACTGCGAAGCGCCTGCGAGCGGAAGCGAGCCGCGGCCGAGTGGCCGCGTCCACTTTTGGGCGGCTTTGCCGTCCAAAAGTAGTTAAATTTCCCCGGATTCCAAAAAGAAAACACCTGTCTATGACAGGTGTTTTCTTTTTGGAGCGGCTGACGAGGCTCGAACTCGCTACCTCCACCTTGGCAAGGTGGCGCTCTACCAGATGAGCTACAGCCGCAGATATGACCGCGCAAAAAGCGCAGTGTTTATTTTGGAGCGGCTGACGAGGCTCGAACCCCGCTATATTACCCCACAAAAGCTCGCTTTTGCGGGGGCCCCGCACCTCGATTGAAAACAAGGTTCCGGTAGCGGATTTACCGGTTGCCGCACAGGAGAACATATCTCCAACGTTATGTTTGGAGCGGCTGACGAGGCTCGAACTCGCTACCTCCACCTTGGCAAGGTGGCGCTCTACCAGATGAGCTACAGCCGCATGTTATCACGCCGGAGCACCAGCGCGATAATTATTATATCAAAGGGTTTATGTATTGTCAAGGTAAAATGTGAAATTGCAGTAAAGTTTTTTAGCTTTACCGATGCCATGCGCGCAGGCAGACAATTAGATACAAAACCAGCGTCACAGGGAGAACAAGTAAAGACGAAACAGCGAACTTCTGCGCAAGGATATGCAGCAGAATCGAGGAAGCCCAAAAGCAGGGCATAAGTGCCAGCGAGAAAATATTGCAGCGCCAATAGCGGGCGCGCCAATCTTGTGCGCTGTCCGGATCGTGCGGCCGGATCGAACTGCACAGGCCGAGGAAAAGCGCGCACATGCCGATTTGAATGAACAGGCCGACGATGATCGGAATGTGATAGTATGTTTGCTGCCAAAGATCATAGAGCATCAGCGCTGCGCCGAAAACGTTGCCGCCTATCGTCAGATTCAGCAGCATAGGCGCGCCGCGCAGCATCTCCTTAACCGAGGGTACGCCGCCGGGGGGAGGGGCGGAGGCTGATTGCGGCTCAATGTCCCGCAGCAGCCAGTCGGTCGTGACTTCGAAATATTCTGCGAGCGCGATCACCTTATCCGTGTCCGGCTTTGCCTCGCCGGTTTCCCCAACTTAAAGAGATAAATGGTTTATTTGCGTTTTTACTCCACTTTGCCGATAAAACGGTAGTAGATTTCAATCTCCTGG
>DGYFR06201__coassemble_608_pt1 | contig 36884 bp, 35 predicted proteins | sample DGYFR06201__metabat2_high_PE_040 | metagenome-assembled genome bin DGYFR06201 | reverse complement strand
ATTCGTGCGGCAATTCACCTTCTCGCGCCCTACGAAATCGCGCGGCAATTCACCTTCTCGCGCCCTACGAAATCGCGCGGCAATTCACCTTCCCGCGCCCCTACGAACGCAGTGGCACCGTCCCACGGGCGCGCATTGCGCGCCCCTACGGGCTGTAAACAGCAGACGACACGCCGAGATCGTGGCGCCCTACAGGGTGCAAAAAGCGGGCGGTGCACTCCTCCCAACAGATGATGCCCTGCAACATAAGAAAAAGCGACAGCCGAAGCTGTCGCTTTTTTAATGCAGTGATAACCGCTTACTTGCGGGCAATTGCCTTCTTGGCAGCCTCTACGATGTGAGCAGCGGTCAGGCCGTACTCCTCACGCAGGAAGCTCTCCGCGCCAACCTGGCCGAAGCGGTCCTCGACGCCGACCATCTCCATCGGAACCGGGCTGTTCTGGATGACAACGTTCGCAACAGCCGAGCCCAGGCCGCACTTGACCTGATGGTTCTCCGCGGTAACGATCGCGCCGCACTCCTTGGCGGAGTCGATGATCAGCTGCTCGTCGAGCGGCTTCCAGGTGAACATGTCGATCACCTTAGCGGAAATGCCCTCAGCAGCGAGCATCTCTTCAGCCTTGAGCGCCTCGTCAACCATGATGCCGGAAGCGATGATCGCAACGTCCTTGCCTTCCTTGAGGGTGACGCCCTTGCCGATCTCGAAGTCCGAGCCGTCGCCGTAGACCGTGGTGAAGGTCTTGCGGATCATGCGCATGTAGGAGAACTTGCCGGAAGCGGCCAGCTTCTTGGTCAGGCAGTTGATCTGCGCATAGTCAACCGGATCGACAACGATCGCGTCCGGGATGGACATGTACAGCGCGCAGTCCTCGAACGGCATGTGGGTGCCGCCGTTGTAAGCCGCGCATACGCCCGGGTCAGAGCCGACGATATGAACCGGCAGCTTAGCGTAAGCCGCGGACATGAACGCCTGGTCAAACGCACGGCGGGAAGCGAAGCAGCCGAAAGAGTGTACGAATACGGTCTTGCCGGTCGCGCACAGGCCAGCGGAAACGCCTACTGCGTTTGCTTCTGCAATACCGGCGTTGATGGTGCGCTCCGGATAAGCCTTAGCCAGCTTACCGGTGTTGATGCAGTTCTCCAGGTCGCAGTCAACGTGCATGACCGTGGGGTCCTTCTCCATCATCTCGAGCATCGCGGTAACATAGCCGTCACGGTTTGCACGAGAATCCTTTTCATGTTTGCCAATCAAAGTAAAGCTCATGTTCATACCCTCCCTTACTGTGCCTTGATCTCAGCGAGCTGCTTCTCAGCAAAGGCAATGGCTTCGTCCCACTGCTCCTTGGACGGCTGAGAAGAGTGTGCGCCCGTGCCGTCAGCAAAGGTAGCGCCCTTGCCCTTGACGGTGTTCAGCACGATGCAGGTGGGCACGTCCTTGGTCGCGTAAGCGGTCTGGATCGCGTCGTAGATCTGCTCAACGTCGTTGCCATCCGCGCACTCGACAACGTTCCAGCCGAACGCTGCGAACTTCGCGCCGATGCCGTTGGCGTGCTTCATGACATTCTCGCACGCGCCGTCGAGCTGGTACTTGTTGTCGTCAACAAAGCAGACGAGGTTGTCCAGCTTGTAATGTACAGCGAACTGAGCAGCCTCCCAAACCTGGCCTTCGTCCGCCTCACCGTCGCCGATGAATACGAAAACGTGGTTATCGCGGCCGTCGATCTTGTTGCCGAGCGCAGCGCCCGTTGCGGTGGACATGCCCTGGCCGAGCGAGCCGGTGGTCAGGTCAACACCCGGGGTCTTGGTGCGGTCGGTGTGGGACGGGAAGTTCGTGTGCGGCTGGTTGAGCGTATAAGCGTTCTCCAGCGGGTAGAAGCCCTTCAGGCCGAGGGTCGCATACATCGCCGGGCCGGCATGGCCCTTGGACAGTACGCACCAGTCACGGTCTTCCCAGCGGGGGTTCTTCGGGTCAACCTTCATGACCTCGCCGTACAGCACGGCGAGCGCGTCGATGATGGACATCGAGCCGCCCACATGGCCGAAGCCAAGCGAGCCGATCGTCTTCAGGGTTTCCAGACGGATCTCCTGTGCAAATACGCGCAGCTCCTGCATTTTTTCTGCTTTCTGCATTGCATACACCTGCCTAATTCAAAATATTTTCTCTCCGTGGAACAGGTTCCAGCGCGCAGCGGGACATACCGCTGCTAACGATACCAGTGTATCACCAAGCTGCTCAGATTTCAACCAGAATTCGTACATTTGTTAACAAAAATTTGTTCCTTGATTTGTGTCCACCGGAATTTTTCATAAAAATCCATTAGTGAAAATAGGAAATTTGTTTGTTATGTCTTTGTTTTCTTTTTGTTTCTTTTTGGTATAGTCCGGATTGGGATTTTGTTCTTCCGCCTGCCGGCGATTATGGGATTTGCACCTGTCCGCAAAAAACTTTTCCTTATTTCCATTTCTGAAAAACAGTGGACAATGTGTGCAAAATTTGATACACTGGAATAGACATTTATGGATAATTCACGGTAATGATTGGGGATAAGGAAGATGAAAGTCAGCCGTCTCAATTCGATAGAGCAATACGTCATCTCGCGCGAGACCGTCAGCATCGACGAGCTGTGCGAGGTTTTTGGCGTTTCCAAGAACACCATCCGCCGCGACTTAAACGAGCTGGAAATGCGCGGGCACATCACCAAGGTCTACGGCGGCGTCACCGCGACCGTGCCCTCCGGCGCTGTGCCGACGCCCATCCGCTCCGGGCTCAACCCGATCGACAAGTCGCTGATCGGCCGTCTGGCAGCCGAGGAGGTCTCCGATGGGGACACGATCTTCATCGACTCGGGCACAACGACGCTGTGCCTGCTGCGCTTCCTTGTGGCGAAAAAGCGCATCACCATCATCACCCATTCGCTCGGCGCGCTCAGCGAGGCATCCAAATATGATAACCTGAACGTGATTTCGCTCGGCGGCATTTACAGCCCGACGACCGATTCCTTTGTCGGCCTGTCCACCATCGAGGCGCTGTCCTCCATGCGCATCAACAAGGCGTTTATGGGCGCGACCGGCGTTTCGCTGACCGCGGGCATGACCAACACCACCTTCCTGGAGGCCGAGATCAAGCGCGCGGTCGTTCAGCGCGCGGACAATATTTACGGTATGGCGGACTCCTCCAAGATCGGCAAACAGGCCATTGTCACCTTCTGCCATCTCAAGGACCTGACCGCCTTCATCACCGACCGGGAGCCGCCCAAGGAGTATGTAGACCTGTGCCAGCAGGAAAACGTCAAGCTGCGGTACGAATAAGCGGCATAAAACAGAGTAAAAAGAGGAAGCAGTTTTGCTTCCTCTTTTCTTTTTAGCTAGGCGATGCCGTTTTTCCGGTAATTCGACGGCGACACGCCGTACACCTCCCGGAAGCGCTTGATAAAATAGCTGAAATTGTCAAATCCGACGTTGAAGGCGACCTCCATCACCGGCAGGTCGGTCTCGCGCAGCAGGCGCGCCGCCTGCTCGATGCGCAGCGAATTGACATGCTGCACAAAGGTGCGGCCGAAGTTTTCGCGGAAAAAGCTGCTGAAATACTGCGGCGACAGCCCGAACCGCGCCGCCACCTCCGGCAGCGGCAGCGGCTCGGTGAAATGCTCGCCCAGATAGCCCACGATCTCCCTGAGCTGCCGCGCCCTGTAATCCGCGTTCGGGCGCATCTGCCGCCCGTGCAGCAGGCCGTTCTGCGCGCAGACCGCGACAATCCCCAGCAGCGCCGCCTTGACCGCGAGCTGGCTGCCCGGCGCCTGCGCCAGACAGGCGCGCACGATCTGCGCCAGCAGCGCGCGCACCTCGCCCTGCCCCGGCTCGCCGGTGCGCAGGCAGGTCGCGAACCGCAGCCGCCCCTCGGCCAGCGGCGCGAGCAGCTCGGTCTCCGCCTGGTCGCTGCGCGCAAACTGCAGAAAGTCCGCCGCAAACACGAACGAACGGAACTGGTTCTCCCGTCCCGCGGCGCGGATCTCGTGCAGCTCCTCACCTGCGACGAAAAACACGTCCCCGTGCACGCCCTCGTACATATGGTCGGCGATGGTCAGCGACACATGCCCCGCATCCACCGTGATGATCTCGAATTCGGGGTGCCAGTGGTACGGGATGAAGTCGCTGTCGTCGGCCTCGCTGCCGTCCAGCGCGGGATAGATCTGGAACGGGAACGCCAGTGTGCCGTGCTCTTTTTTCTCTCGCCTTGCAGCGTCCATATCTGCCCTCCGGAAACACCTTAAAATCGTGTTATTGTTTGTGAAGAAATTGCAAGCATTTTCGCCCGCATCTGCTATAATTATAATCACCAAAGGGAACAAACGCAAGAGTATGGTATTCCAAAATCGTATTTTTGTTGTATCATTTGTCAGAATAACGCGCTGTGTTTTTGTGATAAATGACGAACCGTTCCCGCCCGGCCGCGAACGGTTGAACCGCTCACCGCCGCGTGCTATAATTTAAGGTGGCAGCGGACAGGCTGCCGCCGCATCCCTGCCTCCGGGCCGGGCGCTGCAACCAAAAAAATCTTTTTTTGGAGGGAAAACCGTATGTACATTGATAAGCAAGTCAAGCGCGGATACAACGAGTATATCCGTCTGGACGAGGGCATCGGCAAGGACGCCATGATGGACGTTGCGCTCCTCGTGATGGAGGATGGCGACACCTACTCCTTCGAGGAGCCCGAGAAGGAGCTGGCCGCTCTGGTATTCGACGGCAAGTGCACCATCGAGTGGGACGACCAGTCCTACGACGTGGACCGTCCGAACCCGTTCGACTATAACCCGTCCTGCCTGCATGTCTGCAAGGGCACCAAGGTGAAGATCACCGCGCACGGCCCCTGCAATATCTACATCCAGAAGACGCTCAACGACAAGACCTTCCCGAACAAGATGTACAAGCCGGAAGACACCGATACCTGGGCGCGCGGCGCAAACGGCGAGCTGATGGGCTGCATCAAGCGCGACGTACGCACCTGCTTCGATCTGGACAACGCGCCGTACTCCAACATGGTACTGGGCGAAGTCGTCAACCTGCCGGGCAAGTGGTCGAGCTACCCGCCGCACCATCATCCGCAGCCGGAGTGCTACTTCTACCGCTATGACAAGCCGATGGGCTTCGGCGCAGGCTGGGGCAACGGCGAGATCTACGAGACCCACCACAACGGCCTTGCGATCATCACCGACAAGATGCACTCTCAGGTAACCGCACCGGGCTATTCCTGCTGCTACGCCTGGGGCATCCGTCATCTGCCGGGCGACCCGTGGGACAAGACCCGCATCGACGACGAGGAGCATCTGTGGCTGCTCGAGGACGACGCCAACGACCACATCTGGCATTGCCCGACCGGTAACTGATTTCCAAGGGGGACGCTGTCCCCCCTTAGATACGAATTTGCTTCCTAAAGAAACCAAATTCGATAACCCCCTCGCCTTTGCACGGCAAAGGCGGTTCGGGACACGCGTCCCGAAGCAGTGGTATTTCACCGAGGCAGAGCCCCGGTGAAATAAATTACATTGCGGTGCGGCATCGCCGCCCGTTTGGAAACCTCGATTTTGATCGAGTTTTGTGAGAGAAAATAATTTCAGGAGGAATTCACCTATGAAGCACATGGAAACCGTCCGCCTGACGGCATCCCAGGCACTCGTCCGCTTCCTCGAAAACCAGTATGTCAGCTACATCGACATGGACGGCAACGAGGTTGAGCACAAGTTCGTCAAGGGCATCTTTATGCTGCCCGGCCACGGCAACGTTGTCGGCTTTGCCAACGGCGTTGAGCAGGAGCTCAAGGACATGGTCGTATACCAGGGCAAGAACGAGCAGGGCATGGCCCTTGCTGCTGTCGGCTACGCCAAGCAGATGCGCCGCAAGCAGATCTTCGCGGCCACCTCTTCCGTCGGCCCCGGCGCGTGCAACATGGTCACCGCTGCTGCGACCGCTACCGCGAACAACATCCCGGTTCTGATCCTGCCGGGCGACATCTATGCGTCCCGCCAGCCTGACCCGGTTCTCCAGCAGATGGAGCAGCCGCAGAACCTGTCCATCTCCGCGCACGATGCGTTCCAGGCTGTCACCAAGTACTGGGGCCGCATCAACCGTCCGGAACAGGTCATGACCGACATGATCTCCGCGATGCGCGTGCTGACCGACACCGCCAACACCGGCGCTGTTGCGATCTCCCTGCCGCAGGACGTACAGGCGGAAGCCTATGACTACCCGGTCGACTTCTTCAAGAAGCGCGTATGGCGCATCGAGCGCCGTCCGGCGACCAAGTATGCGATCGACAAGGCGGTCGAGGTTATCAAGAACGCTAAGAAGCCGCTCCTGATCTGCGGCGGCGGCGTACGCTACGCGGAGGCGCACAAGGTATTCAAGAAGTTCGCTGAGGACTTCGGCATCGCGTTCGGCGAGACCCAGGCGGGCAAGTCCGCTGTTGAGTGGACCCACGAGCTCAACCTCGGCGGTCTGGGCACCACCGGCGGCATCGCTGCCAACAAGCTGGCGCACGAGGCGGACGTTGTCATCGGCGTCGGCACCCGCTACACCGACTTCACCACGGCTTCCAAGTGGCTGTACCGCACGGACGCAAAGTTCGTCAACATCAACCCGTCCGAGTTCCAGGCATACAAGATGGACGCTACCCCGGTTGTTGCGGACGCAAACGAAGCGCTGACCGCGCTCTCCGAGGAACTCAAGAAGATCGGCTACCACACCGACGCGGCTTACGCAGAGGAAGTTGCTGCGCTGCGCAAGGAGTGGTGGACCGAGGTCGAGCGTCTGGACAACTGCACCTACACCGACAAGGATTCCTTCATTCCGGAGATCAACGACGCGAACCGCGAGTGCGTTGAGAAGTACATCGAGGACACCGGCTGCAAGCTCTGCCAGACCGCGGTTCTCGGCACCATCAACAAGATGATCGACGACGACGCCATCGTCTGCGCTGCGGCCGGCTCGCTGCCGGGCGACATGCAGGGCCTGTGGCGTGCACGCAAGATCAACACCTACCACATGGAGTACGGCTACTCCTGCATGGGTTACGAGATCGCTTCCGCGCTGGGCGCGAAGCTCGCCTGCCCGGACAAGGAAGTCTACGCGATGACCGGCGACGGCTCGTTCGACATGCTGCACTCCGAGCTGATCACCTCTGTCCAGATCGGCAAGAAGATCAACGTTATGGTATTCGATAACGCTTCCTTCGGCTGCATCAACAACCTCGAGGTCGGCCAGGGCAACGCCTGCATCTGCACCGAGAAGAACATGCTCGAGGACGGCGTGACCAACGGCATCCACAAGGGCAAGGTCATCCAGGTGGACTATGCGGCCATCGGCGCGGCTTACGGCTGCAAGACCTACACGGTCAAGACGATGGATGAGCTCAAGGCTGCCATCGAGGACGCGAAGAAGCAGACGGTTTCGACCGTCATCGACATGAAGGTTCTGCCTAAGACCATGTCTGCGGGCTACGAGAACTGGTGGCGTGTCGGCGTTGCCGAAGTTTCCACCAAGCCCGAAGTACAGGCTGCCCGCAAGGCGATCGAGGATCACCTGTACGAGGCGCGTCACTATTAATCCGCAAATCCGATCAACGTACTTCTATAAAGGGAAGCCCCGGGACATTGTCCCGGGGCTTTCCCTTTGCAGCTGTCGAAAAAGTCCTCCGCGCCGCAGGCCGCAGCCCGCGATACCACATTCCGCCGCCGTGCGGCATTAAAATGCGTGTCGCGCATCAAACAGAAAGTGGGCGCTACCGCGCCCACTTTCATAAAATCCGAGAGCATGTATCTCGGTTTGCTCTCATTGAACCGCCGTACAGCGGCGAAATAAGGATAGAGGCCTACGGGCTATACAAGACGACTCTGAATTGTGCCCGTAGGGCGCGATTCAGAGTCGCAAATTCGATCGGAAGCCTGGTTCCGATCGAAAGGGTTAAAACATCTGCAGCAGTTCGATCTGCTCGCCGGACGGGCCGGTGAAGAACCAGTTCTGCAGTCCGCCGAAGGTGTCCGGCAGGACGCGCTTCTCCGGCGTGGTGAACGTGTGCACGCCCGCCTCTTTGATCGCAGCCGCGGCCTTTTCCAGATCGTCCACATACACCGCAAAATGCGGGATACTGCCCGTGCCGGACGGCACCAGCTCGCCCGCAGGCGGCTGGATCAGCTCCAGCACCAGCCCGCCGAACGCGACCAGCGCCAGCTGCTTCTCCCCTGCGGCCGAACGCGCGGTCACCTCGCCGCCGATCTTCTCGTAAAACGCAATGCTCTCCGCCATGTCCGCGGTGTTGATCGCAACATGGGCAAAGCCCTTATACAGTTCCTTCATGCAATAAGCCTCCTTGTGCTTTTCATTATACCACAGCGGCAGTACGATTTCTACCGTTAGCGCTGGCTTTCGCGCCGCTGGTGGTATAATTATGAAATAAACAGTATAACAGTCGTAAAACGGCTGTTATACCATATCCCAGTCCCTGCGCCCAGGCTTTTCCGCAAACCGGAAAGAAAACAAAACGGACTGCCCGAAGGCAGCCCATCTTGTTTGGATTGATTTTCAGTTCTGAACGGTTTCGGTCACCGCAGCGGTGGACTGGCTTTCCAGATAACGCTCGTAAGTCGTGGTATCGCTCTTGCCGAAGCCGAGAGGCGAGAACAGGACATACGCGCCAACCATGATCAGTAGCGTGACTGTAGCCCAGAACTTGCCGGTCTTCCACGGGGTCATGTCGACCGCCTTGGCGTCATGCAGGACAAAGTCCTCCGGACGCGGGTTCTTCTTGACGATCACCCACATCAGCAGCATATCGAATACAAACAGGATCGCGGTGAAGTACAGATAGTGGATGTCGTTCAGCGCCGGGATCACGTTGCGCAGGCCGAACTGCAGGATGAAGTACAGCACCACATGCACCGGGATGACGATCTTTGCCGCGATAGCCGGGACACGCTTCCAGAAGAAGCCGCACAGCAGGCAGACGAAGATCGGGGTGTTGAACGCTGCGAATGCAGAATTGACAAACGTGGTGATGCCGGTCATGTACAGCATGAACGGGCTCATAACGGTCGAGATGACTGCAACGATCGTGCCGAAATTCTGACCGACCTTAACCATATGCGAGTCGGATGCAGTCGGATTGAAGATCGGGCGATGAATGTCCAGCGCGTAAATGGTCGATGCAGAGTTCAGCACCGAGTTAAACGAGGACAGGATCGCGCCGAACATAACCGCCGCGAAGAAGCCCAGAACCGGCTTGGGCATTACTTCAGCAACCAGCATCGGGTATGCGGAGTTGCCGTTGCCCCAATCCTGACCCGGATAAGCCAGCGCGCAGATAACGCCCGGCACAACAATGATCAGCGGGGTCATGATCTTGAGGAAACCTGCAAATACGGCGCCCTTCTGCGCTTCCTTGAGGTTCTTCGCGCCGAAAGCACGCTGGATGATGGACTGGTTGGTCGCCCAGTAATACATATTGTTGACCAGCAGGCCGGTCAGCAGCAGCGGCCACGGCAGCCACGGCTCGGGCGAATTGACTTCGTTGATCGAGTTCAGGTATGCCGGATCGGTGTGCAGGAACTTGTCCATGCCGTCCATGAAGCTGCCGTCGCCGCCGAGCTGGCCGGACAGGAACATCAGGCCGAACACCGGCACCAGCAGGCCGCCTACGATCAGGCCCAGGCCGTTGATCGAGTCGGACAGGGCGATCGCCTTCAGGCCGCCGAAGATCGCATAGATCGAGCCGACGATCGCGGTCGCGACACATACGATGGCGATCGCAGCGAAATAGGAGATACCCAGCATCTGATCCAGAGCGAAGATATTGACGAACACCTCAGCGCCCGCGTACAGGATGTTCGGCAGCATGATGACAACATAGCTGAGCAGAACGATGATGGATACCAGACGGCGGGTGCCGGCATCATAGCGCTGTTCAAAGAACTGCGGGATGGTCGTCAGACCAGTCTTTAAGTACTTCGGCATCAGCACGAACGCCAGAATGACCAGCGCGATGGCCGAGGTGACCTCCCAGCCCATCGTACTCATGCCGACGCGGACAGCCTGGCCGTTGTTGCCGACCAGCTGCTCTGCGGACAGGTTGGTCATCAGCAGCGAACCTGCGATGACCGGTCCGGTCAGGCCGCGGCCGGCAAGGTAGTAGCCGTCCTGCGTGTCCAGGTTATCCCCTCGTGTTTTCCACCACGAGATCAGGGCGACGAGCGCCGTGAACCCGACGAACGTGATCACGGTGAACGCCATTGAATTGATAAAATCCATGCAACTCTCTCCTTTTTATTTTGCATGATTATACCGGCGCCCCCTCTCTCTTATTTGGCACCGGCTTCTGTGCGCATGGATTTCCCCATCCCCTTGTGCATTTTTGCGAAAAAAAGAACCACTTGACAGATGCGTCAAGTGGTTACTTTTTGGGTATATCCGTTGCGCATCGCAGTAATATAATAACATTATCATGAGCATATTGCAACGAATTCTCCGGCCTTCCGTGCATTATTGTATAAGTGCACAAATTTTTGCTTCATTTCGCCGGTTTTACCTCTACTGATAAATTATCCCGAAAAAAATGTGCCGTTTTTTGCACAACGCACGCACTGCTTTACGGCTCGTACCAGGCATCCGGACGCCTCTTGACATCGAACAGCCGGGCGTATTGCAGGTACTCATAATCCGCAAGAAGCGGCTGCTCTTCCACGGCTTCGGTATCGTGCCATATCCCGTCCGCAGTGCGGTAGCCGTAGCGGTTGATCAGCGGTACCTGCTCGCGCAGCGCCAGCCGCAGCTGGTCGTAGCCCGAGGTCTGGCAGCCCAGCACATCGAGCGCGTAAGCGGCCAGATAGTTCGTGCTGATCTGCACGTCCTGCGCTTCGGCGATGTCGTAATTTGCCCAGATGAAGAACGGCGTGACCATCTTGGCCTGCTGCCGCCCGTACGCATCCAGATACCCCTCGCTGTCGAGCAGCGCATCATAAAAGCTGCTGGTGATATTCGGCTGGTGGTCGCCGAAGAACACGATCGCAGTCGGCTCGTCCACCTCGGAAAAATAGCGGATCAGCTCCTCGACCGCCTCGTCGCTGTATTTGACCAGCGAGAGATACTGGTCGACCTGCGGGTACTTGCCCTCGTATTCGCCTGTCAGATGAATGCGCTCCTCAAAGTTCGGGTCGTCGGTCGGGTCGTAGCCGCCGTGGTTCTGCATGGTCACGTTGAACATGAAGAACGGCGCATCCGGCTGCCTGTTCTCGTACAGCTCAATGATCTTCTGGTAGTCCGCGCTGTCCGTGATATAGGTGCGCAGCCGCCCGGCGTCCTCCGAGAAGCCGTCCTCATACAGCTGCTTTTCAAACCCGAACCGCGCGTATACCTCCTGCCGGTTCCACGAGGACGCGCGGTACGGGTGCATCGCAACCGTCTCATAGCCCTGCTTTTCCAGCCCGGAGACCAGCCCCGGCGTCGCGCTCTTGACATACATCTGATACGGCGACGTGCCGAACGGCAGAAAGGCCACAGTGTCCCCGGTCAGCACCTCGAACTCGGTCGTGGCCGTGCCGCCGCCAAAGGTGGACACCAGCAGATTGCCGCTGATGACGTTTTCCTGCCCCTCGAGCGAGCGGATAAAGGGCATGTAATCCTCGTTGGTCTCAAACGAGCCGATGGTCTGCAGATCCGCAAAGGACTCGTTCATGATTATAATGATGTTCGGGCGCATCTCGCCCTGCTCGCCCGTGTACGCCGCCGTCACGCGGTCTACGTTCTCCTCGGAATAGCCTGCGGGCCGCTCCACGATCGCGTTTCCTGCCGTGCGGCAGAAATAATACCACTCGCTGTATTCCAGATTACCCTGCCAGAAGCCGAAGCTGTTGCCGGCAAGCTCGAGGCCGATCAGCCAGGCAGCGAGCAGCACCGAGCAGTTCAGGAACTGCCAGCGCCGCGGCGCGCTCGCCGGGCGGCGCACCCGCCACACCGCGACGCAAAACACGACCGCGATGCCGATAGTCACCAGCACGGTCACCTCAACGGGCGCAGAGTAGTTTGCAGCCACGTTTTTCGCCGTGCCGATCGCGAAAATATCGCTCAGCAGCACAGGCGTGCCGCGGAACACGGTCACATAATGGTCGATCAGCGCGTAGACCAGCGTCAGCCCCATGCCGATGCAGGCCGTCAGGCGGATATTCGCGACAAAGACATAGACCAGCCCGAAGATCGCCGCATGGTATACAAAGCCCTGCCAGATGGCGGTGTTGCCGATGAGGATGCCGCCCTTGACCACATACTCGGTCAAAAGCAGCGCAAACGACGAGGCCGAGAGCAGCACCATCACATCATGGAGCAGCAGCTCGGGCGTGGTCGCCTTTTTGCGCGGGCGCAGCACAAACGGCAGGCCGGTCAGGATGCCGAGCGGCTGCTGGCTTTCCGGCCGGTAGTGGATCGTGCCCTTGCGCAGCAGGTACACCGCCGCATAAAACAGCGCCAGCGCCAGCGCGACATCCAGCATATAACCCAGAATTTTCTTAAACTTTGCCTGTTCTTTACATTGCGGGTGCACGATAACCGTTCTCCTTTTTGATAGGATACAGAAAAGCCGCCGCGACACCGTGCGGCGGCTTTTCACGGGACAGGATTATGCTTCGGTATCTTTCTCCACGCGGGTGACTGCAATGGAGAGGTCGTCCAGTTGCTTGTCGTCTACCACATCCGGGCAAGACATCATCAGGTCGGATGCATTCTGCACCTTGGGGAACGCGATCACGTCGCGGATGGAATCCAGGCCCGCGAGCAGCATGCACAGACGGTCCAGGCCGTAGGCAAGGCCGCCGTGCGGGGGCGCACCGTAGGAGAACGCCGTGATCAGGTGGCCGAACTGCTCCTTCGCGCGCTCCTCGGTGAAGCCGAGCGCCTCGAACATCTTGGTCTGGAGCTCGGGATCGTGGATACGGATGGATCCGCCGCCCAGCTCGCAGCCATTGAGGATGATGTCATACGCCTTGGCGCGCACCTTAGCCGGGTCGGTATCCAGCAGCGGGATATCCTCGTCCATCGGCGCGGTGAACGGATGGTGCTTGGCGACCAGGCGGTCCTCCTCCTCGCTGTACTCGAACTGCGGGAACTCGGTGACCCACAGCAGCTTGAAGTCGTCCTTCTTCGCCAGACCAAGACGCTTGGCCAGCTCGCAGCGTAGCGCGCCGAGCGATACCAGTGCGGTCTCCTCCGAGGCGTCCGCAACGACGAACAGCACATCGTTCTCGTGCATGTCCGCGCGCTCCTTGATCGCCGCGATCTCGTCCTCGGTCAGGAACTTGGCAAAGGAAGAGGTCATCGAGCCGTCAGCCGCGACCTTCATCCACGCAAGGCCCTTGGCGCGGTAGGTCTTGACGAAATCGGCCAGCTTGTCGATCTCCTTGCGCGGGAACTTGTCCGCATAGCCGTTGATATTGATCAGGCGAACCGTGCCGCCGGCCTCAACTGCGCCCTTGAACACGCCGAAGCCGCAGTTTGCTGCGATGTCGGAAATGTCCTTGATCTCAAAGCCGAAGCGGGTGTCCGGCTTGTCCGAGCCGAAGCGGTCCATCGCCTCGCGCCAGGTCAGGCGCGGCAGCGGGAGCTGGATATCGATATCCAGCACTTCCTTGAACACGCGCTTAAGGAAGCCCTCGTTGACCGCGATCACGTCATCCTGCTCGACAAAGCTCATCTCGAGGTCGATCTGGGTGAACTCGGGCTGGCGGTCGGCGCGCAGGTCCTCGTCGCGGAAGCAGCGGGTGATCTGGATATAGCGGTCCATGCCTGCGAGCATGAGAAGCTGCTTGTACTGCTGCGGGGACTGCGGCAGGGCGTAGAACTTGCCCGGATGCACGCGGGACGGCACGAGGTAGTCGCGTGCGCCCTCGGGCGTGGACTTGGTCAGCATCGGGGTCTCGATCTCGATAAAGCCCTGCTCGTCAAAGTAGTTGCGCGCAACCTGCGTAACGCGGTGGCGCAGCATCAGGTTCTTCTGCATGGACGGGCGGCGCAGGTCGAGGTAGCGGTACTTGAGGCGCACCTGATCGCCGACCTCCTTGGAGTCGTCGATCTCAAACGGGGTGGTCTCGGCCTTGGAAAGGATGCGGATGTCCTCGGCAATGATCTCGACCTCGCCGGTCGGCATCTTGCGGTTGATCGCCGCCTCGTCGCGCGCGACCAGCTTGCCGCGCACGGCTACAACGAACTCGGTGCGGCAGGTGAAGGCGATGTTGAACAGGTCGGCGTTGACCGACTTGTCAAACGTGCACTGCACAATGCCCGCGCGGTCGCGCACGAGCAGGAACAGCACGCCGCCGTTGTCGCGCACGCGGTCGACCCAGCCGTTGACCGTGACTTCCTGCCCCGCGTCGGACAGACGCAGGTCGCCGCACATATGCGTGCGCTTCATCCCGTGGATAGAAGTTTCATTCATGTTTATCAATCCTTAACTTAATGTTATTTGTTATCGTTATTTTCGCGCAGCGCCGGGCGCACACGCTCAAAGTAGCCGGCCAGCAAGAGCACCAGACCAACCAGCAGAACTATAAAACCAATGAGCACGAGCATACCTGCGTTCTGCATCCCAACCAACAGGATGAGCAGACCGCCCAGCATCACCAGCAGCCCGCAGATCATCTGCGTGCATCCCCAGATCAAACGCTTGAGATCGTCCATGCTATATCCTACCCCCTGTATTTACTTGTCGCAGATAACCTTGCCCTGATTCTTTGCCGCAAGGCCGTCCCGGATGCGGGTAATCGCCTCGTCCAGCGAAACCTTGACCTGCTCGCCGGTCTCCATATCCTTGACCGCAAGCACGTTCTCCCTGATCTCGTCCTCGCCGAGGAAGATCACATACGGGATGCCCAGCTTGTCGGCATAGCCGATCTTGTGCTTGAACTTCTTCTGCTCGCTGTACAGCTGGGTGCGGATGCCCGCATCACGCAGGCTGGTCGCCAGCGCGATCGCCGCGCCCATGTCGTCGGTCATGGGCAGGATGAGCACGTCCGCGGGTGCGCGGTTCATCTTGTCGTTCAGGTAGCCCTGCTCGCCCAGCACATAGAACAGGCGCGTCAGGCCGATCGAGATGCCCACGCCCGGCAGCTGCTTGTCCGTATAGTATTCCGCGAGGTTGTCATAGCGGCCGCCCGAACAGATCGAGCCGATCTCCGGGTGGTCGAGCATCGCAGTCTCGTACACCGTGCCGGTGTAGTAGTCCAGGCCGCGCGCGATGGTCAGGTCGATCTCAAAGTGATCGGCCGGCACGCCGAAGGCCTGCATGTACTGCGCGACCGTTTTCAGCTCGTCCGCGCCCTGATCGAACACCTCGTTTTTGCCCTTGTAGCCCTCGAGCGCCGCAAGGATGCCCTCGGTGCCGCCCGGGGTCTGGATGAAGGCCAGCAGCTCGTCCGCGGTTTCCGCCGCAACGCCGAAATCGTCCACCAGAATGGCTTTGACCTTTTCCGCGCCGATCTTTTCCAGCTTGTCGATCGTGCGCATCACGTCGCCCGCCTGCTCGGTCAGGCCGAGGATGGCGAAAAAGCCGTTTAATACCTTGCGGTTGTTGATGCGGATCTTGAAGCGCTCGAGGCCCAGCGAGGTGAAGGTCTTGTAGATGATGCTCGGTACCTCGGCCTCGTTGATGATATCCAGCTTGCCGTCGCCGATGACGTCGATATCCGCCTGATAGAACTCGCGGAAGCGGCCGCGCTGCGCGCGCTCGCCGCGGTAGACCTTGCCGATCTGGAAGCGGCGGAACGGGAACGTCAGCTCGCCGTAGTGCTGGGCGACGTACTTCGCCAGCGGCACGGTCAGGTCAAAGCGCAGGGACAGGTCGCTGTCGCCCTTGGTAAAGCGGTAGATCTGCTTCTCGGTCTCGCCGCCGCCCTTGGCGAGCAGCACCTCGGAGGATTCGATCAGCGGCGTGTCCAGCGGGTAAAAGCCGTACAGCGCGTAGGTCTCGCGCAGCACCTGCATGATGCGCTCCATCTGCACCTGCGGCGCAGGGAGCAGCTCCATAAAGCCGGATAAGGTTCTCGGTTTCACTTTTTCCATAGTTTACATTCTCCTCAAGACAGACGGATGCACCGAACAGGCGTTTTTCCCATCCGGTGCAATGTACTCTGTCATTTTTATTTTCTATTCTTGGGGTTGACGATATTACGCCAATCCAGATCGCCGCGGTCGAGGCCTAGGATGAGCATTTCGGCCGTTGCCGAGTTGGTGGCGATCGGGATATTGTGCATATCGCACAGGCGTGCGATCGCATGTACATCCGGCTCGTACTGTGCGTTGGACATCGGATCCCGGAAAAACAGCACAAGGTCGATCTCGTTATAGGCGACACGGGCAGAAATCTGCTCCTCGCCGCCCTGCATGCCTGCAAGGCACTTGTCGATCTTGAGTCCGGTCGCCTCCTCTACAAATTTGCCGGTCGTGCCGGTCGCGCAGATATCATGCTTCGCCAGAATACCGCAATACGCCATACAGAACTGCACCATCAGTTCTTTCTTGCGGTCATGCGCGATAAGTGCTATGTTCATTTCAGGAACATCCCCTTCCCTACGTTAAAAAACCACTGTTCCGCTTCCACTCTCATACTTGTTTACATCGTTACATTTTCATCAATGGGACCCGCTCGCCATCCAGCCGCCGGGCTATGTTTTGGAAGGCGCGTGCCGCGCCGCTGCGCTTGACTGCATGAATGCTTCTGCCGCTGTTGCCGCAGGCGATCAGATCCTCGTCCTCGGGCACCAGACCGAGCAGCGGCAGCCCGGCTTCGTCCATCGCGTCGTCGATATTGCCCGACTTGCCGCGGCATATCAGCTGCGGCCGCACGCGGTTGAGCACCATGCGGATGCGCTGGATGCAGTATTCCTCTTCCAGCTTGCGCGCGCACCGCTCCGCGCCGCGGATGCAGGCGCGGTCGGTCGCTGTGACGACGACGGCCTGCGTTGCGATATGCGCAAGGAAAGAAAGCTCCGCCGGCAGGCCCGCGGGGCCGTCGATCACAAGATAGTCAAAGCCGGCCTCCTCCGCCTGCACAGCGAGCTGCTCCATACCGCGCTCGCTCAGCGCAGGCAGCGCGACCGGCGCAGTGAGTAAGTACAGTGTTTCGTAGTCCGGGTGCCGGGCCATTGCGTCGCCGAGCGGCACCGCGCCGCCGGCAACGTCGGCAAAGGAGTACACCACCCTGTCCGACATGCCAAGCACGATATCAAGGTTGCGAAGGCCACAGTCGCCGTCGATCAGGAGCACGCGGCGGCCGAGCTGCGCAAGCGCTGCGCCCACGCCCGCCGTAAGGGAGGTTTTCCCTGTGCCGCCCTTACCGGACGCAACCAGAATAACCTTCAACATACCGCCTCCGAAATGAAAAACTTATATATTGTATTATAGACCACCAGCCGGAAATTTACAAGCAGGTATGCAAAAATTTATAAAATAATTACAATCCATGCTTTTTTTGCGCAAAATGGGCCAATCTGTCAAGGCACCATCGTATTTTCTTCCTGCACGCTCTCAACCGTATCCGGCTCTTCCTCTGCGAAATAGGCGTCGAAAATATCGCGCACGACCGGCGCCACCGAGGAGCCGTGCCCCGCGCCCTCGCCGACCACGCAGACCACGATCTCCGGGTCTTCAAACGGCGCAAAGGCGATGAACAGGCCGTTATCGAACGCCACGCCGTCCTCGAACATCTCCGCCGTACCGGTCTTGCCGCCGACCTTGATCGGGTAGTCTGCGAACGTGGTCGCCGCAGTGCCGCCCTCGGCGGTAACCTCGCTCATACCCTGCATGACGAGGTCGCGCGTTGTCTCGGAAAAGTCGATCGTGCCGAGAATCTCGGGCTCCGAGTCTTCGACCACATCCGAATAGTCATAGGTCTTGATGTTCCTGACCAGCGTCGGCTTGTACAGCGTGCCGCCGTTGACCACCGCCGCCATATAGTTTGCGAGCTGGAGCGGGGTGAACAGGTTGTCCGACTGGCCGATCGCAGCGTTCAGGTCGTCGCCGCCCATCCACTCCTGATACAGGGCGGGGTTGGAGGCACGCAGGATTTCGCGCGTGGTCGGCCCCGCGGCGTGGCCGGTGCTCTCGCCGATCTCGATGCCGGTCGCCTCGCCGAGGCCGAACCGCGCGCACCACTGCTCGAGCCGCTCGCCCGTCAGCAGCATGCCGACATTGTAGAAAAACGTGTTGCACGAATATTTGATCGCATTTGTCACGTCCAGCGTCATCGGCGTGTCATGGTTGTTACAGGCAAATTTCTGTCCGCCCAGTTCGAACTCACCCGTGCAGGTAAAGGTGGTGTTCGCGTCGATCACGCCCTCCTCGAGCGCCGCGATCGCGCTGAGCACCTTAAAGGTGGAGCCGGGCGGGTACAGGCCGCTTGTCGCGCGGTTGAGCTCCGGGCTCTGGGGGTCTGCCGCACGCGCCTGCGCCACTTCCGTATCATAGTAATTTTCCAGGCTGTAGGTCGGGTAGGATGCCATCGCCAGCACCTCGCCCGTGTTGGGGTCGAGCGCGACCGCCGCGCCGCCGCGCTCATAACCGGAAACGTAGGTCGCCAGCGAATCCTCCGCCACCTTCTGCAGGTCCAGATCGATCGTCGTGATGACGTTGTCGCCCGGCTGGGGTGCGCTCGAGTTTGCCTCGTCCTCCAGCGCCGCCCCGCTGCCCAGATCGGTCTCCATCGTGCGCGAGCCGGCCGTGCCGTGCAGGTAGGACTCGAGTGCGAGCTCCAGGCCGGTCTTGCCGATGGTGTCGTTCATGTTGTAGCCTTCTTTGTCCTGATACGGGCCGCCGTGCTCGGTGCCCTCCCACTCGGTCTTCCACATCGTGCCGACCGTGCCGAGCAGGTGCGCCGCATAGGTCGTATCGTACTGGCGGACCGCCTCGCTTTCGATATCCACGCCCTCGTAATCCTGATGGTGCTCCTTGATATAGGCGATCAGGTCCATCGAGATGTTGTCCGCGAGCGTAAAGGTCGCGCTGTTGCTGAAGCCCACCTGCCGCATGCTGTAATACAGGCCGATGAGCGTGCGCACATCCGCGTCCGGCAGGCCGGTGGGCATGCCGAGGTTTTCCTCCATATAGCTGCGCATCGTGCTGATGAACTCGGAAGCCGAAATGATCGTGGTCGCGTCGAGCGCAGCCTCCTGATCGATCTCGTTGCCCTCCGCGTCGTACTGCGGGTTCTGCTCATTCGCGGTGCGCGCGGCGGAAACCGCATCCTGCACCGCAGTCAGGCCGAGCGTGCCCGCGCTTGTCTTGATATAGGTGGAAAGCGCGGTGCGCTCACTGCTCCCGCTCTCGCCGACGTATTCATACGGGGCAGTCTCGGTGATCGGCAGCGTATCGTTGAGCACCGCGCCGCCGTCCGATGCGGCCGTGCCTTCTGCATCCGTCCCGCTGCCGGTGTCCGAGCTGTCCTCCCCGCCGTCCGCGGTATCGCCCTCCGCGGAGGTCATGCCGCTGTCCGCACGGACGCGATTTGCCAGATCGAGCAGGGTCTCAAAGCGGCTGTCGTTGTCCTCCCAGAACGAGGCATAGATCAGCACAAGCGAAAAGCCGGTCTGGTTGGTCACCAGCGGGCGGCCGTAGCGGTCGAGGATCTCGCCGCGGGCCGCGGAAACGGTCGAGGTCGTGGTCAAAAACTCCGCCGAGCGGCGCAGGTAGCTCTCGCCGTCCACCAGCTGCAGCTGCACCAGCTGGCCGCCCGCCAGCCCGAAGCAGAGCAGCAGCACGCAGCCCAGCACCAGCAGGCGGCGCAGCAGTTGATTTTTATTTACCATAGGGATTTCCTCTTTTCGGGGGTTAACGGTCGCTGAATATGCGGCTGATCCGGCGCATCGGCAGATAGATGATAAAGCAGAGCACGCAGGTCAGCAGCGTGCCGCCGATGATCTGCTGCAGCACGAGCAGGAAGGACGCGCCCGCCTGCGGCAGCAGATACGCAAAATACCGCACAAGGCCGAGCACGACCATCTCGACCGCGGTCATCAGCAGCATGGAAATATAGCTGCCGCTGAGCGTCAGGCGGCTCATCGCGCCCGCCACCAGCCCGAACAGCATGAAGAACAGCGGGTACAGGCCGTCGATGCCGATAAAGCCGAGGTCGTAAAACAGGCCGACCGCAATGCCGACGATCACGCCCTCCGCCGGGCCGTCGAGCAGCGCGGCTGCCGCCACCAGCGCGGGCAGCAGGTCCACATGGTAGCCGCGGATCGACCACGCGCCGAACAGCGTGGTCTGCAAGACATAGATGATCAGCACCAGCAGGATGTAAAGCACTATTTTCGGGATAGACAATCGTTCTCTCTGCATTTGCTCACTCCGTAGTGTCCGTATAGTCGGTGACAATGGAAACGCTCGAAACCGTGTCCACATCCACGAACGGCTTGAGTACCGCGTAATACGAGATGCCGTTATCCTCGGGCAGCACGCTCTCGACCGTGCCGATCATGATGCCCTTGGGAAACAGGCCGCCGCGGCCCGAGGTCTCCACCGTATCGCCGATGACCACGCTCGCGTCATCCGTCAGATAGGACAGGCGCAGGTTGCCGTCCGCCATCAGGTCGTAGTTGCCCTCCGCGATCGCGGTCTCGCGCGTGCGCGTGATCAGCGCGCCGCACTGCATTTCCACGTCGATCACGGTCGTGATCTCGCAGTAGTTGGACTGCACCTCGCTGACGTAGCCCACCATGCCGTCCACCGTCGTGACCAGATCGCCTTCCGCGACGCCGTGGTTCGTGCCCTTGTCAAGCGTCAGCGTGGTCGCCCAGTCGCCCGGGTTGCGGGCGATGACCTCGGCGCTGATGGTCGTCAGCTCGCGCATGCGCTCGGGCTGGCCCGCCTGCTGGCGCAGACGCGCGTTTTCCTCGAGCGCCAGCTCTGCGTCGCGCACGGTCTGCTCCATCTCGCGGAGCTGGCGCCTGAGCTCCTCGTTTTCCGCCTGAAGCGCATCAAAATCCGTAAAATAGCTCAGGCCCTTGCCAAAAAAGCCGCCAATGCCGGAAGCCAGCCGCTGCACCGGCGTGGTCACAAAGCCCACGATGCGCGTCACGGGCGAGGGATTGCCGGTCACGCCGCTGTACAGCGCCGACAGGATGCACAGCACGACCACGACCGCCACGCCGATGAAAAAGCGTGAGCCTAATCTGTTCCGTCTTCGCAAAAGTGAATACTCCTTTCCAAGATCCCGTGTGGAGACCCGGGTTTACTCTGTCCCACCGCACGCATGCAGCCCGCGGAGGATCTCGCCCAGCGGCGCGACCGGCAGGCCCATGACGCTGTAATAGTCGCCCTCGATGCCGCGGATGAGCAGCGCGCCGTGCCCCTGGATGCCGTAAGCGCCCGCCTTGTCGAGCGGCTCGCCCGTGGCGAGGTAGGCGGCAAGCTCGTCCTCCGCAAAGTCGCGGAAGGTGACGCGGGTGCGGGTGCACAGCGTGCGCGCTTCGCCCGCCGGCGGCAGCACCGCCAGCCCGGTCAGCACCTCATGCGTGCGCCCGCGCAGCCGGCGCAGCATTTCCGCCGCCTGCTTTTCATCCGACGGCTTGCCGAGCGGCAGGCCGTCGATCGTGACCATCGTGTCCGACCCGATGCATACGGCATCCGGGTGCAGTTCCTGCGCGGCCTGCGCTTTGGTCAGACTCAGCCGCACGACCTCCTCGTCGAGCGGCGCGCCCGGGCGCAGGGTCTCGTCCGCATCCACCGGACAGACGGTAAATTCCTCTGTAATCAGCGCCAGCAGCTCGCGCCTGCGCGGCGAGCCGGACGCCAGAACGATCTGCATCATTCGACTCCTCTTTTGTATAAGCCTTTGGTAAATTCCCCTGCGAGCGGGGTATCCTCGAGGAACGCCCGCGCGATGCGCGCGCACTCCTCCGGCGCTTCCGTGGTGAACAGCAGCCGCGCGGTCTGCACGCCCAGCCGCGCGAAATCCTCGCGCAGGCAGAGCGCCCGGCCGTTGAGCAGCGTGTTGCGGCAGCCGTACTCGGGCAGGAGTGCAAAACGCTCGCCGCGCCGGTCGGTCAGATAGGTGACGCCGTCCTCACAGCTGCACTTGCCGCCGTGCTGCCGGCGGATCGCGCAGTTTTCAAAAATCATCAGCGGCAGATGGCCGTAGACGATCAGCTCGGTCTCGAGCGGTCCCTTCATATCGCGCACCTGCGCGAGCCGCGCCTCGAACGACAGCGTCTGCCGCTGCACGCCCATCTCGGCGAGCGCATGCAGGGTCTTGCTGTTGTAGGCGTTGAGGCCGAAATCGCCGCGCACGGCAAAGCCCAGCCGCCGCGCCAGCGCGATGTGGCCGATATTGCCCGCGAGCACGGTTTTCGCGCCGCGGCTCATGGCCTCGCCCAGCAGCATTTCGACCTCGGGCTGCTCATTGTCCGAAAACACGCGCGGCAGGATGACCGGCAGGCCGGTCTGCGCCGCGACCTCGAGCGGCGCGTACACGGTCTCCAGCCCCATGCCGCGCAGCGCGTCCGCCTGCGCGCGGGTGCGCACGGACGCGGTAAAGCCCAGAAAGCCCTCGCGCGGGGCGTTTTCCGCATCCCGCTCGAGCAGCGGCCCCTCCATCCAGTCGCGGGACGGGGGCGTGCCGCGTTTTGCGAGCAGCAGGGCGAGCGCGTCGCGCCGCATGCCGTTCATCACGGAGGCGGGCACGACAAGGCCGTCCTCCAGCTCGATGCGCAGGTTTTTGACATAAAACGGGGTGCCGCCCGTCTTGCGGAGCGATTTTTCCACCATTTCGGGCGTGGTCGGGCGGTTTTTCGCCTGCTCGACCGGCGCCATCGCGGAAACCCCGTCCGCGCTGAGCACCGCGCCGGTGTCTTTGCGCGCGGTAAAGCACATGGAAACCGGCACGAGCGGCGCTTCCCTGCCGGGCTCGAAGCGGTGCGCCGCCTCGTCGTACAGCGCCTGCACCTCGTGCAGCGGGATATCGGTCTTGGTGCCGAACATCTTATCGCCCGTTTTGCCGGTGTAATACCCGTCCGTAAACCCGTCGCGCGAGAACACGCGGCGCAGGGTGTCGCGCTCCTCGGGCGTGGGGCTGCGCCGCTCGCGCAGCAGATCGGCATAGATTTTCGTGACGATTGCGGTGTATTCCGGCCGCTTCATGCGCCCCTCGATCTTGAGCGAGGACACGCCGAGCTCAGCCAGCTCCGCGATATGGCCCGCAAGCGCCAGATCCTTGAGCGAGAGTGGGTAGCCGCCGTTATACGGCAGGCGGCAGGGCTGCGCGCACAGGCCGCGGTTGCCCGAGCGCTGGCCGATCACCGCGGACAGGTAGCACTGCCCGGAGTAGCACATGCACAGCGCGCCGTGGACGAATACCTCGGTCTCCACGCCCGCCTGCTCCGTGATCAGGCGCACCTCGTCGCGCGTGCACTCGCGACTGAGCACCACGCGGGAAAAGCCGATGTCGCGCGCCTCGCGCGCGCCGTCCAGCGTGTGGATGGTCATCTGCGTGGAGGCATGCAGCGCAAAATCCGGCGCGTGCGCGTGGATCAGCCGCGCAAGCCCGAGGTCCTGAATGATCAGCGCGTCCGCGCCCGCCTCGTACAGGAATTTCGCGTCCCGCAGCGCCGCGTCAAGTTCGCGGTCGCCCGCGAGGATGTTGAGCGTGATGTTGGTTTTTACCCCGCGCGCCCGGCAGTAGGCGATGGCCTCCGCCATCTCGTCCGGCGAGAAGCCCTGTGCGTTGCGGCGCGCGTTGAACGTGCCGAAGCCCATGTATACCGCGCCCGCGCCCGACTGCACGGCGGCGCGCACCCCCTCCGGCGAGCCGGCGGGGGCCAGAAGTTCTATCCTATTGCTCATTTGCGGCGGTTCCCGGGATGGTGCGCATTATTGCGGTTGACCTGCTGGCGCAGGGCGGTGTTCTCCGCCTCAAGCGCACGGCACTTGCCCTCGGCCGCCTCGGCCGCGGTTTTGGCCTTGATATATTCGTCCGCCAGGTTGACGGTCGCCAGCGCGAGCGCGCGCGTCGAGGCAAACGACGCCGAGCCGCCGCACTGCGCGATGGTCTGCTGCGCGAGTTCTGCGACTTCGTTCATATATTCTACGCTTTCATCGGCCAGCATGGTATAATGCTGCCCTGCGATCTGGATGGTCACGCGGTTTGCCATGACAAATCCCTTCCTTTCGCATAAAATCGTTCAAAAGGCATATTTCGATAAAATATAGTATACCACAACAAACGACCTTTTGGAACAAAAAATATGTGCAAATCTGGCGCGTGCGCCGCACGTATTTTGGGCAAACAGACGCCCGGTTTCAAATTGTAAAAGATTTTTGTTTCCCTTGTACCCCGCCGCGCACTGTGCTAAAATAGAACCACATTACAATAGGAAGGGTTTGCCCTGCCGCCGCGGCAGCGCGCCCTTCGTCCTGGTTGGAGGTCCCTATGCTGAATATCAACGAGGTGCGCCGCATTGTCGTCAAGGTCGGCACCTCGACACTGACATATGACAACGGCCGGCTCAACATCCGCCGCATCGAACGCCTGGTCCGCACGATCAGCGACCTGCAGAACCGCGGGTTCGAGATGGTGCTGGTCTCTTCGGGCGCGGTCACGGTGGGCGCGGCCAAGATGGGGCTCGCCGAGCGCCCCAAGGAGCTCGCCATGAAGCAGGCCGCCGCGGCGGTCGGCCAGTGCGAGCTGATGCACATGTATGACAAAATGTTCCTCGAGTACGGCATCAACGTCGCGCAGATCCTGCTCACGCGCGAGAACATCATCGACGACGACCAGCGCGAGAACATCCACAACACCTTTACCTCCCTGATGCGCACGGGCGCGGTGCCGATCGTCAACGAAAACGACACGGTCGCCACCGCCGAGCTCAAGCACATCGAGAATTTCGGCGATAACGACACGCTTTCCGCGGTCGTCGCGCGCATGTGCGACGCGGATCTGCTCGTCATCTTCTCGGATATCGACGGGCTGTACGATTCCGACCCGCGCAAAAACCCGCAAGCCAAACTCATCGGGCATGTGACCAGGATCGACGCCAAGATCCGCCGCATGGCGGGCGGCGCAGGCTCGGCCCACGGCACGGGCGGCATGGCGACCAAGATCACGGCCGCCGAGCTGTGCATGGACGCGGGCATCCCCATGCTGGTCGCCAACGGCGACAGGGACGGTATCCTGTATGACATCGTCGACGGCAAATCCGTCGGCACGCTTTTTGCAAGGGAGGTCGGCTGATATGGCAGCAAAGCAGCAGTTCCGCCGCGCTCGGGACATCCTGTATGGCGGCGGATGCCGCATTTTCTCCAAGGCGCAGGTCGTTGCGGCGCTGATCGGCGCGGCCGTCGGCGCGTTCCTCGGCGTGCAGGCCTACTATCAGGGCTGGCTGGGCTGAGCGGAAAACCGGTTTTCTTACCGATATATTTAGAACCACTACAGATAACGAGGTGAAACCATGCGACAACTGATGGACATCGCCGAGGACGCCCGCCGCGTCAAGCACGCGGTTGCGGCGCTCGGCACGAACGACAAGAACCGCGGCCTGCTGGCGATCGCGGACGCGCTCATCGCGCACGCGGACGAGATCATCGCCGCCAACCGCATCGACATTGAAAACGGCCGTGCAAACGGCTTAAACGAAGGCCTGATCGACCGCCTGACGCTGGACGAAAAGCGCATCGCGGGCATCGCGGAGGGCTGCCGTCAGGTGGCGGCGCTCCCCGACCCGATCGGTGAGGTGCTCTGGATGCGCAAGACGCCGAACGGGCTGAACATCGGACAGAAGCGCGTGCCGATGGGCGTGATCGGCATCATCTATGAGGCGCGCCCCAACGTCACGGTCGACGCCGCGGCGCTCTGCTTCAAGGCGGGCTCGGCCTGCATCCTGCGCGGCGGCAAGGAGGCGTTCCACTCCTCCATGTGCCTGACGCAGCTCATGCGCGCGGCGCTCGCGGCCGAGGGCCTGCCGGAAAACGCGATCAACCTCGTGGAGGACACCTCGCGCGACAGCGCCAACCAGATGATGAAGCTCAACGGGTATCTGGACGTGCTCATCCCGCGCGGCGGCGCGGGGCTGATCCAGTCGGTTGTCATGAACGCGACCGTGCCCGTCATCGAGACCGGCACCGGCAACTGCCACGTCTATGTGGACGCATCCGCCGACCTCGACATGGCGGCCCGCATCCTGGTCAACGCCAAGTGCCAGCGCCCGAGCGTGTGCAACGCGGCGGAAAGCCTGCTGGTGCACAAGGATGTGGCCGCGCAGTTCCTGCCGATGGCCGCGGCGGGCCTTGCGCCGAGCGGCGTCAAGATCCACGGCTGCCCGCGCACGATGGAGATCCTCGGCTCCGCCGTCCTCCCCGCAACCGAGGAGGACTACGGCCGCGAGTACCTCGGATACGAGATCTCGTGCAGGGTCGTTGACTCGCTGGACGAGGCGATCGACCACATCAACACCTACAACACCGGCCACTCGGAGTGCATCGTCACCCGCGACTACGCCTCCTCCCAGCGCTTTCTGGACGAGATCGACGCGGCGGCGGTCTATGTCAACGCTTCGACCCGGTTTACCGACGGGTTTGAATTCGGCTTCGGCGCAGAGATCGGCATCTCCACCCAGAAGCTGCACGCGCGCGGCCCGATGGGGCTGACCGCGCTGACCACCACCAAATTTATCATTTACGGAAACGGACAGGTGCGAGAATGAACAAGACGATGGAGAAGGAATACAAGTGGCGCGCGGATGAATACCTGCTGGGTCAGGCGCTGTTGTGGGCCTCCTCCCGCATCGGCAGCCAGAGCCGCACGATCCATATGCAGTCCCAGTACTTCGACACGCTGGACGGGCTGCTGCGGCAGCAGCAGGGCGCGCTGCGCCTGCGCCGCGAGAACGAGCGCAGCGTCTGCTGCCTCAAGCTGCGCAACGAAAACACGCCGGACGGCATGCGCGCGCACGAGGAATACCAGTGCGACGCCAAAACCGTGCAGGAAGGGCTGCACGCCCTGCCGGACAAGGGCGCGCCGCGCGACCTGTGCGAGCAGGCGCTCGCCGCCCAGCTGGAAATGATCTGCAACGTGGATTTCCGCCGCTGCGCCGTGCTGCTCCAGGAGGGCGACACGGTCTGCGAGCTTGCGCTCGACGAAGGCACGCTGCGCCACGGCGGGCGCACTGCGCCGCTGTGCGAGATCGAGCTGGAATACGTCGCGGGCGGGGAGCAGACGTTCCACGACCTCGCCGCTGAGTTGGCCGACCAGCTCGAGCTCGTCCCCGAGCCGGAAAGCAAGCTCGCGCGCGCGATGAAACTGTAAGCGCTCCCGAACAAACGTATCCCCAACACATGATATCAGGCTGCCCCAGCGGGGCAGCCTTTTCTATTTCACCAAAACGCGGCGTTTGTGATAAACGGCCTGCAAAGAAAGCCGAACAAAATTGTGCAAAGTGTATATTTTCGTAGAACGACGCAATTCTTGCCGCGCGTTCTTGCAAAAAAACGCATTTCCATGTATAATAAACATGGAAATTGGAAGGGTAAAACCGCATGCGCACCGCCGGCTTTTCGACGCCTGCCGCATCCGGCGCATCTCTGATTTTCACAGAGGGATCTCCGCCTGTACCCAAAGCAGCAGCCATAGGGTTTTGGCGCGGCGCATTGGCCGTCGGCATGCCGTGCAGAGAGGTTCCCCGCAAATCCGACATATATCCACCTGTGAGGACTCCATGAGAAAGAAATTACGGCGAATTTTATGGGCCGCAGCCGCCCTTGTGACTGTGCTGACCGGCGGGCTGTATGCCGCCGATGAGCTCGGCCCGCAGCGCGAGCTGACTGCCGATACTGCTGTTCACTTCATTGACGTCGGTCAGGGCGATTCTGCGCTTCTGCTCTCGGGCGGGCAGGCTGTGCTGATCGACGCCGGCACCGCGGAGAGCGGCACTGCGGTCGTGCGCTATCTGGAGGAGCTGGGCGTGACCGAGCTTTACGGCGCGGTGGCCACCCATCCCCATGCCGACCACATCGGCGGCATGGCGCAGGTGATCGAGGCCTTCCCGATCGAGCATTTCTATCTGGGTCCCGAGACCCAGAACACGGCGACCTATTCCGGCATGCTGGATGCGCTCGAGGAGGCCGGCGTCCAGCCCGTCATCCCGGCGGACGGCGACGAGCTGGTCTTTGATTCGGGTGCGTCGCTGACCTTCCTCGGCCCGGCCGACGATGTGCCGAAGAGCAACCTCAACGATCGTTCCCTGATCACCCTGTTCCGTGCAGGCGATCAGGACGTATTATTCATGGGCGACGCGGAAAGCGCGGCAGAGGAATCCCTGCTGGCGCACCACCCGGCGCTCACCTGCGACGTGCTCAAGGTGGGGCACCACGGCGCTGCGACCTCCTCTTCCGAGGAATTCCTGCAGGCCGTCCGGCCTTCCACCGCCGTCATCTCCTGCGGCGTGGATAACGACTACGGCCACCCCAGTGACCAGACGCTGCAAAACCTGTCCCTTGCAGGCGTGGACGACGTCCGCATCACCGCCCAGAGCGGTACGGTCGTCCTGCCGCTCAACCCACCGTCATCATCAAGCGAGGAGAATGCTGCATGAAACAGACCGGTATTGTAGACCGCTTTGAGGGCGATCAGGTTGTCGTGGAGATCGGCAACCAGTTGGTCAACTTCCCCCGTGCGGATGCGCCCGCCATGCTGGCTGAGGGCATGGTCGTCGTCGTGCGGGACGGCCGCATCACGGACATCGACCAGATCGAGACCCAGCGCATTGAAGACGATATGCGCCGCCGTTTCGAGCGCATCCTCGGCAAGCAGTCCGACGAATAACCCCAATCCCCAAAACGAAAGGCGAACAAATCCAATGGAAAAGAAACCCTTTTTGACCCTGCCTCAGGTGCAGGAAATCGCAAAGACCTACCCGACCCCGTTCCACATCTACGACGAAAAGGCCATCCGCGAGAATGCGCGCAAGGTAAAGGCCGCGTTTGCGTGGAACCCCGGCTTCAAGGAATACTTCGCCGTCAAGGCGACCCCCACCCCGCGCCTGCTCCAGATCCTGCACGAGGAGGGCTTCGGCTGCGACTGCTCGAGCCTGCCCGAGCTGCAGATGAGCCGCGCCTGCGGCATCACGGGGCACGAGATCATGTTCTCATCCAACGTGACCCCGGCGGCGGACTACAAGCTGGCATCCGATCTGGACGCAATCATCAACTTTGACGACATCACGCATCTGGACTTCTACGACAAGATCGGCGAGTGGAAGGAGACCATGTCCTGCCGCTTCAATCCGGGCGGCGACTTCGTGCTGGACAACGAGATCATGGACACCCCGCAGGAGGCCAAGTACGGCATGACCCGCGAGCAGCTGATCGAGGCGTTCCTGTATATGAAGGCCAAGGGCGTCAAGCATTTCGGCATCCACGCCTTCCTCGCGTCCAACACGGTCGCAAACGAATACTACCCGGCGCTGGCGCGCATCCTGTTCCACCTCGCGGTCGAGGTGCAGCGCGAGACCGGCGTGCACATCGCGTTCATCAACCTGTCCGGCGGCGTGGGCATCCCCTACCGCCCGAGCCAGGAGCCGAGCGACATCATGGCGATCGGCGAAGGCGTGCACCGCGCATTTGACGAGGTGCTCGTCCCCGCGGGCATGGGCGATGTGGCCATCTACACCGAAATGGGCCGCTTCATCCTCGGGCCCTACGGCGCGCTGGTGTCCCAGTGCATCCACCAGAAGCACACCTACAAGGAATATGCGGGTCTGGACGCCTGCGCGGCCAACCTGATGCGCCCGGCGATGTACGGCGCGTACCACCACATCACCGTGCTGGGCAAGGAAAACGCCCTGCACGACCACACCTATGACGTGACCGGCGGCCTGTGCGAAAACAACGACAAGTTCGCCATCGACCGCAACCTGCCCGAGATCGAGATCGGCGATTACGTCTATATCCACGATACCGGCGCGCACGGCTACTCGATGGGCTACAACTACAACGCCAAGCTGCGCTCGGCGGAGCTGCTGCTCCGCGAGGACGGCTCGGTCGAGATGATCCGCCGCGCGGAGACCCCGAAGGACTACTTTGCGACCTTCGACTTCACCGGCCTGTTCGACGACATCGAGTAAGAAAAAGAGCATAACAAAAGGAGTGCGTTTTTTACGCACTCCTTTCATTTTATCAAAGAAAGTCTTTCGCGCCGCAGCGCGCATGAAATAGGGTATTGCGGCAGGCCGCAATACCCATAAAAACCGGGAGCATGTATCTCGGTTTTTATACAAACCGCTGGCAAGTGTGCCTGAAAGGCGCGCGCAGACAGCGGAATTTTCGATCGGAAGCGTGGTTCCGATCGAGTTTTTTTATCGCGCGACAAAATACAGCAGCGCCAGCGCGACCACGACAACGGCCACCACGATCGGCAGCATCTTGAACGCCGTATTGTCCTCCATCGGCTGCTCAGGCGTCTCCATCGCCTGCTCCTCCGCCAGCCGCGCGAGCTCGTCCTCATCCAGCTGCTCGGCTTCGAGCGCCTGCTTGAGCTCGTCGATGATCTGGCGCGCATGGGCGGTCTCCTCCGCCTCCACCATCAGCTGGAAGCCATACCGCGCCCGCTTGCCGCTGACCGCACCCGACTGTTCCATCAAAACGCGGCGCATTTCAACCGCGATCCCGCTGTCTTTCAGCACATCCCGGATCATTTCCGCATCCATGCGCTGCTCCGCTGCATAAACCGCGATGGGGTTTTCGATCTGCACCGCATCCTCTGCGTCAGCCTCCGCTTCCCCCTGCGGCGCGGTATCCGGCTCGTCCGGCAGCGTTTCGACCAGCGGCTCATTGCAGTCCGCGCATTCGGTCACGCCTTCCGGGTATTCTTTTCTGCATTTGGGGCACCATGCCATTGTGCATCCCCTCCTTCGGAAAGAGTATACCATACCATCGTTATTCTTTCCAGATAAAAATCGGCAGCGGCGGATCGTTCTTCCGGTTGAGCCAGTCGCAGGAGAGCACGGTGTACGCCCGGTCGTCCAGCGTTTTCAGGTGCGCAAGGACCGCGTCGCGCTCGGTGTAGCCGTTTTCCTTGCCGTAATACAGCGCGAGCGCCATCACGCCGCCCGGCCGCAACAGGTGCAGCCCTGCGTCGATCGCCTTGAGAGAGGTCTCCGCGGTCGTGAATATCTGCGGGTCGCCGCCCGGCAGGCGGCCGAAGTTGAACACAATGCAGTCCACCGTGCCGGGCGCGGCATACTGCGCCATGTTGGCATGGCTGTCCAGCACGACCTCGGCGCGCAGGCCCTCGTTTTCCAGCAGCGCGCGCGTCTGGCGCACAGCGTCCTGCTGGATGTCAAAGGCCAGCACCCGCCCCTGCGCCCCGGCAAGGCGGCACAGCAGCGCGGTATCGCGGCCCTTGCCCGCTGTGGCGTCGATGCAGAACGCACCCGGTTTGACCTGCCGCCGCAGGAAATCATGCACAATGGTCAGCGTATTCATATCGGTATCCCCCGTCCAAAAAAGGTGGTATCATAGCGTTGCCATTATACCACCTTTTCCGTTACGGCTCAAGGATGCGCCCGTCGGTCGAGACCGTCACCACCTGCCACGGCAGGAACTTGCCGCTGTTCTGCAAGGCGGTGCGCACCGCGTGCTCGATGCCGCCGCAGCAGGGCACCTCCATGCGCACAACGGTCACGCTCCTGATCTCGTTCTGCCGGATGATCTCGGTCAGCTTTTCGCTGTAATCGCCCTCGTCCAGCTTGGGGCAGCCGATCAGCGTGATCTTGTTCCGGATGAAATCCCGGTGGAAGTCCGCATAGGCGTAGGCCGTGCAGTCCGCGGCGACAAGCAGGTGCGCGCCGTCAAAATATGGCGCGTTCACCGGCACGAGCTTGATCTGCACCGGCCACTGGCGCAGTTCGGAGACCGCCGGAGCCGTCGCCGCCGGCTGTGCAACCGGCGTGCGGTGCAGCGTCTTTGCTTGGCTGCCCGGGCAGCCACAGGCCAGCGGCTCCTGCTGCGCCTTCGCGTACAGGTTCGCCTGCACCGCCGTCTCGTCGTAGGCCGCGGCCTCGCGCTCGACAAAGGTGATCGCCCCGGTCGGGCAGACCGGCAGGCAGTTGCCCAGACCGTCGCAGTAATCGTCGCGCAGCAGCTTCGCCTTGCCGTTTACCATGCCGATCGCGCCCTCGTGGCACGCGGACGCGCACAGGCCGCAGCCGTTGCACTTTTCTTCATTGATTTGGATGATTTTGCGGATCATTTTCGTTCCCTCCGTGGTCTTGACTTTGTGCTTTGATCTTACTATACTGAGAGCGAACCGTATGTTGTCATAACAACGAAACAGGAGGAAATATGAACCTGTCGATCCTGTCGGGCTGCGGCCTGTTCGCGGGTATCCCGGCCGCGCGCATCCCCGCCCTGCTGCACAGCCTGGGCGCATACGAAAAGCGCTTTGCCAAGGGCCAGCCCATCTACCGCGTGGGCGACATCGCGCACGCGCTGTGCATCGTGCTGTCCGGCAGCGTCACCATTGAGCGGGACGACGCCTGGGGCAACAAATCCATCCTCGACCACCTCCCCCCGGGCGCGGTGTTCGCGGAGGTCTACGCCTGTGTGCCGGACACACCGATGATGGTCAGCGCGGTCGCCGCCGAGCCGAGCGAGGTGCTGTTCCTGCCCGCGTCGCAGCTGCTTGCGCCCGCTCCGCACGAAAACAAAGACCACGACACGCTGCTGCGCAGCCTGCTGGACGTCGCCGCGCGCAAAAACCTGACCCTGACGCGCAAGATCTTCCACACCACGCCCAAGTCGCTGCGCGGGCGGCTGCTGTCCTACCTGTCCGCGCAGGCGGTGCAGAGCGGCAGCGATGCGTTCGATATCCCGTTCGACCGGCAGCATCTCGCGGATTACCTGAACGCAGACCGCAGCGCGCTGTCGGCCGAGCTGGGCAAAATGCAGCGCGACGGGCTGATCACCTTCCGCAAAAACCATTTTGTGCTGCATCGCAGCGAAAACCGTGATATGGAACAAACCGCAACCGATTAAGGAGGATTTACAATGGACTGCAAACCCTATCTCCGCGCACACGCGGACGAACTCATCGAAAGCCTTGCTGCGCTCATCCGCATCCCAAGCGTCGAGGGCGCACCCGCGGAAAACGCGCCCTACGGGCGCGAGGTTGCGCGCTGTCTGGACGAGACGCTCTCGCTGTGCGAGCGCCTGGGCTTCCGCACGCACAACATGGATCACCGCGTCGGCTGGTGCGAATACGGCGAGGGCGAGGAGATGATCGCCGTCCTCGGCCATCTGGACGTCGTGCCCGCGGGCGACGGCTGGACTGAGTCCGAGCCGTTCTCCGGCGAGGTCAAAAACGGCCGCATCTACGGCCGCGGCGCAATGGATGACAAAGGCCCGGTGGTCGCTGCGATCTACGCGCTCGCGGCACTCAAAGACGCAGGCTTCGCGCCCGCGCGCCGCATCCGCATCCTGTTCGGCACGAACGAGGAGACCGGCTGCGGGGATATGGCGTGGTACCGCGAGCACGGTGGCGAGAAGCCGGTCATGGGCTTTACGCCGGACGGCGAATACCCGATCATCAACGGCGAAAAGGGCATCTTAAACGGCACCTTTGCCCGCCGCCTGCACCAGAGCGGCGCCTACCGCCTGACGCGCTTCGAGGGCGGCTCGGCCTGCAACGTCTCCCCCGCCTGCGCGGCCGCGGAGCTTGCCTGTCCGGCGGAAGCCGCGGGTAGGATCGCCGCGGACAAAGTGACGGTCACCCCGATCGAGGGCGGCATCCGCGTGGAGGCGCAGGGCGCATCCGCGCATGGCTCCACGCCCGAGCAGGGCGAGAACGCGATCGGCCGTCTGGCGCAGGCGCTCGCGCAGCTCCCGCTCGAGGGCGAGCTGGCCGACTGCATGGCCTTCCTTGCCGAGCGCATCGGCATGGAGACGCGCGGCGAGTCGCTCGGCCTTGCCATGCGCGACGACCTCTCCGGCGAACTGACGGTCAACCTCGGCGTTGCGTCCTTTGCGGATGAGACGCTCTCGCTCACCTTTTCCATTCGCTACCCGGTCACCAAAACCTACGACGAAGTCTATCCCCGCATGGCGCGCGCCTTTTCCCTCGGCGGCTTTGCCGAAACCCAGATGCACCACGACGCGGCGCTCTATGTCCCGCCCGAAAGCGAGCTGATCCGCAAGCTGTCCCAGGTATACGAGGCTGAGACTGGTGAAAAGGCCGAGCTCAAGTGCATCGGCGGCGGCACTTACGCCAAATCCATGCCGGGCCTGGTCGCGTTCGGCCCGATCTTCCCGGGCGACGAGGTGCGCGAGCACAAGCCGGACGAATATATGGAGATCGAGCGCCTGCTGCAGAACGCGGAAATCATTGCGGCGGCCATGTACGAGCTGGCAAAGTAAGGCTGCGCCTTACACGGTTTTGATTTGACGCCGTGCCCGCGCCATGTTACACTGAAAGAAAAAAGGCGGGATACAATGGATTTTTTCAAAAAACCGATCATGCGCGTGCCAACATGGACCTTTCTCTGCGGCTTTGCCACAACCGTCCTGCAAATGCTGATCCTTCCCCAGCTGTTTGGCCGCGCCTATGCGGATCACATTGATCTGTTTGCGAGCCTGTTCAACGGGCTGGCAGTGGTTTTGTTCTTTGTCATCGGCTTTTTCGTGATGCACAAGCTGCCGTACAAAACGCTCTTTGCCTCTGCCGCCATCGGCGTTGCGATCTCGCTTGTGGTGATCGTGCTGGAACAGATCACAGGGGCCTCACCGCTGCTGGTGTTCCTGTTTTTCCTGTATCCTTTCCTGTATTTCAGTTCCTCGCTTTCCAGCGTGGTTCTCAGCGCAGTCCCTTCGCTCCCGATGATGCCGGTTGCGCTGCTGTGCACACTGGTGCCGTTCCTGTTCGTCCTGTTTGGACGCTCCAAATCTGATACGGATAAAAATGCCGAAAGCTGAGTGCTTTCGGCATTTTTCTGCACTTATTCGCCATAAACGCCCGCTCGATCATTAATGACCAGCGTGCGCAGCAGGTCCTCGGACAGGTCGAGGCCCTTGTCCCCGCCTTCGCCCTTGAGCCAGCCCTTGCCGGTCAGCTTGTCGACCGTCGCGCGCGCCCAGTCGGGCACCTCCTCGGCCGTTTTGTACACGGTCCTGCTCTGCGCGATGATCTGCTTTACCTCTTCTGCGGTCATGTCGTCCACCTCCCCGGTCAGTCCTGCTTTGAATGCGTTCCACGCCGCTGTGCTCTCCACATACGGCGCGGGACAGGTCTTGTGCGTCACGTCATAGTGGCGCACCACATGCGCACCGTCAATGCCGTACTTGTCCATCAGCATCCGCGTGAGCGCCTGCGCGTTGCGCACCGTCCCCGGCTCGAAGTAATATCTGCCGTTTTTCAGGCGGCTGCACAGCTCAATGCCGATGCTGTTCGCATTGCGGCAATAGGGGTGGTAATACGTCCCCCGCGTGCCGCAGTGCCACGCGATATCCTGATCCCGCACGCTCTGCCAGACCTCGTCCTCGTCCACAAAATAGTGCGCCGAGGTCGAGATGTCCTCCCGCGCGAAATAATCCGCATTGTTCTTCGCCGTATCGCCGTCGTTTGCGGTAAAATGAATGACAATGTACCGGATATCGCCCCTGCCGCGGTCCGCTGCCAGATAGTTGCCGCGGTTTGCCTGCTGAAATGAAATCTGCATCACCTTTCACCTCCTCCCTGCATATACTCCAAAAAAAGAAGCGCGGATTGACACAATTTGGGCAACCCCGTCTATCCTTATGCAAAAAGTTGTGCTATAATGATTAATAGACACGTTTGAGAGGAAGATTTTTCAATGGTATACAGCAACATTCTGGAAGCGGTCGGCCATACGCCGATGGTGCGCCTGAACCGCATGGTCCCGGCGGGCTCGGCCGATGTGCTTGTCAAATTTGAAGGTCTGAATGTCGGCGGCTCGATCAAGACGCGCACCGCGCTCAACATGCTCGAGGACGCTGAGCGCCGTGGCCTGCTCCATCCGGACACGATCATCGTCGAGCCGACCAGCGGCAACCAGGGCATCGGCCTTGCGCTGTGCGGCGCGGTCAAGGGATATACGGTCAAGATCATCATGCCGGACTCGGTTTCCGAGGAGCGCCGCAAGCTGGTGCAGCACTATGGCGCGGAAGTCATTCTGGTACACGATGCGGGCAATATCGGCGACTGCATCGCGGAATGTCAGCAGATCGCGGACGAAATGGCAAAAAATGACCCAAAGGTCTTCGTTCCCGGCCAGTTCGACAACCCGGCCAACCCCGCTGTCCACCGCCACCACACCGCCACCGAGATCCTCGAACAGGTCGGCGGCCCGATCGACGGTTTCTGCTCGGGCTTCGGCACGGGCGGCACGATCAGCGGCATCGGCGAGGTGCTCAAGGCGCAGAACCCCCAGCTCGAGATCTGGGCGGTCGAGCCGGAAAACGCAGCCATCCTGTCGGGCGGCTCGATCGGCACGCACCTGCAGATGGGCATCGGCGACGGCATCATCCCGAAAAACCTGAACACCGAGATCTATGACCACCTGTACATCGTCACCGACGACGAGGCCATCCAGACCTCCAAGGACCTTGCGCGGCTCGAGGGCCTGATGTGCGGCATCTCGAGCGGCACCAACGTCGCGGCGGCGCTCCAGCTGGCCAAAAAGCTCGGCCCGGGCAAAACGGTCGTCACCGTGCTGCCGGATACCGCGGAGCGCTATTTCTCCACCCCGCTGTTCTCCGAAGACTAAAGGCAACACCGCAGAACACGCAAAAGGAAAGGCCCTGTGGGAAGATTCCACCCGGCAGGGCATATATACGCCATTCCATCAGCGCTGCAGCCG
>DGYFR06201__coassemble_596_pt1 | contig 39407 bp, 37 predicted proteins | sample DGYFR06201__metabat2_high_PE_040 | metagenome-assembled genome bin DGYFR06201 | reverse complement strand
TTGTATCACAAAATCGGGCAAAGCTCGATTTTGCGATGCCGCTCACAGAGCGGCTGTTTTATGCGCGCTGCGGCGCGAAAGGATTTTTTGACACGATTTCCCTATTTTATTTGGTTTTCTCTCTCTGATCCTGTTAAACCGCCACGGAAAGCCGCTGCAAAATCAGTGTCGCTTCCTGATGGGTGATCGGGTCCTCCGGCCAGAACGTGCCGTCGCCGTCCCCCTTGAGGATGCCCTGCGCGGCCATGCGGGCGATGACGTCATGCGCCCAGTAGCCGTCCGGCACATCGGTAAACGACGGCACGCCGTCCGCTGCGGTATCCGCGGAGAGCGCGGACGCGATCACGCAGAACTCCGCGCGGGTGATCTGCGCCTCCGGGTGGTAGCTGCCGTCCGCGTAGCCGTTCAGCAGGCCGCGGTCATGCAGCCTGGCGAGCGCGTCTGCCTGCGCGCTGCCCGGCGTTACGTCGGTGAACCGCGCAAGCGCCGGCTGCTCGGCTGCGCTCTGGTCGGCAAGGCTGTCCGAAAGCAGTGCCGCGACCTCGCCGCGGGTGATCGGGGTGGTGTCGCTTGAGGCTGAAATGCTGTCCTGCAGCAACGGCGTAACCTTGCCCGTGTCCGCGTCCACGCGCGCGGCGAACGGGTACTGCACGGACTGCGCCGCCGACTTGGTTGTCTGCGCGAACACCGCCGCATCCTCGACCATGCGCTCCAGCTCGTCCGCGCATGCCTTGAGGTCGTCCTCAGTGACTGCAAGGATAGCGGCGCGCTCGGCCGCGTAATCCGCCTGCGTGCGGCCCGCACGCTCGAGGCTCAACCCGCTCGCGCGCTCCCACTCCGCGTTCATGTCAAACTCATTGACCGCACTGACCTTGAAGCCTGCCAGCTCGCTCGGGGCGAGGCTCATCGTGCGGACGAACGCTGCCGCGCCGCGGAACACCTCGACCGCCTGATCGACGCCCACGCCGCCCGAAGACACCATCGTCACACCGTTCGCGTCAAACCGCAGGCTCGCGCCGTACGCGCCGCGCCGGTCGCGCAGCTCGGGCAGCATGTATTTCGCGGTCAGCACCGCGCTGAGCACGTTGTAGGCCGCCATGTTTTCCGGAGTCTGCTCAAATTTCCCGACCAGCATCACATGGTTGGAGTCCTGCGTGTTCGAGGACACCACCAGTGCGCTCGGCCAGCCCTGCGGCATCCATTCGCAGGAGGATGCGCCCGTGCCCGCGGGCAGCGCGGAGACAAAACCCGCCGCGGCCTGCCGGAAGGCGGTATAGTCCGCGCGGCTGCCGGTGAACTCGGCCATCACGCCCGTGCGCTGCAAGGCGCTGTTCAAAAGGCTGCGCATCTGCCCCAGCAGCGCCGCGTCGCCGGCCGGATTGTCCACCGCTTCGTCGATAAAACTCTTATACGACATGGACGAGCCGACGAAGCCCGCCGGGATGCTGTCCATAAAGCGGTTGGGCTGGGTACTGGCCTGTAGCATCATACTGTATTCGTAGTAATACGGGTCGCTGTACAGCGCGCGCAGGGCGCTTTTCCGCTCGGTCAGGAAGGTGCGCAGCGCCGCTGCATCGTCCAGCGGCGGGTTTTGCAGCCATTCCGCCAGTGCCTGCACGGCCTCCCCTGCCTTGCCCGCTTCGCCCGAGCCGCCGACGGAAAGCGCCGGATGCAGGGTGTCCGGGTCGCCGTACTGTTCGCCCGAGGTCACGCCGAGGTACGCGGAAAGCCCCGCCGCCTCTATGCGGTCGCCCAAAAACTCGCACAGCAGGCACCACAGCGCGTTGTCCTCGTTTTTGATCTCCACCGGGAAGTAGAACGAGAAGGACGGCGCCTCGCTCTCGGCATCCTCGTTGAAATAGTATGTTACGCCGTCCGCGGTCTCGCTCTCCTGGTTCATGGAAAACGGATCGTCCGCAAAGTCCGCCAGATCGAGCACGGGCAGGCGGGCGAGCACCTCCGGGTCATCCGGCTGGTCGAGCCAGGCGTTAAAGTCCGCGGTGTCCTGCTTGACCTGCTCGAGCTCCGCGGCGGTCAGCTGCGGCTCATACGTCGTCGGCTGCGACACACCGTTGCCCGAGACCACGATGGTCTGATACGGGCTGTCCCGCCACTCGGCGGCAAGTGCCTTGAAGTACGCCTGATCGCTCCGCAGGCCGGTGATCACGTCCGCGCGGCCGACGCAGGCCAGCGGGTCGCCCGCATAGGTAAAGCCCATGAACACCTCTTCGCGCCCGAACTGCTGGGCTTCCTCCTGCTGGTCGAGCGCGTTGTTCAGCGCGTCAGACGGGATGCCGTTCTGCGCGACATCGTCCAGCGCCTTCTGCATCGCCGCGACTGCCGCGTCCTTCTGCGCTACCGGCACCTGAGACAGGATCAGGCCGACGTTGTAAATGCCGCCCGAATTGCCACCCACGGTGTACGCGAGCGCATCCGGGAACTGCTCGCGCAGGGTCTGCTGCAAACAGGTGAGCAGCGCGCCCCACGCCTCGGTCTTTTTGGTGTCCAGCAGGCTCGGGCCGTGCGCCATGAATCCGATATCGACCGTCTGCGTCGCGTCCGTGACGTTGTACTCCTGCACGGTCTGCGTCTGTGCAATGGGTTCAGCCTCGATCTGAATATCCGGCGCGCTGCCGGCGTCGGCCTTGTCCAGATAGCCGTCCAGCATTCGGAGTGTTTTGCCGATATCCTGCTCACCCGCCGTATAGACCAGCATGTTGGAGGGCGTGTAGTAGGTGTCGTACACCCGCATCACGTCCTCATAGGTCAGGTCGAAAATATCCGGGATCGCGCCGCCCGCATCAAACGTGGGCGAGGTGTCCCCATACAGGTTTTCGTACAGCTGGCCGGACACAAAGTTCAGCGAGTTCTCCGCGGTGTCCAGATTGCGCAGGCGCAGCTCGCTGTACACGATGCCGTTATACTGCGCCTTGCCGTCCGCGTACTCGATGCGGATGCCCTGCTGCCTGAAGATATTCGGCTCGGTGCGCAGGCGCGGGAACAGCACACAGGTCGTGTAAATGTCCGCAAGGTTGTAGAAATCCTGCTCATCCGCGGTAGAGAACACATAGGTCGTGTAATCCTCGCTCGTGTAGGCGTTGATCTCCTGCGCGACCGAGCTGTTCTGCAGAATGTGCATCAGGTCATTGAGCGGATACTGCTCGCTCCCGCACAGCAGCGAGTGCTCGAGCACATGGTTCGCGCCCTTGCTGTCCTCGGGCGGGGTGCGGAAGCCGATCGCAAACTCGCGCGTTTCGCTGCCGTTGTCCAGCCACACCACCTGCGCGCCCGTGTCCGAGTGCTCGAGCAGATGGTAGGTGCCGCCGTCCGCGGACTGGGTTTTGACCTCGGCAAAGCCGTACTGCCCGTAGCTGCCCGCCGCGAGCGCCTGCACCGGCATAAACGGCACCAGAAGCGCCGCGGCTGTCACCAGCGCTGCCAGCTGTTTTTTCATGGGATCCACCTCGTCTTTCTGTGTTATCTGTACTGTGTGTTGTAGTACAGTTATTATATTAGCAAACCGCTGCCGAGCTGTCAACAGCGGTTTGCGTAATTTTAGGCTTCGATGACCTCCTGCGCCATCTGGAAGAAGTCGTCTGCGGTCAAAGTAGCGGGATTATAGGTGTAGATGGAATAAGAAAGCCCATCCTCGATCCACGAAACGCGATAGAATGTATTCTCCTCGCGCTCGGACGAGCCGTACGCAATGTTGATCTCGCCGCGCTCGAAAGCCGCCTGCTCCTCTGCGGTCGGCTGGATACTGCCATCTCCCGGCAGCGCAATACCCTTCATCTCGCGGTAGTGCACCTCTGTATCTGCCACCGTGCGTACGATATCATACTGAGAGGTATATTCTCCCTCTTCCTGCACCGGCGCAACCTCAAGGGTCAAATCCCCGCCATTCTTTTCGTACGTCAGCATGACGCCGGTAAAGCTGCCCAGTGTATTGCCGCTGTCATCTCTTTTGTCAACTGTGTCCTCATAGCCCTTGTCAAACGTGTAGCCATTCGAGAACGACGCGACATACTTTGCGCCCGGCACATGCTCCTGCACATATTCCGCCGTTTCAGCAAAATCCGTCCAGTTCTGGTTGAGCATAGTGCTGGAATACCAGCCTACAGCGCCGCTGCCCGCGACCGCGCCGGTCACGGCGAGCGCCGCCACCAGACACGCAGCAGCCAGCTTTTTGCCCCACTTCGGGCGGCGGCGCACCGGCGCCTGCGCCTCCCCGCTGCGCAGCGCGAAATCAATGCGGGTCTTGAGCCGATCGGGCGCTTCCAGCCCCTCTGCGCTGTTCTTCAGCGTTTCGCGAATCGTCCGTTCCATCTTCAGTTCATCCATTTTGAGCAGCCTCCTTTGGCTTTCCCTCTTTTGCGGTCAGCGCCTGCCGCAGATGGCGGCGGGCGGAAAACAGGCGGGATTTGACCGTCCCCTCGGTCACGCCAAGCGTGCGCGCGATCTCTTTCACCGGCAGGTCGTCGAAGTAGTACAGCACGATCACCGTGCGGCGCTTTTCGTCCAGCGTGTACAGCGCTTCGTACAGCTGCCGCTGCTCGTCCGTGCGGAGTACCGCGGAAAGCGCGCTCTCGCCTTCTCCGGTCTCGAAAAACTCCGCGACCGGGGTCTCGCGCCTGGCCTTGCGGCAGTATTTCCACGCCGCGCGGGACAGCGTCCTGAGCAGCCACGGCCGGAACTTCGCCCCGTCTTTCAGCGAGCCGATCGACCGCGCCGCGGTCACGAACGCCTCCTGCGTCAGGTCCTCGCCGTCCGCGCGGTTGCCGGTGATCAGGCAGGCCACGCGGTAGGCGTCGTCCTTGTATCGTTCATACAGTTCGTCGAATGCCTGCATGTCGCCGCGCTGCATCCGCCGGACCAGTTCTTCATCCGTCATGGTGGTTCTCCTTTGTGGTTTTCGGTGCTCCCGTATATAAGAGCACCGGGGCGGGGTTTCGGTTCACAAAAATCTTAAAAAAGTTTTTTGCCGCCTGTCCGGGGCGCACCTGACAATAAGAGCCGCCAGAGGCGCATCCGGTTCACGGAATTTCAAAATTTTCTTCCCCGCCTCTATTACTATACCCCAATTCCCGCCCCGCGCAAAGCCCCGCCGGCGCATCCCGCAGGAAAACCGATGGTATCCAAACAAAAAAGGCACCGGAACGGTCGTTCCGATGCCTTTTCCTGCATAGGCGTTCCCAGCCGTTGGCTGCGGTGCCGTTTCCCGATCCGGATACTATCCGGACGGAACTGCTTTCTTACTGGTGATCCTCGATATACTTGACGATATCGCCGATGGTGCTCATCTGGGTCGCTTCCTCGTCAGAGATCGTGACGCCGAAGTTCTCCTCGAGATCCATCATAAGCTCAACAACGTCCAGGGAGTCCGCGTTCAGATCTTCCTTGACCTTGGTGTCCATCGTCATGGTGGAAGCGTCAGCGTCGAACTTGTCAGCCAGGATTTCGCATACCTTTTCAAACATGGGAATTACACTCCTTCGTTTTCTTCTTGATTTATTTGTCTGAAAACTCCGATCTTGCGGAATTTTTCATACCGTTTTTGCAGCATCATATCCACGTCGGTCTCCGCTGCCAGCTCCGCGAGATAGTCGCGCAGCGCGCGGCCCACGTTGCGGATGATGTGCGCGCCGGACTGCCCCTCGGGAATGATGCCCTCGATCATGCCGAACTCATACAGGTCCTGCGCAGTCAGGCGCAGCGCTTCCGCGGCCTCGCCCTCGCGCTTGGGGTCCTTCCACAGGATGGACGCGCACGCACGCGGCGAAACGACCGAGTAGATGGCGTTTTCCAGCATGAGCACACGGTCGGCCACAGCCAGCGCCAGCGCGCCGCCCGAGCCGCCCTCGCCCGTGACGATCGAGATCACCGGGGTCTTAAGCTCGATGAACTCATACAGGCAGCGGGCGATCGCCTCGCCCTGCCCGCGCTCCTCCGCGCCCGCGCCCGGGTATGCGCCCGAGGTGTCCACGAAGTTGATGACCGGGCGGTGGAACTTCTCCGCCTGATGCGCAAGGCGCAGTGCCTTGCGGTAGCCCTCCGGGTTCGCCATGCCGAAGTTCGCATCCATGTTCTGCTCAATGGTGCGGCCCTTGCGGTGGCCGATCACGGTCACCGGGATGCCGTTAAAATAGCCGATGCCCGCCATGATGGCGTGATCGTCCGCAAAGTAGCGGTCGCCGTGCAGCTCCACGAAGTCGTCAAACAGCTCATTGATGTAGTCGCTCATCATGGGGCGCTTGGTATCGTGGATGATGCGCATTTTTTCACTTGCAGTTTTGTTAGCCATGACGACGCACCTGCCATTTCTTTGCCTTGGGGCCGCAGTGGAGCTTCAGGATGGTCTCCAGCGTCTCCCGCAGCTGATTGCGCGGAACTATTTTATCACAGAAGCCGTGCGATAGCAAGAACTCCGAGGACTGAAAATCGTCCGGCAGGGTCTGGCCGATCGTGCCTTCGATGACGCGGCGGCCCGCAAAGCCGATGGTCGTGCGCGGCTCGGCGAGGATGATGTCGCCCAGCATGGCGAACGAGGCCGTGACGCCGCCGGTCGTCGGGTCGGTCAGCACGGTGATATACAGCAGGCCCGCGTCCGAATGACGCCGCGCCGCAGCGGACACCTTGGCCATCTGCAGCAGGGAGAACATGCCCTCCTGCATGCGCGCGCCGCCCGAGCAGGTGAAGATCACCACGGGCAGGCTCTTTTCGGTCGCATACTCAAACAGGCGGGTCAGCTTCTCGCCCACGACCGAGCCCATCGACGCCATCATGAAGTGGCTGTCCATCACGCCGATGCAGGTCTCCACGCCGCCAATCTTGCACACACCGGTCTTGACCGCGTCCGGCATGCCCACCTTCTCGGCCAGCTCCGCGGTCTTGTCCGCGTAGCCCGGGAAGTCGATCGGGTCCGCCGGGGCCAGGCCCGCGAACAGCTCTTCAAAGCTGTCCTTATCCGCGATCTGGCGGATGCGCGTGCGCGCAAGCAGCCGCCCGTAGCGGCCGCAGTGCGGGCAAACGTACAGGTTTTTGCCGTATACATAGGCTTTGAGCTCTGCGCCGCAGCCCTTGCATTTGACCACCTTGACGGCGTCATCCTCCTGCGGCTTCATCTCCATAGAGGTTTCGCGTGTTTTCTGAAAAAGGTCGAGCAGTCCCATACTTATCCCCCTCTCTTACTTGTCAAAATCGCCGTTTGCGATGGAATTGACGTTGAAATCCGCATCCTCAAATGCCTTGGAGCACAGGATGTGCATCTGGTAATCCGTGCTGGTCACAACGCCCTCGAACAGGGTCTCTGCCAGCGCGCGGCGCATGCGGTCGATCGCCTGCCTGCGGTCCGCGCCGTACACGATCAGCTTGCCGATCATGGAATCATAATACGGCGGGATGGTGTAGCCCTGATACGCCGCGGAATCCACGCGCACCCCGGGGCCGCCCGGCAGATGCAGGGATTTGAGCGTGCCCGGGCAGGGCGCAAAATTACGCGCCGGGTCCTCCGCATTGATGCGGCACTCGATCGCGTGGCCGCGCAGCACAAGATCCTCCTGTCCAAAGGAGAGCGGCTCGCCCGCCGCGATGCGGATCTGCTCGCACACCAGATCCACGCCCGTCACCTGCTCGGTGACCGGGTGCTCGACCTGGATGCGGGTGTTCATCTCACAGAAGTAGAAGTTACGGTCGCTGTCGACCAGGAATTCGATCGTGCCCGCGTTGCGGTAGCCCACGCGCTTTGCCAGGCTGACCGCGGCCTGCGTCATGCGCTCGCGCAGCTCGGGGGTGACGAAAGCGGACGGCGACTCCTCGATCAGCTTCTGGTGGCGGCGCTGCACCGAGCATTCGCGCTCGTACAGGTGCACCACGTTGCCGTAGTGGTCGCCGAGGATCTGCACCTCGATATGGCGCGGGTTCTCGATGTATTTTTCCATGTAAAGCCGGCCGTCGCCGAAGTTCGCGACCGCCTCGGCCGCCGCGCTGTCATAGGCCTCTTTCAGGTCCTTGACGCTGCGCGCCACGCGGATGCCCTTGCCGCCGCCGCCGGACGCCGCCTTGAGCATGACCGGGTAGCCGATGCGCTCGGCTTCGGAAATCGCCTCGTCAAAGTCGCGCAGCGGGCCGTCCGTGCCCAGCGCGACCGGCACGCCCGCAGCGATCGCGTTGCGCTTTGCCTCGGACTTGTCGCCCATCAGGCGGATGGTCGCAGCGGTCGGGCCGATGAAAGCCAGACCGGCCTGCGTAGTCTGCTCGGCAAAATCCGCGTTTTCGGACAAAAAGCCGAAGCCCGGATGGATCGCCTGACAGCCCGAAGCCAGGGCCGCCGAAATGATATTGTTCATGTTCAGATAGCTGTCCGCCGCGCGCGCCGGGCCGATGCAGACGGCTTCGTCCGCAATCTGCGCATGCAGCGCCTCGCGGTCGGCCTCGGAATATACGGCGACCGCGATCACGCCCAGATCGCGGCAGGCCTGTATGATGCGCACCGCGATCTCGCCGCGGTTCGCAATGAGTACCTTTTGAAACATACGTTCTCCTGCCTTAGTCCATGATGACCATGCACTTGATTTCCGCCTCGGCGGCCTTCTGCTCGCCCACCCAGGCAACGCCCTCCGCTACCGCCATCGGGCCGCGGCGCTTGACGAACCTGACTTCCAGGCGGAGCGTATCGCCCGGCTTTGCCATCGCGCGGAACTTGGCCTTGTCGATGCCGGTGTATACCGCGGTCTTGCCGCGGAACTCCGGGATGGAAAGCAGCGCCACACCGCCGACCTGCGCGAGCGCTTCCAGACGGAACACCGCGGGCATGATCGGGTTGCCCGGGAAGTGGCCCTGGAAGAAGAACTCGTCCCCGGTCAGGTGCAGCGTGCCGACCGCGTGCTCCTCGTCCATTTCGAGGATCTCGTCCACCAGCAGCATGGGCGGACGGTGCGGAAGGATCTCCATGATCTGTTCTTTATTCAGCATATATATTATACCTCTTTCCTGTCAGGCACAAGGGTTTTCGCAAAATACCGGCAGAAGCGCCTGTTTTTTATGCAATCTGCCGCAAATCAGCCCCTGCGCGCAGCGCAGCATATAACAGAAAATTGCCGCACCGCGGCAATTTTCATAAAAAGTCAGGACATGCGCCTGACTTTTTATACCTCGACTCAGCCGCCCTGGGCGGCGTCATTCGGGTATCGGGATGCGGTTTCTACCGGAACCGCATCCCGTATATAGGGGGCTTTTGAAGCCCCCTATACTCATTCGATAATCGCGACCGTCTGGTTATACTCCACCATGTCGCCCGGCTGCGCGAGGATGCGCGAAACCGTGCCGTCGCACGGGGACTTGACCTCGTTCATGGTCTTCATCGCCTCGATGATGAACAGCGTGTCGCCCTCCTTGACCTTCTGGCCGACCAGTACGAACGGCGGCGCATCCGGCGACGGGGAGGAATAGAACGTGCCTACCAGCGGGCTCTTGACCTCGGTGCCGGCCGGCAGCTCCTCCGCGGGGGCGGCAGCGGCCTCGTCCTGCGCCGCGGCAGGCGCGGCAGCCGGCGCCGCAGCAGCGGCCACAGGCGCAGCGGCAACCGGTACGACCGGCGCCGGAGGCGCGGATTTGATCTTGATCTTCACGTCGTCCATCTCAAGCTCGACCTCGCCGAGGCCCTTGGCCTTGAGCGCGTCCATCAGCTCGAGCGCGACGTCTTTCAGTTCCTTGATATTCATAGATTGTGTTTACACCTTCTTAAACAGGATGCAGGCGTTATGGCCGCCGAAGCCCAGCGAGTTGGAGATCGCCACGTTGACCGGCATCTCGACCGCCTTGTTCGGCGTGATATCCAGATCGCACTCCGGGTCCGGCTCCTGATAGCCGATGGTCGGCGGGATGATGCCCTCGCGGATCGCCATGACGCAGGCGATCGCCTCGACCGCCGCCGCGCCGCCCAGCAGATGGCCGGTCATCGACTTGGTGGAGGACACCTTTACCTTGTATGCCGCATCGCCAAACGCCTTTTTGATCGCGATGGTCTCGTATTTCTCGTTGAGCGGGGTGGACGTGCCGTGCGCATTGATATAGTCCACATCCGCCGGGGTCAGACCCGCGTCCTCGATCGCGCCGCGGATCGCGCGCGCCGCCGCGTCCCCTTCCGGAGCCGGGCTGGTGATGTGGTACGCATCGCCCGAAGCGCCGTAGCCCGCGACCTCTGCAAGGATGGTCGCGCCGCGCGCCTGGGCATGCGTCAGGCTCTCGAGCACGAGGCAGCCCGCGCCCTCGCCCATGACAAAGCCCGAGCGGCGTGCGTCAAACGGGATGGACGCGCAGGTCGGGTCGTCGCCCGTGTGCAGCGCCTTCATGTTGGAAAAGCCCGCCAGCGCGATCGGGATGATACCGTTTTCCGTGCCGCCGCACAGGACGATGTCCTGATAGCCGTGGCGGATGGCGCGCATCGCCTCGCCGATCGAGTGGTTCGCGGTCGCACACGCCGAAACCGGGCAGAAATTCTCGCCCTTAAAGCCAAAGCGCATGGAGATATAGGCCGCCGCCATGTTGGCGATCATCTCCGGGATGCACAGCGGGGAAACGCGCCCCGGGCCCTTTGCATTGAGCTTCGGGATCTCCTCCTCCGCGACGGCAAGGCCGCCTACGCCCGAGCCGTAGATCACGCCCGTGCGGTAGGGGTCGAAATTGCCCTCCTTGAGGCCGGCCTGATCGACCGCCTGCTGCGCCGCCGCCAGCGCGAAATGGCAGTTGACATCCATGCGGCGCGCCTCGCGCTTGTCCACATACTGGGTCACGTCGAAGTCCTTGACCTCGGCCGCCAGCTTTACCTTGTAATCCGATACGTCAAACTTGGTGATCGGCCCAATGCCGCATTTGCCTGCCTTGAGCGATTCCCAAAACGTCTGCACGTCATTGCCGACCGGGGTGATCGCGCCCATACCGGTGATGACTACTCGTTCCATCAAAGCAACTCCTCTTCCCCAAAAATGATTTCATATTCCGCCCCAAAGCCGCCCGATATGCGCCCGCGCGCAATCGCTGCTTTAAGGCCGCAGCCGCGCGGGGTGCGCGCGGCTCTGTCAGCGTTATTGCAAAATACAGGCTCAGATCATGCCGCCGTCCGCGACGATGGTCTGCCCCGTGATAAAGCTCGCGTCGTCCGACGCCAAGAACGCCACCACGCCCGCGATCTCCTCCGGCTTGCCGAAGCGGCCGAGCGCGATCTGCTTTTTCGCGCCTTCCTTGAGGTCGTCCGACAGGTTTGCGGTCATGTCCGTGTCGATAAAGCCCGGAGCGACCGCGTTGACCGTGATGCCGCGCGGGCCGAGCTCCTTGGCCGCGGTCTTGGTCATGCCGAGCAGACCGGCCTTTGCCGCACAGTAGTTGATCTGGCCGAAGTTGCCGACCATGCCCGAAATGGACGAAATGTTGATGATGCGGCCCTTCTTCGCGCGCATCATCATCGCGCCGCACAGCTGGAGCATATTGTACGCGCCCTTGAGGTTGATGCGGATGACGTCGTCAAACTGCTCTTCCTTCATGCGCACCATCAGGCCGTCGCGGGTGATGCCCGCGTTGTTGACCAGAATATACGGCACGCCGAGCTTTTCCTTGATCTCCGCCAGCGCCTTTTCGCAGGCCGCATGGTCGGAAACGTCCCACTGCATGGGCACTGCGGTCACGCCGTGCGCGCGGCACTTCTCCGCGACCGCCTCAGCCTTGTCCACGCTCGACGCGCAGTTGATCACGACATCGTGGCCCTCAGCGGCCAGCTTTTCCGCAATGGCCGCGCCGATACCGCGCGAGCCGCCGGTTACAATTGCAAGTCCCATTGTCTTCTCCTTATTCAAAGCGCTTATATGCGTTTTTGAGCAGCTCCTCCGCCTCGGCGGTCATGCCCTTGATGACATCCTCGCACGGGCGCAGCTCCTTGAGCATGCCCGCGATCTGGCCGGACATGAAGGTGCCTTCCTCGTAGTTGCCGTCCTGCACGGCCTTGCGCAGCGAGCCCGCGGTCGCGGCCTCCAGCTCCTCGAGCGACTGCTCGGTGTTAATCTTCTCGAGCTCGAGGCACTTGCGCGCCATCGGGGTCTTGAGCGAGCGCACCGGATGGCCGGACGGGCGGCCGGTGACGACGGTCGAGATATCGGTCGCCTTGAGCACCAGCTCCTTGTACTTATCCGAAATATAGCACTCGTCGGTCGCGAGGAACACGGTGCCGCACTGCACGCCCTCGGCGCCCAGCATGAACACCGCCGCCATGCCGCGGCCGTCCGCGATACCGCCCGCCGCAATGACCGGGATGCTCAGCGCATCCACCACCTGCGGCACGAGCGGCATGGTCGTCAGCTCGCCGATGTGGCCGCCGCCCTCCATGCCTTCCGCGATGACCGCGTCCGCGCCCGCGCGCTCCATGCGCTTTGCCAGCGCAACCGACGCGACGACCGGCATGACCTTGATGCCCGCGTTCTTCCAGCTTTCCATATACTTGCCCGGGTTGCCTGCGCCCGTGGTCAGCACCTCGATCTTCTCGTCGATGGCGAGCTGGGCGAGGTCGTCCGCATTCGGGGACAGCAGCATGATGTTCATGCCGAGCGGCTTGTCCGTGATCGCGCGCGCCTTGCGGATCTCGTCGCGGATGTAGTCGACCGGTGCCGCGCCGCCCGCGATGATGCCGAGGCCGCCCGCCTTGGAGACCGCCGCCGCGAGATGGTGCTCTGCGATCCACGCCATAGCGCCCTGTACGATCGGGTATTCAATGCCCAGCAGTTCTGTAATCTTGGTTTTCATTGATTTCGCTCCCCTTTTACAGTTTGAGTACAAACGCGCCGTAGGTCAGGCCCGCGCCGAACCCGGTGCATACGATGGTCTGCCCTTCGCTGAGCAGGCCCTTTTTCCGCATTTCATCCAGACAGATCGGCACACTTGCGGAAGACGTGTTTCCGAAATATTCCATATTGACATAAACCTTTTCGCGGGGCAGGTGGTAGCGCTTGGCGATGACGTCCAGGATGCGCAGGTTGGCCTGGTGCGGCACGACCCAGTCGATCTGGTCCGCGGAAACGCCCGCGCGCTGCAAAGCCGTGTCAATGGCCAGCGGCACAGCCCGCGCGGTAAAGCGCACAACCGCCGCGCCCTGCATCTTGAGGAAACGCGCCTTGGGGTCGACCGGGCGCTCGGGTGCAAACGGGTCCTCGACCGGCAGCGCCTGCATATGCAGGTATTCCGCGCCCGAACCGTCCGCCGCGACAAACGTGGACTGGATGCCGACGTTTTCGTTCTCGGTCGCGCGGTAGACCGCCGCGGCCGCGCCGTCGCCGAACAGGATGCAGGTGGAGCGGTCGGTATAATCCACGATGCGGTGCAGCGTCTCCGCCGAGACGACGAGGACGGTCTTTGCCTTGCCCGCCTTGATGTAGCTGTCCGCGATATCGGTCGCGGAGACAAAGCCGGTGCAGGCGTTGTTGATATCCATCGCGCCGACCTGCCGCGCGCCCAGCTTGTCCTGCAGGATGCTGGCGGTGTTGGGCGTGTTGTTGTCCGGCGTGCAGGTGCTCACGAGGATGAGGTCAAGCTCCTCCGCGCTGATGCCCGCATCCTGAAGCGCGTCCTGCGCCGCGCCGAGCGCCAGCTCCCAGGTGTGGGTGTTCTTCGCAATGCGGCGCTCGCGCACGCCCGTGCGCTTGACGATCCACTCGTCGCTGGTATCCACCATTTGCTCGAGCATCGCGTTGGTCAGTACAAAATCCGGGATGCACGAACCCGTTCCAATCAATTGGCTGTTGATGATTTCCACGCTCCCCAAAAGTTCAAATCGCTCTCCCAAAAAGCGTGGAAAAGCGACAATAGTTTGATTGACAAAGTAATCCTTGACTATTATAATAAAAGGACACGAAATTGTCAACCTTTTCCGAGGTTTGACGGCGATTTTTGGAGGAACGAAGCATGGAATACGGTTTTGCATTTTTCCCCGGCCAGGGTGCGCAGGCGCCGGGCATGGGCAAGGATCTGTACGAAAATTCGCAGGCGGCCAAGCTGGTTTTTGAGGAGGCCAGCGAGGGCGCGGGGCTGGACGTTGCAAAGCTCTGCTTTGACAGCGACAAGGAGACGCTCTCCCGCACGGAGAACAGCCAGATCGCGATCTTCACCCACTCGATGGCAGCGCTCGCGGCGCTGACCGAGGCGGGCGTGACCTTCAAGGCCGCGGCGGGCTTCTCGCTCGGCGAGTACACCGCACTGGCGGCGGCGGGCGTGGTATCGCTCGCGGACGGCGTCAGGATCGTATCCATGCGCGGCAAGCTGATGCAGCAGGCGGCGGACGCGATCGACGGCGGCATGGCAGCCATCCTCGGCCTTGAGGACGCGAAGATCGAGGAGGCCTGCGCCGCGGTCAAGAGCGGTCTGGTCCGCCCGGTCAACTACAACTGCCCCGGCCAGCTGGTCATCGCGGGCGAGCGCGCCGCACTGAATGAAGCGATCGAAAACTGCAAGGCGGCAGGTGCGCGCCGCGCGCTCCCGCTCGCGGTATCGGGCGCGTTCCACACCCCGCTGATGGAAAAGGCCGCAGCCGAGCTGCGCGCCTATGTTTCCGATTTCACCTTCTCCGCGCCCAAGATGGACATTTACTCCAATCTGGACGGCGGGGTGCTGGACTGCGCCGACCTGCCCGCGCACCTCGAGCAGCACATGATCTCCCCTGTGCGCTGGACCAGGCTCGTGCAGAACGGCATGGCGGCGGGCCTGACCACCGCGTGCGAGGTCGGCCCGGGCAAGACGCTCACCGGCTTTGCCGGCAAGATCGACAAGGCGCTCACCTGCAAGCCGGTCTCCGACATGGCAGGCGTGCAGGCTGCCGCAGAATAAGAACATAAAGGATCGCTGAACAGCGATCCTTTTCTATTGCATGCGCGCCGAAGGCGCATGAAACAGAAAAGAACCGCTTTTCAGCGGTTCTTTTCATAAAAAGGCAGGACACGCGCCTGCCTTTTTATACCAGAAAGCGATTTTGTGTGCCGCATGCGGCGCGCAAATATCGCGTTTCGGACACATCCGCGCCCTGCGCGGTGCGTCCGCACTCGTTTGAAAGCGTGCTTTCAAACGAAGTCAGAACGTCGGCATAACCGCGCCTTTGTAGGTGTCCTCAATAAACTGCTTGACCGTGTCGCTCTGCAGCGCCTCGGCCAGCGCCTGAATCTTTTCACTGTTCTCATCGCCGCTGCGGCAGGCCACCGTGTTGACATAGACCTGCGCATACTCCGGGTTCTCGGTGATGAGCGAGTCCTCGTTCGCATTCAGGTCAGCCTGCAGCGCATAGTTGCCGTTGATAACAGCCATGTCGACATCCTGCAGCGAGCGCGCCAGCTGCTCCGCCGCGATCTCCTGAATCTTGAGGTTCTTGGGGTTGTCGACAATGTCCATGATGGTCGCGTCCGAGGTCGGGTCAATGCCGTCCGCGAGCGTGATCAGGCCGGCGTCCTGCAGCAGCAGGAGCGCGCGGGTCTCGTTCGAGCCGTCGTTCGGAACCGCGATGGTCGCGCCGTCCGCCAGCGCCTCGAGCGTCGCGGTCTTGCCCGGATAAATGCCGAACGGCTCATAGTGCATCTCGATCGCAGAGACCAGATCGGCATTGTTCTCTTCGTTGAAGTTGTTCAGATACGGGATGTGCTGGAAGTAGTTCGCATCCAGATCGCCCTCGACCAGCGCGGTGTTCGGGGTGACGTAGTCGGTGAACTCGACAACATCGAGCGTCCAGCCCGCCTCCGCGAGCACGCCCTTGGCCGCGTTCAGGATCTCCGCGTGCGGTGTGGGCGATGCGCCGACCGTGATGGTCTTATCGTCCGAGCCGCCCGCGCTCTGCGCATTGTTTCCGCCGCCGCAGCCCGCCAGCGCGGACAGGCACAGCGCGCCCGCCAGCAGGGCCGCAATTCTCTTCTTCATGTGAATCTCTCCTTTTTGGGGTTCTATATCATTTTTAATGATAGCAATTATATTACCGGTTGCGCTTATCCAGCTTTTTGGCCAGCCGCAGGCCGATCTCCTGGAACAGCTGCACGACCACGACGATGATCACGACCGCGATCAGCATGATCTCGAAATTATAGCGGTTGTAGCCGTAGTTGACCGCGACCGTACCCAGGCCGCCGCCGCCGATAAAGCCCGACATCGCGGAATAGCCCAGAATGGTGACAACCGAGATCGCCGCGCCGACCATGAGCGAGGGCTTGGCCTCGGGCACAAGCACCTTCCACACAATCTGCCACGGGGACGCGCCCATCGACTGCGCCGCCTCGATCACGCCGAAGGGCACTTCCTTGATCGAGGACTCGACCATGCGCGCCACATAGGGCGCCGCCGCCACAGTCAGCGGCACGATCATGGCAGCCGTGCCGATCGACGAACCGGTGATCGCGCGCGTGAGCGGCGAGATCATAACGCCGAGGATCAGGAACGGGATCGAGCGCAGGATGTTGACGATCACGCCCAGCACGGTGTTCAGCACCGGGATGGGGCGGATGCCGTTTTTATCGCTCACGACCAGCAGCAGGCCGAGCGGCAGGCCGATCGCATAGGAGACCACGGTCGAAACCGCGACCATGTACAGTGTCTCCCACAGGGCGTTTGCCCAAAACTCAACTGAAAGCATCTGCGTCGCCCTCCTCTACGTGCACATTCTGGGTCTCGAGGTACGCCAGCGCACGCTTTGCCGCGCGTTCGTCCTCGGGAAGCTGCAAAATCATCTGGCCGTAGGCCTTGCCGTCGATATCCTTGGTATCCGCAAACATGATGTTGACCGGCGCCTTGCACTCGAGCACCATGTTGGACACCACCGGCTCGAACGACGAGTTGCCGTCGAACACGATGCGGCAGTAGTGCTTGCCGGTCGCGAGCTTGTCCCGCCTGCCGTCCGGGTAGATCAGCTGCTTTGCCATCGCGGACTGCGGACGGGTGAACACCTGGTCAACCGTGCCGACCTCCGCGATGCGGCTGGAATCGATGATCGCCACGCGCTGGCAGATCTCCTCGATGACCGCCATCTCGTGCGTGATGACGATGATCGTAATGCCGAGCGTTTTGTTGATCTCCCTCAGCAGCGCGAGGATCGACCGCGTGGTCGTCGGGTCGAGTGCGCTCGTGGCCTCGTCGCACAGCAGGATCTTCGGGTTTGTCGCCAGCGCGCGGGCGATCGCCACACGCTGCTGCTGGCCGCCCGAAAGCTGGGACGGGTAATTGTCCGCGCGGTCACTCAGGCCGACGGTCTTGAGCAGCTCGCGCGCCCGCTTCTCCGCGTCCGCCTTTTTGACGCCCGCGATCTCGAGCGGGAAGCAGATATTCTGCAGCGCTGTGCGCTGCTGCAGCAGGTTAAACTGCTGGAAGATCATGCTCATCGAGCGGCGCGCCTCGAGCAGCTGCTTTTTGGACAGCTTGCCCAGCTCCTGCCCGTCCACGGTCACCGTGCCCTCGGTCGGCGTCTCCAGAAAGTTGATGCAGCGCACAAGCGTACTTTTGCCCGCGCCCGACAGGCCGATGATGCCGAAGATCTCGCCGCGGCGGATGTCCAGATCCACGCCGTCCAGCGCGACCACCGTACCCGCCCGGCCACGGAAGGTTTTATTCAGGTTTCGAATACGAACGATGTTATCCTGTTCCAAGCCCATTCCCCCTTTTTCAAAATAAAAGCGGAAAGCAGGGTCTGCTTTCCGCTCGCTTTCCATGTAAACCGCTGCGCACCGCCGCATGACAAACGGCCCGCTACAGCTTCGCAGCCTCAGGGCCGCGTTGCAGAAAAACGAGCAAAACCGCACATCATGCACATTTCCTTCCGAATGACCTGCATCGCGGCTTCCTCCTTTTCCTACAGTTTGGGTAGAATTTTATCTCTGTGGTATTAGTGTATTCTATTGCGTGCGTTTTGTCAAGTTTTTTCTGCCCCGGATGGGCAGGACCCGTCAAAACACCGCCCCGCGCTGCTGGTCAATTTTTTGCATCCTGCGGATGTTTCGCAAAAAGGGCTTTTCTTTTCCGCGCGGATAGGCTATAATGGATCCACCGAAATCGAACAATTGTTCGATTATTTCCATTTTCTGTGCTCAGCGAAAGGAGATGCCGCCATGCCCGAGCGCACCTATCTTGCGATCGACCTGAAATCCTTTTACGCCTCGGTGGAGTGCGTCGAGCGCGGGCTGGACCCGCTGACCACCAATCTGGTCGTCGCCGACGAGAGCCGCACGGAAAAGACCATCTGTCTTGCCGTGTCCCCCTCGCTCAAGGCCTATGGCATCCCCGGGCGCGCGCGGCTGTTCGAGGTGATCCAGCGGGTCAAGGAGGTCAACGCCGCGCGCCGTATGCAGGCCCCGGGCGGCGCGCTCGCGGGCGAAAGCTGGGATGCAGCAGCGCTCGCCGCCGATCCCGCGCTGGCGGTCTCCTATATCGCCGCCCCGCCGCGCATGGCGCATTATATCGAATACAGCACGCGCATTTATGAGATCTATCTGCAATACGTCGCGCCCGAGGATATCCACGTCTACTCGATCGACGAGGTGTTCATGGATGTCACGCCCTATCTCGCGACCTACGGCCTGTCCGCGCGCGAGCTGGCGGAGAAAATCCTCCGCGACGTGCTGCGCACCACCGGCATCACCGCCACCGCGGGCATCGGGAGCAACCTCTATTTATGCAAGGTCGCGATGGATATCGTCGCCAAGCACATCAAGCCCGACCGGCACGGGGTGCGCATCGCACAGCTGAGCGAGATGAGCTACCGCCGCCTGCTCTGGTCGCACCGCCCGCTGACCGATTTCTGGCGCGTGGGCCGGGGCTATGCGAAAAAGCTGGAACGCTACGGGCTGTTCACGATGGGCGACATCGCGCGCTGCTCGATCGGCCGTCCGGACGAGCTGTACAACGAAAACCTGCTCTACCGGCTGTTCGGCGTGAACGCCGAGCTGCTGATCGACCACGCCTGGGGCTGGGAGCCGTGCACCATCGCGGATATCAAGGCCTACCGCCCCGCGGCGAACAGCCTTGGCGCGGGGCAGGTGCTGCACTGCCCCTATCCCTTTGACAAGGCGCTGCTGGTCGCGCAGGAGATGGCCGACCAGCTCGCGCTCGACCTCGCGGACAAGGGGCTGGCCGCGGACCAGATCGTGCTGACCGTGGGCTACGATATCGAAAACCTGTCCGATCCCACGCGCCGCGCCGCCTGCGGCCATACGGTCACAACGGATTTCTACGGCCGCAAGGTGCCGAGACACGCGCACGGGACGGTCTCCCTCGGCGGCCATACCGCCTCCGCCCGACAGATCACCGGCGCGGTGCGCAAGCTGTTCTGCCGCATTGTGGACAGCCGCCTGCTCGTGCGCCGGATCACGCTCGCGGCGAACCATGTAATCGACGGGCACAAGGCCGCCGCGGCCGCCCGCTACGAACAGCTCGACCTGTTCACCGACTACGCCGCCGCGCAGCGGGAACAGGCCGCGCTCGCGCGGGAGCGCAGCATGCAGCAGGCCGTGCTGCACCTCAAGCACAAATACGGCAAAAACGCCGTGCTGCGCGGCATGAACCTGCTCGAGGGCGCGACCGCAATCAGCCGCAACGGGCAGATCGGGGGCCACCGGGCATGAATACCGCGAAAAAAGGCATCCGAGTCTCGCCGCAGTATGACGACATCATCCGTCTGCCGCACCCGGACTCCCCGACCCATCCCCGTATGCCGTCCGGCAGCCGCGCGGCGCAGTTCGCGCCCTTTGCGGCGCTCACCGGGCACGACGCCGCCATCCGGGAGACCGCCCGGCTGACCGACGAGCGGATCGCGCTGGACGAGGGCGAGCAGGCCGCGCTCGACCGCCGCCTGCAGCTGCTCCGCCGACATTTGGACGAGCAGCCCGCCGTGCTTCTCACCTATTTCCAGCCCGACGCGCGCAAATCCGGCGGCGCCTATCGGACTGCCGCCGGATCGGTCAAAAAGATGGACGCCCACGCCGGGCTGCTCCTTTTACAGGACGGGACGCGCATCCCCATCGCGGAGATCATCCGGGTCGAAGGCCCGCTGTTCCGGGACGTGGAAGCGCCGGTCTGACGCCGCTACGGCTCTGGTGTCTTTTCCCCCGTGGCCTGCTCCTCGTTTCTGATCTCCCAGTGGATCAGCAGCGTCAGCGCCGCGCGCAGCAGGATGATCGCGCCGACGAGCAGGATCTCGGTGAACTCGCGCACCACCACCGTGCGCAGGATCTCGCTGCCCAGCTTGAATTCCAGCCCCAGCGCCATGCCCTTGGCGAGGCGCAGCCGGGTCATGGGGTCGCGCCGCAGGCAGCCCACGATCCCGAGCAGGCCGGACACAATGATAACGCCCACGCCCGTGTATTCAAACAACAGTATCGCCCCGTCGGTCAGCACCGCCAGCGCGTTGTGCAGTCCCGCCATGCCCATTCCTCCCCTGCGCGGTTATCCCATAGTATGCCGCACCCGGCCGCGCGCATACAGAAAAATGAAACGGCTGCACAGCAGCCGTTTCGTCTTTTTCGGGGAAAGGGGCAAGGTTCAGTCCACCGGCGGCAGGGTGTCAAAGCCGACCTGCAGTTCCTCGTCTGTGGGCACATGGTTCTGCATCGTGCCGTTGTGGTAGGCTTCGTACGCCGACATATCGAAATAACCCGTGCCGGTCAGGCCGAACAGGATGGTCTTGGCCTCGCCGGTCTCCTTGCATTTGAGCGCCTCGTCGATCGCGCAGCGGATCGCGTGCGAGGACTCAGGTGCAGGCAGGATGGTCTCGACCTTGGCAAACTGCACCGCCGCGTCGAACACGTCGGTCTGCTTGGCCGAGACCGCCTCCATATAGCCGTCGTGGTACAGCTTGGACAGGATCGGGCTCATGCCGTGGTAGCGCAGGCCGCCCGCGTGGTTGGCCGCAGGCATAAAGCCGTTGCCCAGGGTGTACATGCGCGCCAGCGGAGTGACGTGGCCGGTGTCGCAGAAGTCGTAGGCGTATTTGCCGCGGGTAAACGACGGGCAGGACGCGGGCTCGACCGCGATGATGCGCGGGTTCGCCTTGCCGGTCAGCTTATCCTGCATGAACGGCGCGATCAGGCCGCCGAGGTTGGAACCGCCGCCCGCGCAGCCGATGACGATGTCCGGATATTCGTCCAGCATCTCCATCGCCTGCTTGCTCTCCAGACCGATGATCGACTGATGCAGCAGCACCTGATTGAGCACCGAGCCGAGCACATAACGGTAGCCCTCGTGCGTGGTCGCGACCTCGACCGCCTCGGAGATCGCGCAGCCGAGCGAGCCGCCGGTGTGCGGGTCGTGCGCGAGGATCGCGCGGCCTGCCTCGGTGGTGTTCGAGGGCGAGGGCGTCACGTCCGCGCCAAAGGTCTGTATGACCGCTTTGCGGTAGGGCTTCTGCTCATAGGATACCTTTACCATGTAGACCTTGAGGTCCAGCCCGAAGTAGGCGCACGCCTCGGACAGCGCCGTGCCCCACTGGCCGGCTCCGGTCTCGGTCGTCAGCCCCTTGAGGCCCTGCTCCTTGGCGTAGTACGCCTGCGCGATGGCGGAATTGAGCTTGTGCGAACCCGAGGTGTTGTTGCCCTCGAACTTGTAGTAGATCTTCGCCGGGGTGTCGAGCGCCTTTTCCAGATTGTATGCGCGGCACAGCGGCGAGGGCCGGTACAGCTTATACATATCCAGAACGGGCTCGGGGATGTCGAAATACCGCGTGGTGCAGTCCAGCTCCTGCCGGGCGAGCTTTTCGCAGAAGATCGGGTACAGCGCTTCGACAGGAAGCGGCTCGTGCGTGCCGGGATGGATCAGCGGGTCGGGCTGCTCTTTCATATCGGCGCGCAGGTTGTACCACTGTTTCGGCATCTGTTCTTCGGTTAAATACAGTCTGTGCGGAATCTTTGCCATCGTGGTTCTCTCCTTTTATGGGTAAATTATTTGTTGACGGAATTTTCGCGCCGCGGTACTTTTTGCAGCTTTGGGGCCGCAGGGATGCAAAAAGGCTCCTGCCCCATGAATCTCATGGGACAGGAGCCTGAAAACAGCTCTTGCGGTACCACCCAAGTTGACGCAGAAATGCGCCCGCTCGCTTTCGCGCATCCGACAATGCGCGCTCCCCTGATAACGGGCGGAGTCCCCGTCGCAGATACTCGGGATAAAATCCCTTTCGCCTTGCCCTGATAAAGTCCATTCACCGGGTCCTTGCCTGCCGCGATCGCACCGCCCGCGGCTCTCTGAGAGGTTCGGTCTCCCTGCTACTCGTCTTCGTCATTGGTTTTTCGGTATGGTCACAGTATATTCTCATCCAGCGGGTTTGTCAAGCATATTTTGAGAAATTTTATAAATTCTTATGGCGATATTTTCTTATTGCGATAACCTTCACTCTTTGGAATCCTCCTCCGGCCTGCCGGTCAGCTCGTCGAGGCGCTTTTCCAAATCCTCAACGCGAGACACCAGGCGGAGAATCGCATACAGCAAGATTGCCGCTATGAAAGCGATGGCAAGCATCATTAGCCAGACGTTTTTCTGCACATTTACAAAAACAATCAGTGCAAACAGCGTTAGGAAAAAGCACATAACATACAACGACAGAAAATCTTTAATTCCTTTCATCCCACACGCCCCCTTTTTCTTTATCTTAGTCGATGGGTAACACGCGGTCAATCCGCAAAACGGACAAAAAAACGGCACATTTATTGCCGCGCCGCCCCGGCTGTGCTATAATCAAAGCCGAACAGAAAACGTGATGAAAGGAGGGCGTACCATGCGCACGATCGAGGGCGAAAACGAGCTGCTGCTGACCTGCGAACAAACGCCGGACGGCATCGCTATCCTGCGCTGCGAGACGCGCGACGACGACATGCGCCTGCCGGACGAGATCGACGGCGCGCCGGTCGTATCGCTCGGCGGCTATGCGCTGAGCGAGCGAGCGCCCGACCTCACAGGCCGCGACGCCTTCCGCGTGCGCGTGACCTGCGGCGGCCCGGAACCCGTGCACGACGCAAACGCCATCCGCGCGGTCACCCTGCCGAAACGCCTGCAAAGCGTGGGCAGCTATGCGTTTTACAACTGCCGCCGGCTGGAAACGCTCACCTTTTCCGGCAGTCTGACCGATTTCGGCGGCGACGCGCTGATGAACTGCCGCGCGCTGCGGCATATCCGGCTGCACGCCGATCCCGCCGCCCCCACCTGCCTGCACCGCGTACTCGGCGAGCACGCGGGCGAGCTGGATGTGATATTCCTGCATGGCGGCGCGCGCATCCGCCTGCTGTTTCCCGCCTATTCCGAAGAGCTGGAAACGCTCGCGCCCGCGCATATCTTCCAGCGCCGCATCCACGGCGCGGGGTACGGCTACCGCCAATGCTTTGAAAGCGGCGTGCTCCATTTCCGCGGGTACGATCTTGCGCTGGAAAGCCTGCTCGACCGTCACGACTTCAGCGTGGCCGCCCGCGTGGCCGTGCGGCGGCTTGCCGCGCCGTATCAGCTGGCGGACGCCGCCCGCGCTGCGTATCTGGACTGCCTGCGCACCCACGGCGGCGCGCTCGCGCGCGACTGCGCCGCAGCCGGGGAAAGCGCCGCGCTCAGCTTCCTGCTGTCGCTCGGCGTGCTCTCGCGCGAGGACATCGCCGCCGCCTGCGACACCGCCCGCGAAAAGGAGCAGACCGCCGCGCTGTCCGTGCTGCTGGCCGCCCTCGGGCAGAACATCCCCAAGGGGCGCGCAAAATCGTTCGACCTGTGACCGGCGGCGCGTCCCATAGAAAGCATCCCAAACCGCACAAGGAGGTGCCCCATGCCCCAAAGCGAACGCTGGCGCAAAATCGGACGCGAGATCCTGTTTTCCGCCCGCACCGAACTGTATATGAGCCTGCCCTTTCTGGACGAGGCGGTCTCTGCGCTCGCGGTCGCGGATGAGGGGTATGACGCCGCCTCCCTCGCGACCGACATGAAGCATCTGTATTTCAGCGGCGCGTGGCTCGCGCAGCAGCTCGAGCACGCGCGCACGGCGGTCAACCGCGCCTACCTGCACACCGTGTTCCACTGTCTGCTGCGGCACCCCGCCAAGGCGAAAAACCGCGACACGCCGCTGTGGGACCTCGCGTGCGATATCGCGGTGGAAAGCATGCTCGATTCGCTCGACTACCGCTGTTTGCGCGAGGATAAACCCTCGGTCCGGCGGCAGAACATCTACCGCCGTCTGCGCGCATCCATGCCCGTGCTGACCGCCGAGGCGGTTTACCGCCAGTTCCGGCGCGAACGGCTGAACAGCTACGACTGCGCCACGCTCGCCCGCGTGTTCTATGTGGACGACCACACGCTGTGGCCCGCGTCGGACGACGGCGAGCAGGACCGGCAGTGGCAGCAGACCGCCGCACGCACCCAGACCGCGATGGAGACCATGTTCAACAACCAGGCCGCGGGCGGCGAAGCCGTGCGCGAGCAGCTCTCGGTCTCCGCGCACCCGACGATCGACTACCGCGCGTTCCTGCGCCGGTTCGCCGCGCTGCGCGAGGAGGTCGCGATCGACGCGGATTCGTTCGACTACGGCTACTATGCCTACGGCCTGCGGCACTATGGCAACATGCCGCTGATCGAGCCGCTTGAGACGCGCGAGGTGCGCAAGATCGAGGATTTCGTCATCGCGATCGACACCTCGATGTCCACCTCAGGCGAGCTGGTGCGCAGCTTTTTGTCCTACACCTACTCGCTTTTGAAGGACAGCGAGAGCTTTTTCCGGCACATCAACCTGCGCATTTTACAGTGTGATGACCAGCTCCGCTCGGACAAACGCATCACAAACGAGCGCGACCTGCGCGACTATATGGAGCATTTCGAGCTGATCGGCCAGTCCGCGACCGACTTCCGCCCGGTGTTCGAGCATGTGGACCATCTGGTTTCTGAGGGTGCGTTCCACCATCTGCGCGGGATCATCTACTTCACCGACGGGCTGGGGATTTACCCGAAAAAGCGCCCCCGGTACGACGCCGCCTTTGTCATGCTCGAGGGCGAAGCGTATCCGGAAAACGTCCCGCCCTGGGGCATCCGCGCCATATTGCGCGAAGCGGAGATCGTCTCGTCCTCATAGGGGCGTGCAGTGCGCACCCGCCTGCCCCGCAACCAACTACAAGGAGCCTGTTTATGAATATCAAACGAGCCAAAAACGAGATCAAAAACGCGCTGCGCGCCTATCTTGCGCGCGACGAGTTCGGCGCATACCGCATCCCGCCCATCCGGCAGCGCCCCATCCTGCTCATGGGCCCGCCGGGCATCGGCAAGACCCAGATCATGGAGCAGATCGCGGACGAGACCCATGTGGGGCTGGTGTCCTATACGCTGACCCACCACACGCGCCAGTCCGCGCTCGGCCTGCCCTACATCGAGCACCAGAAGTTCGGCGGGCAGGAATACGCGGTCACGGCCTACACCATGAGCGAGATCATCGCCTCGGTCTACCGCGAGATGGAGCGCACGGGCGTCAAGGAGGGCATTTTGTTCCTCGATGAGATCAACTGCATCTCGGAGACGCTCGCGCCCATGATGCTGCAATTTTTGCAGTGCAAGACCTTCGGCAACCAGCGCCTGCCCGAGGGCTGGGTGGTCGTGGCGGCGGGCAACCCGCCCGAGTACAACAAATCCGTGCGCGAGTTCGACGTGGTCACGCTCGACCGCGTCAAGCGCATCGACGTGGAGGAGGATTTTGCGGTCTGGAAGGAATACGCCTACCGCCGCGGCATCCACGGCGCGATCCTATCCTATCTCGAGATCCGCCGCGACCACTTCTACCGCGTCGAGGCGACTGCGGACGGGATGCAGTTCGTCACCGCGCGCGGCTGGGAGGACCTGTCCGAACTGATGCAGACCTATGAGGCGCTCGGCCTCACGGTCGACCGGCAGGTGGTCGAGCAATATTTGCAGCTGCCCCGCGTGGCGAGCGATTTTGCAAATTACCTCCAGCTGTACGAAAAGTACAAGCGCGTCTACCGCGTGGAGGAGATTCTGGACGGCACTTGGGCAAAGGTGCGCGCCTCCGAGCTGGCGGGCGCGCCGTTTGATGAAAAGCTGGGCGTGCTCAGCCTGCTGCTCTCGCGGCTGGCGGACAGTGCGCGCGAGACCTACCGGCTGGACGGTCTGACCGATGCGCTGCATCAGGACCTTATCTACGTCCGCGAGGGCGAAAAGACACTCGGCACCATTCTGGACGAAAAGCAGGCCGCGCTCACGCGCCGCCGCGCGGCGGGCTCGACCGATAAGGACGCGCTGTTTGTCGCGGCGCGCGAAGCCGAGCGGCTCGCTGCGTTCCAGCAGACGATCGCACTTGAAAAGGTGCCCAGGGGACAGGCGTTCGAGCGGCTCAAGGCGCTGTTCCAAACCGACGTGCAGGCGCGCGCGGATGCGGCAGATAAGACTGACCGGCAGCTTGCAAACGCATTTGCGTTTCTCGACGAGGCGATTCCGGACAGTCAGGAACTGGTGCTGTTCGCGACCGAGCTGACCGCGAACTACTTCACCTCGTGGTTCATCCAGAACTTCGGAAGCGAGGCGTATTATGCACACAATAAAAAGCTGCTGTTTGATGATGCGCAGCAGCATCTGCTGGACGAGATCCGGCAGGCGAAGCAGGAATCATAAAAACAGACGCGGGCAGCGCATGATGCGCTGCCCGCGTCTTTGCTTTTGCTATCCGTGCTATCAGCCGAAGTGTCCCATCGCGCCGTACATCTCCGGACGGCGGTCGCGGAACGTGCCCCAGCTGCGGCGCAGCTCGCGGATCTCGTCCAGATCAAACGTGTGCGTCAGGATGCAGGCGCTTTCGCGGTCGGCCTGCTCGACCAGCCCGCCGGTCTCGTCCGCGATGAAGGACGAGCCGTAGAACGTCAGCGACGAAGACTGGTTCTGGTTGTCCGGCGAGGGCGTAACTGTCTCGGTGCCGATGCGGTTGGCCGCGATGAGCGGCATGATATTCGCCGCCGCGTGGCCCTGCATGCAGCGCCGCCAGTGCGGCATGGAGTCGCAGTCCAGGATCGGCTCGGAGCCGATCGCGGTCGGGTAGAACAGCAGCTCTGCGCCCATCAGCGCCATGCAGCGCGCGGACTCCGGGAACCACTGGTCCCAGCAGATGCCCACGCCGATCTTGGCGTACGCCGTGTCCCACACGCGGAAACCGGTGTCGCCGGGCGTGAAGTAGAACTTTTCCTGATAGAAATGATCGTCCGGGATGTGGGTCTTGCGGTACTGGCCCAAAACCGAGCCGTCTGCGTCGATGATGGCGACCGTGTTGAACGTCGTGTTGCCCACGCGCTCATAATAGCTGACCGGCAGCACGACCCGGAAGTCGCGCGCGACCTTTTTCAGCTCATTTACCGCCGGGTTTTCCTCCAGCGTGGTCGCGAGATGGTAGTTTTCGTAGTTTTTTTCCTGGCAGAAATACCAGTTTTCAAACAGCTCGGGCAGCAGGATGATCTGCGCGCCCTGCGCCGCCGCTTCCTCCACCTTTTGTACCGCGGTTTCCAGCCCGTAGGTCATCTGGACCGCGGCAACCGTCACTTTGCTCATTGTTTTGTCTCCTTTATTTTCCGGCTTCGCCTTATGCCTTGGGAATCTGCTGGGTGATGCAGTGGATATTGCCCCCGCCGATCAGGATATCGCGCGCGGGGATGGCAACCACCCTGCGCGTCGGGAACAGCTCCTGTAAGATCGCCTGCGCTTTTTCGTCCATCGGGTCGCCGAACGCGGGCATGACGACCGCGCCGTTCGCGATATAGAAATTGACGTAGCTCGCCGCCAGCCGCTCGCCCGGCGTGCGGGTCGGCTCACCGTCGCACAGGTCGAGCCCCTCGCACTCCTCGGCCGTGATGGTCACGGGCTTGGGCAGTGGCAGCTTGTGCACGGTGATTTTGCGGCCCTTGGCGTCGGTCGCCGCTTCGAGCGCGTCCAGGCTCGCCTTGGAGAGCGCATACTGCGGGTCGCTCTCGTCGTCTGTCCATGCGAGCACAACCTCGCCTGGTGCAGCAAACGCGCACACATTGTCCACATGCTCATTGGTCTCGTCGTTATAGATGCCGCGCGGCAGCCAGATCACCTTGGAAACACCCAGATAATCGCACAGCGTGCGTTCGATCTCTTCCCTGCTCAGTTCCGGGTTGCGTCCCGCGGAGAGCAGGCACGCCTCAGTCACAAGCGCGGTGCCCTCGCCGTCCACGTGGATCGAGCCACCCTCGCAGATGAAATCCCGCTTGTCATAGCAGTCGTTTTCCACCAGGTCGCAGAACTTGCGCGCCACGCGGTTGTCGCGCTCCCAGCTGGGATACAGGCCGTCCACCGCGCCGCCCCAGGCATTGAATCCCCAGTCGATGCCGCGGCGCTCGCCCTTGCCGTTTATCACAAAGGTCGGCCCCACGTCGCGCGCCCAGGCATCGTCCGTCTCCATCACGACCAGCCGCACCTGCGGCGGCAGCTGCGCGCGGGCGTTGTCATACTGTCCCTCCGAGCACAGCACGGTCATTTTCTCGCTCTCGCTGATCGCCTCAATCACGCGGAGGAAGGCCTTGCGCGCGGCATAAGCGCCGTACTGCCAGGAGTCCGCCCGCTCGGGCCAGATCATCAGGCAGCCCTCGTGCGGCGCGAACTCCGCGGGCATGAAAAAGCCGTCCTGCGCGGGGCTTGTGTGTAAAATCCTCATGGTAGTTCTCTCCGTATCATATTCTCCTTATAGGGTACAACATTTCGATTGGACTTGCAACGTTTTCCCGCATATGTTACACTAAAGATACAAACGCTTCAACATTTTATCAGGAGGAAATCATGTACAGCTATCCCTATTCCTATGCAAGCGCCTATACCTACACGCCGTTTTTCAGCATTCTGCTGCCCGTTCTGGCGCTGATCGTCATTCTCGCCGGCGGCCTCGCGCTGTACTTCCTGTTTGTGCGCAAGCCCAATACGTTTCAGGGCGCCGCAGCCAAGCTGCATGACGCGCTCACCTTCCGCACGTTCTACACCGAAAAACTCCTCCGCACGCTGTACAGCATCGTTGTGGTCGGCATTGTCGTCTACAGCGTCATCCTGCTGTTCTCCAACTTTTTCGGCGCGCTGCTCGTGTTCATTGGCGGCAACCTGATCGCGCGTATCGTGTTCGAGTTCGCGCTGCTGCTGCTCGTACTCTGCCGCAACACGCAGGAGATCAACCGCAAGATGGGCCCGCTGCCCGAGGAGCCCGCTGCACCGCAGGCAGACCCGCAGGGTACGGTGCCGCCGTCCCAGCCGCAGGGCGCGCAGGCAGGCCCGATCCCCCCGCAGCAGCCGCAGAATCCTGCTGCGCCGCAGGGCAACGTGCCGCCGCGTCAGGAACCCCCGCAGCCGCCCCAGCAGTAAAAAAACCAGAGCCGTCCCGCAACGCGGGGCGGTTTTTTCATCCCAGCCGCCGAAAATCCGCGACCGCCACGCCCGACTGCGCGGCCGCGCCGGTCACAAGGTTCTGCGGCGCGGGGATGAGCAGCATATAGCCGTCCTCCCCATAGCGTCTGCCGTAGCCGCGCGCGTATGCCTCCTCGACTGCAACCGACTGCACCTCGCCCACCACCATCGCGGTGATCCCCGCGCCGGTAAGGTCGGTCATGCTGTGCAGCGTACATTCCATCGTCACAAAGCTCTCCGCAATGACCGGTGCATCAATCGTTTGCGCCCGCTCGAGCGTAAACCCGCCCGCGGCGAACTCGTCGGTCTCCGCGCCGTTGTGCGCAATGGTCTCCAGCAGGCGGTCGTACTGGGAAAGCGGCAGGAAGTTGAGCGCAAAGCAGTTGTCCCGTCGGATGTTGGCATAGGTGTGCGTATGCTGAAACAGGTTGCCCATGACCGCGAAAAACGCCGTCTTATCCCCGTGGAAGCACGCCCACGAGTGGAAGCACACGTTGGGCTTGCCGTTTTCCTTCCATGTCGTGATCGCGAACAGCACCTGCGGCACGCCCGCGGCGCACTCCATGTGCGAGACGATCTCAAACTGCCCCGGGTATTCCTCCTGAAAGTGCGCGGGGCGCTCCTTGCCGATGCGGATTTTCATATCCCGTCCCCCTCTCAGCCGCGGGTGATAAAGGTCAATGTGTTGTTGTCCGACAGGCTCTGCTCATACTGGAAATCATTCCAGTCAAAAAAGGTGAGCTGCTCGGGCGCTTGGATGCGGTGCTCGATGATATACCGCGCCATGCGGCCGCGCGCCATCTTAGCGATGGTCGCAAGGCAGCGCAGCTTGCCCTTGCGGTAGGTCAGGAATTCGCAGGTGATCATCCGGTCGGCAGGCAGAAGATACGGCCGCACCGCCTTGCTGTATTCGTTCGACGCGAGGTTGACCGCGATATCGTCCCCGTCCCCGAACAGGTCGTCGTAAAACGCGCGGCCCCAGAAGCCGTACAGGCTCTGCCCGTCCAGCTTGTGCGCCAGCTCGAGCCGGTAGGGCTGGATCGCGTCGAGCGGCCGCAGCGGGCCGTAAAACGCGGAAAACAGCCGCACATGCTCCTGTGCAAAGGCGAAATCGTGCAGGGAAAGCGTTTCCGCCTGCAAATGCTTGTAGGCCAGCCCGTCATATGCCAGCATTGCGGGCACGCAGCCCTCGTTTGTCCAGTCCTGATAAAGCGCCGCCGCGCGCAGCGCGATCTGCGGGCTGGTCTGCAAAATGCTCTCAAGCTCATACGGCGCCTTGCGCTTGAGACTGGCCGCCAGCGCCTCAGTTTTGTACAGATAGCGCGGCGCATGCCCCTCCGGCATGCCCTGCGGCATCGCGGGCGCAGCGCGCATATTTTTCGCGGGCGATAAAAACACTTTCATGCAGTTCCCCTCCGTTTTCTCCATTGTACCCAAAAAACCGCGCGCCTGCAAGCGTGCCTGTATTGCCAAAAGCAGGGCTTCATGGTAAAATGGACATGCTATCTCTATATTGATCATAAAGGAGGCCGTGCGCAGTGAAGATCCAGGAAAGCGCAGAAAATTATTTGGAAGCCATCCATGTCCTAATGATGCGAAACGGGCAGGTGCGCTCGATCGACGTTGCACACTACACCGGCTTCTCCAAGCCGAGCATCAGCCGCGCGGTCGGCCTGCTGCGGGATAACGGCTATGTCTCCATCGACCAGAACGGCCTGCTCAGCCTGACCGAAGCCGGCCTCAAAATCGCGGAAACCATCTACGAGCGCCATACCGTGCTGACCGACCTGCTGATCAAACTCGGCGTCTCCCCTGAGACCGCGGCAGAGGACGCCTGCCGCATTGAGCATGTCATCAGCGCGGAGACGTTTGAAAAGCTCAAGGAACATGTGCACAAATACGGCGCTGCGGCCGGCGCATAACGCCGCATCCCAAGGCGGGCCCGGGCGGGCCGGCCTTTTCTGTTTGCCGAAAGGAGGGCGCTATGCCCCAAACCATTGAACATCTGCCGAACGGGCTGACCCTGCGGCAGGACGACCGCTTTTTCAAACTCGGGCAGGACAGCGTGCTGCTCTCCGCCTTTGCGCGGCCGCGCCGGAACGCCAAGGTGCTCGACCTCTGCTGCGGCACGGGCGCGCTCGCGCTGCTGATCTACCGGCCCGACCTCAGGATCACCGGACTGGAGATCCAGGAGGGCGCGCTCGACCTGTTCCGCCAGTCGATCGCGGACAACGGCGCGGACATGGCCGCGCTGCTCGGCGACCTGCGCCAGATCCGCGCGCTGCTGCCGCACGGCAGCATGGATTATGTGATCTGCAACCCGCCTTACTTTGACCGGAACGCGGGCAAAAGCGCCCCCTCTCCGGAAAAGCGCACCGCCCGGCAGGATGCGTCCTGCACGGTGGAGGATATCGCGGTCGCGTCCTCGTTCGTGCTGCATACGGGCGGCAAGGCGGCGTTCGTGTTCCGCCCCGAGCGGCTGTGGACGCTGCTCGAGGCACTCTCCCGCGTGCGGCTCGTGCCCAAGCGGCTGCGCTTCGTGCACCAGAACGCCCTAGCCTCGCCGAGCGCCGTGCTGGTCGAGTGCCGCAAGGGCGGCAGCGCGGAGGGGCTGATCGTCGAACCGCCGCTGCTCGTCGAGAGCGAGGAATACAACCGTATATACGGAAAATAATATCAGAGGAAGATATTACAATGAGTGATTCTGTTTTGTATCTGGTCGCCACGCCGATCGGCAACCTCGGCGACCTGTCGCCCCGCGCGCGTGAGGTGCTGTCCGCGGTGGATTTCATCGCCGCAGAGGACACCCGCGTCACGCAGAAGCTGCTGACCGCGTGCGGCCTGCCCCGCAAGCCCATGATCTCCTACTACGAGCACAACCGCCGCGCGCGCGGCGAGGAGGTGCTCGCCAAGCTGCTCGCAGGAGAAAGCTGCGCGCTCGTGACGGACGCGGGCACGCCCGCGGTCTCCGACCCGGGCGAGGATCTGGTCGCGCTGTGCGCGGAGCATGATGTGCCGGTCGTACCCATTCCGGGCTGCTGCGCCGCGGTGTGCGCGCTCGCGGCCTCCGGCCTGCCGACCGGGCGCTGGTGCTTCGAGGGCTTTTTGTCCGTGAACAAAAAGGCGCGGCGCGCGCATCTGGACGCGCTGCAAAATGAAAAGCGCACCATGATCTTTTACGAGGCGCCGCACAAGCTGTGCGCCACCCTGCGCGACCTCGCAGAGGCCTTCGGCGGCGCGCGCCGCATCTCGCTCTCGCGCGAGCTGACCAAGCTGCACGAGGAGACCCTGCGCATGACGCTCGCGGAGGCGGTCGCTTACTTCGACCAGACGCCGCCGCGCGGCGAATTCGTCCTCATCGTCGAGGGCGCGCCGGACGAGCCGGAAACCGAGCAGGACGAGCAGGAACGGCTCGCCGCAGCAGCCGCCGCAGTCCGCCGCCGCATGGCGGAAGGACAGACGCAGAAGGATGCGGTCAAGGCGGTCTCCGCCGAAACCGGCGTCAAAAAGAACGCGCTGTACCGCTTTGTGCTCGACGAACAGGGCTGACCTGCGCCGTCACAGGGTATTTCCGCTTTGTTCACACAAAGGACAAATTTCTGCCGTACACTGTAGATAACCAAACACAGAGGTGGGATATTTATGTCTACCATTTTGATCGCTGACGACGAGGCGCGCATCCGCCGTCTGGTCAGCGACTTTTTGAAACGCGACGGCCACAGCATTCTGGAGGCCGCGGACGGCCGCGAGGCCGTGCAGATTCTGGAAAACCGCCGTCCCGGGCTGGACCTTGCGATACTCGACGTGATGATGCCCGGCATGGACGGGTTCGAGGTGCTGCGCGAGCTGCGCAGCCAGGAGCGCGGGGACAAGCACCTGCCGGTCATGATGCTGACCGCCCGCGCCGAGGATGCGGATCAGGTCCGCGGACTGGAGGAAGGCGCGGATGATTATGTGACAAAGCCTTTCTCCCCCATCGTGCTGGCCGCGCGCGTGCGCACGCTGCTCAAGCGCGAGGGGCGCACCGCTGCGCCGGTCGAACAGCTCGGCCAGCTCTCGATCAACGAGCTGCGCCGCGAGGTGCTGGTCGCCGGCAAGCCGGTCGACCTGACGCCCAAGGAATACGAGCTGCTGATCTATTTCAAAAATAACCGCTCGATCGCCCTTTCCCGCGAGAGCATTTTGAACGCGGTCTGGGGCTACGACTATTTCGGCGACCTGCGCACAGTGGATACGCACGTCAAAAAACTGCGCGCCAAGCTCGGTGACTGCGGCTCGATGATCGAGACCGTGCGCGGCTACGGGTACCGGTTTGAGGGATGAGGATGAAACGCCGTTCGATCCGCTTCAAGTTCTTTGTGGCGATCAGCGCAGTTGCGCTGGTCTTTATCGGCGTGCTCCTGCTGCTCAACGTGTTCTTTTATCAGGACTATTATATGATGATGCGCCGCAACGAGCTGCGCGATGCGTACCAGGGCATCCGCAGCAGCTATGACGGCAGTGTGGAAGGCATTGCGACCGTGCTGGACAACTACGAGAGCCAGTCTGCCATCCGTCTGGCCGTGGTCTGCTCGAACGGCACCGTAGAATACGCTTCTTTCTTCACACCGGACAGCACGGAAGACGGCGGCGCCGGCGCACAGAACCCCTTCCAGCTGCCCGACCTTGATCTGCTTGAGCAGCAGCGGCGCGGCTATGTCATCCTGCAGTCCATTGCGCAGAACCTCGACTGGGACGCGCTCACCGCCCGCAAATACCAGTTCCTGAACGTCAAGCTGTGGGACAACGACCAGTATCTGTGCCTTGCCGGTGCGCTGGATGAAAACGCGGAGAAGTGCCTGTTCGCCTATATGCCATATGCCTATATCGAGCAGAATTCCTCGCTCAATCTGGTGTTTCTGGTCATTGCAGGCGGCTGCGCGCTGCTGATCTGCCTGATCTGCGGCTACTTCATCTCGCGCCAGTTCACCCGGCCGCTGATCTCGATGGCAGGCCTTGCCGACCGCATGAGCGAGCTGGATTTCTCCACCAAATATACCGGTTTCGGTAAACACGAAGGGGACGAGATCGCGCAGCTCGGCCAGTCGCTCAACCGGCTTTCCGCCTATCTCGAGCAGACCATCCGTGAGCTGCAGCAGTCCAACGATCAGCTCGCGCAGGAGATCGAAGAAAAAGAGCGCATCGACAACATGCGGCAGGAATTTATCGTCAACGTCTCGCACGAGCTGAAAACGCCGATCGCGCTTATTCAGGGCTATGCCGAAGGCCTGACCGCCGGCGTGGCGGACGACCCCGAGGACCGCAAATACTACTGCGATACCATCGCGGATGAAGCCGACCACATGAACAAGCTGGTCATGCAGCTGCTCAGCCTGTCCCGCCTCGAGCTGGGCGCGGAGCAGACCTACGCCGAGGACATCGACCTGCATGCGCTCTGCGCAGAGGCGGTCCGCAAGACCGCCGTGCTGTGCGAAAGCCGTGGCCTGACCGTGGAATATGACAACACCCATGTCACGGTCCGCACGGACGGCGACCTGCTCGATCAGGTGCTGATGAACTACCTGTCCAACGCCATCCGGTATACGGTGGACAGCGGCAGGATCGAGATCTCCGCCGTGCGCACGGGAAGTTGCGTGCGCCTGACCGTATTCAACGAGGGCGACGGCCTGCCCGAGGAAGAACTGCCCAAGATCTGGGAGAAATTCTACCGCACCGACCGCGCGCGCACACGCGAAGCCGGCGGCACCGGCATCGGCCTGTCGCTGGTGCGCGCCATCGCGGACACGCTGCACGGCAGCTGCGGCGCAGAAAACGTGGAGGGCGGCATCGTTTTCTGGTTCGAGCTGACCGACGCCGCTGAAACCGGCGAACCCATGCAATAGAAATAAATTTACCGCAGGATTATCTTTATTTACTCTTGACAATGACCGTGTTCCGTGGTATAGTATATAAGCACATTAAGAAAAGGCACTATATCGCGGGGTAGAGCAGTTGGTAGCTCGTCGGGCTCATAACCCGGAGGTCGTTGGTTCAAGTCCAGCCCCCGCAACCACTAAAAAGCACTGATTCGGTAAGAATCGGTGCTTTTTCTTTCTTTTCGTTCCAAGAAAGACGCGTCCAGCAAGTAAGGTAAGTACTTCCAAAAAGAATTGTCTACCGCAATGATACAGGTATTCGAAGCAAAACCGTTTGCGCGGTTTGCTCTGAAATCCTACTCGCATTGGATCCCAATAAGAGTTAAGCGCACTGCCGAGTAGAATAAAAGCACCCCATAGGATGCTTTTATTTACCGAATGACAACATAGAGCCCTTGGATTTATCCATGAGGCGTGTCAGGCGCTTACAATTTCAAAATCATGTGCATCATCCAAATCAAGGAATACATGATTATTCCCAATCGTCCCCGTTACCCGCACAACAGAACCTTCTTTCAATGAGTCAAAGTCAACATCCTCATATGAGTCAGATCCGGGAACGATCCAGAATTTTACACCAGACGCGCCTAAACGGAACTCAGCAGTATCCGCTGTTACGTTACCCATAATTTTGCGTTCAACAATGCCTAATTCTGCATAAAACTGTATCGTTCGATTTCAACCATCCATTTTCGCTTGTGCTACATTTCGCAGGCAAACAACAAACCGGGAGAAAGCCTGATTGCTTTCTCCCGGTTTGTTGTCTTGTTTCCTGTGCTCAGTGCTCCATATCGCGCAGCACATCCAAACAATGCCGATCCGCGTCGGTAACACGACCCATATATGTATTCATACGGTTCGCGCTATACAGCAACGCGCCCAGCCGCTCCATGTATGTATACTTCTTCTGCTTCAATTCGGACGCCTCCATTCGTATGATGATTCTCGTTTCTGTTATCAGGGCCTTTTGCCTTGACGATTTTATTATAGATATTATATACAATAAATCAATTCACTTTTTAGACAATATGCAATATGAAAGAGCATAATTTTTGTTCATTTAATATAAATCAGAAGCATAAAATTATGTATATTTCACATATAAATTTGAAATCCATCGCCCGAATTGGCAATAATAGTAAAACCAGAAGAAAATATCCACATGGGCGAGTTTTGTCATGCGCGCCCGTTCTCATCCTCGGCTCCGGTCACCCCTGATTGTTCTGCGTGGGTATGCAGCACACCGAACAGTTCACTGTTGTATTTTGTCCGGATCGCAATATCTGTATAAAGCAGTTCATGTGCAGGCTGCTTCTTATGCATCAGGTATTCATACAGCAGATAAGGCGGACGGTAACCCTGTTCAAATGCCTCCTGATCGAGCACAAAGCTCAAGCTGTCCGACTGAAGAAGCTGCATGTTGGGTTCGTTCAGGTCATAGGCGATGATTTTGATCTGCCCCTTGCGTCCTTCTTCCTCGACCGCCCGGCATACGCCTTCCTGCCCGTTGGAGGCTACATAGATCCCTGCGATGTCGGGGTGCTCACGTAATGCATGCTGCGTCACCTCATAGGCGTAGTCGTCGCGATCAAAGCATGGCTGAAAAGGCAGAATTTGCAGTCGGCCGAAGCTATCCTGCCTCAAAGTGTCAAGGAAGCCATTCAACCGGTTGTTGTGGGCCGAGTTATTCAGATGCCCTGTCAGCGGCAGCACCTCGCTGCCGTCCGGTAACAGTTGATGCATCAGGCAGGCCGCAGTCTGTCCGGCGCGATAACAGTCCTGTCCGACAAAGCACAGCCGCCGGCTGCCCGGCACATCCGAGTTGAATGTTACGACAGGAATGCCCTCCTCATCCAGTTCGTTAATACACTGGCGCAGTTCAGGCGTATTGTTTGGAGAGATTGCAAGCCCCTGAATGCCCTGCGAAGTCAGCTCTTCGATGCTTTCAAGCAACAGCTCGTCATCCAGACCGCGCAGCAGGCGCAGAACCACCTCACAACCGGATGCATGCAGCTCGTCCGCAGCACGGCGGGTACCTTCCTGCACGATCTGCATGGTCGGTGTCTCAATTGACTGCAGGATGACACCAATCCGCGCGCCCCGCTTAGACCGTACCAACGCCTGACCGACGATGTTCGGCTTGTAGCCCAGTTCGTCCGCGATCTTCCGGATGCGTGCAGCGACTTCGGGATTGACACGACCGCGGTTGTGCAGTGCACGGTCTACGGTACCGCGGGATACACCCGCCAGCTCTGCGATTTTCTGTGCAGTTACAGCCATAATTGCGCCCCCTTGCGTTGTTGATTACTCAAACAGTATAGCATATTGCACGCATTATTCAAGGCAAAAAAACCAGTAAAATGTCCCGTTTTTCCAACCGAAAACAAGTTGTACAATTCTCTTCCGGTTATACATATCAATCTGTCTACATTTTTGCACGCATTTGCACGCAATGAATCAGAAAAACCATTCATTTCCACAAATCAGTTTTCGCATTTTTGTAGACACTCACGAAAAAAAGCTGTATGCATTTTTTAGTGCATTTTTACCTTGAATGCGTATAAAACACGTGATATTCTTTATTTAACGAAATGATTCAAGGCAATTTTGTATCACATTGATGCCACCTGCAGTATTCCATTATTGCAATGAATCCCACTTCGTTTGCGTTCACGAGAACATTTTTCTTCTGTCTTCTTTCTTCCAGTCACAAGAAACAAGGTGTATCCCCGCGCACCGCAGCCGTTCCCGGCAAAGCTGCCGGACGCGCACAGCGGTCAAGAATTACAAAGGAGTGTTGCACAATGAAAGGCGGCTTGGCAGAGCTTCTGAATTTTAAACAGAAGAACAGAGACATGAATGAATTTGTCAAAGTTCCTGTAGGCGAAAAGCTTTCCTACTGCTTCGGCGATCCCGCGCTGACGCTGATGTATACCATGACGTCAACGCTGCTCATTTACTTTTACACAAACGTGGTTGGCATCTCAGCCGGCGCGGTCGGTATGATCATGCTGATTTCCCGCGTGTTTGACGGTTTTTCCGACGTAGCAATGGGAACAATCATCGACCGGACCCATTCCAAGTACGGCAAAGCCCGTATCTGGATCCTGCGGCTCGCATTCCCCTATGCAATTGCAGCCGTTCTGCTGTTTACCATGCCAAATATCGGCGATATCGGCAAAATTATTTACGCATTTGTCACATACAATCTGATGAACACCGTGGTTTATACGGCGATCAGTCAGCCGTTCCATGCTCTCGGCTCGCTCATGACCCGTGACCGCCGTGACCGCGACACCATCAGTAACATCCGCATGATGCTGTCCATTACCGCGAGCATGATCATCACCGCGTTTACCCTGCCGCTGATCAACTATGTTTCCGGCGTGATCGGCAACGAGCAGCTTTCCTGGATCCTCGTCACGGCCGGCTACTCGATCGTATCCGTATTCGTCCTGCTCAACACCTATGCGAGCTGCACTGAGCGCGTACAGGCTGCGCCGCAGAACAAAAAAGAGGATATCCCCTTCTGGAAATCCTTTAAAATTACGTTTACCAACCGCTATTTCCTGATCGCCCTCGGCCTGATGATCACCTACACCGCGTATCAGGTCATCATTGGCACCGACCTGACCTACTACTGCCAGTACGTTCTGGGCGACGCAAATCTGGTCATGCCGTTGTCCTCTGCGGAAAAGATCTGCACAATCATCGGCATCGCCCTGCTGCCCATGCTGCTGCCCAAGTTCGGCAAGCGTAACCTGATCTGCTTTGGCTGCGCGATGGGCGTCGTCGGCCAGCTGCTGTTCCTGATCAACGCCACCAGCGTACCGCTCGGCGTTGTCTCGTGCATCATCCGCGGCTTCGGTATTGCACCGTTCTACGGCGTTCAGTATTCGCTGCCCGGCGATGCGATCGAATACGGCCACTGGAAGCACGGCGTGCGCGTCGAGGGCCTGATGTTCTCCTCCATGTCTATGGGTCAGAAGGCCGGTTCAGGCTTTACTTCCGCAATTATGGGAGCAATCCTGTCCATGGCTGCGTTCGACGGCATGAAAGCCACGGCGGCAGAGCAGACCGCGGAAGCCA
>DGYFR06201__coassemble_588_pt1 | contig 40728 bp, 38 predicted proteins | sample DGYFR06201__metabat2_high_PE_040 | metagenome-assembled genome bin DGYFR06201 | reverse complement strand
TGGTGATGTTACGCTCCGCCAGCCACTCGCGTGCGCCGGACTTGTCCAGCATCGGATCCGCAACCGCTACGACCTCTACGCCGGATACGCTGTTGATCAGGTTATTGATATGCAGCTTGCCGATACGGCCGCAGCCGACGACGCCGATTTTTACATTTGCCATGTCAATCTCTCCTTGCTTTTATCGAAAAGTTGATCAGAACTGTGCGTACTTCGCAACGTGCGCCTTGGTGACTTCCGCAGACTTCTTGACGTTCTCTTCCTGATCCATCTCGTAGTACTCCGGACGGAAGATCTCGATCGTGCAGCAGTCGCCGTCAAAGCCGATCTTCTTGAGGGTGTCCGCATAGCGGGCGTGCGGCAGGCAGTCGCCCTCCGCGTCCGGCCACATGCGCTTCTCGTCGTTGTTGTAGTAGCAGCCGCAGGGCAGATCCTCGGTGCCGTTTAAGTGCCATACAAAGATCTTCTTGCCGTCCGCCTTCTCGAGGGTATCCCAGCCGGAGCCCATTGCGTAGAAGTGGTACTGGTCGAGCGTTACGCCTACCATCGGGCTGCCGACCTCTTCGACGATCGCGTAAGCGTCCTCGAAACGGTTGATGGTCATCGCCGGCTCGCCGCAGAACTCGAGGCTCAGCTTGATGCCGTGCGGCTCGCACTTCTTGACCATTTCCTTGAGCACTGCAACCGCATCCTCGCGGATCTCCTTGCGGGTCGGGGTCAGGCCGCGCTCCTTCATGTCCTTGCTCGGCACGACAACGATCATCTTGCAGCCCAGGATATCGCAGCGGCGGATGATCTCGTCCAGCTCCGCCATGACAGCGTCCTTCTCCTCCTGCGTCTGCTTCATGTTGAAGAAGCACAGCGCGTTGTAGGACAGCATTTTCAGGTGGTGGTTCTTGAACCACTCGCCCATCTCCTCGAGGGTGATCTTGCCCGCTTCGAGGTCGCGGTTGAGGCACTCGGACTGGATGTCGATATAGTCAAAACCGTACTTCTCGCAGTATTCGAGATCCTTCATGACCGAATGGTCCTTGCAGAAACGGTCGTTGGCTTCGTTAAATCCGATTTTCATTGCCATACAGCTCCTTTGCTGAAAAAAATAAAATATATAGGGGTTTTATTGTTTACCTGGTCAGGCGGGCACCCAGGGCCGCCCGAAAGCGGCCCCAAACGCCCGGAAGAAGAAGAGAGATAGAAGATTTCGATTACGCGCGCTTGGCGTTCTTGCGCATATCCAGTACAACCGAGCCGACGATGATCAGGCCCTTGACAATATTGGTCATATTGTCGTCGACCTTCAGCATAACCAGACCGTTGTTGATAACGCCGAGGATCAGGATACCAGCCAGTACACCGGATACACGGCAGATACCGCCGGTATGCGAGGTGCCGCCTACGGTTGCCGCCGCGATGGCGTCCAGCTCGTAGTTCAGGCCGGTGTTCGCCGGGTCAGCGGAACCCGCGCGGCCTGCCAGCAGCATGCCGGCGAGCGCAGCACAAGTCGAGCACCAGACGTAAACCAGAATCAGGTTCTTTTCTACATTGATACCGGCAACACGCGCCGCCTGATCGTTGCCGCCGATGGCGTATACGTTCTTGCCGAAGCGGGTCTGCGTGAGCAGGAAGGCCGAGATCGCGAACATCACGAAGAACACGATGATGATGACCGGGATCGGGCCGATCTTGGCAGAGCCGAGGAAGCGGAAATCATCAGACAGGTTGGAAACCGGACGGTTGGTGTAGATCTTCGCGCTTGCGCGGCAGATCAGCTGCGCGCCCAGGGTTGCGATGAAGGGCGGGATCTTGGTGTAAGCGATGATCGCGCCGTAGATCGCGCCGATGACAGCGCCCAGCGCCAGGCCGATCAGGAATACCAGCGGCGCCGGCAGCGTGCCCATGCCCGGCAGGATCGCGTTTGCGTAGTCCGCCGGCTGCACAAGGGAAGCCGTGATAACTGCGACGAGCGCTGCGGATGCACCGATCGTCAGGTCGATACCTTTGGACAGGATGGCGAACATAACGCCGAAGGCCATGATACCCTTAACCGCTTCACCGGAAAGCAGCGTGAGCAGGTTGTTGACCGAGAAAAAGCTGGGCTGTGCGATACTCATGATGATGACCAGAACGATCAGCACCAGCCAAATGGAGTTCTGCGACAGGAATTTTTTCTTGTCAAACGACTTTTGCATACCATTTTCCCCTCTTTCTTATTGCTTGTCGGCAGCGGGCTGGTACGGAACCTCGCTGGTGGCGTATTTGAGAATCAGTTCGGACGAGAAGTCCTTGCGGTCCACGATGGCGGTCATCGTGCCCTCGTGCATAACGACGATGCGGTCGGACATGCCCATGACCTCCGGCAGCTCGCTCGAGATCATGATGATGGCCTTGCCTTCGCCCGCCAGCTTGGTGATCAGCGAATGGATCTCTGCCTTTGCGCCTACGTCGATGCCGCGGGTCGGCTCGTCTACGATCAGGATATCCGGATCGGTCAGCAGCCAGCGGCCTACAAGGACCTTCTGCTGGTTGCCGCCCGACAGGTTCTGGATCGGGGTGTCGATCGACGGCGTTTTTGTATTCAGCTTCTTTACATATTCCTCGGTGTCCTCGCGCATCTTTTTATGATTGAGCGGGAAACCGTATTTTTTCAGGTTTGCCAGCACCGTGTTGTCCTTTACACTCAGCAGGCCGACGATACCGTTGCCGCGGCGGTCCTCGGTCAGCAGGCCGATCTTGTTGGCGATCGCGTCCTCAGGTGACTTGATATGCAGCTCCTTGCCGTCCTTGAAGATCTTGCCGCCGGTTACCGTGCGCATGCCGAAAATGGCCTCCGCCGTTTCGGTACGTCCTGCGCCTACCAGCCCGGCCATGCCCAGAATCTCGCCGCGGTGCAGTTCGAACGAGACATTCTTTACAGCGCGTCCGGCCGACAGGTTTTCAACTTTCAGAACAGTGTCTCCAATCGGGCAGTCCACCTTGGGGAACATCGATGTTACCTCGCGGCCTACCATCAGCTGGATCACCTTGTCGACGTTCAGATTCTCCGCGCGGTCGGTCGTGATGTACTCGCCGTCGCGATAGACGGTGATATCGTCCGAGATGCGGAAAATTTCGTCCATCTTATGGGAAATATAGATGATTGCTACGTTTTTCGCCTTCAGCTCCGCGATGATGCGGAACAGGTGCTCTACCTCCGCGTCGGTCAGGGACGAAGTCGGTTCGTCCATGATGACGATGCGGCTGTCATAGGAAACCGCCTTGGCGATCTCCACCATCTGCATCTTTGCAACCGTGAGGTTGCCCATCTTCTCATCCGGATCGACATCCAGATTGAGTTTCTTGAACAGCTCAATGCTGTCGTTGCGCATTTTCTTATGATCGACGATCAGGCCCTTGCGGGGTGCGCGCCCCAACCAAAGGTTTTCACAGACGCTTCGCTCCGGAACAGGCGAAAGCTCCTGATGGATCATGGAAATACCCGAGTTGAGCGCTTCCAGTGTATTCTTAAAACGGACCTCTTTGCCTTCAAAGATGATCTTGCCCGAGGTAGGCGGATGGATACCGATCAGGCATTTCATCAGCGTCGACTTGCCCGCGCCGTTCTCGCCCATCAGGGTGTGGACGGTACCCGGGCGCACTTTGAGCTGCACGCCCTTGAGTGCACGCACGCCGGGGAAATCCTTGACGATATCGGTCATCTCCAGGATATACTCTTGACTCACTGCTTTTCACCCCAATATCTCTGCGTTTTTTGTTTTAGGAAAGGGACATATTAAAATGTCCCTTTCCCAATGCCGTCGTGTGTTTTATTCGTAGTCTGCGACATTCTCCGCAGTGACAGGCTCGAACGGAACCCATACGATGTTGCCGGTCTCGTCGGTCTCGTAATCGGTGCCGTCGTTGATCGCGTTGCCCTCGATCAGGTTAACAGCCGCCTGTACAGCGCCGTAGCCCTGGCCGTTTGCATCCTGGAACACGGTCATTGCGAGCGTGCCGTCCTTGATCGCCTGGATGCCGTCAACCGTTGCGTCGATACCAACGATCGGGATCGACTTCGGATCAAGACCCTGTGCGGTCATTGCTTCCACGGCGCCGAGCGCCATCGCGTCGTTGTTCGCGATGATGCAGTCGAACTCAGTGGTGGTCAGCAGCGGGGAGATCATGTCCATCGCGGTCGCGCGGTCATATTCCGCTACCAGCGGAGCTGCCGCTTCGATCGGGTTGAGGCCGCCGTCCTTCATCGCCTGGATAACGGAAGCCGAACGCTGCTCGGTATGTACCAGACCCAGCGTGCCCTGGAGCATCAGGTAACGAACATCGGTCTGGCCCTTTTCCTTAAAGTAGTTGGCAAGGAACTCGCCCTGATAGCCGCCGGACTGGTTCTCGTTGGAAACAACGGCTGCGGAGCTTCCTGCGGTCAGCACGGAGGTGTCCTCCGGTACGCGGTTAACGAATACGACCTTCATGTCGCCGGCCGCCTCGATGCACTGCTGTGCGGTAGCCGCGTCAACCAGGTTGATCAGAACTGCATCGTCACCCGCATTGCGTGCAGACTCGATGAACTGGAGCATCTTGCCGGTGTCGTTCTGCGCATCCTGCGTTGCCAGGGTGACGCCCGCCTCTTCCGCCGCAGCCTGTGCGCCGGCTTCCAGCGTGCTCAGGAACTCGTCGCGCAGCGACATGATCAGCGTCATGCTGTAGCCGTCGCCGCTCTCAGCGGTCTCGCCGCCCTCCGGAGCGGTGGTCTCGCCGCCGGTGCTGCCGCAGCCCGCGAGCATGGAAACCATCATCGCCGAGGTCATCAATGCTGCAAGAAGTCTTTTTTTCATGTTTTCTCCCTCAACTTTCTCTTCGGTTTTTCAAGCTCCGTGCGCGTTCACGGTTTTTGGAACGCGACATTTCCGCTTGTCATGCTTTAGTTTTATACCATTTCCACCCTGCCGTCAACCCTTTTTTCCATTTTCCCCAAACTGCACAGGGAATCCCGCCCCTTATTTCACATGATGACTACACAAAATTGTAATCCTGATGAGATTGACAGTCCGGCCTCCCATGCAGTTATGCAAAAACACCGGACTTACGCTGCTGTTTTTCCCTTCGCGGCCGCAGCGCCATACATACCATGCCGCTTTCCCTATTTTCTCGTTTTTATTGCGGTTTTGCGTTATTTTTTTGAAATTCTGCACTTTATATTCTCTATTTATGTATCATGCAGTTCTTTCCCCCGCGCAGTCCACCGTCCGGTTTTTCTGAAAAATAAATTTCATTTCCGTGCACGAGCACAATTTAATAAATAGATTATTTTTTCTTGAATTGTAGACTTTATCGCCCTTATATGTTACAATTTAATCAAAATTCCAGCGAGAAATAAAATCTTTCACGGAATCGGGGTGTGTGAATTGGCTATCACCATCAACCAAATCGCCGAACTCTGCGGTGTTTCGCGCGGCACGGTCGACCGTGCGCTGCATAATAAAGGGAATGTCCGCCCGGCCGTTGCGGAGCAGATCAAAAAGGTCGCTGCCGAATACGGATATACCCCCAACCGGGCCGGCATGGCGCTTTCCCGCGCCGCCCATCCCATCCGCATCGGCGTGGTGCTCCACTCGGTACAGAACGGTTTTGTACAGGTTCTGCTCGAGGCATGCCGCCGCGAGGCGCAGCAGCTATCCGTATTCAGCACAGATACCATCTTCCGCCTGTCCCGCTCGCTCGATCCGGTCGAGCAGGTCCGCATGATAGACGATCTTGTCGATAACCACAGGATCGATGGCCTCGCCATCATGCCGCTCAACAGCTATCTGGTGGAAAACCGTCTGAACGAGCTGGCTGAAAAGAAATCCCTCCCCATTATTACATTCAACACCGATCTGCCCGAAAGCCGCCGCATCTGCTATGTCGGTCAGGACAGCGCCGCTGCCGGCCGTACCGCCGCTGCGCTGATGCGGCTCGCCACCGGCGGACACGGTCTGATATCGCCCATTGTCGGCCCCTCGGAAAACCACAGTGCCTATACCGACCGTCTGCGCGGCTTCCAGCTTGAGCTTTGCTCCCAGCCGTCGGATATGCAGCTTCTGGTCACGCATGCCGCCAATGACGACGACATCGAGTGCACCTACCGCGCCACCCTGCAGCTGCTGCGCACGCATCCGGATATCGCAGGGATCTACGCCATAACATCCGGCTATGAGGGCGCATGCCGTGCGCTGATCGAAACCGGCCTTGCGGGCAAGGTGCACTTGATCCTCCACGATGAAATCGCCTCCAATCTGGAGTATGTTCGCCAGGGGGTAATTGATTTTGTGCTCGGTCAGGATGCCGAGGTGCAGGGCACCCTGCCCATGCAGCTGCTTTCGGATTTCATCCATCTGCGGCATTATCCGGACAAAAAGTTCTATTACACGGATATCCGTGTGCTGTTCCGCTACAATATCGATAACCTGCTGTGATGCAAAGGAGCCCCTATGTCTGAAACCCTTCCGTCATCCCCACAGGCCCGGCTGATCCAACTGATCGACTCGGCCGAATCGCTGCCCCGTTTTTTCCAGTCGCTTCCCGATATCTGGTGCATGACGGTCATCCACCGGGGCAACGTGCTGTTCTACGTCAACGGCGGCGCCTATAATGCAGAGGCCGGTGACCTCATCCTGTTCCCGCCGCAGCTGTGCCACGCGGTCATCCCCAGCGCGGAGCGCACCCACCTGACCACGCTGTACTTTACCGTCGCCCCCGCTCCGGAGGAGCTGCCGGACTGCACGCTGTTCTCGGTCCGCTCGCACAGCGATGTACTGTCCATCCTCAAGCTGGTGCAGAACCCCGCCATCCTGTCCCCCGCAAAGGATAAGCTGCTCGAAGCGCTGCTCATCCAGCTGCGCGTCCTGCCCAGCATCCAGCTCAGCCCGCTCCATCCCAACACGCTGCCCGCGCAGATCCTCGCCTATCTCGACGAGCATTTCCGCGAGGACATCTCGCTCGCCGACCTGTCCGCAGCCTTCCACCTGACGCACAGCCACATCATCCATATCTTCAAGCCGGTGTTCGACCTCTCCCCTATCCAGTACCTGATCCAGCGGCGCATCGGGGAGGCGCAGTACCTGCTTCTGATCTCGGACCACACGATCAGCGACATCGCCGGGCTGGTCGGCATTTTCAACCGCAATTATTTTTACAGCTCCTTCAAAAAGCTGGTCGGCATGACCCCGACCCTGTACCGCGCGACCTTTGCCGCGCAGCCTGCCGCTTCCGCGCCGCAGGAAAAGCACTGAAAAGCACAAAACCGCCCCTTTTGCAGCACGCAAAAGGGGCGGTCGTTTTTTTCGGTTGTTTACAGGTCGAAGCTCAGGTCCTGCTCGGGGATGTTATGCTTGTTGGCATAGCCGGTCAGGATCATGGTGAGCGCGCCGTCGCCAGTCACGTTGCAGGCCGTGCCGAAGCTGTCCTGCAGCGCAAAGATGGTCAGCATGAGCGCCGTGCCCGTATCCGTGAAGCCCAGCACGCCCGTGATCAGGCCGAGCGAGGCCACGACCGTGCCGCCCGGCACGCCGGGCGCACCGATGGCGAACACGCCGAGCAGCAGGCAGAACAGCACCATCGACGAAAGCGACGGGATATAGCCGTACAGGATCTGCGAGACCGTCATGACGAAGAACACCTCGGTCAGCACGGATCCGCACAGATGGATATTGGCAAACAGCGGGATACCGAAATCCACCATATCATCGCGCAGCGGCGGCTCGGACTTTTTCGCGCAGCGCAGCGCAACGGCCAGCGTCGCAGCCGAGGACATCGTGCCCACCGCAGTCAGGTAAGCCGGGCCGTAGTTGCGCAGCACGCGCAGCGGGTTGGAGCGGGAATACGCGCCGCCCACTGCATACAGCACCGCGAGCCAGATATAATGACCCACCATAACGATCAGCACGACCTTGATGAACACCGGCAGCTGTCTGGTGATCGTGCCCTGATAGGACAGCTCGCAGAAGGTCAGCGCGATAAACAGCGGCAGCAGCGGGATGACCACGCTCGTCACCATGCGCAGCACCATCTTCTGGAACTCGCCCAGCAGCGCGGCGAAAGTCCTGGCGCGCGTCCACGCTGCGGTCAGGCCGATCAGGATGGACAGCACCAGCGCGCTCATCACGCTCATGATCTGCGGGATGTCCAGCTGGAACACCGCTTCGGGCAGCTCGCGCAGCCCGTCCGCCGCGGAGACGATGGACAGATGCGGAATGATCGCGTAGCCCGCGCCCATCGACAGCAGCGCCGCCAGGATCGAGGACACATAGGCGCACAGGATTGCAACGCCCAGAATGCGCGAGGCGTTCGCGCCCATCTTGGCGATCGAAGGCGCGATAAAGCCGATGATGATCAGCGGCACACAGAAGTTGATCAGCTGGCCGATCACATATTTGACGGTCACAACCACATTCATCACGGAAACGCCGGCAATCTGTCCCAAAAGAATGCCGAGCACCACGCCGAGCAGCAGCCGGAACGGCAGGCTGCCCCACAGTTTTTTCATTCGGTTATTCCCCCTTGGATGATCTCTCTATATATACGGATTGAATCCTATTTTAACATCTCCCCTCCCGCTTGTCAAAATTTCTGCGGTTTTTCTCCTTCTCAGACGAGGCGCCGCGCTCTAAAACGTCGTTTTTTGTCACAAATCACAGCACAACGCGCACACATCCCTTTTTCTCCAGTATCTCCCGTTCTCTAAAGAAGCATGCAAAAGCGCCGCGCCCGAAGGCGCGGCGCTCTGAATGTATCAGCCGAAGTGCTTCTCGTTGTAATCGTGCACCGCCTTGAATGCAGCCCAGATGTTTTCTGCGCGGGTGTCGCCGACGATGTTGTGGATGGTGTTGAACACATAGCCGCCGCCCTCGGACAGGATGGGCAGGCGCTCGGTCACCTGCGCGGCGACCTCCTCGGGCGTGCCCTGCGGCAGGGTCGCCTGCGTGTCCACGCCGCCGCCCCAGAACACCAGCTTGTCGCCGTACTTGTCCTTGAGCTGCCGGGCGTCCATGCCCGCAGCGGACAGCTGCACCGGGTTGACGATATCCAGACCCATCTCGATGAAGTCATTCAGCAGCGGCTCGATCGCGCCGCAGGTGTGCATGTAGGTCTTCCAGCCCGTGTTCTTGTGGATCCAGTCGCACACACGGGTGTAATAGGGCTTGTACAGCTGGCGGAACATCTCGTTGGACATGAACGGCGCGTTCTGCGTGCCGAAGTCCGTGCCCGAGATCCAGCAGATCTGGATGTTGTCGCCGCAGGCCTGCTTGTAGATCTCGAGGTTCTTGAGCATGAACTCGGTCTGCATCTCGAACACTTCCATGATGTATTCCGGGTAAAGTGCCTGCGCCATGACCCACTCGTCAAACTTGCGGATGCCCTTGGGGTGCTTTTCAAACGGCGCCGGGATCGCGCCCGGGTCGCCGAAGCCCGCGCCCGCGAGGTTGCCGATGACGCAGTAGTCGGTCTCGGTGAACAGGCGCTTGGACTCCTTTTCGTAGTACAGCGCGGTCTCGTCCGACATGACCGAGAAGAAGTTCTTGAAATCCTCGCGCGGGGTCAGGTTGTCCTCGTCCACCTCAGGCGCGCGGTCGATGATGTCGAAGAAGTAGCCGCCCGCCGGCATGTGGATGGACGGCGGCGCGGTGCGGTCACCCTGCGGGTACATCTCGATGCTGCCGTCCGGCCTCACGTCCCACTCGTTGCCCGCGTTGACCATGCACTTGGTGCCGTCCGGCATGGTGAATTCCTTTTTCTTACCCGTGTACGGCACGCCGAGGCTGTCCTCCGGGTGGTTCATGCCGATCACGTCCGACTTCATCACCTGCCGCAGGTCCTCGTCCACCACGCCGAGCATCTGCACGATCTCGAATACATCGAGGTCCTTCTGGGGCAGGCCCAGATAATCGCGCAGGCGCTTTAAGGCGCACACGCTGATGCCGGTCTGGCCGGTCGCGCCGAAGTCGATCGGGATCCGGTCGGGCTGCTGGTGGTTGATGGCGGCAAGCACTCTTTCTCTCGATGTCATGAAGTTCCCCTCCGTTTTCTTCGGCGCTCCCGCACCGGCTTTATGATGGTCTCATTATAGGCGCTACGCCGCGGGTTGAAAACAAGCTTTCTTGCGCTTCACTTTCGATTTCTTGCGCTCCGCGCGGCCTTAATACTGCACGCTTTTCGTATCTTTAATTGGCGAATTTCTGCACAAAGACATAATTTTTCCAGTATTTTGCCCAAAACAGGCATCCAAACGCGAAAATTATCGGAATTTTGCGCGCAAGAATTGACAGCCCGTCCCAAGCATGGTTATAATGGCACTAACATTCCAAATCTGGGGGGATGAGCAATCATGCTGGTGCACGAAACCGGGACCGTATCCGGCTCGGACCTGTATTTCAACACGCCGTCCGAGCATGCGCGGCGCATGCTGTTTTACATGTCCACATGCGGGTATTACTACACCAACTACGATTACCGCATCGAGCGCGAGGACTACCACAACTACATGCTTTTCTACATCTGCGAAGGGCGGCTGTCGCTGACCGGCGGCGGCAAGACCATGGTCGCAAGCGCCGGTCAGGTCGGGTTCCTCAACTGCCACGAACCGCACGAGTACCACACCATCGGCAACACGGAGTTTGTCTGGCTGCATCTGGACGGCTCCAACACCGCAGATTTTTACCAGCAGGCCGTCCAGCTGCACGGCGGCTTCGTGTTCGACTCCCCCTATGCCGAGGAGATCAAAAAGGGCATTTACGAGGTCGTGTTCGCCTTCCGCAATATGCAGCCCATCGGCGAGGTACGGCTCTCGCAAAAGCTCTACAGCCTGCTCACCGCGATGGTGGACACCAACAAGCCTGAAAAGCGCCGCGCTGCGGACAACGACCCGGTCGCCGCAGCCATGCGCTTCATGCGCGAGGAATACATGAACCCGATCTCGCTCACCGACGTAGCCGCGCACGTCAATATGAGCCAGTACCACTTTTCCCGCCTGTTCAAAAAGGACTGCGGCTATTCCCCGCACGAATATCTCATCCTGACGCGGCTCAACCGTGCCAAGCACCTGCTCAAAACGACCGAGCTGCCGGTCAAGATTATCGCGCGCAAGGTGGGGTACCAGAACGTCTCGTCCTTCACCAATGCGTTTACCGAGCGCGTCGGCATCTCGCCGACCCTGTTCCGCAAATACTCGCTTTAGTCCTTCGGGGCGCCCTCTGCTTGCCGGAGGGCGCCTTTTGTGCACCTTGTTCGAAGCGCGCGGCGCAATTTGCGCAATATTGCCAAGGGCGGCTCACAAAGAGCAAAAAATCGCAACGCAAGAGCAAAAAGCGTTATTTCTTTAACCCTCTCAAAAAGTTATGATAAAGGCACGATCTAACAGATGATCGAATCTATCATCCCCCAAAGGGACAAAAAAGAGAGGAGAAGTAACATGAAGAAAAGGCTGATTGCCATGCTGCTGGCCGGCGCAATGTGCGCAAGCATTGCAGGCTGCTCAACCGGAACGGGCAGCACCCGGACAGAGTCCGGCGACGAGTCCGCGGGTTCGGACGGCGCGCAGTACCACATCAGTGTCGTCCTGAAGACGCTGGCTGCTGAGTACTGGCAGTTCGTCGAAGCCGGCGTCAACGCCTACGCCGAGGAGCACCCGGATGAGGTCTCTGTCGAGGTCAAGGGTCCCCCGTCCGAAACGTCCTTCCAGGAGCAGCTGAACATGATCCAGACCGACCTGGGTGATGATATCTACGACGGCTACATCATCTCCCCGCTGCAGCAGGACATGGTCGCTAACCTGATCGCGGACACGGAAAAGCCGGTTATCGCGCTCGATACGGATATCGAGTCGGATAAGGTCCTGTCCTTTGTCGGCACCGGTAATGAGGCTGCGGCCAAGCTCGGCGCTGTCGCGGCGGTCGAGGCTGCCAAGGAAGCCGGCTGGGAGAATATCCAGTGCATCGAGATCGCCGGCGTACAGGGCGACAGCACCAACACCGCCCGCATGAACGGCTACAAGGCCGGCATCGAAGAAGCCGGCGGCGACTTCCTCGAGGATGAAGTGCAGTATGCTGATGCGACCGCGACCCGCGCGGTTGACGCGATGAACGGTATCATCTCCCGCCACCCCGAAGGCATTGCGATCATCTGCGCGAACAACGATGATATGGCGATCGCGGCAGCCAAGGCGGCCCGTGATTCCGGCAACGAGAACTATGCCAACACCATCTTCCTCGGCTTCAACGGCGACCGCGCCGCGTGCGAAGCAATCATTGCCGGCAATCTGACCATGTCGGTTGCGCAGATGGCGTACGAAATGGGCTATAAGTCCGTAGAGGCTATGGTACAGGCGCTGAACGGTGAGGAAATTGACCCGGTCATCGACTCCGGTTCGGAAGTCGTCACCCCGGAGAACGCCGAGGCCCGTCTGGCCACGCTGGACGAGCAGCTGAGCGGCTGATCACACACCGGGCCGTGCTCCCTCATCCGGGATACCGATCTCCAGCCCGGGCGCAGAACGGATGAAATGCTGTTTTACAGCAGCCTCTCTCCTGCTTCTACGCATCTTCCCTTCCGCAGGAACGCCCGCCGCCGGTATACCCGGCGAAACAGGCCGCACGGCAGCTCTCTCCTTTTAACAGCAAAACCGCTTGCAGGATATCCTGCAAGCGGTTTTTTCGTGCGGATTTTCTCGACTTCGCGATCGTCTGTTCCGGCTCAGTCTATGATCTGCACGCTCTCGATCACCGGCTGGTTCTCCGGCAGCACAGTGCCGTTGCCGTCCTCGACCGGGGTATTTTCGCAGATTTCGTCCACGACATCCATGCCGTCGGTCACATAGCCGAAGCAGGCATACTGGCCGTCGAGATAGGTGCTGTCCTGATGGACAATGAAGAACTGCGAGGAAGCGCTGTCCGGATCGGTTGCGCGCGCCATCGAGATCGCGCCGCGCGTGTGCGACAGGTCGTTTGCAACGCCGTTTTCGCTGAATTCGCCCGTGATGGTCTGCTCCGAGCCGCCGGTGCCGTCGCCGTTCGGGTCGCCGCCCTGCATCATAAAGCCGTTGATGATGCGGTGGAAGGTCAGCCCGTCGTAAAAGCCGCTCTCCGCCAGATCCATAAAGTTCTGCACCGTGATGGGCGCGGCATCGCCGTCCAGCTCGACTGCGATCGTGCCCATACCCTCAATTGTGATTTCCGCATGGTGCGTGCCGATGCCCTCGGCCGCGGGCTGCTGCTCCTGCCCGGCCTGCTCCTGCGTGGTATTCCCGCCGCAGCCGCCCAGCAGCAGCGAAGCCATCAGGGCGAGTGCCAAAAATGCGCGTTTTTTCATGTTGGTCTCCTTTGTATGCGTTTGTGTGGTTTGCGCCGCTGTGCTGCGGCGCATATCCTTATTATAATGATGCGCACCGTGCCCGTCAACCGCGCCCCCGCCTGCGCGCGCCGGACAGGCCGCAGCTCGTCCTTTCGTGTTATTTCTTCCCCGCCGCGCGGTTTGGACACTTTCCCGGATTTGCCCGGCGCCATATTGCGTCCATTTCCCCGCTGTGATATAATGGCTCATATCATTGGACGAAATGGAGCGGTGCGGCTTGTCCGATTCCAATATCACAAAAAAAGCGCTGGCGACCGCGCTGAAAACCCTGATGCAGACGCAGCCCTTTGAGAAGATCAGCGTGGGCGAGATCTGCGAGGCATGCGAGCTCAACCGCAAGAGCTTTTACTATCATTTCAAAGATAAATACGATCTGGTCGAATGGATCTTTCACTCCGAGTTTATCACCACGGTGGCTGACGCCAGGGTGACCGACCGCTGGTCATTCGTGCGCGCGCTGTGCGATTACTTTTATCGGGAGCGTACTTTTTACAGCAAGCTGCTCCGGCTGACCGGGCAAAACGCCTTCCGCCAGTATTTCTCCGAATACCTGTTTCAAACCGTCGAGCCGTTCCTGCGGCCCAATATATCGCTGGAAGCGCAGCAGAGCGAAAACTACGGTTTTTTCATCTCGTTCATCAGCGATGCGGTATTTGTCGCCATCTTCCGCTGGCTGAACGAGGGCTCCAAGACCCCGCCGGAGGAATTCGTCCACCGGCTGCAATTCATCGCCGAGACCATTGAAGATACCGCTTATAACAGCTTAAGCGAAAAAAAGTCCGCCGAAAGCGTCCCGCCGCAGTGACTGCGGCCGGAAACGCCCGGCGGGCTTTCTCTTTGTATAGCCCTGCTATTTGGCAAAGCGGCGCAGCAGCTCGGCCAGCGGAGCGGTGCGCACGGAGTCACGCGTACCGGCCTCATGCCCGTCGCGGAACTCAGTCAGCACGCCGTCCGGCAGCACGCCGGCAAAACAGCTGTCGTCCGAGATGCAGATATCGGTCGCCAGACTGTCCAGATACAGGTCGGCGATCAGCAGCGGGTATCGCTGCTGCAGGCGGGCGTCCAGCGCATAGCGGTAGACCCTGCGCGCATCTGCCATCGAGCAGTCCGGCCCTGCCACGCAGATCGCCACCATGCCTGCAAACGGCAGGATGCGCTCCGCCCACAGGCCGGAGGCGATGTCCTCCGCCTCCTTGCGGCTTGCATACCGCCGGTAGACCGCGTACAGGCAGCCCGCCTCCCGCAGGCTGAGCGCAGCCTCCCGCCAGCCCGCGCCGCTGCTGTCGACCGCGATCAGAACATTGTCCAGCTGCCGCAGGCGCGCATCCTCCGCCGGGCTGCCCGCGGGCAGGAACAGGAAAAAATCGCAGTCCGGCTCGCTCTCCGCGAGCAGGAGCGCGGTCTGCACCGCGGCGCCGCCCGCATCCGGGAACAGGAAATAGGTGTAGATCCCGAGCGCCTTGGCCTGTCCCAGCAGCGCGGCATATTCCTGCGCATCCATATCATGCGGCCCGCTGCCAATATGCAGCGTCAGCTCCCAGGGCACGTTGTGCCCATGCGCCTTCTCATAGTCGCGGATCTGTCCCGCACCGACGGTCAGGCAGTTCCACCCAAAGTTGATGCCGAAGGTCTTGATCTTATGATGGTCGACTGCCTCCACCGCGCTGACCACCATATCGTAATACGGGCTATCCTCATTTTCCAGCATGTCCTGCGCCATGCGCAGAAAGCGCTTCTGCAGCCGTCCGGTCGCGCAGTCCGCGCCCATATCGACCAGCTTGCGCAGGCCGCGCCGCGGGTCGTCCTGAATCGCGCGCAGGCTGCGGTCGATCACGCCTTCCACCAGCATCCGGCGGTAGGCCGCTGTATTATCCTGTGCCATGACTCCATCCCCTTTCCTAAAAGCGCGAAATCCATTTCCCTGCTCCTATCCTACCGCGCCGCGCGCCCATCCGAAATGGTCAAATGTGCAGAACTGTCCAAAAGGGTAACAATCTGCGGTTTTGTCCGGCGCGCCGGGCGCAGCAAAAGGCCCCGCGGCACTGCCGCGGGGCCTTGGTCCTTTTCTGGGGTGTCCACGCCTTTTCAGTCGACCGACAGGATGCTGTCCGGGTACCACGCGGCAGCCTCCTTGACGCGCTTTTTGACCGGCATCCCCGTGCCGGACAGCACGACCAGGTGCCCGACCTTTTCCGCCGGGACCTCGCCCGCATACGGGGTCAGGGACACGACATTGCCCACGCAGTCCGCGAGGAACAGCCCCTCGCTGGTCTGCACGAAGCCCTTGACGCGGAAGGTCACCTCGATGAACATCTCGATGAACTTCTGCAAAGCATAGGGCGTGATATCGGGCGCGACCGTAATCATCAGCTTGCGCAGCGTCAGGTCGGCGGTCAGCGGCATATCCGCCTCGGGCAGTCTGTGCGCCCGGGCGAGCGTATCCAGAATATCCGCCCCCACTGCGCCGAACGTGGTCTGGATGACTGGCATATCCGGCCGCTGGCCGCGGATGAGGGACAGGGTCTGTTCGAGCTGCTCGGGGGTGGCGCGGTCGACCTTGTTGACCAGCGCCACATCGCTCGAGGCGAGCTGCTTGACGCTCGTGCGCGCGGTGGCGTACAGCTTGGGGAAGCGCACCGCGTCCACCAGGCAGACCGCGCCCTGGTATTCGATATGAGGGAAGCGGTCGGTCTGGGAAAACAGCTTGCGCACGCCCGTCGGATCGGACAGCCCGCTCGCCTCGACCAGGATGACCTCCGGGTCGATGTCCGCAGACTTACGCAGCACATTCTCAAACTGGTCCAGGCGGCAGGAGCAGAACACCGAGCCGCCGGAGATCTCGTTCAAATAGGCGCCGAGAGAAGAGAGGAGGACGCCGTCGACGCCCTCCTGTCCAAATTCGTTGATGATCAGCTGGATCTTGCGCCCCGCGAACAGACGGATGAAATTTTTCAGGAAGGTCGTCTTGCCCGCACCGAGAAAGCCGGTGATCAGATACAGCCTGCTCATCGGTTTCAGCCCTTGCAGGCCTCGATCGCTTCGCGGATCGACGCTTCCAGCTCGGCCTTGGTCGGGATGATCGAGCGGTACTTCAGCTCGCCGTTGATGTACATGGACGGCAGGTTCGGTACGCCCATCTTGACGCAGCGGGCCACGTTTTCCTTATAGATGTACTTGTATTCGACCATGTCGATCGCGTCGCCGAAGGTCTCCTTGGCCGCGTTCGCTGCGCCCATCATGTAGCCGCAGGCAGCGCACTGCGCGGAATCGAGCGTGAATACCTCGACGAGCGGCTTCTTGAGGTTCGCGTAGTCCGGCAGGACGACGTTCGAGGTGTCGATCTCCTCAGCCTGATAGTTCTTGACCATCTCGCGGACCGCATCCGGCTCAATGGCCGCCTGCGCGATGCCGATGCAGTTCTCAACCGGCACGTCGTACGGCATGTCGCAGCCCGGCGCGAGGATGAAGTTCTTCTTGACCGGGATGGAGTCGAGCAGGTCGATGGCGAACTTCATGTTGTCCTGCTGGTTGCCGAGCAGCATGATGGAGGTCAGCGGGATGTTGCCGCCGATGACAACATTGTACTTGTCCGAGATCGCCTTGGCCGCCAGCAGGTCGACGTTCTCGTCCACCGAGATGGAGTCCGGGCCGGTCTGGCACATGACTTCGATGTTGCGGGTCGCGTCGCCGCAGACGAAGAAGGAAGAGAACGCGCCCTTCTCGCGGATGAAGCTGAACAGCTCGGTGTACGGCGCGGTCATGTACTGCTCAAAGTGCGCGGTGGAGATCTGGGAGATCAGCGGGTCGACGATCGCGATGACGTCCATGCCCGCCTCGATGTAGTACTCGGCCATCTTCATGCAAACGCGGTTGCAGAAGCCGAACAGGGACTCGACCTCTTCCTCGAAGTCGAACATATCGGTGAACAGGTTGTTGCCGCGCAGATGAGAGGCCAGCGTGAACGGGCCGCAGATCAGGCCGTACAGCGCGGTGGTGTCGCCGACCGCTTCCTTCATGCGCTTCATCACGTCCAACACATACGGGATACGGCCGGATTCCTTGGTCGGGATGGTGCAGTCGCAGGGCGTTTCAGGCGGCTCTTCGTCGCTGCCGTCCAGCGGGTGGCTGGAAACAGACGGCGGGCAGTCGTCCGCCCAGGTCAGGCCGCAGCCCAGGCACTCGGCCTCGATCTGCAGGTCAAAGATGACCGGCTGGCCGTCCGGCTTGTACAGACGGTTGACTTCCATCAGCGACTCAAACGCCTTGTCCGCGTCGGTCAGCATCTCGGTCGCGGTGTAGCCCTTGAGCTTGCCCGCGTGTACGCCCGCAAACGGGACCCACGGTGCGCGTTCGGTCTCTTCATGGCGCAGGGTGCGGAATAACAGGTCTTTCATGGTGGTGTATCCTCCTTAATGAATAATCAAAATCAAATCGGTTTTATTTTTACGCTTCCCCGGCGGGTGTGCAGCAGCAACAGCCGCTGCCGGCCGGCGCATCTGCCCCGGCGGGCGGATGATCGCCCAGCGCCCGGCGCAGGCTGCCGATCACCTGATCGATGCCGCGGCGGTAGGTTTCAAGGGTCTCGACCCAGTTGCCCATACAGGCAAGGCCCTCGTCCGTGATCCGGAACACCCGCTTTTCCCGCGCGGCCTTGGAATCCGGGTCAATATAGGAAGTGATCAGTCCGCGCTTTTCCATATCGCGCAGCACGCGATAGACCCCAGCGGCGTCCGGCGGCGCGTCCTTCCAGAGATCGGTCTTGGCGATCTTCTGCACCAGATCATAGCCGTGGTCCGGGCTTTCCGCCAGAGAAAACAGCAGAATCGGCTGGATGAACCGCGTCAGTGTACCGCCCTGACAAGCGCATTTGGCATTCTCCTCTGCCATCCAATCCCTCCCTGTTGCCTTGATGTGTCCTCCACTGGATTGATTGTAGTATAGCACATTCCCCCCGCCGGACTCTTGCACTATGTTCGTATCTTTGGAAATATCTTATTTTTCCCATCCGCCAATTTTCATTTTTTTGTTCGGTTTCGCCGGTTTTAAATACTTGTGATAGTCCAGTATTGTCATTTTTGACCGAATCGGCCCCAAAACCGGGTTATTTCCGCTTTTTGCACCCGATTGCTATTTTTTTCAGTATTGTATCCGATTGCCCGCGCCGCATTGACATTGGTTTTGCCCCTCCGTATACTGGAATCACTCATATATGTGTTACTCTATTATTAAGGGGAGCGATTCCGAATGACAGACCTGGAACTGATTGCTTACGCCGAGCAGCACGCGCAGCAGGACGCCCTGCTGACCCGCGGTGAGATCATACAGCTGCTTTCCATTGAACCGGGCAGCGAGGCCTGGCGCGCGCTGGGCGCCGCCGCGCGCCGCGTTTCCAGCCGGCTGACCGGCGACCGCGCCTATCTCTGGGGCGCGATCGGCGTGGATTTTGCGCCGTGCTCGATGAACTGCGACTTCTGCTCGCTGGGCGAAAAGTGGGGGCTCACGACCGAGACCCGCGAGTATGACGAGGAAGAGACCGTCCGGCAGGTGCGCGAATACGCGGAAAACGGCGTGCGCTGGATCGTGCTGCGCACCACCGAGTTCTACTCCAAGGAGCGGCTGGGCGAGATGATCCGCACCATCCGCACGCGCGTGCCGGGCGCGTATGAGATCGGCCTCAACATCGGCGAATTCGATCTGGATACCGCAAACTGGCTGCACAGCTGCGGCGTGGACTTCATCTATCACTCGCTCCGCCTCGGCGAGGGCCGGGACACCCGCTTTGACCCGCAGGTGCGCATAAGCACCCTGCGCGCGGTGCAGCAGTCCCCGCTCAAGCTGGTGTTCCTGGTCGAGCCGGTCGGCGTCGAGCACACCAATGAGGAGATCGCGGATATCTGCCTGCTGAGCGCAGACTGCAACGCGATCGTCTCGGGCGCGATGGCGCGCATCCCCGTGCCGGGCACCCCGCTCGGCAGGCATCCGCAGATCAGCGACGAGCGGCTGGCGCAGATCATCGCGGTCACGCGGCTGGCGTGCGGCGCGCATGTGCCGGATATCTGCGTCCATCCCGGCACCCAGCTTGCGATGGAATTCGGCGCGAATGTCACCGTGATCGAGACCGGCTCGATCCCGCGCGACGTGTGCTGCTGCTCGGGCGGCAAATGGAACCAGTTCGACGCGCCCAAGGCGAAACAGCTGTTCGCCGCCGCGGGCTACACCGTACACCAGACCGCAGAAGGAGACTGACCCGTGAAAAAGAGGATTTGCGCCGCCCTGCTCGCCGCTTTGGGCCTGCTCGGCGCACTCAGCGGCTGCGGCGCTGCGGAAAGCCAAATAGATGCCGCGCTGCACGCCACGGTCGGCACATGGAAGACCGCACAGACGCTGACCCCGTATTTTTACGAGGACTTTGTCCCGGAGGGCGGCACGGTCGAGGTCATGCCGTTTACCAACCCCGGCGACCAGAAAACCGCCCTGCTCGCGGGCAGCCTTGACATGACCGGCACCACCATCCCGACCGCGATCGCGGCCGCGGCCGCCGGCGAGCCGGTCAAGATCGTGGCCTCGCTGTGCAACAAGTGCTCCGCGCTTGCGGTCGGCAAGGATGCGGACATCCAGAGCGCAGAGGACCTCAAGGGCAAAACCATCGCCTATGTGCCGGGCACCATGCACCATGTATTGCTGCTCGACGTGCTGCGCCGCGCGGAGCTGGACCCGGACAAGGACGTCACCCTCACCCGCATCGACTTTTTCGATATGGGACAGGCGCTCGCCGGCGGGCAGATCGACGCCTTCCTGAGCGGCGAGCCCTATCCCTCGCAGGCCGAGCTGGACGGCTACGGCCGTATCCTGAGCTACCCCTATTTTGACGACAGCATCGGCACGATCAACGCGGCCATGATCGTCACCGAGGAGACCATCGCGCAAAACCCGGAGCTCGTGCAGCAGCTGGTGGACGCACACATCGCGGCCACCGAGTACGAAAACGAGAACCCGGACGCCTGGCTTGATCTGGCGGCATCCTTTGGCACGGACCGCGATCTGCTCGAGTTCTCCGCGGACAACATCGAGCTGTGCTGGGATATTGACGAGCAGTACATCCGGAACTGTGAAAAACTGGCCGAGCAGATGGTCGAGCTCGGCATGATCGACCAGATACCGGATATTGAGGCCATGTTCGACCTGTCCTTCCTTGAAAACGCGAAAGCAGAGATGGAGTAATCCCCTTGAAACGATGGAAATTCGACCCATTGGCGCTGGTGCTTCCAGCGCTGATGGTGGTTTTATGGTATTTTGCGAGCGCGAGCGGCCTGCTGCCCGCGTACAAGCTGCCGTCGCCCGTCGACCTGTTCTATGTGCTGGCCGACTTTGCGACCGGCGCGTTCGGCGTCACGCCGTACGCCGGTACCCTGCTGACCCACCTGCTTTGCAGCCTGCAGCGTGTGGCCTGCGGGTTCGCGATCGCCGCGGCGGCGGGGCTTGTGCTCGGCTTTGCGACCGGTCTTTTCCCCCTGCTGCGGCGGCTGCTCGACCCGCTCATCCATGTGATCCGCGCGGTGCCGGGCATCGGCTGGCTGCCGGTCGCGATCGTGTGGTTCGGTGTGGGCGAGGGCAACACGCTGTTTTTGATCTCGCTGGCCGCCTTTTTCCCGATCTATGTCAACACCGCGCACGCGGCGGCGACCGTGCCCGGGCAGCTCACCAAGGCCGGCAGGATGATGGGCGCGCGCGGGCTGACGCTGTTCCGCACGGTCATCTTCCCGGCCTCGTTCCCCGAGGCCGCGGTCGGCCTGCGGCTGGGGCTCGGCGTGGCGTGGGCGTATCTCGTGCTGGGCGAAGTCACGGGCGTGGCGACCGGGCTGGGCGCGGTGATGAACGACGGGCGTATGCTCGGGCATGTGGACATCGTGCTGGCAGCCATGATCGTGATCGCGGCCGCGGGCAAGCTAACCGATCTGCTGCTGCTCGCAGCCTGCCGGGCGTACTGCCCGCAGATGCGCAAAAGGAGGGGCGGCAAATGAACGAAGGACTGGTCATCGACGGCATCAGCCGGACCTTTTTGACCGAAAACGGCGCGGTCGTGCCCGCGCTGGAGGGGCTGTCCCTATGCGCGCCCGCGGGGCAGATCACCGCGCTGCTCGGGCCGTCCGGCTGCGGCAAAAGCACGCTGCTGAATATCATCGCGGGGTTCGACCGCCCGGATGCAGGCGCGGTGCGCTATGCGGGCCGCCCCCTTGCACAGGACGGCGGCAAGTGCGGCATGGTGTTTCAAACGCCTGCGCTGTTCCCTTGGCTGACCGTGGCGCAGAATGTGGAATTTGGCCTCAAACGCAAAAAAATACCACGCGCACAGCGGATGGAAGCGGTCGCGCGCATGCTGCATCTGGTCGGCTTGACCGGCTTTGCGCTCGCCTATCCGGACGAGCTTTCCGGCGGCATGCAGCAGCGCGCCGCGCTCGCGCGTGCGCTCGTGCTCGAGCCCGAGGTCCTGCTGATGGACGAGCCGTTTGCTGCGCTGGACGCGCAGATGCGGGAAAAAATGCAGGACCTGCTGCTGGAACTGCAGCGCAGCCTCGGTCAGACCATCCTGTTCGTGACGCACGACATCGAGGAGGCGCTGCGCATCGCTGCGCAGGTCGTCGTACTCTCGCCGCGGCCGGGCCGCGCCGCCGCTACCATACCGCTGCCGCCCGGAATGGACGACGCGGCGCGCAGCACCTGCCGCAGCCGCATCCGCGCCGCGCTGGCAGGCGGATAAACCGCATCCATAGCACAGAAAACGTGGGAGGCCTCAGCGGCCTCCCCCCTTTTCCTGTTTGGAAAGCAGCACCAGCAGCAGGATGACGAAAAACCGCCGCCGCAGCACCTGCCGGAACCACTTCTGATGTACCATAGTCCTCCTCCAATTTTTACAATAACCGTTTTAATGCTGATGCTTAATGAGGCCAAACTTTTTGGACAGCTCCATCACAAGCACGGGCACGAGCGCCAGCCCCAGACCGACCAGATACAGCTGCGGGGACAGGGAAACCAGCTCAAACAGGATGCCCACCGGGGTAAACAGCACAAGCGCCACCAGCAGCACCGAGATCAGGCACGCCCAGTTGAGCTTGTGGTTGGTAAACGGGCCGATATGGAACAGCGAATGCTCGGAGCGCATGTTGAACGCCTGCACGATCTGGGACAGGGACAACACCATAAACGCCATCGTCTGGCCGCCCGCTTCCAGACCGGTGTACGCCTCGCCGATCGCAAACGCAGCCAGCGACAGCAGCGCGAACATCACGCCCTGCAATACAATGCGCAGCCCCAGTCCGTGTGCAAACAGGCTTTCGTCCTTGGGCTTAGGCCTGCGGTCGGAGTCGAACGGCAGCTCGGCAAGGCGCGGGTACTGCTGCGTCATCGCGCCTTGCTCCAGCCCGTTTTTGTGCGCGGCGACGATGATCGAGGTCTCGGTCGGGTCGCCGATGTGCTGCTCCGCGGTCAGGCCAAGGGCCGGGTCGGTCTCGTAGTGACGGAGCAATCCGTCAACCGGGGTTGGGTGCGATGTCATGGATACTGCCTTCTTTGTCATGTGTTTTCCATGAATACAGCATAGCAAACAACGAGGCATTGCGCACCGGACAAAAACGCAAACTGTCCATTTTCCCTCACTCCTGCCAAACCGTGTGTTTTTTTGGACACTTTCCCGGTTTTGTCCGGCGCTGCTGCCGCGGTTTCCGCCAAAGATGGTAAGCGCACCGAAAAACCTTTCCTATGTTCGCATAAAAAGAACCTTTGCGCTTTTCTTCGCAAGAAAAGCGCAAAGGTATGCAAGCCCGAAGCGATGCGGAAACGAACCATGTCCGGATACCTGATCTGATGCCGTGCCGTCAGCACATTTTATGCCCATTTGCGTGCATGCGGAACTTAAGGCCGAGCACCTCGGCCGCCCGCTTGCACATCAGCATGCGCTGCAAAAAGATCTCAAAATAGTCCAGAATGGAGCAGATCTCCTCGTCCAGCTCGATATCGAGCTGGACGGTCTTTTTTTCGGTCAGCACGGTCAGTTCCGCGGCCACGGCGGCGTAGTTGACGCGGTCGTGCTTGTCGAACGTCGCCTTGACCCGGTTGCGCACGCGGTTGCGACGCACGTCGCTCTTGTCCGCCAGGATGATCGCCGCCGACACCGGATCGACCGCCGTGCCGGTCTTTTCGTCGTGCTGGCCGATAGCGGACGTCACGCATGCCACTTCTTCCGGCGGCATGCCCAGCCCGCGCAGGATCTGGAACGCGAGCAGCGCACCGCTGTGCGCGTGGTCGACCCGATTGACGCAGTTGCCGATATCGTGCATATACCCCGCGATGCGCGCCAGCTCGCATACCCGCTTGTCGTATCCGAGCGACGCGAGGATGTCGCCCGCCCCCTTGGCGACCTTGCAGGCGTGCTTTTTGGAGTGCTCGGTGTAGCCCAGCGCGCCCAGTATATCGTTGCCGCGCTCCATCAGCGCGGTCACCTCGGGATTTTCCTTCATTTCTTTATAGGTAATAGTCTGGTATTCCATGAAAAATGTAACACGCTCCTGTTTACAGTCTGTGGATGGCGTCCATCGCGAGCGGCGAGCGCTCGCACTCCCCGGCGCCCAGCGTCAGCTGCCAGCACAGCGGGCTGCCCTGCATATGCGCCGCCGCATAGCTCAGGCCATTGGTGCGCTCGTCCAGATAGGGCCGGTCGATCTGCCCCGGGTCGCCCAGCAGGATGATCTTGGTACCTTTGCCCGCGCGCGTGATCACGCCCTTGACCTGCGCCGGGGTCATGTTCTGCGCCTCATCGATGATCAGATAGGTCTGCGCAATCGACCGGCCGCGGATGAAGTTCATCGCCTCGGCCTGAATGATGCCGCGCGCAAAGATCTCGCGGATCTTGTCCTGCAATGCCGCCTCGTCGCGGTAGCGCTCGGCGTCGTTGGAATCGATCAGCTGCTCGAGGTTGTCCATCACCGGCCGCAGCAGCGGGGAGATCTTCTCCTGCTCGTCGCCGGGCAAAAAGCCGATATCCAGATCGAACTGCGCGTTCGGGCGGCAGATCAGGATGCGGCGGTACTCGTTTTTGCCCTCGCACAGCAGCTTTTCCAAACCGACCGCGAGCGAATAGAACGTCTTGGCCGTGCCCGCCATGCCGCGCACGATGACAAGCGGCGCGGTCTCCGCGGGCTGCATGAGCGCCTCCTGCAAAAAATACTGCCCCGCCGAGCGCGGCTTGACCCCGTAGGGCGTGCGTTTACTATACTCCAGCGCGACCACCTTGTCCCCGCACACGCGGCCGAGCTGGGTCTTTTTGTTCGACTGGTCGGCGTGCAGCACGACAAACTGGTTGGGCGTGAGGCCGGGCCGGATGACGTTGCCCGCCTCGTCGGTCTGGTACAGCTCCTCGCACGGCACGCCCCGCTTGCGGAAATCCCGGAACCGCGCCTCGGGCGCATAACATTCGATGCGGCCGGTGTAGCCCATCCCGTTTTCCGGCGCCTGCTCGGTCGTGAAGTCCTCGGCCGCAAGACCGAGCATCTGCGCCTTGAGCCGCAGCAGGATGTCCTTGGTCACCAGCACGATCTGCCCGCCCTGCTCATGCAGCCCCTTGCACACGCGCAGGATGCGGTTGTCCTGCACGCTGTCGGACAGGCTTTCCGGCAGCGTGACGTCCACGCAGTTGGACTCGACGCGCAGCGTGCCCCCGCTTTCCAGCGGCACGCCCTCCAGCAGATCGCCGCGGCAGCGGTGCCACTCGAGCGCGCGGATGGCCGCGCGGGCGTTCGCGCCGCGCTCGCCCTCGGCTTTTTTCAGGCCGTCCAGCTCCTCGAGCACCGCAAGCGGCAGCACGAGGTCGTTATCCTCAAAGCAGTCCAGCGCATAGGGCGCCTGGATCAGCACGTTGGTGTCCAATACATAGGTTTTCCGCATAGGTAGCCTCCCATTTCCGGCAGAAAGCGCAAAGCCAGACCCCCTTGCGGGAGTCTGGCTGATGATCTGCCTGTTGTCCGTCCGATTGCCTGCATACCTTACACCCCTGTCGAGGTTATCCGGCTTTATTATAGCGCTCCAAGATTGACTTCGGATGAAATTCAGGTTATAAGTGCGTAAACCGGAAGCCCTTGCAGCACGCACTTTTTGAACCTGCGAGGTGCAAACAGGGCCGGAGAACGCGGTCTGCCGCCTGTTCTCCGGCCCTGTCCGGTCTGTTCGCTTGGGGGTACTTATTTGCCCGCGATCCACGCCGGAAGCTCGCAGAGCGTCTGCAGCACATCGTCCGCACCGGCATCCAGGAAGGTCTGCCGCGCCTTGGCACACGCCTGTGCGCGCCCGTCCGCAGAAAGGGCTGCAAACTCCGCCTGCGTCAGGCCCAGCACGCTGCTGCCTTCGATCACGCCGAGCGACAGCACGCCCGCATTTTTGCCCTCGCGGATATCGGATACCGTGTCGCCCACCTTGACGACCTCATGCACGTCCGCGATGCCGAACTGCTGCATGTTGCGGAAGACCATATAGGGATAGGGACGGCCGAAACCATTGACGCTGTCCGGGCTGCACCAGTAATCCGGCGCATAGCCCTGCCGCGCGGCTTCCGGCACAACGACCGCCATCATGGAATCGGTGTATCCGGTCGTCGAGCCGATTTTCAGCCCCATTTCGCGCAGCTGTGACACCGCATCGGCGACACCCGGCTTGGGGCCTGCATAGTCGGACAGGATTTCCATCAGCTTTTCCTCAAACACCCGGTAGATCGCTTCGACATCCGCTTCCTCTGCGGCCTTGCCGGCCTGCGCCTGCCACTGCGCGGCGACGCTTTCCATTTGCAGCATGGTGCGGATGTGGTCGCGCTTGAGCATCCCCATCGGCGCGCGGATCTCGTCCATTGTCGGCTGCACGCCAAAGGCGCGGAACGCCTTGTCAAAGGCCGCGACCGGCGCAAAGCAGCCGTAATCGACCGTTGTGCCCGCCCAGTCGAGCACCACCAGCTTCAGCTTGCCCATCTGCCCGCCTCCTTCAAAAAGTCCGCCATGATCGCGGCCAGCTTCTCAATATCCTCTGCATAGATCTCGCCGATGTTGCCGACGCGGAAGGTATCCGCCTGCATCACCTTACCCGGATAGAGCACATAGCCGCGCGCCTTGATGTAATCATACATCTCCTCGAAGGTAAAGGCGCTGCCCGCGGGATAGAAAAAGCTGGTGATGATCGGGCCCTGCACGGCTTCGTCCAGATAGGGGCGGAAGCCGAGCGCACCCAGCCGCTCGACGAGCAGGCGCTGGTTTGCGGCATAGCGCGCCGCGCGGGCGGGGATGCCGCCCTCCTCCGCCAGCTCCTCCATCGCCCTAGCGAAAGCCAGCACGACGTGGGTCGGCGAGGTAAAGCGCCATTTGCCGTCCTGCTCCATCGTTTTCCACTGGTCGTAAAGGTCGAGGCTGAGCGAGCGCGCCTGACCGGCGCTCTGCTCCAGCAGGCTGCGGCGCGCGAGGATGAACGAGAAGCCCGGCACGCCCTGGATACACTTGTTCGCGCTCGAGATCAAAAAGTCGATGCCGTAATCCGCTACCGGAATATCCACGCCGCCGAAGCTGCTCATCGCATCCACAATGAAGGTGCGGCCGGCGGCTTTGACCACCGCGCCGACGGCTTCGATATCATTCAGGATGCCCGAGGTGGTCTCGCTGTGCACCATCGCGACGTGGGTGATCGCGCGGTCCTCGCGCAGCAGGCGCGCAACATGCGCCGGGTCGGGCTGGCGGTTGTCCGCCTGCCGGTAAAGCACATGGCACACCCCGGCATGGCGGGCGATATCCGCCATACGCAGGCCATACGCGCCGTTGGCGCAGATGAGCAGCTTATCCCCCTGTCCGACAACGCTGGTGAGCACGGACTCGACGCCGAACGTGCCGCTGCCCTGCATGAGCACCGCGGTATATTCCGGCCCAGATACATGCGCCAGCTCCAGCAGGCCCGCGCGGATGCGCTGGGTGATCGCCTTGTAGTCGTCGTCCCAGGTGCAGTGGTCGAACAGCATCTCCCGCTTGACCGAATCGGTCGTCGTCAGCGGCCCGGGCGTGAGCAGCTTATAATTGTGGTTCATATCCATTCTCCTTTGGTCTGATACAAAGGAGGCGCGCGGTGCGCGCCCCCTTTGGAAAGTATTTTCGCTTATTTGCAGGACTCGCTCAGCGCCTGATGCTGCTGGAGCAGGTCAACGGTCAGCTTCTCGGGGAAGGTCTTGGGATAAGCGGACTTGTTTTCCGCATTGGTCTCCTCGCCCTCGTAGAGCGCATTGGGGTAGTAGGTCTGCAGTTCCGCGCGGCCGTTCTCAATGATGCACTGCGCCATCTCCATCGCCTTGGGGTTGGTGTTCTCGCCCTTGTCCAGCACGGATACCGACTCGGTCAGCGAGAAGTTGCCCTCGGTCGGGTCGACATAGTCGATCGGCAGGCCGTCCGCCTTGTCCGCCACCGCCTGCTGACGCAGGCCGAAGCCCACAGCGACCTCGCCCGCGCGGCACTTCTTGAGCGGGCCGGAGCCGGAGGACTCGATATGGTCGCCGGCGTTGGCGTAGATGTCGGTCAGGACATCCTGTGCGCCGTCCTCACCGTATTCCGAGATCAGCGCCTGGATGAGCAGCCACGCGGTCGAGGAGGACTGGATATCGGTCACCGAAACCATATCCTTGTAGACCGGGTCAGCCAGATCCTTGATGCAGGTGGGCATGGGCAGGTTGTTTTCCGCGAGTACCTCGGTGTTGACGATGATCGCGCCCTCCTGGCTGGTGATCGGCGCGCAGTAGTCCGGGAATTCGTCGATCGTGTTCACATCAAAGGTCAGCGGCAGGAACATGTTGTTCTGCTCCTGCGCGCTTTCCGCGTAGAAGGTGGACATGGTGACAAGGTCGGCCTCCAGATTGGTGCCCTCGGCGAGCAGCTTGCCGCCCAGCTCGGAGGTGCCGAAGATCTGGAAGGTATACTGTCCCTCGTAGCCGTTTGCGTCGAGCGCGTTTTTCATCGCGGTGACGGCCTCGTCATCCGCGTTGGAGTAGATAACGACCTGTGCGTTTTCCCCTGCACCGGCAGAGGTGCATCCGGTCATCGAGGCGCATCCGCCGGCGGCGATCACGCCGGCAAGCATCATGGCAGCAATACGTTTCATGGGTTTCAGTTTCCTTTCTTTGCTCTGTGTTTTTACTGTTTTGCGATGCGCCAGCGCGGAGAAGACCGCACGGGCGATCAAATTGGTGAACAGAATCAGCAGGGACAGCACGAAAACCTCGTTGAATTTATTGACATACTGCAGCTGCTTGATCTTGGTGGTGATGACCATCGTGCGCGCACCGGCGATGAAGATCAGTGCGGAGACCGTGACCATCGCGTTGATAAAGTAGTAGCTGAACACCTCGAGCAGGCTGGAGGCCGCGTTGGGCGTGACCACACGGGTGATGGTCTTGATCCAGCTGTCGCCCATCAGCCGGGCGGTGGTCTCCCACCCCGCGTTCATCTTGGAGAGTGCGTTTTTCATCATCAGGTAGGGCGTGGAGAAAAAGTGGATGATGTTGCACACGATCATCAGCGTGAAGGTATTCTGCAGGCTGGTGCCCGAAAAGCTGAACAGGAACGCGAGGCCGAGCACCATGCCGGGGATGGTATTGGTCACCAGCGCGATCGCTTCGATCACCTGCTTGCACCAGCGGTGCACAGTGGAGCGCGCGGTGATGAGCGCTGCGCCGTAGGCGATCAGCGTGCCGAACAGCGCGGTCAGCAGGGCGACGAACAGCGAATTTTTATATACCGTGAACAGCTCGCTGTCCTGCAGAACCGCAGTCACATGCTCGGTGGTGAAGGCGGTCCGGTAGGGCCACTCCTCCACCATCGGCACGACAAAGATCACTGCGAAGATGGCGAGGATCGCGACCGACAGCACCGCGCCAATCGCGCCCCACCCGGTATCGCGCACCGGATTGCGCCGCAGGTCGGCAGCGGAGATACGGTTGTAGCGGATGTTGAACCGCTCGAGGAACTGCAGCAGCGCAATGCTCAGGATGCTGGGCAGCAGCATTACCATCGCAACGACCGCGCCCTTGTTGAAATCGGGCACCGCGCCGAGCATCTGGTTATAGAGCACGGTCGCAATCACTTCGTACCGCCCGCCGACCGAGGCCGGGATACCGAAATCGGTAAAGCAGAGGAAGAAGGACTGCAGGAACGCGCCCGCCAGCGTGCCGAGCAGCGGCCGCAGCACGGCGATGCGGAAGGTGGCAAGCGGGCTGTCGCCCATCAGCTTGGAGACCGTGATGGTCTTTTTGTCAATGAAGCCCATCGTGTTGTGGATGAGCAGGAAGGCGACCGGCACGGTGTAGATCACGTATCCGAGCAGCAGCCCCTGGAAGCCGTAGATGTCGAATAGCTGGAAGCCGAGCAGACGGGTGATCAGGCCCTGCTTGCCGAACGAATAGATGATGGCAAAGCCGTAGGTAATCGTCGGCAGGAACATGGGCAGGGTCGCAACGCCCTGCAGCGCGCGCTTGAAGCCCGCCGGCAGGCCGGTATAGTGGATCGCATAGGCGAGCGCAAACGCGATCACGGTTGCAAGGCAGGCCGCAGCGCCGGATACGACAAAGCTGTTGAGCAGCGCCTGCCCGAAGCCGTCCTGCGTCAGGACCTCGCTGTAAAACGCCGTGGTAAAGCCGCCCTCATAGAAGGATTTCAGCAGCAGCCGCACGGCCGGGATGAGCAGGAACGCGGAAAACACGACGGTGACCGCAATAAAGATCGCCTTGATCTCAGTGTTTTTTCTCTGCATGGCCTTATACCGCCGCAGCCTGCGGGCCGCCGAACAGCGCATAGATATTGTTGCGCTTGATCTCCAGCTGGCTCAGGATAAACTTCTTTACAAACTCGTTTTCCGGGCGGTGGACGATCTCCTCGGGCCTTGCGTACTGGGAGATGCAGCCGTTTTCGATGATCAGCACGCGGTCGGACAGGGTCAGCGCCTCCTCCGGATCGTGGGTGACGATCAGCGTTGTCAGGTGGAACTCCTTGGCGATGGTCTGGATGCGCTCCTTGATGGACTCCTTGATCACGCCGTCCAGCGCGGAGAGCGGCTCGTCGAGCAGCAGGATGCGCGGCTTCATGACCAGCGTGCGCGCCAACGCGACGCGCTGCTTCTGGCCGCCGGAAAGCTGGTCGATGCGCTTGTTCAGGTGGTCGCCCAGCCCCAGCAGGGATATCATGTCCTGCACCTCCGCCTCGGTGGAGATCCCGGGCTTGTTGCGCAGGCCGTATGTAATGTTCTGCCGCACATTCAGGTTGGGGAACAGCGCATAGTCCTGGAACACGATATTAAAGCCGCGCTTTTCCATCGGCGTGCGGGTCAGGTCCTCGCCGTTGTACAGGATCTGGCCTGCGTCCGCATCCAGGATACCCAGAATGATATTGAGCAGCGTCGTCTTGCCGCAGCCCGACGGCCCGAGGATGGAAACGATCTCCCCGTCCTCGACCCGGATCGAGATATCCTTGAGCACCGGTACGCCGTCAAAGGATTTGCCGATCTGTTTGAGTTCGAGCATATTGTACTCAGCCTTTCGTGATTTTTCATTTCGCATTGTGCACGGCCATTATAGCAAGCCGGTTCCCCGATCTTCTATCTCAAAACGAAAAATGTTTTGTAAATGTTTGAACAAGAAAAACAGGCTGTTTTCTGTAGCAAAACTACAGAAAACAGCCTGCGGCCGAATGGTTTTTCGTTTTCTACGGGGTATACGCCTTGTCGCAGATGATCTGGCTCGAGCGGTCGAGCACCCCGGCATAGCGGTCGTAATCGCTCAGGATCACGCCCCAGTACAGCATGTCCACGATCGCGATCTGCGCCGTGCGCGAGAAGATCGCGTCGCCGTACAGCAGCTGCTCATTGGAGGCGCACAGGAGCACGTCTGCATACTGCGCAATACGGGAATCGCGGAAGTTTGTGAGCACGATGGTGTTCGCACCGCTTTTGCGGGCGGTCTCCATCACGTCGACCGTGTCGCGCGACGAACCGGAATAGGATACGCCGATAGCAAGGTCGTGCTCTGTCAGGCTCCCGGCGACGATCTTCTGCAGGTAGCAGTCCTCATAAAACACGCACGGCAGGCCGAGGTACAGCAGCTTGGTGCACAGGTCGCGGCAGGTGACGATCGAATTCTCCACACCGAAAACCGCGATTTTTCTGGCGCTCCTGATGCGTTCCACACAGTTTTCCATCATTTCACCCGAGATATATTTGAGCATGCTTTCCAAACTGCGGATGGTCGTGGAGATGATGTGCGCGGGCACCGACGCCACGGTCTCATCGGCGGACAGATGATAGCCATACATGGCATGGGAGCTGCGGCGCCCCTGCTCCTCGACCAGCGCCATCTGAAAAGCGCGGAACCCGGAAAAGCCAACCGCCCGGATCAGCCGGAGTATGGTTGGCTGGCTGACGCCCGCCTGCTGCGCGGTCTGCGCCAGCGTCATCTGCCCGGCTTCGCCCAGATGCGCAAGGATAAAATCAGCTGCTTTCTGCTCGCTGGGCCGCAACGCAGCATAATGGCTTTCCAGCAGCAGACGCATGGAGATCGGCTCAGACATGGTAACCCCTTCCTTGTAGTAAATCTACTGCAAACTCAGTTTACCCGAAATGCGTATGCAGCGTAAAGCAAAACTACATCAAAAGCAGGTTAATTCCCCATTAAAAACAGTTTGAACCCTGTGACATCCTCTTAGGGGTATGGATAGGGGCAGAGAATTATTTATCCGCCGCAAAAGCTGTCGTTGCTTTGATGGGAACAAAAAAATCGCACTTTTTCATCTCGAAAAAGTGCGAAATTTTGGCGGAGACGGAGAGATTTGAACTCTCGCGCCGGTTTCCCGACCTACTCCCTTAGCAGGGGAGCCCCTTCACCAGCTTGGGTACGTCTCCGTGTCAAGTGTGTAGTTTGGATGCCCGCCTGTAAAGTTAGCGGAGCGGGTGGGATGCTTTTGCAAAAGCAATCTTTTCACTTCCCACCCTGCGCTCCGTAAGAATTTGGCGGAGCGGGTGGGATTCGAACCCACGCGCCCTTTCGGACAAACGGTTTTCAAGACCGCCTCGTTATGACCACTTCGATACCGCTCCGTATCTTGCCCGATAAGCAAGAGATATTATACCCCATTATACGCGGTTTGTCAATCCTTTTTCAGCTTCTCTTCCCATTCTGCCTGCTTAAATCCGGGCAGGGCGAAATCCTCGCCCACGAGCAGCGGGCGCTTGACCAGCATACCGTCGGTCGCAAGCAGGGCGAACTGCTCGTCCTCGCTCATCTGCGGCAGCTTGTCCTTGAGCCCCAGCGCCTTGTATTGCAGGCCGCTCGTATTGAAAAAGCGCTTGAGCGGCAGGCCGCTCATCTTGTGCCAGGCGCGCAGTTCCTGCTCGGTCGGATTGTCCTGCTTGATATCGCGCACCTCGGCCGCGATCCCCTGCTCCTCCAGCCACTTGGCCGCCTTCTGGCAGGTCGTACATTTTGGATAGCATACAAACAGCATTTTTATCGCTCCTTTGTTATTCTGTCTCCCGCGGCTGTGCCGTGCTGCTGCACAGAACCGCCAATTCCGCCGCCAGCAGCACACACGCTGCCGCCGACATGCCGCCGCGCAGCAGCATCTTGCCCGACCAGTCGAGCACGTCTACGCCCATCAGGTAGCTCAGGGCCACGCCGCCTATGTCGGACACCGCCATCGTGATCGCGGCCGCGCTGAAAAACGCGAGCGATGCCGGACGCGGCTTGCCGTACAGCAGGCGCGCCAGATGATAAAACGCGATGACCAGCATCACGTCCGCCACCAACCCGAATGCAAACGAGGGGAGCTTGGGGTCGACGCAGGTCATGCGGTAGTTGACCAGCAGATGCAGGCAGCTCCAGATCAGGGGTACCAGCGTCAGCTTGGCGGACTGCGACGTGATCGGGCTGCCCTGCGCCTTTGCCAGCGCGATCATGCTGAAACCGCATCCCACCGATACCGCGGAATAGACGATCTCGAGCGCGCGCGCCCAGGCCGCCGCGTCCTCCTCGACCGTTGTGATCGTCAGGTACAGGTAGAACAGGCCGCCCGCAAACAGCAGCAGCCCCGAGATGACCGCCGCCATGCGGAAGCCCGGGCTCTGCGTGCCGAGCAGCTGCTCGAACGGCACCGTCTTTTTCGCGCGCAGCGGCGCCGCCAGCACCACATACGCCACCGCACCCGCCACCAGCAGCGCCGTAAAATACCATATCCACGCATCGCCGGCTCTGGGCAGGCCGGTCGCAATATCAAAGCCGTTCAGCACATGCAGCGCGCGCAGCACCACGCCGGGTACGCACAGCGCCACCGCCAGAACCGGCAGTGCTTTTGTCGTTTTCATTTGGTTCCCTCCAGCTAAGCGTTTGACATACAGATTAAGTATAGCACACCTGCCGCAAACCATCAAGTAAAGCCGTAAAACTTACTTTTCTTCCCTGTTTTCCCGCAAACGCAAAGGGGCAGGCGCACACCCATCCCGACCGGAGGGCGGCTCCTGCCCGTATTTTTTTGATCCGCGCGCCTCAGTGCAGCCCGGGTTTGGGCATGACCGGCGCATCCTGCCCGGAAAATTCGGTATTCGCCGGGGTCTCGCGCTTCATGCCGAATTTGAGCAGGATGGGGGTGATCAGCGTCGTGACAATGACCACCAGCACGATCGCCGGGAACATGCTCTCGTCGATCAGGCCCGCCTGCGCGCCCTTCTGGGCGACGATCAGCGCAACCTCGCCGCGGGAGATCATACCCAGCCCGATCGAGAAAGCGTCGTAGGTCTGGAATCCCATCAGCCGCGCACCCAGCCCGCAGCCGATGATCTTGCTCAGGATCGCCACGACCGTCAGCGCAATGGCGAACAGCACCAGCGTGCCCGTCAGTCCCTCCAGATTGGTCTTGATGCCGATGGAGGCAAAGAACAGGGGCGAAAACAGCATATAGCCCAGCACGTTGGTCTTGCTCGCAACATAGTCGCGGGTAGAAGAAAGGTTGCACATGACAATGCCCGCAAAATACGCGCCCGTGATATCCGCAATGCCGAAAAACCGCTCGGCAACATAGCTCATCAAAAAGGCAAACGCCAGCGCATAGATCGCAATGCGGCGGTGCTTGTGCCAGAGCTGGTCCATCTTGGCAAACGCCTTGTGCATAACAATGCCGACCACCAGCACGAACACGAAGAACGCCGCGATGCGCCCGAACACCAGCAGCGGCTGGACGGTCGGGTCGGTAAAGCCGGTCAGCACGGTCAGCACGACAATGCCCAGAATATCGTCAATGACTGCCGCGCCCAGAATCGCCGTGCCCACCTTGCTTTTGAGCTTGCCCATCTCGCGCAGGGTCTCGACCGTGATCGAGACCGAGGTCGCGGTCAGCACCACGCCGATGAACGCCGCCTTGAGCATGTTGTTCGCATCGGCCGGGTTATTGGCAAACATCAGATAGCACCCGATGCCGCCGACGAGCGGCACGATAACGCCGATGACCGCAATGATAAAGGACGCAAAACCGGTGGTTTTGAGCTCCTCGAGGTCGGTGTCCAGACCGGCATTGAACATCAGGATGATGACGCCGATTTCGGCGGCCTTGACCAGAAAATCGGTCTCACCGACCCAGCCGAGACAGCTCGGGCCCACCAGCACGCCGGCAATCAGCGCGCCGACGACCTGCGGCATGTGCACGCGCTCGGAGGTCAGGCCGAACACCTTGGTGGACAGCATGATGATGGCAATCGTCAAAAGAAATTCGTAAGACATGGCAGTCAATCCCTTTCAACATGATAATCGGATATATAGCATTGTACATCTTTTTTCTCATTTGTCCAGCGAAATCATCATAAAATGAACAGGACGTTTATGTAAAACAGCATTTTAAACAAATCCGTTCCATTTTCTGGCGGAAACCCCTTCAACTTGCCCAATAACCCGCAGACACTGTACATCCCGCCCGGCCTGCACCAGCAGCAAACCGGCGGCGCTGCATCCAAAATAGAATGCAGCGCCGCCGGCTGTTTTATGCTGTCATTATTTGTCGATCTTGGGCGAATGCTCGCGGATCTCCTTGATCGTGTCGACCGCCGCGTCCAGACGGGCGGCCAGGCTGTCCAGATCCTCGGCGGAGATATTGCGCTCGAGGAAGAGCAGCTCGACTGCGTGCGACAGGCGCACCATTGCGTCGGTCGTTTCCAGGAATTTCGGGAAGTTGTGCGAGTTGTGCGCATTGCGGAACTTCCGGATATCCTTGCGGATAAAATCCACAACCTGATCCGGGCCGTCAAAGTCGCCGTGCGAGATCGGGTAGGGCGAGACGCGCTGGAGGTAGTACTTGTCCCGCTTGGTTACATTGAACACATAGGTGACGCACAGGTCGTTCGAAAGCTCGAACTTGGCAATGTACAGGATGCCGTTGCGGATCTCCTTGATGGAAGATGCGCCGAGCTGACGCAGCGCCACATTGATAATATCACCGGAAAAACTGCTTGTTAACATATGCTTTCCTTCTTTCTCAGCCTGTCAGGTGTCAATGGAAACGGATCAGCAGATAAACCGTGGAGATCGCGACCGACATGAGCATCATCGGGAAGCCCACGCGCAGGTAGCGCGCAAAGGTGATCGGATGCCCATGCTTGGCCGAGATGCCCGAGAGCACCACGTTTGCCGAAGCGCCGATCAGCGTGCCGTTGCCGCCCAGGCATGCGCCCAGGGACAGCGCCCACCACAGCGCGGTGACATCCATGCCGTCCGCCTGCATCGCAAGGATCAGCGGGATCATGGTGGCGACAAACGGGATGTTGTCGAGTACGGACGAGAACAGCGCCGAGCCCCACAGGATGAGCAGCATGAGCAGCATGGCGTTGCCGCCGGTCACCTCGACCAGCGCGTTGCCCAGCATGGTGATGATGCCGGTCTGCTGCATGCCGCCGACCACGACGAACAGGCCGGTGAAGAACAGAATGGTCGACCACTCGACGCCGAGCACGATCTCTTCGGTGTCCTGCTTGCCGATCAGCAACATTATTGTAGCACTGCCCAGCGCGATAATGCAAGAATCCACACCGAGCGAGCTGTGGAACACAAAGCCGAACACGACCACAACGATCATCACAACGCTCTTGACCAGCAGCGCGTGGTCCTTGATCGACTTGTTTTCATCCAGCTGCATGACAGCGGCCATCTTGTCCGGCTCGACGATGAGCTTTTTGCCGAACATGAAATAGAAGCACACGCACAGCGCTGCCATGATAAACACCACTGCGATGCCGGTATTGCCCACGAAGTCCATGAAGCTCAGGCCCGCCTGCGAACCGATCATGATATTCGGCGGGTCGCCGATCAGAGTCGCCGTACCGCCGATGTTGGAGGCGAGGATCTGCGCCAGCAGGAAGGGCACCGGGTCGATACCCAGAATGCCGGTGATCGCGATCGCCATCGGGCCCACCAGCAGCACGGTCGTCACGTTATCCAGAAACGCCGAGAGCACCGCGGTCAGGATGGTGAACAGCAGCATGATCTTCCAGGGGTTGCCCTTTGCGATCTTGGCTGACTTGATCGCCATGTACTCAAACAGGCCGGAGTTGCGCACTACGGCGACAAACAGCATCATGCCGATCAGTACGCCGATGGTGCTGAAGTCTATGTAGCCTACCGCCTGATCCACATCAAGCACACGCAAAATGACCAGCAGCACACCGCCTGTCACTGCCGCTACCGTCCGGTGGACCTTCTCTGAGATGATCGCCGCCATGACCAGCACGAACACCACAACAGAAAGGATCTGCATCGTATCCATTATGTTATCCCCTTTCATACGCGCCGGTTTCTGCCTTTGCGGGACGCGCGCCGCATTTTTTTGCTACCGACCTATTATACGCCCCGGCTTCCGGATTTTTCAATGTTCATTTCCCCCTGATTTAGCGGGTTTTCGCCCCCCTCTTTTGTTGTTTAGCACGAAAATGCCCTGCTTTCTTTGCGCAATTTTAACAAAGGCCCCCAAACTGCAAATTTTATCCTGTCCTGCCGAAAGCAAAAAACAAAACCCGTTCCAAATGGAACGGGTTTTTGGGTTTCGCTTTTATACAGCTAACGAATTAGCCCTGCGAAATCGCGCCTACCGGGCAGGAACCTGCACAGCTGCCGCAATCGATGCAAGCATCCGCGTTGATCTCGTACTTGCCGTCGCCCTCAGCGATCGCGCCTACCGGGCACTCGCCCGCGCAGGAACCACAGCTGATGCATGCGCCACTGATAACATATGCCATTGGTATTGCACCTCCATAAGTAATTTACACACTTATTGTAACACAAGAATAAAAAAAAGCAACCAAAAGCCGCAGTTAGCCGCCGGTAACTTTTATCAATGCACACAAATTTTATTAATCGAAGAAAAACCGAGAAAAACTGTGATTTCGTGAGATATCGTGAGAAATACCCGCATTAATTCGTTCTGCTTTTGCGTAATGGTCAGATTTGGTCAGAAAAATCTCTTGCAAACCGCTTCCGCAGAAGATATAATAAAGACAAAGGTCAGGAAAGGTCAAAGAGCCATCCGGCCAAAGGAGTGAATCACCATGAAAATGTCAGATGTCATTGCCGATTTCATCGGCGAGATGCTGTCGGACAACGGCGGCGTAGCAGAGCTGCAGCGCAAGAGCCTTGCCGACCGGTTTTCGTGCGTGCCCAGCCAGATCAACTATGTGATCGAAACGCGCTTCACCCCGGAGCATGGCTATCTGGTCGAGAGCCAGCGCGGCGGCGGCGGATACATCCGCATCGTCCGGCTGATGGACGACAAGCAGCGCACACTGCTCGAGGCCGCGCGCGGCATCGGCGGACGGCTGACGCAGAACGACGCGGCGCGGCTGACGCGCGCGCTGGTCTCGGCGGAGCTGCTCAGCCAGCGCGAAGGGCAGCTGCTCCTGTCCGCCTGCTCGGACGGCGCGCTTGCCGAGGTCGACAAATCCGACCGCGACCGCCTGCGCGCTGCGATCTTCCGATGCGCGGTCATGGGCATCGCGACCAGCTGATGCCCCTCCAGGAGGGACGCCGTCCCCCGCGAAATCAAACCGCGGCAATGCCGTGGTTTGATAAAACCCTGTTAATCCTACTCTTTTGAAAGGAGTTTTGACTTATGAAATGCGAGAAATGCGGTAAGAATGAAGCGACGATGTATTATAAGGAAACCATCAACGGCGTAACGCGCGAAATGCACCTGTGCCCGGAATGCGCGCAGAAGGAAAACCTCGGCGGCGCATTTGAAAACGCCTTCGAGTCCATGAACCACTTCTGGAGCGACCCGTTCCACTCCTTCCTCGGCGGCGGCTTCGGCAGCCTGTGGAACGACATGCTGGGTTCGCCGGCGGCGACCATGCTGGGCACCGAGCGCAAGTGCCCGACCTGCGGCATGACCGAGAGCGAGCTGCGGCGCACCGGCCGCGTAGGCTGTCCGGACTGCTACAACACCTTCTCGGACATCTTAAACCCCTATGTGCAGAAGATCCACGGCGCGACACGCCACATCGGCGCCGCCCCGGCTGCGCCTGAGCAGCCCAAGGCTGATCCGATTGCGGAACTGAAGGCACAGCTGAAGGCCGCAGTGGAAAACGAAGAATACGAGCAGGCCGCGCGCCTGCGCGATGAGATCCGCAGAATGGAGGGTGAGCAGAAATGAGCATGTTTGAGATCCACGGTGGTTTCACCGGACTTGCGGCTTCCAGCCGCGTGCGCCTCGCGCGCAACCTCAAGGGCTACCCCTTCCGCCTGACTGATGCGCAGCATCAGGAGATCGCGGATAAGGTATTCGCCACCCTGCAGAACAACCCGACCATCGGGCCGGAATTTGAAAAGAAACAGATCATCCCGCGCTCGACCGAAGCCTCCCAGCTGGTCGAGGAGCACCTGATCTCGCCCGAGCTGGCCCAGAACGGCGGCTGGCTGATCGTCTCGAAAGACGGCGGCGTGTCCATCATGGTGGGCGAAGAGGACCACCTGCGGCTGCAGGTCATCGGCACGGGCCTGTGCCCCAGGGAGTGCCTCGAGACAGCGAACCGTATCGCTTCGCTGATCGAAGCCGCGCTCCCGTTCGCCTATGACGAGCGGCTGGGCTACCTGACCGCCTGCCCGACCAATGTCGGCACCGGCCTGCGCGCCTCGATCATGCTGCATCTGCCCATGCTGACCGCAACGAATTCCATGAGCCGCATGGTCGGCTACGCCGGCAGCCGCGGCTGCGCGGTGCGCGGCGCCTACGGCGAGGGCTCCAAGGCGGTCGGCGGGTTCTACCAGATCTCCAACCAGGTCACGCTGGGCGCTTCCGCCGCCGAACTGACCGACAAGCTGGTCGAGACCGCGACCACCATCATCGACGCGGAGAAGAAGGCGCGCGAACAGGTGCGCAGCCAAAACGAAGCCGGCCTGCGCGACCGCATCTACCGCGCGGCAGGCACCATGCGTTCGGCTTACCTGATCGAGACCGCAGAGGCCATCCAGTGCATCTCGGACGTGCTGGTCGGCCTGCAGATGGGTATGCTGTCCGGCATTGACCCGCAGAAGCTGTACACGCTCGAGCAGCGCATCCGCCCGTCCATGCTGACCGGCGCGCCGCAGGAGCGCGACCAGAAGCGTGCCGCCATGCTGCGCGAAGCCGCGCAGAACATCCGGTTCGCGTAAACGCCATACCAATTCATTTTAGATTGCAAACTCTGAAAGGAGTGTTGACCTATGTTCTATCAAAACCGTTTCACCGAGCGCGCCCAGCAGGCGCTGGCAAAGGCACAGGAAGCCGCAGGTTCGTTCGGACACAGCTATATCGGCTCGGAGCACCTGCTGCTCGGCCTGCTGCGTGAGGGCGGCGGCCCGGCCGCCAAGGCGCTCGCTGCCGCGGGCGTAACCGACGACGCGCTGGTCAAGCAGATCGAGGATCTGTCCGGCCGCGGCACGCCCGACAGCACGGCCCCGCAGGGCATGACCCCGCGCACCAAGCGCATCATCGAGCTGTCCATCCGCGCAGCAAGCCAGATGGGCACGGGCTATGTCGGCACCGAGCACCTGCTGCTCGGCATCCTCAACGAGGGCCAGAACGTCGCACTGACCGCGCTGGCCAACCTCAAGGTGACCCCGCAGATGCTGGTCGAAAAGCTGCAGGAAGCGCTCGGCGGCGCCCAGCAGGGCGGCTTTGCCGAAAACGGCGCGCCCGGCGCTGCGAACGGCGCATCCGGCGACGCGCTCAGCCAGTTTGGCCGCGATCTGACTGCCGCTGCCAAGGAAGGCAAGCTCGACCCGGTCATCGGCCGTGAAAA
>DGYFR06201__coassemble_577_pt1 | contig 43656 bp, 34 predicted proteins | sample DGYFR06201__metabat2_high_PE_040 | metagenome-assembled genome bin DGYFR06201 | reverse complement strand
ACACCCGGATGTGCAGGACATTAGATAACCCTGCCAAAATAGAATATCAAATTTACCCCGCGTTGTCAAGGCTTTTTTCGCAGGAATTCCGGTTTGTCTGCCGATGTTCATAACCTCGATACATTATAATGTATGCCTATGCAGGAAGTCATCTGCAAACAGAAAAGATCCCGGAGAATTCTCCGGGATCTTTTCTGCTTTATCTTTTCACTGCCGCTCGGATGCTTTTATAAAGCTGGATCACAAGCGTCGGCAGGAAGGCCAGCAGCACCACCAGCCCCAGCTGCGCACCGGTGAACGGTACGACCTCGAACAGGCCGTTCAGCCCCGGGATGAGCAGCACTGCCGCAAGCAGGACCACGCCCGCCGCGAACGCCGCAAGGCTTGCCTTGTTGGTCAGCAGGCCGAGCGAGAAGATCGACTTTTCTCCGCGGCAGTTGAAGCCGTGGAACAGGCGCGCAAGCGTCAGCGTAGCGAATGCCAGCGTCATGGCGAGACCGTCGCCGCCTGCACGCAGGCCGACAAAGTAGGCTGCCATTGTCGCACATGCGATCAGCAGGCCGTAAACAAAGATACGGCGCAGCAGCGAGCCGGTCAGGATGGGTTCCTTGGGGTCGCGCGGCTTCTGCTCCAGCAGGTCTCCGGTTGCCGGCTCCACGCCGATCGCGATCGCGGGCAGCGAGTCGGTCAGCAGGTTGATGAACAGCAGGTGCACGGGCGCAAACGGGACCGGGAGCGCCAGAATGGACGTGAACAGCACGCACAGGATGCCTGCCATGTTGCCGGAAAGCAGGAAGTTGATCGCGTTTTTGATGTTGGTGTATACGCCGCGGCCGTTGACGACCGCCTTTACGATCGTGGCGAAGTTATCATCCGCAAGGATCATGGATGCCGCGTCCTTGGAGACCTCGGTGCCGGTGATGCCCATCGCAACGCCGATGTCCGCGGCCTTGAGCGCGGGCGCATCGTTGACGCCGTCGCCCGTCATGGAGACAATTTTGCCCTTGCGCTGCCACGCTTCGACAATGCGGATCTTATGCTCGGGCGATACGCGGGCGTAAACCGAAATATGTTCCAGATGCGCATCCAGCTCTTCATCGGTCATGTCGTCCAGCTCCACGCCGGAGAGCGCCTCGTCCCCGTCGCGGAAAATGCCGATCTGGCGTGCAATCGCGGTCGCGGTGATCTTGTGGTCGCCCGTGATCATGATCGTGCGCACACCGCCGCGCGCGGCATCCGCCACTGCCTGAATTGCCTCCGGACGCGGCGGGTCGATCATGGAGACCAGGCCGATAAAGGTAAACCCATGTTCATCCTCGAGCGTCAGCGGACGGATGGCATCCAGTTCGCGCTGCGCAAAGGCCAGCACACGCAGGCCCTCCTGCGACAGCTCAAGGTTGACCTGTGCAATGCGCGTTTTCCATTCCTCGGTCATAGGTACGGGGCCGTCCGAGGTGAGCACATACTGGGAGCGGTCCAGCAGCACGTCGATCGCACCCTTGGTGTACATCGTAGAGGTGCCCTCGATGTCGTGCAGCGTGCTCATCAGCTTGCGGTCGGAGTCGAACGCCAGCTCGCCCAGACGCGGGTGCTGGTCGCGGTAGGCGCTCTCCTCCACGCCCAGCCGGTCGCCGATCATGACGAGCGCGACCTCGGTCGGGTCGCCGATGGCCTCGCCGGTCTCCTCGTCCGTCGTCGCGTCGCTCGCGAGCAGCGCCGCCTTGAGCAGCAGACGCTGTACGTCGTTTGCAAGATCCAGATGCTTTTCGTCGAGCAGTGTATCATCTGCATAGATCTTCTGCGGAGTCATTTTGTTCTGGGTCAGCGTGCCGGTCTTATCCGAGCAGATGACCGAAACCGCGCCCAGCGTCTCAACCGCCTTGAGCTCCTTGATGATCGCATTCTGCCGCGCCATCTTCTGCGTGCCCATCGCCTGCACGATGGTCACGATCGAGCTGAGCGCCTCGGGGATCGCGGCAACTGCGAGTGCAACCGCAAACATCAGGGAATCCAGAATCGCATCAAAGCCAGTGCTGTCCGCGTGGTAGAGCGAGAGCGCAAACACGCCCACGCAGATCACGAGGATGATGATCGCCAGACGGCGGCTGAAATCATCCAGGCTGACCTGGAGCGGGGTCTTGCGCTGCTGGGTCTGGTTCATCAGCGCGGCGATCTTGCCGATCTCGGTGTGCATGCCGGTCGCGGTGACCACCATGACCGCGCGGCCATAGGTCACCAGAGACCCCGAGAACACCATGTTCTTCTGGTCGCCCAGCGCAACCTTGCCGCCCGTGAGCACATCCGCGGTCTTTTCCACGCCCTCGCTCTCGCCGGTCAGCGAGCTTTCGTTGACCTTGAGCGAGTAGTTTTCCAATATGCGGCCGTCGGCGACGATCATATCGCCCGCTTCCAGCTCGACAATGTCGCCGGGCACGATCTCGGTCGAGCTGACCACCATGCGCGTTCCGCCGCGGATCACCTTGGCGGACGGCGACGACATGGCTTTGAGGCTTTGCAGGGACTTTTCCGCCTTGCAGTGCTGCACTGTGCCGAGTACGGCGTTCAGGATGAGCACCGCGAAAATGACGACCGTGCTTTCCACGTTGCCGGAAAGCAGGGAGATCACTGCCGCCGCGAGCAGGATCACGACCAGCAGGTCCTTGAACTGCGAGAAGAACACCTCGACCACGGACTTCCGGTTCGCTTCCGCGAGCGCGTTCTGCCCGTATTTTTGCAGGCGCGCCGCCGCTTCCTCGCCGGACAGGCCGCTGCGGCTGCTGTCCATATCGCCGAGCGTCTGCTCTGCTGATCGGTTGTAGAAGACTTTTTCCATGTAGCCAAACTCCTTTTTCGTCCAGAGTATTTAGGATATGCAGCAGGGTGCAGAATCTTGCGTCCGGCACATACCGGAACACAGCCCTGCGGCAAACAAAAAAGACTTTTGAGTAAGCGCTTCTACAGCATAAAGCGTTTACTCAAAAGTCTTGTGACCGGTTCGCCGGTGTCCGCTACCAGACCGGCGCAGCCGGACGGAATGTTGACAGCGGAACTTATCCTACTCCCTTTTGCAGTAATAACAGTATAGCCGGAAAACAGCCGTTTGTCAAGCAGCGTTTTGCATACCGGTCAAAAGCGCCGCGGCAGTTTTGCCGCGGCGCCTCAAACCAAATGTTTACTTTTTAACCGATAACGGCCTTGTGGAAGGTCTTTTTGCCCTTTTTGATGATGCACTCTTCTTTAAAAAAGTCCTTGTCCAGCATCTGCTTGAAGTCCGCGACCTTTTCACCGTTCAGCGATACGCCGCCGCCCTGCACGAGCTTGCGCGCCTCGCCGTTGGACGCCGCCAGGCCGCACTTGACCAGCAGGGTCAGCACGCCGATCTGGCCGTCCGCGAAATCGTCCTCGGACAGCTCGGTGGTCGGCATATTCTCGCTTGCGCCCGCGCCCATGAAGATATCCTTCGCAGCTGCCATCGCCTTGTCGGCCTCTTCCTTGCCGTGCACCAGCTCGGTCAGCTCGTAGGCAAGGATCTCCTTGGCCTTGTTGAGCTGCGCGCCCTCCCACTTGTCCATTTCCTCGATCTGCTCGAGCGGCAGGAAGGTCAGCATGCGGATGCACCTCAGCACATCCGCGTCGTCCACATTGCGCCAGTACTGGAAGAAATCGTAGGGCGAGGTCTTGTCCGGGTCGAGCCACACCGCGCCCGCCGCGGTCTTTCCCATCTTCTTGCCCTCGGAGTTGAGCAGGAGCGTGATGGTCATCGCGTGCGCGTCCTTGCCCAGCTTGCGGCGGATCAGCTCGGTGCCGCCCAGCATGTTGCTCCACTGGTCGTTGCCGCCGAACTGCATGTTGCAGCCGTAGTTCTGGAACAGGTAGTAGAAGTCGTAGGACTGCATGATCATGTAGTTGAACTCCAGGAAGCTGAGGCCCTTTTCCATGCGCTGCTTGTAGCACTCCGCGCGCAGCATGTTGTTGACCGAGAAGCACGCGCCGACCTCGCGCAGCAGCTCGATATAGTTGAGCTTCATCAGCCAGTCCGCGTTGTTCAGCATCATCGCCTTGCCTTCGCCGAATTCGATGAAGCGCTCCATCTGCTTTTTGAAGCAGTCGCAGTTGTGCTGGATGGTCTCGACCGTCATCATCGAGCGCATGTCCGTGCGGCCCGAGGGGTCGCCGACCATGCCCGTGCCGCCGCCGATCAGTGCGATCGGGCGGTTGCCCGCCATCTGCAGGCGCTTCATCAGGCACAGCGCCATGAAATGGCCGACATGCAGGCTGTCCGCCGTGGGGTCGAAGCCGATGTAGAAGGTCGCCTTGCCGTTGTTGATCATTTCGCTGATTTCCGGCTCATTGGTCACCTGCGCGATCAGCCCGCGCGCTTTGAGTTCCTCGTAAAGTGTCATTGATACAATCTCCCGATTATTAAATTTATTTTCAAAAGTATTTTACTATCTTTTTTTCTGCTACGGCGCGCGCTCCTTGCGCCGCTCGTCAATGATAATCAAAGCGCTTCAGCCTCCCTGCCCTGCTGCCGCAAGCAGCTCTTCCGCATTGCGGCGCGCTGCCTCGGAGATCGCTTCACCAGACAACAGCCGCGCGATCTCATCCACGCGATGCGCCCGATCCATCGGGCTGACGTCCGTATAGCTGCGCCCATCGCGCACGGATTTGGAGATCCGCAGGTGATGGTCGCCCATTGCCGCGATCTGCGGCAGGTGGGTGACGCACAGCGTCTGCTTTTTCTTCGCAATGGCGGACAGCTTGCGCGCGATCTGCTGCGCCGCATGGCCGGAAACGCCGGTGTCGATCTCATCAAAGATCAGCATACCAACGTCCTCGCCCGCCGTCAAGACATTTTTCAGCGCCAGCATGATGCGGCTCAGCTCGCCGCCCGACGCGACCTTTGAGAGCGGTTTTTCCGGCTCGCCCGGGTTGACCGAGATCTCAAACGTCACCGTGTCGAACCCATGCGCGCCCAGCTTGGCGCCGGTGTGCACCGCGATGCGCATTTTGACCTTTTCCATGTCGAGCTCGGCCAGCTCGCGGACGATCTCAGCCTCGAGCCGCTTTGCCGCTGCGCGGCGCGACTCGGTGATCTGCGCGGCGAGCGCCTTGGCCTCGGCGAGCTGCACGCGGTACTGCTCGCGCAGTTCGTCGCGGCGGTTGTCCGAGTCCTGCAAGGTCTCGAGCTCAGCCGTGATCTTGTCGTGGTACGCCGCGATCTCCGTGAGCGTGCCGCCGTATTTCTGCTTGAGGCGGTAGATCAGGTCGAGCCGCTGCTCGACCCACTCGCGCTCAGCAGGCGAAAAGTCCAGATTGTCGCTGCGGCCGCAGACGCTGTCGCGCAGGTCAGCGGCGAGCAGCCTGACCTCCTCCGCCTGCTCTGCCAGCCCGTCGAACGCATCCGACACTTCTTTGAGCCCCGCCAGTGCATCCGCCGCCTGATCGAGCAGTGCGCAGGCGCCGCCGACCTCATCGTCCCCGGAAAGCGCGAGCCGTGCCTCGCCCAACGCACCCGCGATCCTGCCCGCATGGTCGAAATACGCCTTGCGCTGGGCAAGGGTCTCGTCCTCGTCCGGCTGGAGCGCGGCCTGCTCGATCTCCTCCTTGTGGAAGGTGAGCATGTCGATGCGCTGGAGCCGCTCCTGCTCGCCGGTCTCAAGCGCGGTGATCTCGCGCCGCAGCGCGAGCAGCGCCTGATATTTGGGCCGGTATTCTGCGAGCAGCTTCTCATTGCCCGCGTAACCGTCCAGATAGTCGATATGGTGCTGCTCGTCCAGCAGCTTCTGGCCGTCGTTCTGGCCGTGGATATCGATCAGATAGGGCGCGAGCTGCCGCAGCACGGACGCCGCCACCGGCTTCATGTTCACCCGGCAGGTGCTCTTGCCGTCCGCCGTGATTTGGCGCTGGATGTGCAGCGTATCCGGCTCGTCGCCGGATAGCGCCAGCTCGTCGAGCAGCGCCGCGAGCGCAGGCGACAGCCCGGTGAACACCGCACTGACAAAGCCCTTGTGCGCGCCCGACCGCACCAGGTCGCGGCTGACACGTCTGCCCAGCACCGCGCCGATCGAATCAATCACGATGGACTTGCCTGCGCCGGTCTCGCCCGAGAGCACGGTCAGTCCGTCCTCCAGCTCAATGTCCGCGCGTTCGATGACCGCGATATTTTCAATGTGGAGTAATTGCAGCATTGCCGCGTCCTCCCCTGCTTATTTCAGAATGTCCCGCGCCTGCTGGCAGAAGCGTTCCGCGCTTTCGTTGTCGCGCATGACGGCGAACACGGTGTCGTCGCCGCCCAGCGTGCCGACCACATCCGAGGCCCGCATCGCGTCGATCGCCATCGCCGCCGCCTGCCCCAGACCGGGCAGGGTCTTGATGACCACCATGTTCTGCGCCGCGTCGATCTCGGTGACACATTCGCGGAAGATGTTGCGCAGGCGGGTCGTAAAGCTGTCCGCCGCGCCGGCAGTCGCCGCCGTATATTTATACTTTCCGGTCTCCGCGGAGAGCGCCTTGATCAGCCGCAGCTCCTTGATATCACGCGAGACAGTCGCCTGCGTGGTGTTGTACCCCAAGGCCCGCAGATGGTCGGTCAGCTCCTCCTGTGTCTCGATCTCGAACCGGTCGATCAGGTCAAGGATCTTTGCCTGCCTTTGGAATTTCATATCCGCGCCTCCCTGCTCACAGCTTCTGCTGCAAAATCTTGTAAAAACTGATCCCCTTGAGCCGCACGAGCCTTGTGCGCAGCGGCGAGCGCGTGATGATCACGCGGTCGTCCGGCCGGACGGCAAAGCTCTGTCCCCCGTCCGCGGAGACGAATACCTCGCTGCCGCCCTCGCAGGACGCGGTCAGCATGATGCGCCGCTCGGGCGAAAAAACGAAGGACTTGGCCGTCAGCGCGTGCGCACAGATCGGGATGACCGCCATATTCTCCGCGCTCGGCTCGATAACCGGCCCGCCCGCGGACAGGCCGTAGGCCGTCGACCCGGTTGGGGTGGCGACGATCACGCCGTCGCCGTTGAAGCTGGTGACCTCCTCGTCGTCCGCTGAGATACACACGCGCACCACGCGGAACGCCGTGCCCTTGGCGATCACGATATCGTTGAGCGCATCGTTTTCATAAACCACACGCTGGTTGCGGATGACCGAAACATGCAGCATCATGCGGCTGTCGATCGAGGAATAACCGTCAAAGAGCTTTTCCATCTCGCCCAGCTCGCCCGGCTCCAGCTCGGTCATAAAGCCGACATGGCCGACATTGACGCCGAGCAGCGGCACATCGTTCTGCGCAGCCGCCCGCGCGATGCGCAGCATGGTGCCGTCCCCGCCGAGCACGACCGCGGCATCCGCCACCCGGATCGCCTCGTCGGTCTCCATATAGTCCGCCCCCGGGACCTCGGGCGCTGCCGCGCGCATCTGCATGGGCAGGATGAGACGGACGCCGTCCCGCCGCAGCCGCGCGCATACCTGCGGCACCAGGGCGACCGCGTCCCCTTTGCGCATATTGGGATAGATGAAAAAGCTCTTCATAAACATAGATCAGCCGTCCAACTCCGCGTGCGCCTGACGCACAATGTCCTGCAAATCCGGCGTGCGGTCCTCGCCCTGCTTTGCCAGATAGCCCAAAAATTCGATGTTTCCCTCCGGCCCCTTGATGGGCGAGAAGGTCACGTCCTGCACCGCAAAGCCCGCCTCGTGCGCGTTCTCGATAAACCGCTCGAGCACCTCGAGGTGGATCTCCGGCTCGCGCACCACGCCTTTTTTGCCGACCTTGCCTTTTCCCGCCTCAAACTGCGGCTTGATCAGACAGGCCACGCGGCCGTCCTCGGTCAACAGGCCGAAAACCACCGGCAGCACCAGCTTGAGCGAGATAAACGACACGTCGATCACGCACAGCGAGGGCGTTTGCTCGAGCATATCGGGCGTGACATAGCGGATGTTGGTACGCTCCATACATTTGACGCGCGGGTCCTGCCGCAGGCTCCACGCCAGCTGGCCGTAACCCACATCGATCGAGTACACCTTGACCGCGCCGCGGCGCAGCAGGCAGTCGGTAAAGCCGCCGGTGGACGCGCCGACATCCATCACGGTCAGCCCGGCGGGGTCGATCGCGAAATAGTCGAGCGCTTTTTCGATCTTTTTGCCGCCGCGGGACACAAAGGCGTTTTCGTTGCCGCGCACCTCGAGGGGAGCGTTTTCGTCCACCATGTCGCCCGCCTTGCCGGCTTTCTGCCCGGCGATATAGACAATGCCCTCCATGATCGCGGTCTTGGCGCGCTCGCGCGAGGGGCAAAGCCCTTTTTCAAACAGCAGTACGTCCAGTCTTTTTTTAGCCACGGCTGTTTTCCTTTCTCTTCGATTGATTGACCACAAATGCGACGATCCCTTCCGCGTCGAGGCCGCAGTGGCGGTACACCTCATCCACACCGCCGTGCGGCAGGAAGCGGTCGCCGGTGTTCAGCAGGTCGGTGCGCGATGCACGGCAGCCGGCGACCCATTCGCCGAGGCTGCCGCTCTGCACATTGTCCTCGATCACAACGCACCAGCCGGACAGCTCGTCCTGCTTTTCGGCAAACGCCTGCTCCAGCCCGCTGCCGATCTGGTTTGCCTTATATACCTGTACATGGATCTGCTTTTTCTCCAGCAGCTCGGCTGCGGCAAGCGCTTCGTTCACCATCACGCCGTGCGTCAGCAGGGTGACCGTGTGGCCGGGCGCTTCGCGCACGCAGGCAAGTACCTGCTGCGCGGTGTCCTTGCGGAACGTGCCCTCCCCGCCGCGGGGATAGCGGATTGCGACCGGCCCGTCCTCGTGATAGACCGCGCGCGTCATCATGCTGCGCAGCTCGCTGAAATTCGAGGGGCAGTATACTTTCATGCCCGGGATCGAGCGCAGGAAAGCGATGTCCAGCACACCGTTGTGCGTCGCGCCGTCCGCGCCGACAATGCCCGCGCGGTCCACGCAGAATACCACATGCAGCCCCTCGATCGCCACATCGTGCACGAGCTGGTCGTAGGCGCGCTGTAAAAACGTCGAATACATCGCAACGACCGGCACCAGCCCCTGTGCGGCCATGCCGGCCGCCATCGCGACCGCGTGCTCCTCCGCGATGCCGACGTCGAAAAAGCGGCTGGGGAAGCGCGACGCGAACCGGGTCAGACCGGTGCCGGACGGCATGGCTGCCGTAATCGCGCAGATGCGCGCGTCCTTTTCCGCAAAGGCGCACAGCTCGCGCCCAAAGCAGGCGGAGAAGTCCTCCTTTTTGTCCGCGGCGAACGCGCCCGACACAGGGTCGAACCTGGATACCCCGTGGTATTTTTCCGGCTCCTGCTCACTGGGGGCGTAGCCGCGCCCTTTCTGTGTAATAACATGCAGCAGAACGGGTTTTTTGATCTTTTTCGCCTGTGCAAGCAGCTCGCACACGCTTTTCAGGTTGTGCCCGTCCACCGGGCCAAGATAAATAAAGCCCATCTGCTCAAACAGCGAGGTCGGCAGCACGAAGCTCTTGATGCGCGCCTTGGCGCGCGAGATCGCGCGCGTCACCGCCGCGCCGCCGGGGATGCGCGCAAGGCGCTCCTTGACGCGCACCTTGGCACGCAGATAGCGCGAATTGACGCGCAGACGCGCCAGATGGCGGCTGAGTCCGCCGACATTCTGCGCAATGGACATATTGTTGTCATTGAGCACAACAAGCAGCGGCTCGCCCGAGGTGCCTGCGTTGCTCAGCGCCTCGTATGCCATGCCGCCGGTCAGCGCGCCGTCGCCGATGACCGCGACCACATGGTATTTCTGGTTCCTGAGCGTGCGCGCATGCGCCATGCCCAGCGCGACCGAGACCGAGTCCGACGCATGGCCGGTCACGCAGGGATCGGTCACGCTTTCTTCCGGCTTCATAAACCCGGAAAGGCCGCCGTACTGCCGCAATGTATCAAAGCGGTCACGGCGGCCGGTCAATATTTTATGCACATAGCTCTGGTGGCCCACATCATAGATGATGCGGTCGCGCGAGGAGTCGAACTCCCGCTCAAGCGCCACTGCCAGCTCCACTACGCCGAGATTGGAGGCCAGATGCCCCCCTGTGCGCGATACGGAATCCACAATGAACTCCCGCAGCGACGCACAAAGCACGTTCAGCGTATCATATGACAGCCCGCGCAGGTCGGCGGGGCTGGTGATTGTGTCCAAAATCCCGTATCGTTTCATCATTTCCGTTCTTTCTGCCCCACGGCATTCATTTTTTGGCGTCAAACGAGAACGGCAGCACGGAAAGCAGCCGCCCGCACAGCGCAAGCACCTTGCTGCTGAACGCCATCGCTACGCCCTTGCCCGCAGCCTTGCCGCCGATCGTCAGCGCGGAGACCATACCGGTGACAAGCAGCGAGATCACCACCACCATAGGCCCACTCATGCCTGTCGTGATATTAGCCACGATCAGCGCACCGGTTGCACCCGAAATGATACCGCAGATATCGCCCACGACATCATTGCAGATGTTGGAGACCTTTTCTGCGTTGCGCAGCATCCACACGGCTTCCTTTGCACCGCGCACCTTGTGCGCAGCCATAGAATGGAACTCTTTTTCCGTGCCTGAGGCCGCGGCAATGCCGATCATATCGAATACGATGCCAAGCGCAATAAAAAAGAACAGCACCACAAAGGACAGCAGCGTGCCCGCGCTGTTCAGCGCCTCGTTGGACAGATAACTCATCCCAACCGAAAGCACAAAGCTCACCGGCATGATGACAGTCACCCATCTGGTATCAATCAGCCGCGGCTTTTGCGGCGGCTGCGCCTTTTTCTTCTGTTTGTCGGACGTATCCAAAAAACCAAACTCCCCGTATCGTCAGCGCCCGGAAAGCGGTTCCGGGCGAATTTTATAATGATAAAGTGGCGGCAGACTGAGTAAATCTTGCGGCTTGAGGTTCGGTTGGATTTCCCCGCGGACTGCCACGCGTCGCCGTCGTGGGGGTTTCCCATTAAAGTCCGTGCCGGGATGTTACCATCACCGGGACCGAATTGCCACTGAGTCCGCACTGCAATCCTCAATCTGCCTCGTTTAAGAACAGCCTAGGTGTTTTCCACTGCAGGCAACACGATTCTTAGCCTCTTTTGCAGCTATGGTTTCAACCGTCAATTCCCGCGGTTTCCTGGCCGGGAAGCCGTGGGCGGATACGATATCCACCATAACCACGCAAGGCAGGCTACACTGCACACAGCACTTTGCTCCTGCGCGCCGCCCATTTTCCTGCACCGTTTCCGGGCAGGCGGGAGAACACGCGCAGCCGCGCCGCACCGCATTGCAGGTTTCATCCTGCACCGTAGAGCATCCATCAATCGGGTCGATGTTATAGGTGCCCCACGCATACAGGTCTCCACGGCGGGAGGGTCGGTACTTCATGCCATTGAAGCGCGCCCTCGAGCCTTAACCTCCAGCATCCACCCCAAACTGGGCGTAAGAAGCAAACACCAGAGACTTCATCGATATGCCCTTCTACGGATTTTTAGGCCCGTCCTGGGAATCGTATGCGCTGACTAGGATACTGCGCCACTTATTTGTTATTTTAACACAAATCCATCGGTTATTCAAGAAAACTGCATAAAAATTCGTTTTAGTTTGTGCGCCCTGTCAGGCTGCGGGCGAGCTCGGCCAAAAAGCCGCTGCCCTCCATGCCGGAAACCGCCTGGGCCGCCTCTTCGGTCAGGCTGTCCGCGAGCCGGCGGCACTCCTCCAGCCCCAGAAGGGACGGGAAGGTGGACTTCTCGTCGCGCGCGTCCTTGCCAATCGTCTTGCCGAGCACCTGCGCGTCACCCTCGATATCCAGGATATCGTCCTGGATCTGGAACGCGAGACCAAGCTTTTCGCCGTATTCGTGCGCTTTTTGCAGCGTATCCGCATCGTTTTTGCCCGCCGCGACGCAGCCCAGCTCGCACGCCGCCCACAGCAGGCAGCCTGTTTTCAGGCTTTGCAGCAGACGCAGCTCGTCAAGCGTGATCTTCCGGTGCTCCGCGCCCATGTCGAGCACCTGCCCGGCGATCATACCGTTCATGCCCGCAGCGCGGCCGAGGATGCGGATGCACTGCAAAACCGTCTCCGCGGGCAGCCCCTCGGCGGCGGACGCGGTCTCAAACGCTGCGGTCAGCAGCCCGTCGCCCGCGAGCACGGCAGTCGCCTCGTCAAACGCCTTGTGGCAGGTCGGGCGGCCGCGGCGCAGATCGTCGTCGTCCATGCACGGCAGGTCGTCGTGGATGAGCGAGTAGGTGTGGATCATCTCGAGCGCGCACGCAAACGGCAGGGCCTTTTGCACGTCCCCGCCGCACAGGCGGCAGAACTCCAGCACAATCACCGGGCGCAGGCGCTTGCCGCCCGCCATCGCCGAATATTTCGCGGCCTCAAAGATGCGGTCGTAGCCCTCGCCCGTTTCGCGCGACAGGTATTTCTCGAGCGCGGGCTCGATCAGCGCAATATCCGCTTTCAGCTGCTCTGCAAAGCTCATTTGCCCGCCTCCTCCGCGTCAAAGGGCTGCTCCAAAACTTCGCCCTGCATGTTCTCCTGCATGACGGTCACCTTCTGCTCCGCCTTGTCGAGCAGCTTGCCCAGCGCAGCGGACAGCTTTGTACCCTCCTCGAACAGCTTCATGCTCTCGTTCAGCGGCGCTTCGCCCTTTTCCAGCAGGCGGACGATCTCCTCGAGCCGCTCCATCTGGCTTTCAAACGTCTTTTCGGCCATTTATGCTTCCTCCTCGGTATCGGTCACGCGGCAGTTTGCCGCGCCTTTTGCAAATCGGATGTGCAGCGTATCGCCCGCTTCCAGCGCCGCCGCATCGGTCACCACCGCGCCGCGTTTGCCCCTGGTCGCTACTGCGTAGCCGCGGGCGAGCACGCGCAGCGGGCTGATCGCGTCCAGCGTCGCAACGGTCTGCGCAAAGCGCAGGCGGCGCTTGTGCAGGCCGCCCTGCCCCGCTGTCAGCAGGCGCTGGCGCAGCACGGTCAGCTTCTGTTCCTCACGTGTCAAACGTGCAGGCAATGCGGCGCACAGCCGGTCGGTCATCTGGTCGAGCAGCAGCCGCTTTTCCGCGATATAATTCGCGGGCGTGCGCAGCTCCAGGCGCTCCTGCAAGGTCGTCAGCCGCTGGCGCCACACCTCAATCTGTTTATGCGCCGCCGTGCGCAGACGGGTATCCAGCGTGCGCACGGAAAGTGCGTACTCCGCCCGATCTGGTACGGCGAGTTCGGCCGCGCCGGAGGGCGTCGGCGCGCGCAGATCGGCGACAAAGTCCGCGATGGTCACGTCCGGTTCGTGGCCGACCGCCGAGATCACCGGGATATCCGAATCGTAGATCGCCCGCGCAACCACTTCCTCGTTAAACGCCCACAGGTCCTCCATCGAGCCGCCGCCGCGGCCGCACAGGATCACGTCCGCCTCACCCACAGCGTTCGCCAGCAGGAGCGCGCGGGCGATGCTCTCCGCCGCGCCCTGTCCCTGCACCTGCGCAGGGTACAGCGTAACCTTGGCAAGCGGCCAGCGCCTCCCCAGAATACGGATCATATCGCGCACCGCCGCGCCGGTCGGCGAGGTGACCAGCGCAATGCGCTGCGGGCAGGTCGGGATGGGCTTTTTATGCGCCGGATCGAACAGGCCCTCGGCCTGCAATTTGCGTTTGAGCTGCTCAAACGCGAGGCTCAAAGCGCCCGCGCCGTCCGGTATGACCTCGGAAATATAGAGCTGCACCTGCCCGGTGCGCGGGAACGAGCTGACGCGCGCCCGCACAATCACCTTCATGCCGTTTTCCAGCCGGAATTTCAGCCGCAGGGCGTCCGACCGGAACATGACCGCGTTGATCGCCGCGCCCTCGTCCTTGAGCGTCATATAATGATGGCCGGACGAGTGCGCCTTGTAGTTGGAGATCTCGCCCTGCACGAGCAGGTTGCGGTAGCCGGGCACTGCGTCCAGCAGATCCTTGATCTCGTTGTTCAGTCTGGTAACAGAATATACTGTACTCACTGCTTATTCCTTTCATATAGCCGCGCGGCGAGCACTGCCACGCCGACTGCGTTATCGCCCGACAACACCGGCTCCGCGAAGCTGACTGCATCGCCGAAAGCCGCGCGCATGCGCGCGCGGATGACCTCGCTCGCCATCACGCCGCCCGCGCACAGGATCGGGCAGTCGTACTGCTGTCTGGCCTGCCCGGTCGCCTTGACGACTGCGTTTGCGACCGTTTCGAGCGTAAACCGCGCCATCTGCGCGGGCTCGGCAGACTTAAACTTGTTTTCCACCTGGTTCTGCATGCCCGAGAGCGAGAACCGGCAGTCCGCCACCTTGGGACGGTAGCCCTTCTCCGGCCCGGCCTCGAGCGCGAGCCTGTCCAGCGCCGCGCCCGACGGGAACGGCAGGCCGAGCAGCGCGCCCGCCCGGTCGATCAGCTGGCCGGCGGCGAGGTCGGTCGTGCCGCCGATGCAGGTGCAGTCCGGCAGGCCGTCCGCACCCGCCTGCACGAGCAGCAGCTCACTCGTCCCGCCCGACAGGTGCCATGCGAGGAACGTCCCGTCCAGCAGCTCCAGCTTCCCTGCGCTGAGTGCCGCTGCCGCGATATGCCCCTGCTGGTGCGACACCGCATAAAGCGGCACAGATAGCAAATGCGCCGCGCTGCGCGCGACGCTCTCCCCTGCCAGAAAGCAGGGCATATACGAACCCTCGACCGCGCGCGGACGGGTGCTCACGCCAATGGCGCGCACCTCCCCCTGCGGCAGGGCTTCGATTTTCTCATGCAGGCGCACGGTATGCTGGAACAGCGCGTCCGACTGGCGCAGGCCGATCGCGCCCTCGGGCACGGTCAGCAGGCCGCCCTCGTTGCGCCATGCGCCGCTCGCCGCGTCATACACCGCGGCCGAGGTGCGGTAATTTGAGGTGTCGATCCCCAGAAAGCGCTCAGGCATTGCCTTCCTCCGCGCGGGGCTCGTCCTTTTTCTCGGCAGGCGCATCCTGCGGGAACTCCGCGCGCGCGACCGCGCCGAGCACGCCGTTGATAAAGGACGCGGCTTCCTCCGCATCGTACTCCTTGGCCAGCTCCACCGCTTCGTTGATCGCAACGCGGACCGGTACGTCGTCCACATAGCGCATCTCGTAGATCGCCAGACGCAGCACCGCCGTCGTCATGCGGGACAGGCGACTAAGCTTCCAGCCCTTTGCATAGGTCTCGATGGTCTGGTCGAGTTCGTCCAGATGACCGGCGACACCCTTTACCACCGACCGGATGTACTCTGTCTGCTGTTCGGACAGCTTGCCCGCGTACAGCGCGATATCCCCGCTGATCGAGGCCATGATGCTTTCGTCCAGGCGCTCGTTCAGGTTCTCGTCCTCGAACTGCTGAAAGCCCATCTCAAAGATCAGGTGCAGGGCGATCTCTCTTGCTTTTGTTCTGCTCATCACACTCACGGCGGCAGGTTCCTCCCCATTGTCTATGAATACGATTTATTTTATCCTATTTTCGCCAAAAGCGCAAGCGGATATTCGACCGAAAGCGCCTTTGCACCGAAGAAAAACGGCACGAATGCAAACTCGTGCCGTTTTGTGTGTGGTTTTTATTCCTCCGGGTCTGCCTCCGGCGCCTTTGCAGCCGGGGCCGGCTCCTCTGCGGCCGGGGCGGGCGTAAAGGTCACGCCGCCGACATGGACATTGATCTCGGTCACCTTGAGGCCGGTCATGGACTCAACCGCGTTCTTGACGTTCTGCTGCACCTGCTTTGCGACCTCGCAGATGTTATGGCCGAACAGGGCAAGGAAGCCGATCTCGATCCTGACCGTATCCTCATCGCCCAGCTCGATGCGAACGCCCTTGGACAGGTTCTTTTTGCTCAGGAAGTTGACGATGTCGCTCGTCAAAGTGGAATACAGGCCGCTGACGCCGGCAGTCTCCGAGGTGGCAAGCGCTGCGATCGACGCGACGACGTCCTCGGAAATCCGGATGGATCCCTGGTCGCTCTCGGTCGACCAATATTCTTTATGATCCGCCATAGTGCTCACTCTCCTTTATCTATACGGATTATAGCACAGTTTCGGCAAAATGCAAAGCAAAAATACGCCGCCGCATGCCGCAGCGCAGGTCATGACGCCTCGACGATCTTGATCTGCCCCGCGGTCACCCCGGTCTCGGACACCACAATATCCTTGATTACGGTCACATCGGTCGCCTGCAGGCCGCCCTCGGGCGGCGCAACGACCACATTGACGCTCTCGTCCCCGATCATCACGACCGCATCCTCATAGCCCTTAGCGCGGATCATGCTTTCGATATTGGCCTCTGCAACCGAATCCTCCGCCAGCGCGGAGATCTGCGCCGCGGCCTCGTCCTTTGCGGTCTGGTCCGCCTGCTCGCTCTCGGACAGCTCCTTCAGCGTGCTGACCGCCTCGTCGCGCGCCTGCTCGCGCGACAGCCGCGAGGAGGCGAAGTAGTCGCCGCTCTCCGCCGTGCCCAACGCCTCCGCGCCGGTCTCCGCACTGTCCGGGTCAGTCTGTTCCGCGACCAGCAGTTCGTCCGGTGCGCCGACATAGCTCCAGTTCAGATAGACCGCCACACAAAGCAGCAGTGCGATCACGCCGTAGACCGCTCCGCGTTTCTTGATTTTTTTCATTTCTGCTCGCCCTCCTGTATATGGTTACTACGTTTTATGAATCAGCTGCCATTTTCAGAACCGTAACTTTGTCCGAACCGATGCCGCACACCGTGCTCACTGCCTGCGTCACCGCCAGCCGCACCTGCGCATTGTCCGCGCCGTCGCACAGCACGACCGCCCCGCGGAAGGTCGGCAGCAGGCTCTTGACCGTCACCGGCTTTTCCCCGCGGCTCCCGTCCGCGATCACGGTCAGGTCGCTTTCATAGCTCTGGCTGCTGCCGCTCGTCTGCCGGGTGTTGACCGCATAGACCGCCTCCTCGGTCTGGTCGAGCGAGAGCATCAGCTCCACGCGGCCCACGCCCTCGATCGCCGCGAGCTTGGCATTCAAATCCTCTTCAAAGGCGGCAAGGGAAAAGCCCTCTGCTGCTTCTGGTATGGTATCCGGCTCCGCCGCTGTCTCCAACTGCTGCCGGCCGCCGAACAGCCCGCCCGAGGCGAGCAGCAGCACGCCCGCGAGCAGCACGATCAGCAGCGCGCGGTATTTGTGCACCAGCGGCAGCATTTTGTCCCCCAGCTCGCGAAAAAATGCAAGGTCAGGTTTTTTCATTTTGCAATCAGCTCCTGTCTACTCGCGGGTACGCCGCACTCCTCGGTCAAAAGCGCCTGCAGCTCGTGCAGACGCGCGGCGTCCGACCCGCCGTAATACACGGTCACGCGGTCGATCTGCAATATGCCGTCCGCGTCGTTTGCCATCGTGACCTTCACCGAGCAGTCGAACCCCTCCTGCTCCGCGCGCTGCTCGACCGCGCGGGCGATCGTCGCCGCGACCGTGCTCATCGCGGTCTGCGCATTGCGCTCCCGGATCGCGTCGATGTCCTCCTGCGAGGTTCCCGTCCAGCCCTCCCACGAAAGCAGGGACAGGCCGGAGAGCGGCTGCAGCAGCGCCAGCAGCAGGAGCAGCCCGACCGCCATCTTGACGATCTCGCGCAGCGCACCGCCGCCCACTACGCGCAGCGCGACCGCGGACGCTGCGCCTGCCAGCGTGACCCGCAGCAAAATTGTCTGGAATAATTCAGTCATATCGGTTTCACCATCGCAACCACGTAAACAAGCTCAAGATACAGGATCAGGCAGCAGGTGCTGAGCATGCCGAGCAGCAGGCCGAACCCGGTCCCCACGCCCTCGAGCATCTGCCGCAGGCTGCCCGAGCACAGCGGCGACAGCACCGCCGCCCCAGCCTTATAGCACAGGTAGCTCGCGCCCGCGCGCAGAAACGGCACCAGGCAGATCGCGGTGACGCACAGCATCCCGAAAACGCCGATCGAGTTTTTGAGCAGGGATGCACCGGACAGGACCGTCTCGGTCGCGTCCGAGATCACCCCGCCAACCACCGGCACCGCGCCCGAGACCGCGAACTTCGCCGTTTTGAGCGCCATGCGGTCCACGCTGCCCGACACCCCGCCCGCTATGGTAAGATATGCGGTGAACAGCGTCAAAATGAGCTTGAGCACGCCCGCGGTCAGCCCGCGGATGCCGTCCGCGATGCCGTGCAGCATACCGTTCCCGGTCGCCGCATCCACCACAACAATGCCCAGATATGCGCACGCCACGGGCACAAGCAGCAGGTTCACCAGCCGGATGATCAGATCGAACACGATCATCGTGGCGACCTGCAGCAAGGTCGCGGTCGTCGCGTTCCCCCCGACCGACAGCGCGGTCGCCAGCACAGGCTGCAATACGCCGGAAAACACGCTGATCTGCTCGAGCGTGTCCCGGCAGAGCGCCAGCACGCCGGAAAAATCCTGCAAAAGCACCGCCGCACAGCCCAGCGCGCCCGCCATGTCGATCAGCGCGTCCGCCTCGCCGCCCGCGGCGGAGGAAAACCCGCGCGCCGCCGCCGCGAGGATCACGACCACCACGACCCGCACCAGGCTGCGCACCGCGCTTTGCAGCGCGCTGCGGCTGTCCTCGGATACGTTTTCCAGCAGGCGCGCAAACGAACCCGCCAGTTCGTCCGCGGTCTCGGGCTGGATGCCGTCCAGGTATTCCCGCTGCTCGGCGGGCACCGCGTCAGCCAGCGCCTCGCCCCCTACGCTGCGTATGTCCTCCCCGGTCACTGCCGCGCCGGCCGGCACGATGCACACCACAAGCGCCAGCAGCAGCCAAACCAGTTTTTTCATTTTTCCTTCCCTTTCACGCCCTTTCACGCTGTCCAGTCCGCCATCAGGCCGAGCACCTGCTCAAAAAGCGGCAGGCATACCGCGAGCGCGAGCACCGCGCCCACGATCTCGATCTTGGCCGCGAGCGCGGACTGCCCCGCGTCCTTGCACAACGCGCTCATAATGCGCACCACAACCGCGATCCCCACCGCCCGGAGCACGGGCAGATACAGGCTGTCCGTAATGCCGCCCTGCGCAAGCAGCGCGGAAAACTGCTGCGCTGCGCTGCCCGCCAGTGCCAGCGCATGCAGCAGGATGAGCACGCCCGCGGTCAGCGTCAGCAAAAACGCAATGACAGGCGCGTCCTTTTTGAGCACAAGCGACAGGACGAGCGCAAGCAGGATCAGCCCGCAGGCTGCAACCAGCCCGTTCAAAAGCCGAATACGCGCTTCATCATCTCGAACAGGTCGCTGATCTCCTGCACGATCAGCATCAGCACGACGATGAGGCCCGCGAGCGTGGTCATCAGCGCCTGTTCCTCGCGCCCGGAGCGGGACAGCAGCTGCCCGAGCACCGCCACGAGGATACCGACAGCCGCGATGCGGAAAATCAGATCAACATCCATAGGTTCCTCCGCTTTTAGATCAGCACCAGGATCACCAGTATCCCAAGCGCGATGCCGCAGGTGCGATACAGGTTGCCCTTGTTTTGCAGTTCCTCTGCCGCCGCTCCCCGCGCCGCGGACAGCCGCCGGCTCACCTGCGTCAGCCCTGCGGCCTGCTCGGCGGCGTCGTACCGCCCTAAGTAGTTCGCGGCCTCGCACAGGATATCGCACTCGGCTGTGCCAAGCCCGACCTCCGTGCGGTTGTCGCGCAGGTTGGCGCGCCATAAGTAACTGAGCGACAGGCCGTTCTGTTCGCGCAGGCGGCGCCGCAGTCCGCTGAACACCAGCCGGATCACCGGGTTTTCGTTCTCCGCCAGCTCCCCTATGATCTCGGGCAGGGGCGCGCGGCGGCAGGATATCTCGCTTATGATGAGCGACAGAGCGAGCAGCATGGCATCCGCCGCCGCGACCCGCCGCCTGAGGCTCTGCCGCGCGGATAGCCCGAGCGCTGCGCACGAGCCGAAAATCATCACCCCACCGATCAGCTTGAGCATGTCCTCTCCTCCAATCGTTCCATGCGGTAGCACCGCTCTTTTCCCTTCCGTTCGATCACAACCGCGCGCCCGAACACGCCCAGCGCAAGCAGCGCGCGGTAAACCGGCCGCCGCCGCAGGTCGTCCACATCCGCCGCATGGGCGCTTGCGATCACCGCGGTGCCGCAGTGCGCACAGAGCGAAACCGCCTCCACGTCCTCGGGCGCGGTAATCTCGTCGAACGCCAGAAGCGTGGGCGACATGGTCTTGAGCAGCATGAGCGCCGCCTGCTTTTTCGAGCAGTTTTCCAGCACATCCGTGCAGCGGCCGACCGCAAACTGCGGCACGCCGTCCGAGAGCGCCGCGATCTCGCAGCGCTCGTCCGCGACCGCGACCGGATACCCCTTGTCCGAAACAAGGCGCACCCACTCGCGCAGCAGCGTGGTCTTGCCGAGGCCGGGCGGCGACAGCAGCAGCACGGACTGCGGCGGGCCGTTCCCGATCCACGGGGCGATCTGTGCGGCCACCCCGGTGATCTGCCGCGCAATGCGCAGATTGACCGAGGACAGCCCGCGCACGCCGATGACCTGTCCATTTTCCTCAGCTGCCGTACCGCACACGCCGAGGCGGTGGCCGCCCGCGAGCGTAACGAACCCGTGCCGCAGGCTTTCCGCATAGCTGTGCACCGAGTAGCGCGCCGCGCGGCTGAGCACCTCGCGCAGCTCCTGTGCCGTGACCGGCGCCAGATCGAGCGCCCGCTCTTCGCCCGCGGCTCTGACCGACGGCGGATACCCGGCCCGCAGGCGCAGCTCCTCCACTTTCCCCTGCCCGTCCAGCGCCGCCAGCTGCGCCGCCCGCAAGGGCGGCAGGCAGCCGATCGCCTGCTGCCAGGCTTTGTCCTGTTTTACTTCCATATTGCATCACCTGTCCTACTCTATGCGCCGGGCGTCAGGGATATGACCGGCACGTCAAAAGATCGCAGAAATGGCATATGCTCAACCGGGAAGAGGGAACCTGCTGGCGAAGCGCACGTGATGGCCGCTCCTGCGGCACAAGGCAGATGCGCAGCCAGCCGGAGAATATCCGCTGCGATTGAAGGGCAGTGATCTTCTGCCGCAAAAACCCGGGCTGAACATTCGTTTCAGCCCGGGTTGCCGTTTTTCTGTCCGAAAGCATTGCCAGCAGGTGTATTTGTTCCGCAAAAGCTCCGTTTCCCAGCGGGAAGTTTCTCTGACGAATCCAGTAGAAATACCTGCGGAAATATGATATGATAGACAAACAAACTTTGAAAATACTTGATCAGAACAAAGGATTACTTATGGATACACGTTTACAGAAGGATACCTCTTCCACCTTTGTCGGCAATATGTCCCTGCCGATCCATCGGTGGTTCCGGTATTCCGCCGGTTTTTCCGCCGAGTGGGCGGAGGAGACCGTCAACGCCTATCGCTCCCGCACGAACAGCGAGATCCACGTCCTCGATCCCTTTGCCGGGTCGGGCACCACGCTGCTCGCCTGTGATAAACTGGGCGTTGCCTCTTATGGATATGAATCCCATCCCTTCATTTACCAGATCGCTTCCTGCAAGCTGCTTTGGCCATCGGATGCGGAAGAATTTCTCGATACGGCGCACGCCATCCTGGATCGGGCGCAGGCGGACACCTCGGACCGGGGAGATTATCCGAGTATCGTTTTAAAATGCTACGACGAAAAAAATCTAACCGAGATCGATCATCTGAAAAAAGCGCTGGAGGCACACCCCGCCCCGCGCTCCGCTGCCTGGAAATTGTCGTGGCTCGCCTTTGTATCCATGCTGCGCGCATCGTCCCATGCCGGCACGGCCAGCTGGCAGTATGTACTGCCCAACAAGAAAAAAGCCAAGGTGCTCTCTGCCTTTGAGGCATTTTCCCGCCAGGTGGACTGCATGTACGAGGACATCCGGTTTTATCAGGCAAGCCTTGCCAAACCGCGCGCGACCCTGTTCCAGCATGATGCACGCACATCCTCGCCGATCGCACCGAACAGCATTGACTTGGTCGTAACCTCACCGCCCTATGCGAATAATTTCGACTACGCGGATGCGACCCGGCTGGAACTGTCGGTATTGGGCGAAATCCAATCCTGGGGCGAGCTGCAAAGCAAGATCCGCCCCGGTCTGGTGCGCTCCTGCTCACAGATGGTCTCGAGGGAAAGGAAGCACACCTATTCGTATTTGGAGGACCCTGCGCTCTATCCCATCTATAACGATATCCGTGAAGCCTGCCATGCGCTCGATCTGGAAAAAGACAAGCACGGCGGCAGAAAAAACTACCACACAATGATCGCCCTGTACTTCCTCGACATGGCGCATGTATGGCAGCAGCTGCGTCCGGTCTGCAAGGATGGGGCTACGGCCTGTTTTGTCATTGGGGATTCCGCGCCCTATGGCATTTATGTCCCCGTAGACGAGTGGCTGGGACAGCTGGCCATTGCAGCAGGATTCAAGGAGTTTTACTTTGAAAAGACCCGGGACCGGAACGTCAAATGGCACAATCGCAAGCACGATGTTCCGCTGAAGGAAGGACGGCTTTGGGTAAAGGGGTAAATGCAAATGGCAAAATCACCTGCACACCGCTTTGGGCAGATCATTGGCGATCTGCTCGAGCATACGCTCATCCGGTATTGTGCGCCCATTGCGGCGGAATATGGGATGTATCTGGACTACAAGCACGCGCGGCCCGCGCGCAATCATCAGTCCGAGGTCCGCTGGAAGGATATCAACGGCAACACGCACAAGCTGGATATCGTCATTGAAGCCAACGGCTCGGAAACAAAGACCGGCCGGCCGCGCGCCTTTATCGAAATGGCATGGCGCCGCTATACCAAACATTCCAAAAACAAGGCGCAGGAGATCTCGGCCGCCATCAAGCCGCTGGTCAGCCGCTACAGCGAGCTCAGCCCGTTTTATGGCGCGGTCCTGGCCGGGGAATTTACCCAAAATTCCCTGAACCAGATGCGCTCCGAGGGATTTACCCTGCTGTATTTCTCGCTGGATGCGATCGAGGCCGCCTTTGCCTCCCAGGGGATCGACGCGCACTGGGACGAAGATACCGCCGAGCAGGAACTGCAGCGCCGTGTCGATCAGCTCGAGGCGCTTTCGGCAGCGCATCTGCAATCCATCGGCGACTATCTGATGGCGAGGAATGGTTCGCAGTGGGAGGAATTTCAGCAATCCCTGCGCTGCGCCTTGGCGCGGACGATCCAACGCGTCTCGATCACCGAACTGTACGGCAGCGCACAGCAGTTTAACAGCGCGCAGGCGGCGCGCGATTATATTGCATCCGATCATCAGTCTGTTCCCAATGTTTTCTATGGCTACGAAGTTACTGTGAAATACTCAAACGGGGACCACAGCAAAATGCAGTTTAAGGACAAAAAGGAAGCTCTGGCCAGTCTCAAGCGGCTTATATAACACAAACCCTTCAAACCGATGCAACCCGGTTTGGAGGGTTTCTTTTTTTCGGACATATGCGGCGCATATGTTCTGATCCGTGTGTTGATATATCAGAAAAAAGCCCCGGCAGCATCAAAACGACACCGCCGGGGCAAAATGATACTATGGGGATTATTTGATGACCGCGAGCAGCTCGCCGGCCTTGACCGAGGTGTTTTCCCTGACCAGCAGCTTGTCCACCCTGCCGGCCATGCGCGCGACAACCGAGGTCTCCATCTTCATCGCCTCGATCACGAGCAGCACCTGGTTCTCCTCGACCATGTCGCCCTCCCCCACCAGCACGCGGGACACCATGCCCGGCATGGGCGCACCGGTCTGCGCCTTGTCAGTCGGGTCGGCCAGCTCAACATGGTCGTACAGCTCAGGCGCCTGCGGGTCTGGTACAGCGACCTCGCGGCGCATGCCGTTGAGCTCAAACAGCACGGTGCGCGTGCCGTCCTCGTTGCGGTCGCCGAGGCCGAGGTACTTGACCACCAGCGTCTTGCCGTCCTCGATGTTGATCTGGTTGGTCTCGCCCAGCGCCATACCGTTGAAGAACACATGGCTGCCCATGCGGGACATGTAGCCGTATTCCTTGCGGTGGCGGCAGTATTCCTCCACCACCTTGGGATACAGGCACCACGAAAGCACAGTGCGGTCCTTCGCGCCCGGCTGGAACTGCTCGACCGTCTTGCGCGCCGCATCAAAGTCCACCGGCTCGAGCAGCGAACCCGGGCGGCAGGTGATCGGCTCCTCGCCCTTGAGCACGAGTTTTTGCAGCTCAGGCGGGAAGCCGCCCTCGGGCTGGCCCATCATGCCCTTGAAGTAGGACACCACGGAGTCCGGGAAGGTCAGCGCCTCGCCCTTTTCGAGGATGTTCTCGGGCGTCAGGCGGTTCTGCACCATGAAGATCGCCAGATCTCCCACCATCTTGGAGGACGGCGTCACCTTGACGATATCGCCCAGCATGGTGTTGACCTGCTTGTACATCTCGCGCACGTCCTCAAACTGGCTGCCGAGGCCGAGTGCCTCGACCTGCGACTGCAGGTTCGTATACTGGCCGCCGGGCATCTCGTAGCGGTAAATATCGGTCGATGGCGCCTTGAGGCCGCCGTCAAAGGATTCGTAGCGCAGGCGCACGTCCGCCCAGTAGTCGCTCAAGCGCTGCAGCTTATCCGGGTCGAGGCCGGTGTCGCGCTCCTGCCCGTGCAGGGCGGCGACAACTGCGTTCATGGACGGCTGGCTGGTCATGGAGGAGAGCGAGTCGATCGCCGTGTCCACGATATCCACGCCCGCTTCCGCCGCGAGCAGCAGCGCTGCTACCTGGTTGCCCGAGGTGTCGTGCGTATGCAGGTGGATGGGCAGGCCGACCTCGTTCTTGAGCGCGGTGACCAGCTTCTTGGCCGCGTAGGGTTTCAGAAGGCCGGACATATCCTTGATACACAGGATATGCGCACCGCGCTTTTCGATCTCCTTAGCAAGGTTCACATAGTAGTTCAGCGTATACTTGTCGCGCCTAGGGTCGAGGATGTCGCCCGTATAGCAGATCGCGGCCTCGCACAGCTTGCCCTGATTCAGCACCTCGTCCATCGCGATCTCCATGCCAGGCAGCCAGTTGAGCGAGTCGAACACACGGAACACGTCGATACCGGTCCTGGCGGCCTCCTTGACGAACGCGCGCACCAGATTGTCCGGGTAGTTGGAATAGCCCACAAGGCTCGAGCCGCGCAGCAGCATCTGGAGCGGGATGTTCGGGATCTTCTCGCGCAGCAGCTCAAGGCGCTCCCACGGGGATTCGTGCAGGAAGCGGTAGGCCGTGTCGAACGTTGCGCCGCCCCAGCATTCGAGCGAGAAGCAGTTATTCAGGATCTCCGCCGTGCCGCTCGCCGCGCCGACCATATCGCGGGTGCGCATACGGGTCGCGAGCAGGGACTGGTGCGCGTCGCGCATGGTGGTGTCCGTGATGAGCAGGCGCTTTTCGCTTAGCACATAGTTCTTGACCGCCTCCGGCCCCTCGCGGTCCAAAAGCTGCTTGAGCCCCTCGCACTTCGGGGGCGCGTTTTCATAGGGCGGGAAACGCGGCGCGTCGTACTGCGCGCGCTCGGCGGAGGGGTTTGCGACCTGGATCTCCGCAATGTAGCGCAGCACCTTGGTTGCGCGGTCCTTGCCCTCCTCAAAGTCAAACAGCTCAGGCGTTTCGTCGATAAACTTGGTGTGGCACTTGCCCGCCTGGAACGCCGGGTGCTGCAAAATGTTCGTGATGAACGGGATGTTGGTCTTGACGCCGCGGATATGCTCCTCGCTGATGGCGCGCAGCGCCTTGCGGCACAGGCCCTCGAACGTCTGGTCGTGGCAGGTGATCTTGACCAGCAGCGAATCGTAATACGGCGAGATCTCCGCGCCGACATAAGTATTGCTGCCGTCCAGACGCACGCCGTTGCCGCCGGACGAGCGGTAAGATGTGATCTTGCCGATATCCGGCAGGAAGTTGTTCTTGGGGTCCTCGGTCGTGATGCGGCACTGGAGCGCATAGCCGCGCGCAGCCACGTCCGACTGCTTGCGGATGCCGATCTCCTCATCAAACAGCGGATAGCCCTCGGCAATCAAAATCTGCGAACGCACGAGATCAATGCCGGTCAGTTCTTCGGTGACCGTGTGCTCGACCTGAATGCGCGGGTTCATCTCAATAAAGTAGTAGTTGCCGGTCTTGTCCACCAGAAACTCGATCGTGCCCGCGGACACATAGCCCACATGCCGCGCGATCTTGACTGCATCCGCATATAGCCGGGCCCGCAGCTCCTCGGGTACGCTCCACGCGGGTGCAAACTCCACGACCTTCTGGTAGCGGCGCTGCAGCGAGCAGTCGCGCTCAAACAGATGGACGATATTGCCGTACCGGTCGCCCAGTACCTGCACTTCAATGTGCTTGGGCTCGACAAGGAACTTCTCAATAAAGATATCCTCGTTGCCGAACGCCTTCTGCGCCTCGCTCTTGACCTGCGGGAAGTTGACGCGGATATCCTCCGCGCTGTCGCAGCGGCGCATGCCGCGGCCGCCGCCGCCCCCTGCCGCCTTGAGCAGCACCGGGTAGCCGTATTCCTCCGCCAGCGCGATCGCGTCCTCCGTATCGGCCAGCGGACGCGCCGACCCCGGGATGGTGGGCACACCGCATTCGTGTGCAATGGTCTTGGCGGTCAGCTTGTCGCCCATCTGTTCGAGGATCTTGGGAGACGGGCCGATGAACGTGATGCCCGCTTCCTCGCAGGCGCGGGCGAACGCCGCATTCTCGGACAGAAAGCCGTAGCCGGGATGGATCGCGTCCACGCCGCGGCGTTTGGCAAGGTCGATGATCCCCGGGATGTCCAGATACGCTGCCAGCGGGCTCTTGTTCTCGCCGATCAGGTAGGCCTCGTCCGCGCGGGTGCGGTACAGGCTGTAGGTATCTTCCTGCGAATAGATGGCCACCGTGCGCAGGCCCAGATCATAGCATGCGCGGAAAATGCGCAGCGCGATCTCACCGCGGTTCGCCACCAGTATCTTTTGGAACTTACGAATTTCCAATTGGCATCAGTCCTTTCTCTCTCAAGCTGGGTGGTAAGTACATGATACCATTTTTCCAGGTGCTTTCCAATAGCCTTTCTGGTGAATTTGCATAAAACCGCATGAAATCCGCCACGCAAAACTGTTATCTCGGCAATTTTCTCTCTTTTTTTGCACAGTTTTTCTATTTATTGGAAAGATGAACATTGCGTCAACCTTAGCCCTTCATAACTGCCGTCTTTATTTTCTTTTACCTGTGCCCTTCCCTGTGCCTCCAATAAAAGGGAACTCAGTCACACCTTTCCGCAGTCTCGTGCCGTATACTTATGGTGGTTTGATATATTCTGCCGCGGCGTTTGTGCCTGAACAGCGGGCAAGTGTCCGGCGGCCACAGTTCATGTCATAGGAGGGATCGATCAAGGGGTAATGCAAATCAAACCCGCCTGCAGGGTGGGTATAACGAGAGAAGTGGTGAAGGAAATGAAAAGATCAACTTTAGTGCAAAACCGTTTTGTCAGCCTGCTGCTGGCTGTCGTGATGCTGTTCGGGCTGCTGCCCGGCTTCGGCATGCAGGCAGGCGCAGCGAACGAGCCGTTTCGCGATGTCAGCGATTCGGACTGGTATGCAGAGGCCGTGTCCGAGGTATATCAGGACGGCTATATGGACGGAACCGGAGGCGGATTTTTTTCTCCTGACGATACGCTGACGCGCGCCATGTTTGTTACCGTGCTGGGCCGCATTCACGGCGTAACGCCGGATCAGTATGACTATACGGTCTTTGCAGATGCCCCCAGGGACAGTTGGTTCGGGCCGTATGTCAGCTGGGCATACAGTATCCGGATCGTGGACGGATACGGCGACGGCGGCTACGGATTCGGCTCGGAGGACCCCATTACCCGCGAGCAGATGGCAGCCATTATCGCGCGGTATGTGGATTTTCTGGACACCGAACTGCCGGACGGGGACAATACGGTCTCCTCTTTCCGCGACGCAGCGCAGGTTTCCCCCTATGCGCGGGAGGGATTGGAGCTGATGCGGCGCACCGGCATCATTGTCGGTGATCAGCGCGGCTATTTTAACCCGCTTGACAACGCGACGCGCGCCGAAGCCGCGACGATCTTCGTCCGGCTGAGCGACGCGCTGGACGCTGAAGAAGAGCCGGCCAATACATATGAGGAAATCCAGAATATCACTTCGGATTTCCGCGAGCTGGACAGCGAATATGCCGGCTCGGACGGCATCATTGATACGGAGAATACCGAAGAGGCGATCGATGCCTTCAAGGCGCTTGCTTCTGACCTGAAGAGCAGAGGAAAGCTCACAGACTGGGAGGAGTGCGAGGGTAATTTCGCATATAAAACCGAAGGCGGCGTCGGCGGCGTCTACATGCCTGCTTATGAATGGGCGCAGGATCTGGCTGGACTCGGCGGCCAGGTGCTTGTCTACCAGCCTACGCTGCAGGAAAAAGCTTTCGCTAAGGAAGACAAAAATGCTCCGCTCGCCGATGCTGCCAAAAAAATCGTGACCGCTTCTGCCGGCGGGTTTGTATCCGGTTACAACCGGTCAGACAGCGGCGTGACGGTGGACAGCGTAAAAGACTGGAGATCGGGCAGCCTGATTATCTGGAATGGCCACGGCAACTATACGGATACGTTTAAAGAAAGCTTTATGACCGGCGAAGCATATACACAGTCCGCCGACCAGAAATACCGGAGCGATCTGGATCAGGACCGGCTGATTGTCTGCAGCTCTATGGAGACCTCCGACCGTCTGTCCGTGACCACAAAGTTCTTCGACTACTACTACGATGATGGCGATCTGGATGGTTCGCTGGTGTTCATGGGCGCCTGTCAGAGCTTTTATGATGATTCTCTGGCCGATATCATAACTGAGAAACTGGGCGCTACCTACATCGGAAGCACCAAGAAAATCCAGATCCCATATCTGCATGACATGCTCATCAGCTTTTTGGATCGACTGGATGATAAGGATGAAAACGGCAAGTTCTATACTGCGCAGAATGCGCTGGACTACGCCAAATCCCAGCACTTGCCGATCGATGTGATCGGGGCGATCGGCCTGCAGGGTGCGGAATTGAAGCTGGTCGGCGACGGCAGCTTCGCGCTGGACGCCGGTATCCAATCGCGCACCCTGCGCGTGCTCGACCCGACAGGCACAACCGGTGTCGCCGGCGCTACCGTCAAGCTGTTCGCAGACGGTGTCGGCGGCGAGGCACTGCAGACCGTCACGACCGATGCACAGGGCTACTGCACGCTGAAAGATCTGTCTGACTCCATCTCTTATCGGGTGCAGATTCGGGCGGACGGATACATGCCGAGCGAGTATGACCTGCCGGATGGCGCGTCGCCAACCATCCGCCTGACCGGCATGGGCGCCATGCAGATCACCATCAAAAGCGCAGATGAGCGGCCGCTGACCATGTATGCTGTGACGGTCAAAAACAGCAACGGCACAACGGTATGGGAAGACGACCGGGGGCTGGGCAGCGCGACAAACGAATCCTCGATCACCTTGACAACAAACGAGCTGCCGACCAACGCCGACTATACCATCACAGCCTCGGCCAGCAGCTATACCGCTGTTACGCAGACCGTGCGCCTGACGGACGAACAGCCGTTTACCGTGGAAATCGAACTGTACCGCGGCGCATACGGCTGCGAGGGTACGGTGGTCGACGACGCGACCGGCCAGCCGCTCCCCGGTATGACAGTCGAGCTGGTCACGAACTCGGGGACGGTCGGCGGCACGACGACCACCGACCAGAATGGTCAATTTGAGGTCATGGGCAGCGCAGGCCTTGCCAAGTATTCCCTTCGTGTATCGGGCAGCGGATATGAAACATATCTGAACGGCGATTTCCTCTTTGCCCTCAACGAGCCCAGCAATGTCGGCACCATCCGAATGAAAGCTCTGAACACCGAACAGCCCGAAACGCCCGAAACCCTACCCGAGACAGACGGCGATTATACCCTGCTCTATACGGCGGACGATCTTGCGTCCATCTCCGACCAGCCGGGCAACTTCAAGCTGGCCAATGACATTGACGCGACCGATTACTCAATGCATGTTATTTCACAACTGCACGAGGATGCCGTTCTGGACGGCGACGGGCACACCATCCGTGTTGATCAGCGCAATCAGTATTTCGGTGGCCTGATCGAGTGTAATTACGGTACGATCCGCAACCTGCATGTCACAGGCACGGCGACATTTGAGGACGAAAGCACTCTGTACTTCGGCGGCATTGTGGGATATAATGCAGGACTGATCGAGGATTGCAGCTTTAACGGCACGATCCGGACTGTCGGCGGATTTGATTACAGCACCAGCATATCGCCTGCAAACGGGATCGGCGGGATCTGCGGCGAGAACGCAGGCGGCACGATCCGGGGCTGCACCGCAGACGGCACGATCGCACTGGCTCTGGAAGGTGACAACTGGTATATTGGCGGCATCTGCGGATATGGCTCGGATGGGTCGCAGATAGAAGACTGCATCAACCATGCGTCGGTTTCAGTCAGCATCACGGGGAAGGAAGGTTCATATATGAGTGCTTATGCCGGCGGCATCTGCGGCGGCTCCCAGGATGCGGATAATTATATCGATCATTGTCTGAATACCGCTTCGATTGAAGCACGCACGACGATCGGCATCACCAGAGTCGGAGGCGACTGCGGCTGGCGCGGCACCTGCACGGATAACGGCAACACAGGCGCCAGCATCCATGCCGGATATGGCAGCAAGCCCAGTTATCTGAACAGCAGCGCATATGCTATCATTGGCACTGGCTACACGACAAGCAACACCATATTGTATGACTCCGAACATGGTACCCGCAGCGCTTCTGAAAGCAATGCTCTGAAAATCCGCTCCGCGTCGGAGATCCTGTCCATGTGGTCCTGACCGTAAATTGCCACCCCCCATGCAGCAGGAATCCAACCCAAACCCCTTGAATTTCTGCGAAAACCGCAATTTTCAAATTTCGCGAAGCCCGGCGTATGCAAACGCCGGGTTTCGTTTTTGGGGTGCAGTGCAAGCGCCCCGGAACTGATCGGTGTACTTCAGGAGGCTTTTCTCCTCATCGCAGGGCACACCCTGCTCACACAAATGAAACAAAACCGTAACAAAATTTACATTGACAATCGACAGCTCCGGTAATATAATAAGTACAAATATTGCACAAAGCGATGACAGAGGAAAGTAATCGTTCCAAGTGCGGCTTTCAGGGAGTGTCCGGCTTGACTGGAAACGGACGCAGACGCCGGCACGATGAAGTTCCCTCTTGAGCTGCGGCGCTGAAACCCTTCGCATCAGTAGGCGCCGACGGGACTCCTCCGTTACAGGGATAGGATATAATTTTGTATCCGAAAAAAGTGCGGCATAGTTCTATGCCGAATGTGGGTGGTACCGCGGAACCGTTTGTCTTTCGTCCCTCTTTGTGGATGAAAGGCTTTTTTTATGCTTTTTCTCCGCCGGACAAACGCAAATCCAACCCCATTATCCAAAGGAGAGAACAAAAATGATCATTATTATGAAACAGGGCGCGACCCGCGAGCACGTCGAAGAGCTTTCGAGGCACATCGAACGCTGGAACGTCAAGGCAAACCCGATCTACGGCGCGGGCACGATCGTCATCGGTCTGGTCGGCGACACGGGCGCAGTCGACAAGGACGCGCTGCTGCGCGACCCGCAGGTCGAAAACATCCTCAAGGTGCAGGAGCCGTTCAAGCTGGCAAACCGCAAGTTCCATCCGGACAACACGCAGGTCGAGATCGCGCCGGGCGTTGTCGTGGGCGGCAAAAAGCTGGTCGTGATGGCCGGCCCCTGCTCGGTCGAGAGTGAGGAGCAGATCATTGACGTGGCCAAGCATGTGCAGGCGGATGGCGCGGCCATGCTGCGCGGCGGCGCGTGGAAGCCCCGCTCCTCCCCGTACTCCTTCCAGGGGCTCAAGGCCGAGGGTCTCGAGCTGCTGCACAAGGCGCATGAGGCGACCGGCCTGCCGGTCGTGACCGAGATCACCAACCCCGCGCACATCGACCTGTTCATGGACAAGTGCGACTGCTTCCAGGTCGGCGCGCGCAACATGCAAAACTTCGAACTGCTCAAGGAGCTGGGCCAGACGGATAAGCCCGTCCTGCTCAAGCGCGGCTTCGCGAACACGATGGAGGAGTTCCTAATGTCCGCTGAATACATCATGGCGGGCGGCAACGAGAAGGTCATCCTGTGCGAGCGCGGCATCCGCACCTACGAAAAATACACCCGCAACACGCTGGATATCTCCGCGGTGCCGGTGCTTAAGCGCATGAGCCACCTGCCGGTTGTGGTCGACCCGAGCCACGCGGGCGGCATCTACTGGATGGTCGAGCCGCTGGCCAAGGCCGCGGTCGCCGCAGGCGCGGACGGCCTGATGATCGAGGTGCACAACGACCCGGCGCACGCGCTGTCGGACGGCGCGCAGTCGCTCACCTACGATTCCTTCCACGAGACCATGAACAACCTGCGCGCGGTTGCGCAGGCGGTGGGCAGAGAAATTTAAATATTCGATTGGGGCGTACAGCCCCAATCGAGGGAGACACACCGCGCATCCGCGCGGATGTGTCTCGGGCTTCGTAAAGTTCCGCAATGCGAAACTTTACTCCGCTCTTGTATAAAAACCGTGATACACGGCCCAGGCTGCCTTCTCTTGACCTGCGGCCAATTCACCTTGTGCTCCCGGTTTTTATGGAAATGGCGCATGGCGCCATTTCCAATTTTATGCGCCGGACGGCGCGACAGATCATCAAAGGAGTGTTTCCAGCAGTGCAGACCCTGAGCCTGACGGGCGCGAACGGCGTGTCCGACATTTTGATTGAAACCGGCCTGCTCGCACGTGCGGGCGCGGCCATCCTCGACACTTTTTCGCCCAGCCGCGTGCACATCGTCACGGATTCGACGGTCGCACCGCTGTACCTCGAAAAGCTGGAGGGGCAGCTCGCCCTCCCGGTCTCGCACACGGTCATCCCCGCGGGCGAGGAGCACAAGCGGCTGACAACGGTCGAAACCATCTATCACGATATGCTCGCCGCGGGCATGACGCGCAAGGATCTTGTCATTGCGCTCGGCGGCGGCGTGGTGGGCGACATCACGGGCTTTGCCGCCGCGACTTTCCTGCGCGGCGTGTCGCTCTGCCAGATCCCGACCACCCTGCTCGCGCAGGTGGATTCCTCGGTCGGCGGCAAGACAGGCGTCGACCTCGCCGAGGGCAAGAACCTCGTCGGCGCGTTCTACCAGCCGCGGCTGGTGCTGATCGATCCGGCGGTGCTCGCGACCCTGCCGGACGCGACCTTTGCCGACGGCATGGCCGAAGTCGTCAAGTACGGCTACATCGCGAACAAGGACATTCTGGACATGGTATCCCAGCCGGACTACAAGGCGCATATTGAGGACATCATCTACGAATGCGTCAAGATCAAGCGCGATGTGGTCGCGATCGACGAGCACGACACCGGCCTGCGCATGATCTTGAATTTCGGCCACACGATCGGCCACGCGACGGAAAAGCTCGGGAATTACACCGACCTGACCCACGGACAGGCGGTCGCGATCGGCATGGTGGCCGCGATGCGGCTGTCCGCCCTGCTTGGCAACGACGACCTGACCGCGCCGCTCGTGTCGATCTTGCAGCACATCGGCCTGCCGACCGAACTCAACTACGACCGCGAGGCGATCTTTACCGCCCTGCTGTCGGACAAGAAAAAGTTCGGCGGGGTGGTCAATTTCATTCTGGTCCGCGAGCCGGGCCGCGCCGAGATCACGCCGATCGAAGCGGAAAAGCTGCACGAATACATCTTGAAACTGTAAGGAGGCAATGCCCAATGGGTTCCACTTGGGGAAACGCCATCAAAATATCGGTTTTCGGCGAGTCGCACGGGACGGGCATCGGCGTGGTGATCGACGGGTTCCCGTCCGGCGTCGCCTATGACGAGGCCTTTGTGCTGCGTGAGATGGAGCGCCGCGCGCCGGGCCGCAACAAGCAGTCCACCCAGCGCAAGGAAGCCGACCTGCCGGTGATCCAGTCGGGTATTTACAACGGCAAAACCACTGGCACGCCCATCTGTGCGCTCATCCAGAACACAAACCAGCGCTCGGGCGACTATGCCGAACTCGCTGCCCAGCCCCGCCCGGGCCACGCGGATTACACCGGCATGGTGCGCTACAAATCCTGCAACGACCCGCGCGGCGGCGGCCATTTTTCCGGCCGGCTGACCGCGCCGCTCGTGTTTGCGGGGGCGATGTGCAAGCTGTGGCTGAAAGCGCAGGGCGTGCTGGTCGGCTCGCACATCCAGTCCATTGCGCAGATCCAGGATATGCCGTTTGACGATGTGGACATCCGGCCGGAACAGCTGGAAACCCTGCGGAATGCGGACTATCCGGTCAACAACCCGCGTGCGCTGGACGCGATGCTTGCCGCGATTGAGGAGGCGCGCGAGGCGCAGGATTCGGTCGGCGGCGTGATCGAATGTGCGGCCATCGGCCTGCCTGCGGGCATCGGCAGCCCGATGCTGGACACGGTGGAGGGCCGCCTGTCCTCCCTGCTGTTCGGCGTGCCCGCGGTCAAGGGCGTGGAGTTCGGCGCGGGCTTTGCCTTCGCCGCGCTGCGCGGCTCGCATGCAAACGACACGTTCTATCAGGACGGCGGCGCGGTCAAGACCGAAACCAACAACAACGGCGGCGTCAACGGCGGCATCACCAACGGCATGCCGCTCGTGTTCCGCGTGTGCATCAAGCCCACCCCGTCCATCTCGTCCGTGCAGCAGACGCTGAACATCCGCACCGGCAAGATCGAGCCGCTCTCCATCCACGGGCGGCACGACCCCTGCATCGTCACGCGCGCCGCGCCGGTCGTCGAGGCGGCCTGCGCCATCGCGCTGGCGGACTTACTGAGGGAGGCGAACGGCTATGCGTGAATTACCCGAGATCCGGCAGGACATCAACGCCGTTGACGAACAGATCCGCGCGCTGTTTTTAAAGCGGATGTCGCTCGCGCTCGAGGTCGCGCAGACCAAGGCCGAGCACGACGACAAGATCTACAAGCCCGACCGCGAGGCGGAGATCCTCCAAAAGCGCACCGCGGGCATGAGCGACGAGCTTCGGCTCAAGTACGCGGCGCTTTTACAGAGCATGATCCGCGCGAGCCGCGAATATCAGTACAGTGAACTGCTGCGGCAGAAGCCCGAGCGCTTCCCCTTCCACCCGGCTGAGACCGTGCTCGACCCCAAAACCGTCTACTATCAGGGCGTGCCGGGCGCGTATCAGGAGCTGGCGGCGCGCGCGCTGTTCCCGCAGTGCGAGCCGCAGAACGTGCCGACGTGGGAGCAGGTGTTCCGCTCGGTGCGCGACGGCATTGCGGATATCGGCGTCGTCCCGGTCGAAAACACGACCGCTGGCACGGTCAGCGAGGTCTACGACCTGCTGCTCGAATACGACCTGTGCATCAACCGTTCGTATATCAAGAAGATCTCGCACTGTCTGGCCGCGGTGCCGGGCGCGCAGCTTTCGGACATTAAAAGCGTCTGCTCGCACCCGCACGCCCTGCCCCAGTGCCATGCGTTTATTTCCGAGCACGACCTCGAGGCGATCGAGGTCGCCAACACCGCGATCGCGGCGCAGAACGTGCAGAAAAAGGGCGATAAGCACCTTGCGGCGATCTGCTCACGCGAGGCGGCAGAGCGGTACGGACTGGCGGTGCTCGCCGAGGGCATCAACGATATGAAGCACAATGAGACCCGCTTTATTGCGGTCAGCCGCACGCTGACCACCCAGCCCACGGACAACCGCATCGAGATCGCTTTCCACATCCCGAATGTGGCAGGCTCGCTCAATACCGTGCTGGACACCTTTGCGCACTACGGCATCGACATGACCAGCATCTATTCCCGCCCGCTGCGGGACAGCCCGTGGTGCTATGTGTTCTATATCGACTTCACCGGCAATATGAAGGACCATGCGGTGCAGTCGCTGCTGTATCAGCTCCATGAGGAGCTTCCCTACATCAAGGTCATCGGCAGCTATCAGGTTTCCGATGCGACGGAGGAGTAAAACAAATGCAAATCCAACCCTGCGGCCCGCTGCGCGGTGAGCTTACCGTGCCGGGCGACAAATCCATTTCGCACCGCGCCGTCATGCTGGGCGCGCTGGCCAGCGGCACGACCCATATCACCGGCTTCCTGATGGGCGAGGACTGTCTTTCCACCATCGACTGCTTCCGCAAGATGGGCGTCCAGATCGAGATCACGGACAAGGAGGTCATCGTCGAGGGCGTCGGCCTGCACGGCCTGTGCGAACCCGAGGAGGAGCTGTATACCGGCAACTCGGGCACTACCACCCGCCTGCTGTGCGGCATTCTGGCCGGCCAGCCGTTCACCGCGACCTTAAACGGCGACGCTTCCATCCAGAAGCGCCCGATGGGCCGCGTGATCAAGCCGCTGCGCGAGATGGGCGCTTCCATTGAGGGCAAAAACGACAACTACTGCCCGCTCACCCTGTACCCCAGCGAGCTGTACGGCATCGAGTACCGCCTGCCGGTCGCATCTGCGCAGCTCAAAAGCGCGATCCTGCTTGCGGGCCTGTACGCCGAGGGCCAGACCACGGTCATCGAGCCCGCCCCCTCGCGTGACCACACCGAGCGCATGTTCCGCGCGCTGGGTGTGGAGATCGACACGGAAGGCAACACCATCACGCTCGACCCGCCCGAGGACCTGCGCGCGGTGGACATCGAGGTGCCCGGCGATATCTCGTCCGCAGCGTTCTTCCTGGTCGCGGGCGCGATCGTCCCGGGCAGCGAGCTGACCATCAAAAATGTCGGCGTCAACCCGACGCGCACGGGTATTCTGGACGTGCTGCGCGACATGGGTGCAGATATTTCCATCTCGAATTTCCGCGACAACGCGGAACCGGTCTGCGATCTGAACGTCAAACATAGTGCGCTGCACGGCGTCGAGATCAGCGGCTCGATCATCCCCCGCCTGATCGACGAGCTCCCGGTCATCGCAGTTGCGGCGGCCTTCGCGGAAGGCGAAACCGTCATCCGCGACGCGCAGGAGCTCAAGGTCAAGGAGTCCAACCGCATCGCTGCGATGGTCAATGAGCTGACCCGCGCAGGCGTCAATGTCGAGGAGACCGAGGACGGCATGATCATCCGCGGCGGCAAAACGCTGCACGGCGCGTCCTTTGAGACCTACAAGGACCACCGCATTGCGATGAGCCTTGCCGTGCTCGCGCTCGCAGCCGATGGCGCAAGCCGCATTGACGATCCCGAGGTCGTTGCGATCTCCTACCCCGGCTTCTTCCATACGCTCGAACAGTTGGGGGGCTGAGGACATGCTGCTTACGATGGAGGAGTTCCGCGCGTTCGAGCCGCAAAAGCCGACCTATGCGCTGATCGGCTGGCCGCTCGGCCACACGATGAGCCCCGAGCTGCACGCGCAGCTGTTTGAGGTCTCCGGGCAGGATGCGGACTATGTCGGCATCGCCGTACCGCCGGAGGAGCTGGAGGAAGCCTTCGAACTGGCAAAGCGCAAGCTGCGCGGCATCAATTGCACCATCCCGCATAAAAAAGCGGTCATCCCGCTGCTTGACGAGATCGACACCGCCGCGCGCGACCTGCACTCGGTTAACACCGTGGCCTTCCGCGACGGCAAGGCGATCGGCTACAACACGGATATCCTTGGCTTTGCCGAGTCCCTTACGCGGGACGGCGTGACGCTGCGCGGCAAAAAGGTGCTTTTGCTGGGCTACGGCGGCGCAGCCTCGGTCATGGCGTACCACTGCGTGACGCAGGGCGCGTATGTGACCATCACCGGCCGCAATCTGGATAAGGCCGCAGCGCTGCAAAAGCAGCTTTGCACGGCTGTTCCCGGCGCGCATGTGGCGGTTTTCAGCCGCAGGCACATCCCGCGCGATATCCAGATCGTACTCAACTCCACCCCGGTCGGCATGTATCCCAAGGAGAGCACCGCCCCCCTGCACTACCTGCCGCACAAGACCGAGTATGTGTTCGACGCGATCTACAACCCACCGGTGACCGCCACCATGAAGCTGGCGAACCACAAAAAGACCAAAACGCGCGACGGCCTGTATATGCTCGTCATGCAGGCGGCGCACGCGCAGACCATCTGGTCGGGCGTGCAGTTTGAGCCGCAGGCCTGCGAGACCATCCTGCGCCGCACCTACGGCAAAATGGCGGTCAAGCGCCTGCACGAGAAGCATAACAAGCGCAATATCGTGCTGTGCGGCTTCATGGGCAGCGGCAAGACCACCATCGGCCGCAAGCTGGCTCGCCTGACCGGGCTGGACTTTGTCGATGCGGATCAGTATCTCGAAGCGCAGGAGGGCAAAAAGATCTCGGATATCTTTGCCGACGAGGGCGAAGCCTACTTCCGCGACCGCGAGACTGCTTACATCCGCGAGCTGTCCCTGCGCGACGGCATCGTGCTGTCGCTCGGCGGCGGCGCAGTGCTGCGGCCGGAGAACGTGGAGGCGGTCCGCGAGACCGGCCTGCTCATCCATCTGGATACGCCGTATTACCGCATCCTGAAAAACCTCTCCTATTCCAACACCCGCCCGCTGCTGGACAAGCCCGACAAGCAGGCGGAGACGCGCCGGCTGTACAATGCGCGCAAGGCGATCTACCACCGCGTTTCCGATGTTTCGGTGCGCAGTCCGAAGATCTCCGAGGTGCTGGAGAAGGTTGTGAAGAGCATATAAAAACACTTCGTTCCAAACATACCGTTTGGAACGAGGGGGATGTGCCGCGCTGCGCGCGGACAAATCCCGAGCGCCATTTTGCGCGCCGATCTGCGGCACACAAAATGGCTTCCCTGTATCAAAAGTCAGGCGCATGTCCTGACTTTTGCCGGATGGACGCGGCATTGCCGCGTCCATCCAGTTAAATTGGCCCTGCGGGCGGGATAGAGGCACGCGGGGCGGTGCGCTGCGCGCGGAGTGGGGGCGCGGTGCAGCAATGGGTTTCCACTGATTTCAGAAACGAGGAGGACCATGAAACATTTCGCAAAACGATCCTGCCGCCTGCTGGCGGCCTCGCTCGCGGCGGTGCAGTTCCTGACAGCGGCTGCCGGGGCGGCGTTCACGAACGCTTTTTCGTATTCCTATCCGGTCGGTGAGGGCCTGACCTACACCCGGACCGAGGGCAAGAACAGCGCCGGGCTGCAAAAGGCCAATATCCTGACCTATCAGCCGAACACCGGCGTGACGCCCATCATGGTGTATGCGGATGAACAGCTGTACGGCAGCAACGCGACCATCATGAATGCGGTGAACTACCTCGAAAACCAAGGCAAGTCGGTCATCGGCGGCACCAATGCGGACTTTTTCGTCATGTCGACCGGCGTGCCAATCGGCCTTGTCATCGACGAGGGCGAGCTGATCTCGTCCGACGCATGGCAGTACGCGGTCGGCTTCAAGCCGGACGGCACGGCCGTCATGGGCCGCCCGACGATGGGCATGACGGTTTCCGGACAGAGCGGCACGGTTACGGTCTCCTATTTCAACAAGACCCGCACCACAGCGGGCGCTTACCTGCTCGACCGCAACTATGACGATGCGACGCATTTCTCCGCAAACGGCACTTATATTGTCCTCGAGCGTGTGGACAGCACCCCGGTCACGGTCAACGGCTCGGTCAAGCTGAAAGTCGTCAGCAAGGGCACGGGTAACAGCTCGTTTGCCATCGGGGAAAACCAGATGGTACTGACCAAGTCGGACGGCGCGAACGTCCCCTCCTGGACGGATTTCCAGGTCGGCGAAGAGGTCACGCTCTCCGTGCGCGCGAGCGACAGCAACTGGTCGGAGGTGGAATATGCGGTCGGCGGCAAGCTGCTGATCGACAACAGCACGGTCACCACCTCCGGCATTGACGGCGGCTCGTCCAACCGCGCGCGCAGCGCGATCGGCGTCAAGGCGGACGGCACGGTCGTCCTGTATGAGATCGACGGCAACCAGTCCTCGAGCGCCGGACTGACCGCCGCCCAGCTCGGGCAGGAGCTGCTCGGCCTCGGCTGCGTCCGCGCAATCTGTCTGGACGGCGGCGGCTCCTCCGCTATGGCGCTGCGCCAGCCCGGCCAGTCCGATGTCTCCCTGATCTCCAGCCCGTCGGACGGCTCGCAGCGCGCATGCGCGAACTACATTTTCTTTATCAACAATATCGCGTCTGACGGCGTTACCGCCCATGCGGTGCTCACCCCGACCTACCGCTATGTCATGCCGGGCGCATCGACCGCCTTCTCGGTCGCCGGTGCGGACGCATCCTACGGCCCGGCGGCGGCGCCCACCGACCTGACCTATACCGTATCCAATGACAGGGGCACGGTCAGCGGCCAGACCTTTACCGCCGGTATGGAGACCGGCACCGCGACCATCACCGGCTCGAACGGCAGTGTGGACGGCTCGATGATGGTCTGCATCACCGGCGACATCCACTCGATCACGCTGCAAAACGGCGGCAAGGACGTGTCCTCGATCTCGCTCAAGCCCGGCCAGAGCGTGGATATCGACGGCATCGCCTACCACCTCGGCCAGCGGATGGGGTCCATTGACTCCTCCTTTACCTGGAGCGTATCGGGCGGTATCGGTACGGTGGACGAAAACGGCGTGCTCACCGCGGGCAGCAGCATGGCAAGCGGCACGCTGACCTGCTCCTACGGCGCGACCAGCAAGTCGATCAGCGTCAATGTCGGCATGGGCGACCCGCAGGACGCGGAAACCGTTGCAGACTTTGAGGAGAGCACGGACGGCTGCACCGCTGAGGGTATGACCCTGTCCCGCATGACCGATTACACCGAGGTCGCGCGCGGCACCGGCTCGCTCCGCGCCGCGTATGACGGCACGAGCCTTACTGCATCGACCGTTTACACGACCCGTGCGGATGTGACTGCGCGCAGCTTCGTAACGCTGTGGGCGCGCGGCGAGGGCACGCAGGGCAACCTGACTGCGGTATTCACGGACGCTGCGGGCGGCGAGCTGACCGCTCCCCTGTCCGGCGCGACGACGAGCAGCTGGAAGCAGCTGACCGCTGAAATCCCGGACGGCGCAGTCTCCTTTACCGGCATCCGCTTTACCCGCAGCGGTGCGGGCGCAGCGGACTCCGCGCTCTATCTGGATCAGATCGTGGTCTCTGAGGACCATGCGGTCACGAACACGGACGCACCGTCCGTCAAGCTGAACAGCACGTCTCTGACCGTAAACGCGAACGCCTCCGCTACCATCACCGGCACTGCCACGATGGAAAACGGCAGATATCCGGCGCGCGCCGCGAACATCTCGGTCAAGGTGGACGGCAAGCCGGTATCCGGCGCGGCTTCCATGAACGGCTCGGCGCTGACCGTCACCACCGGCGCACTGTCTGCGGGGACGCACTGCGTCACCATTGATGTTTCGGACGACGCGGGCAACCGCTCGCGCGTGACGGCTACTGTGACCGCGGGCAGCGCGGGCAATGTATTTGCCGACACGGCAAACCACTGGGCGCGCGGCTATGCCTCCCTGCTGAGTGAAAACGGCATCATGCAGGGCGAGACCGGCAGCAACGGGCAGATGTACTTCAATCCCGACCGCAACCTGACCCGTCAGGAATTTGCCGTCACGATTGCGCGCCTGCTCGGTCTGGACACCTCGAACACGGCTGCGACCGATTTCGCGGACGACAGCAGCATCGCCTCCTGGGCGCGCGGCGCCGTGCACGCGGTCTCCGAGGCGGGCATCATGCAGGGCTCGTCGAACGGCAGCGCACTGTACTTCTCCCCCGAAGCGCAGATGACCCGCGCCGAGGTCATGACGGTCATCGGCCGCTGCCTGCCGCGCGGCTATGCGGCTGCATCGCTCGGCTACCGGGATGCTTCGTCCATCCCCTCCTGGGCGCGTGAGCAGGTGCAGATCTGCGTCTCCGCCGGCATCATCGGCGGCTATGAGGACAACACCCTCCGCCCGCTCGGCAGCATCACCCGCGGCGAGATCGCCAAGATCCTGGCGCTGTTCTGATCGCCGGAGCATAACAAAATCAAAAAGAGGCTTGGAATTTCCAAGCCTCTTTTTTTGTACCCTGTGCAGTTGTTACATGATCTCCTTCTGATGCGTTGCATACAGATATTCGTCGATCGTGTTGGTGATGCGGTCCTCGACCAGCGCGACCGGGTCGTTCTCCAGCAGGCCCTCACGCACCTTGGTGTACTGGATCGGCATGAACTGGCTGAGCAGGTTGAGCGGGATGCCCAGCTTACGCAGATTGCCGATCAGGCGGTCCTTTGCGGCCTCGACCGACGGCGTGGGCATATAATACCGGCAACGGTCGGAGAACGAATATTTGCGCTTCATGCGCAGCTCGAGCTCGGTGCCCTGATAGTGCTTGCGCCAGTGCTTGCCGTCCGCCAGCATGGCCTCGTCCAGCGTTTCGATGAAGCGGCTCGGCTCGATATCCGTGCCGTACAGCAGCTCTTCCTCGATATGCGCCAGCGCGAACATGCCCTCGCGCATCGCGAAGGTCAGCGCCGGGCCGACCTTGAGGATGCCGACGCCGTCCTCAATCAGCTCGCGCAGCTTGATCTTGGTCTGGTAGTCGGTCGAGTGGCCCTCGAACACGAGGTTCGGGAACTCCTTGATCGATGCCATCAGCTCTTTCGCCTTGGCGCGGTCATACTCCGTGCAGCCGCTGTCCTTTTCCTCGACGCCGGGCTGCACGACCACTGCGATAACGCTATCCCATGCCTCGTCCAGACCTTCCTTGCGGAAGGCGCTTTCAAACGCCGCCACCGTGTTCTTGAAGTCCTCCACGCGGGTGACCTGCACGCCCTGATCGACCGCACCGACTGCGCCGCCCGGGATCGGCACCTCGCTGCCGACGATATAGACCGGCGCGATCGCGTCCGGGTCGGTCTCGAGCAGCTTGTGATAGGTGTCCTCCGCCACACGCGCCAGACGCGCACCGCGGCGGGCAATCACCTCGTCGCTCAGACGGGCATCCGGATCATCGTCCGCGACCTTCATGCTGGTGTCGATGTGGATCTTGGTAAAGCCCGCGCCGACATAGTGGCGGATCAGCTCCTCCGCGTCCGCCATCGCCTCCGCCTCCGGCTTGCCGGCAAAGGTCAGCGGGCCGAGGTGGTCGCCGCCGAGGAACAGGCGGCCCGTGTCAAAGCCGACCTTTTCGGCGATACCCAGTACGAACTTCTTAAAGTCCATCGGCTTCATGCCCGTGTAGCCGCCGTTCTGGTCGCACTGGTTGGCCGTGCTCTCGATCAGCACGCACGAGCCGTCCGACAGACCGCGCTTGAGTGCTGCCTCAATGACATAGCCGTTTGCACTGCACACCGAGTAAATACCGACGTTTTTCCCCTGCTTCTGCAGTTCAACGATTTTTTTCAGCGGATTATGATTCATCATAACCCCTCCTCTCCTTTTTCAATAGTAACATGGATTTGCCTGAAACGCTTTGGATCGGTTAAATATTCTTTTGCATTTTTTAGGAAAAGGCGCTGTGTCATCCTGTTTGCTGTTATACTGTTTATTTCATAATTATACCACCAGCGGCGCGAAAGCCAGCGCTAACGGTAGAAATATGAATGCCGCTGTGGTATAACAGCCATTTTACGGCTGTTATACTTTTTATTTCATAATTAATGTCTACTGAACAAACGACGATTTCCTGAGAGGGAGCCAGACGGCGAG
>DGYFR06201__coassemble_576_pt1 | contig 44480 bp, 46 predicted proteins | sample DGYFR06201__metabat2_high_PE_040 | metagenome-assembled genome bin DGYFR06201 | reverse complement strand
GCGTCCGGCAGGCGGTATTCAGCTTTGAGCGTATATACGCCCTCCCCCGCGGGCTCGAGCTGTTCGTGCAGCTCCGCGCGCCACGCGGGATGGGTGAAGTCGCCTGTCCCGACAAGACCGATGCCCTTGCGGCGCGCCCACCAGTCCAGATGGGGCGCATCGCCGTCGCGGCTGGTCGCGCGGGAAAAGCGGGAATGGATGTGCAGGTCGGCAATAAACATGGGTCAGTCCCTCCAATGCTGCTTCCATTATAGACTTTTTTCGCGCGCGGGGCAACGAAAGCGGTTTGCATTTTCCCGGGGAATGGGCTATACTGATCCCAAACCGGCGAAACAGAGACGGAGGGGCGGCAATGGCAAAGCAGATCGTGTGCATCGGGGATTCCAACACCTGGGGCTATGACCCGCGCGGCTTCGGCGGCGGGCGGTACCCCGCAGCGATGCGCTGGACCGCGCGGCTGAACAGCCAGTCCGGATGGGTTATCCACAACCTTGGGGAAAACGGCCGGGAGATCCCGCACAGCGCGTTTGCACTGCGTCTGCTCGGCCAGCAGCTCGATGCGCTCGCGCCGTTTGACGGGATCTGCCTCATGCTCGGGTCGAACGACCTGCTCTGCGGCGCGTCCCCGGCCGCGGCGGCCGTGCGCATGGAGAATCTGTTTGACCGGCTGGGCGCATACGGCGCGCCGCTGCTGCTGATCGCGCCGCCGCGGTTCTGTTCCGGAACATGGGTGGCGGAGGAAGGGCTGATCGACGCATCCGCGCGGCTCGCCGGGCTGTACCGCACGCTCGCGCAGGATAGGGCAGTCGCCTTCGCGGACGCAGGAGGATGGGACATACCGCTCGCGTTCGACGGCGTGCACTTCACCGAGGAAGGGCATGTGAAGTTCGCGGAACGGGTGCAGGCGGCGTTTGCGCAGGCATTTGGAACATAAAAAAGGGCAGGAAACAGCGATCTGTTTCCTGCCTTATTGTTTATTCCGCGGCGATGTGCCACAGGTAGAGCGCTGCGACGGTCGCGTGCGGCGCATAGCGCGCGCGGTATTCCGCGAACTGCTGTTTTGTCAGGCTGTCCAGCCCGTACAGGCGGCACATGCCCTTGCGGATGCCGAGATCGTCGTAGGCGAGCACGTCCGGCCGCTGGAGCGAAAAGGTCAGCAGCATTTCCGCCGTCCACCGTCCCACACCCGGCAGGGCGGTCAGTGCGCGGATGACCTCCTCGTCGTCTTTTTCCACAAGGCTGTGGATATCGAGCGCGCCGTCCGCGACTGCCCGCGCGGCGGACAGCATGTAATTCACCTTGCGGCCGGAAAAGCCGCAGGCGCGCAGGCGCTCCTCCCCTGCCGCAAGCAGGTTCTCCGGCGTGACCGCGCCGACCGCCGTGCACAGCCGCGTCCACACGGTCGCAAGCGCCTTGCCCGAGATCTGCTGTCCGGCGATCGAGTTGATGAGCGCCTCGAACAGGTCGGGGAATACCTCGCGGTCGATGTGGCCGATGCGCGCGATCGCCGCGCCGAGCACCGGGTCGCGCGAGGAGAGATAGTCGGTCTCGGCCCTGCCGTAATTAAAATACATGGCACTCCCTCATTTCGGTTGGGATTTCAAAAAAGCGCCGCGATCGCGGCGCTTTTTCTATTATGCGTTCTTCTTTGCCTCGGCCTTCTGCTCGAAGCGCTCCTTGGCGACGACCGCGCGCTGGTGCGTGCCCTCGCCGATCAGGCCGGCTTCGTCATACGCCGCAACCTTGAAGGTCAGGATCTTGCCGTTCGGCGCGATCTCGGTCAGCTCGGTCTCGACACGCACCTCCATGCCCTCGGGCGTGGCGGATACGTGCGACACGTTGACCAGCGTGCCGACCGTGGTTTTGCCCTCCTCGAGGTGGGGCGCAACGCTGCCTGCGGCGGTGTTCTCGATCGCCGCGATCATCATCGGGGTCGCGAATACGGATACCAGGCCGCTGCCGACGTTGCAGGCCAGTTGGTCAGCCGTTACGGTAAACTTCTTTTCGCCTTTGATGCCAATTTCCATTGTGTGCCTCCCTGATTCAAATGGAGAATGTAGAATGGAGAGTTGAGAATTGCGGAATCGCGCTGCCCGCGATGACTGAACCGCCTCGCGGCCCGCGTTTTCATTCTCCATTTTCCATTGTCCATTCTTAATTGTCTTACTTCTTGGGCTTGAGCTCGGTCATGCCGCCCATATACGGCTGGAGCGGCTGCGGGATCGCAACCGTGCCGTCCGCGCGCAGGTTGTTCTCGAGGAACGCGATCAGCATACGCGGAGGCGCGACAACCGTGTTATTGAGGGTGTGCGCGAAGTACAGCTCCTTCGGGTTCTCCTTGCTGCGCACGCGGATGCCCAGACGGCGCGCCTGTGCGTCGCCCAGATTGGAGCACGAACCGACCTCGAAGTACTTCTTCTGGCGCGGCGACCATGCCTCTACGTCGCAGGACTTGACCTTGAGGTCCGCGAGGTCACCCGAGCAGCACTCGAGCGTGCGCACCGGGATATCCAGCGTACGGAAGAAGTCGACCGTGTTCTGCCACAGCTTGTCGTACCACATCGGGGACTCCTCGGGCTTGCAGACCACGACCATCTCCTGCTTCTCGAACTGGTGGATGCGGTATACGCCGCGCTCCTCGATGCCGTGCGCACCGACTTCCTTGCGGAAGCAGGGCGAATAGCTGGTCAGGGTCTGCGGCAGGGTCTCCTCGTCGTTGATGGTGTCGATGAACTTACCGATCATGGAGTGCTCGGAGGTGCCGATCAAGTACAGGTCCTCGCCCTCGATCTTGTACATCATGTTCTCCATTTCCTTGAAGGACATAACGCCCTTGACCACGTCGCCGTGGATCATAAACGGCGGGATATAGTAGGTGAAGCCGCGGTCGATCATGAAGTCACGCGCGTAGGACAGGATGGACGAGTGCAGGCGCGCGATATCGCCCTTGAGATAGTAGAAACCGTTGCCCGAGGTGCGGCGCGCAGCGTCCAGATCGATGCCGTCAAAGGACTCCATGATGTCCACATGGTAGGGGATCTCATAATCCGGCACAACCGGATCACCAAATTTTTCCAGCTCCACATTTTCCGAATCGTCTTTGCCGATCGGGACAGAGGGGTCGATGATGTTCGGAATGACCATCATGCGGCTCTTGACCTCCTCCGCGAAGGTCTTTTCATCCGCCTCGAGCTTCTCCATCTCGTCCGCCATTGCCTTGACCTCGGCCTTGACCTTTTCGGCCTCTTCCTTCTGGCCCTTGGCCATCAGGCCGCCGATCTCCTTGGACTTCTTGTTGCGCATCGCGCGCAGCTCGTCGCAGCGGGTCTTGGCTGCGCGGAACTTGGCGTCAAAGTCGATGACCTCGTCCACGAGCGGCAGCTTCTCATCCTGAAATTTCTTCTTGATGTTCTCCTTGACTGCTTCCGGGTTCTGGCGGACAAATTTGATATCTAGCATAATCTTTGTTTTCTCCTTCTATATATCTTTTATTTTTACTCTTGGATTTCTGCCATAGCCTGCGAGTCGGGCAGATCGATCTGCTCCCGAACCGCCCTGAACAGCTGGTTGATATCCGTGTCGAAGGCGTCCTCTGCGGCAGTGCCCAGCAGGCGGTCTTCCTCGTATTCTGCGACCAGCTTGTCGTATTCGGCCTGCGCCTCTGTGTAATCACCCGCAAGCAGCTGTGCATTGATGCGGGCCAGGCTGGCGTATACCTCGCGCTCCTCTGCGAGTCTGGTCGCAGCGGAGACAATATCCGTCTTGGCCTGCTCCGTACCGATCACGGTGCGGACTTCCTCGACCACCTTGGTCAGCTCGTCATACTGCGTTTGCAGCTCTTCGACTTTCTGCGTCGCGCCCTGCGCCACGGTCTGCTGCTCGCTCAGCTGGTCGGTCAGCGTATCGACCTGCCGGTCGGCGCGCGCCTGCGCGACGTAGCTGATCAAAATCAGCGCGATCGCGACCGAAAACAGGCCCACGATATAAAAGGTAAGCGTGGTGCGGCTGAGCTTTTTCTCAGGCTTGTTCTGCTCAGGCTTGTTGTTCTGCTCGTCCATTGGCTTCCTCCTTTATACGCGCAGGCCGCGCAGCGCGTCGATCAGGCGTTCCAGATCGTCCGCGCCGTAGTATTCCAGCGTGAGCTGGCCGCTGTTTTTGCCCTGCTGAATGCTGATTTTGCGCCCCAGCACTGCTTCCAGCTCTTTTTCCACATCCGCGACGTAATCCACGGAAAATCCCTGCGGCTGCGGCTTTTGCACAGGCTTTTTGTTCAGGCGCTTGGCAAGGGCTTCCGCCTGACGGACGCTCATGCCGACCATCTGCCGGGCCGCATCGACACGCTTGTCCTCCTCCTGCACGGCGAGCACGGCACGCGCATGGCCGCCGGACAGCTTGCCCTCTGCTACCATTGTGCGTACCTCGTCCGGCAGACCGAGCAAACGCAGCGCATTTGCCACCGCGGACCGCGATTTGACCACGCGGTGTGCAACTTCTTCCTGCGTCATGCCGAACTGCTGCATGAGCAGCTCATAGCCTTCGGCTTCCTCGATCGGGTTGAGGTCCTGCCGCTGGAGGTTTTCAATCAGCGCGAGCTCCATGACCTCGCTCTCCCCTGCCTCGAGCACCATTGCGGGGATCTCTTTCAGTCCTGCGAGGCGGGCGGCACGCCAGCGGCGCTCGCCGGCGATGATCTGGTAATAGCCATCCTTTTCGCCGCGGCGCACGGTGATCGGCGTGATCACGCCGTGCAGGCGGATGCTCTCCGCCAGCTCCTCGAGCGCCTGCTGGTCAAAGACCTTTCGCGGCTGGTTGGGATTGGGCTCAACTTTGGACAGGGCGAGCTGCGTGACGCTGTCGGTCGCGCCGGCAGCGCTTAAGTCCGACACATCGCCGCCGAACAGGTTGGACAGGCCGCCGCCCAACCCTTTTTTGGTTGACGCCATCAGCCTCTCCCCTTTCTTGCGTTCTTCTTTAATATCTCATCCGCAAGCGCCAAATATGCCTCCGCGCCGCGGCACATCCGGTCGTAATCCGTGATCGGCTTGCCGTGGCTGGGTGCCTCGCTCAGGCGCACATTGCGCGGCACGACCGACGAGAATACCTCGCCCGGGAAGTGCTTTTTGACCTCCTCGACCACCTGAATGGACAGGTTGGTGCGGCCGTCAAACATGGTCAGCAGCACGCCCTCGAGCACAAGCGAAGGGTTCATCGCCTTTTTGACCATGCGCACCGTGGTCATCAGCTGGCTCAGGCCCTCGAGCGCGTAGTATTCGCACTGGAGCGGCACCAGGAAGCTGTCTGCGGCGCACAGGCAGTTGAGCGTCAGCAAACCGAGCGACGGCGGACAGTCGATGAAGATGTAGTCATAATCCTCCCGCACGCGATCGAGCACGCCGCGCAGGCGCCTTTCGCGGTCGTCCATCGCGATCAGGTCGAGCTCCGCGCCCGCAAGATTGACGTTCGCGCCGATCAGGTCGACCCACTTAGTCGAGACGATCGCAGACTTGACATCCGGCTCGTCCGCGACGATCAGGTCGTAGATCGAGGTCTCGAGCGACCGCGGATCCACGCCGAAGCCCGAGGTCGCATTGCCCTGCGGGTCAAAGTCGCATAACAGGACGCGCTTGCCGCGCTCAAACAGCGCGGCTGCGAGGTTGATGGCTGTTGTTGTTTTTCCCACGCCGCCTTTTTGGTTGGCAAACGCGATTATTTTGCCCATAATGGTTCCCTCTTGTCCCAGATGAATTTTCCTACGGGAATCATTATAGCACACACGCGGGAGAAAGCAAAGTAAATCACGAAAATTTCATTAATGTTTCACGTGAAACACAAAGGGAGCTGCAAAAAATAGCAGCTCCCCTTCCTTATGCAATTGTTTCACGTGAAACACGAACGAGCCTCACGCACGCGCGTGCGGGATGTTGATGGTGAGCGTAAGCCCATCGTCGCTCTCCTGCTGTTCGACGGTCGCCCCAATGCCCGAGTCCACCATGACGCCGACCGCCCGGTTGAGCGTGTTGAGGAAAAACCGCACATCCTTGATCAGCCGCACGACCTTGCGCTCCTGCGTGACAGGCTCGGTCTCCTTTTCCTTCAGCAGGTCGTCGATATACTGCTCCGAGCGGCTGACGTTCAGATCGTGCTCAATGATGTACTTGGTCGCGTTGATGCGGTCCTCCTCGCTCTCCAGCCGGAGCAAGCAGCGGGCGTGCCGCTCGGTCAGATTAGCACTGCGGATCAGCTCCATATTCTGCTGGGACAGCCGCAGCAGGCGCAGCTTGTTGGCGACCGCGGACTGCGTCTTGCCGACCTTGCGCGCGGCCTCCTCCTGTGTCAGGCCGTACTGATCGATCAGGCGCTTAAAGCCGTAGGCCTCTTCAAAAAAATCCAGATCGCGGCGCTGGAGATTCTCCACGAGCGCGATCGCGGACGAGTCCTGATTGTCCGCCGAGATCACCAGACAGGGCACATCGTTCAGCCCCGCCACGCGCGCCGCACGCAGCCGCCGCTCCCCTGCCACGAGCTCATACCCGCCGCCCGGCGCACGCCGCACGGTCAAGGGATTGAGCACCCCGTACTGCCGGATGCTCTCCGCAAGCTGGGCGATCGCCTCCGGATCAAAATACTTGCGCGGCTGGTTGGGATTGCGTGCGATCTCGCTCACACGGATGCGCCGCAGGCTGCGGTCCTCTTTGCCGGAAACCAAGGTCAAAACCGACATCATAACTGTTCCTCCTTTTTGTCTCCGGCAGCGCCGGAAATCATCTTGGCTATGTCCTTCGGTAATAGATTACCATATTATTACATTTTGGCAAGCAAAATCGACCGCAAAACCTGCCTGATTCGACTTTCATCTGTCATTTCCAACGGCAAAACGCACATTTCCACCTATTTTCGGACAAAAAATAACCCTCTGTAATTTCCATACAGAGGGTTACAAAATGTTATAACAATCGGCTTACAGCGGCGCGGACTGGATTTTCTTGAACCGCCGGGGGTACTGCGCCGGGGTCTGGGCGGTCTTGTGCAGGCGGACGATCACGCGCTCCACCCCGTCGTGCGGCACGGTGTAGTGCAGCAGCGTGGGCGCCGCCGCGCCCAGCACCTCGATCGCGTTGGCGGCCGCCGCGATCTCGTCGCCGCAGTCCGCGGCCTTCATCGCATAGAACGTGCCGCCCACCTTGACCATCGGCAGAGCGAACTCGCACAGCGTGCGCAGCTCGGCCACGGCGCGCGAAGTCGCCGCGTCAAAGCGCTCGCGGTGCGCGGCGGCGAATTCCTCCGCGCGGGCGTGGACCGCGGTGCAGTTGGTCAGGCCCAGCGCGTCGATGACCTCGTTCAAAAAGTCCACGCGCTTGCGCAGCGCGTCCAGCAGGACGAACTCGGTCCCCGGGCAGAGGATCGCAAGCGGCATGCCCGGGAAGCCCGCGCCCGTGCCCACGTCGAGCACGCTGCCGCCCTGCGGCATGAGCGGCGCGAGCGCAGCGCAGTCCAGAAAATGCCGGGTGACCACCTCGGCCGGCTCGGTGACCGCGGTCAGGTTCATGACCTTGTTCTTCTCGAGCAGCATGGCGGAAAATTCCATCAATCTATCCACAGCCTGTGGAGGAAAACCCGGTGCGGCCAATTGCAGGCCGGATTCGAGCAGCTGATATTCGGTCATGCCTTGTCCTCCTTCCAGCGCGTTTCCATGTAGATCATCAGCGCGGTGATGTCCGCGGGCGATACGCCCGAGATACGCGCCGCCTGCCCGAAGTTGATGGGCTTGACCTGGTTCAGCTTCTGCCGCGCTTCCAGACGGATCGAGTCGATGCTGTTGTAGTCCAGCGCAGGTGGCAGCGGGCGGCTTTGCAGCTTGCGGTACTGCTCGACATCCTTTTCCTGCCGGCTGATATAGCCCGCATACTTGATGCGGATCTCGACCTGCTCGCGGATGACCGCGGGAAGTGCCGGGCGGTCGGGATCGAACCGCGCCAGATCCGCATAGCTCAGCTCGGGGCGGCGCAGTAAGTCGATCAGCTTGCAGCCCGCCTTGACCGGCGCACTGTTCTTGCCCGCGAGGAAGCCATTGAGCGCATCCGACGGCGCGATGCCGACCGAGGCCACGCGGTCGATCTCCTGCTGCACGGCCTCGTACTTGCGGCGCACCTTTTCCCCGCGCTCGGGCGGATTGAGGCCGATGCGCACGCCGATCGGCACCAGACGTTCGTCCGCGTTGTCCTGCCGGAGCAGCAGGCGGTATTCCGAGCGCGAGGTCATCATGCGGTAGGGCTCGTTGGTGCCACGCGTGACCAGATCGTCGATCAGCGTGCCGATGTAGCCGTCCGCGCGATCGAGGATGAGCGGCTCCTCCCCTTTCAGCTGCAAAGCCGCGTTGACGCCCGCGACCAGCCCCTGCGCCGCGGCCTCCTCATAGCCGGACGAGCCGCAGAACTGGCCCGCGCCGTACAGGCCCTTGACCTTTTTGGTCTCGAGCGTGGGCCGCAGCTCGAGCGGATCAACGCAGTCGTACTCGATCGCATATGCCGGGCGCATAACCTCAGCGTGCTCCAGCCCCTTGACCGTATGCAGCATTTTGAGCTGCACGTCGAACGGCATAGAGGACGAAAAGCCCTGCACATAGATCTCCTCGGTGTCCAATCCCATCGGCTCGAGGAACAGCTGGTGCCGCGGCTTGTCCGCGAAGCGGACGACCTTATCCTCGATGGACGGGCAGTAGCGCGGGCCGACGCCCTCGATCTTGCCGCCGTAGAGCGGCGAGCGGTCGAGGTTTTCGCGGATGACCTCGTGGGTTTCGCCCGTGGTATAGGTCAGATAGCAGACCGCCTGATTGCAGGGCGGCCGGTCGGTGTCGAACGAGAACGGGATGATCTCCTCCTCGCCCTGCTGCACCTCGAGACCGGAAAAGTCGATCGAACGGCGGTGGATGCGCGGCGGGGTGCCGGTCTTGAACCGCTGCAGGCGCAGGCCGAGCCCGCGCAGCGACTCGGTCAGCGGCTTTGCCGCCGCAAGTCCGTCCGGGCCGCTCTCGCGCATATAGTCGCCGATGATGATGCGCCCGCCGAGGAAGGTGCCCGAGGCGACAATGACCGCCTTGGCAGGATGGCGCGCGCCGATCGCGGTCACGACCGCGCTGACCGCGCCGTTTTCGGTCTCGATCGAAACGATCTCGTCCTGCATGAGCCGCAGGTTTTCCTGCTGCTCGAGCGCGAGCTTCATATAGGAGCGGTATTTGACGCGGTCGGCCTGGGCGCGCAGGGAGTGCACCGCCGGGCCTTTGCCTCGGTTGAGCATGCGGTACTGGATGCAGGCCACGTCCGCCGCGCGCGCCATCTCGCCGCCCAGCGCGTCGATCTCGCGCACCAGATGCCCCTTGGCCGTGCCGCCGATCGCGGGGTTGCAGGGCATGTTGCCGACTGCGTCCAGATTGATCGTGAAGCACGCCGTGTGCATCCCGAGCCGGGCCGCGGCCAGCGCAGCCTCGATGCCCGCGTGCCCCGCGCCGATGACGACAACGTCAAACGCCTCCGCCGGAAACCCGGTCATTGACATCCCTCCTGAAAAAAATACGCATCGTAATTTGTCGAAAATAAGCCTTGATTCATCTGTGTTTGTGCATACCTGTTGATAACTCTGTGTAAACTTTGGATAACTTGACTTTGCGGTCAAAATTTTGATTACGTTTTGTAATATATATGTTCATATATTTCAATATGTATATCCAGTATGTAAAATCAGAAAAGGACCGCTGCGCGCGGCAGGCGGCCCTTTTTTCCATTCTCTCTTTTACTTGCCGACGCAGAAATCCGAGAAGATCCGCGAAACAACCGCCTCGGTCACGGTCTCGCCGGTGATCTCGCCCAGGGCGGCGATCGCGCCCTCGGCGTCCATCACGACCGCATCCGGGGTCATGCCGGACTGCGCCGCGTAGAGCGCAGCTTCGCACCGCTCGGCGGCGCGCGCCAGCGCGGCAGCCTGGCGGGCGTTGGTGATCAGCGCGCCGTCAAACGCGCCGTCCCCCAGCCCGACCGTGCGCGGGATGAGCGAAAGCAGCTTGTCCATGCCCTCGCCGGTTTTGGCGGACAGCGGCACGATGTGCAGGAAGTGCTTTTTGAGCAGCTTTTCGTCGATCTGCTGCGGCAGGTCGACCTTGTTGACGACCGCGATCGCGCGGTGTCCGGCCGAGCGCGCCAGCACGAGCATATCTTCGTCCCCGATGGGCTTGGAGCCGTCGAACACCGCGAGGATGAGCGAGGAAGCCGAAGCCTCCGCCATCGCGCGGTCGATGCCCGCCTGCTCGATGGGGTCGGTGGTGTCCCGCAGGCCCGCAGTATCGGTCACGCGCAGCAGCAGCTGCCCGACCTTGACGTTTTCCTCGATCAGGTCGCGCGTCGTGCCCGGGATATCCGTGACGATCGCGCGCTCCCGGCCCAGCAGGGCGTTGAGCAGCGTGGACTTGCCCGCATTCGGGCGGCCCAGGATGACGCAGGGCACGCCTTCGCGCAGGATGCGCCCGCGCTCGTAGCTCTCCGCCATTGCATACAGGCGGCTGGTCGTGCGGTGCAGCAGCGCGGCGGCATCCTCGAACAGCACGGGGTCGATGTCCTCATCCGGGAAATCGACGACCGCGTGGAAGTGCGCCACCATGCCGATCAGCTCCTCGCGCATCTGCTGCACGGGGGAGCCGACCGCGCCCATCACCTGCGCGGCCGCATTCTGCGCAGCCTCCGCGGTGCGGGCGGTGATCAGGTCGTGCACCGCCTCGGCCTCGGACAGGCCCAGCTTGCCGTTTAAAAACGCACGGCGGGTGAACTCGCCCGCCTCCGCTTGGCGCACGCCCTGCGCGAACAGGGCATCCAGCCCGAGCTGGAGCACCGCGGTCGAGCCGTGGCACTGCAGTTCGGCCATCGGCTCGCCGGTGTAGGTATGCGGCACGTGGAACGCGACCGCATAGCAGCAGTCGATCACCTTGCCTTTTTTATCGTGCAATGTGCCGTAGACCAGCTTTTGCGAGGGCGTTTCGGTCAGCTTTTTGCCGCTTTTCGTCTGAAAGACGGCGCCCACTGCCTCGATCGCATGCTCACCCGATACGCGGATCAGACCGATCGGCCCGCCGGCGGAAGAGATGGCGGCAATCGTATCGTTCATGGGTGGTTACCCCCGCGTCAGTGATGCGCGCGGTGGTTGTTATCCGGTGCAATAACAACGCGGCGGCCCGGCTCGGTGCCGGTCGAATAGGTGGTAACACCGTTGAAATCCTGCAGCGCAGCGTGGATGATGCGGCGCTCATAGGGGTTCATCGGCTCGAGCGTCATCGAGCGGTGGGACTTGACCACCTTCATCGCCATCTTGCGGGCGAGGCGCTCGAGGCTCTCGGCGCGCTTTTCGCGGTAGTTCTCCGTATTGACCGACAGGCGGACGTGCTCGTCGAGCGCGTTATTCAGCACGAGCGAGCCAAGGTACTGGATCGCGTCCAGCGTGTCGCCGCGGCGGCCGATGATCGGGCCCATGTCCGGGCCGGAGATCTCCAGACGCAGCTGGTCGCACTCGACCTGCGGCAGCGTGGTGACCTGGCCTTCCACGCCCATCTTCTCGAGCAGACCGGTGATGAAATCGGTCGCCAGCTGCTCGGCCTTCTTCATGCCCTCCTCGGAAACCGGGATGAGCTCACGCTCCTTGGGTACGGACGGGGTCACCGGGCGCTCCTCATGCGCACGGCGGCCGCGGCCCCCGCGCCCGCGGCGCGGACGCTCCCGGCGGGGCGGGCGCTCAATCTCGAGCTTTTCCGGGACAAAGTCCGCCGGCGCAGCCTTGACCAGGCGCGGGGTGTCGTCTTCATCCGTGATGGAGAGCTTCTGCGGCTTTTCCGCGGGCTTCTCCTGCTTCGGGGCGGGCTTTTTCTCCGCCTCTGCCTTTGCAGGCTTTTCCGCCTTTTCCACAACCTTGTGGACAGGCTCTTCCTTTTTGACCGGCTCGTCGGGTACCTCGTAGGTCACGCGCACGCGCGCAGGCGTTGCGCCGATACCGAGAAAGCCTTTCTTGCCGTTATCCAGTACTTCGACGGATACGTCGTCGCGGTCCATGCCCAGCTGCTTGAGGGCAGCTGCGATCGCCGCATCACGGGTATCGCCGGTGGTTTCGATAAATTTCTGCATAGATCACTTTCCCCCCTTCTTTTTCTTCGCAGCGTTCTGTGCCTTGGCCTCGTTCAGCTCCTTGGCGCGCTGCGCCTGTTCGAGCTGCGCCGCCTTATGCGCTGCGCGCTTGGCTTCTTTTTCCGCTTCGATGCGGGCGGTCTCCTCCGCCTCCTTGCGCTCCTGCTTGCCGCGCAGGAACTTGGTCAGCACGATTTCCTGCACGCAGGTGAACACGTTGCTGAATACCCAGTAAACGCCGATGGCAGCCGGCATGATGAACGCAAAATACAGCGACATCAGCGGCATGAGGATGTTCAGCATGCGCATCTGGCTGGCAGCGGCAGAGTTCATGCCCTGCATCTTCTGCATGATATAGCTGGACAGGAACGCGGTCGCGCCCGAAAGGATCGGGATGATCCAGATGATCTGCGGGTCGGTGATGGACGGGGTCTGCGCCAGATTCAGGCCGAGGAAGCTGAAGTCGATGTTCAGCAGCTCGCCCTGTCCGGTCGTGATCGCAGTGACCGCATCCGGCCAAACGCCGCCGGCCTCCTGAAACATCTGGCCGAGTTTTTCCGCAACGGTGATCTGGCCGTAATAGCCCGCAACATCCATATTGACGCCGACGAGGTTGGCCAGCTGTCCGATGACCTCATCCGAGAAGCCCAGCATGAACTTGAGCGGCTGCTGCACTGCATAATACAGGCCCATCATGATGAACAGCGGGATCATCTGCGGCAGGCAGCCCGATGTGGGGCTGACGCCGTGCTTTTCATACAGCTTGGTCATTTCCTCGTTGAGCTTCATGCGGTTGTTCGCGTACCGCTTCTGCAGCTGCTGCAGCTCGGCGTTCATCGCCGACATCTTGAGCATGCTCTTTTTGCTCTTGATGGTCAGCGGCATGCAGAGGAGTTTTACCAGCAATGCGAACAGGATGACCGCAAGGCCGTAGTTGCCGATCAGCTTAAAAATGCCCAGCAGGATCAGGCCGAGCGGCCTGACGATGACTAGTCCGAAAATATCTCCCATAGAAACCTCCGTAGGGTTTGGTTGTGCGCTGCCGCCCCGCCCCTTTTACGGCACGGGATCATAAGGATCGTGCTTGGAAAAGGGATGGCAGCGGCAGATGCGCTTTACTGCAAGCCAGCCGCCCTTGATTGCGCCGTATTTCTCGATCGCCTCGATCGCATACTGCGAGCAGGTCGGGATATAGCGGCAGCAGGGCGGTTTGGACGGCGAGATCACCCGGCGGTAAAACCGGATCGCCGCCAGCAGCAGGCGCTTCATGGCTGAGCCGCCGCGGCTTTGTTCTCTTTCAAAGCGCGCAGCAGCGATTTTTCGATTTCCCAATAGGTTGCGCCCACCGCGCGGCTGCGCGCGACGAGCACCAGGTCCACGCCTTTGGCAAATTCGTCCTCGTGCAGGCGGTATGCCTCACGGAACAGACGCTTGACGCGGTTTCGCTGCACCGCGCCAGCCAGCTTGGCGCTGACCGTCAGCCCCAGCCGGTTATAGCCCAGGCGGTTTTTCCGGCAGTACAGGACCAGATGCCTGCCCGCGGTGGAAACGCCCCGGTGGTACAAACGGCGGAACTCGTGGTTTTCCTTTAAGGATACAGTGTGTTTCATCTTTTCTTGATGCTCCTCGTTTTTCCGATGCCCCTGAAAAACGAAATTCTTTGCATCTAAGTAGTTTGCAAAGCCGGCAGGTGCCTTTTCCGCCCGGCGGCACTGCCCGAAACTTCAATGCCGGTCTTTCGTTTGACGAAAAAAACGAGCCGCTTTTCGGCGGCTCGCTGCGAACTCTTCCGCGCCGCTGGCGCGTATTCAATAGAAAATAAAAGCAAATGCTTTTATTTTCATCAAAACCCGCGACATGTGCGTGGGTTTTGATACAAGGGAAGAAAAAAGTTTCGCATATAGGAACTTTTTTCTTCATCGGATTTGTCCGGACCTTGTCCGGCAAATCCAACTAATTTGGATGAAACGCAGTTTCATTCAAATTAAACAATTTAGGCAGTCAGCTTCGCGCGGCCCTTTGCGCGGCGGCGGGCCAGCACCTTGCGGCCGTTCGACGTGCGCATGCGCTTGCGGAAACCGTGCTCCTTGGAGCGCTGACGCTTCTTCGGCTGGTACGTTCTCTTCATTCTTCGTGCACCTCCCTGTTTTCTGAATTTACGGATGGGCACCGGCATAGGTCCGGCGCGAGACGCGGGCACATGCCGCTGCCTGTCCGCATAATATGAGACAATAATTATTATCTTATAAAAAAGCCCTGTTGTCAAGGTTTTTTTGTGTTTTCAACATCTTGGGGACGGGTTTAAAAATAGCACAAGAAATTGGGCCGTTACAAGCGCAAGGTTCGCGTTTTATCAACAATTTGCGTTGAATCTGTGGATAACCTGTGCTATTATTATATCTGTATTCATATCGACAGGAGGCGCCCTATGGCAAATAATATATTGGAGATGGCGCTCGAACGCCTTGAGCGCGATTTCCCGCCGTCCAGCCTTTCGGCTTGGTTCGACGATGCAACGGTTGTTTCCTTTACGGACAACCGTTTGATTTTGCATTCCCCCGTCCAGTTCAAGAAGGAATTCATCGACCAGAAGTTCATCGAGCCGCTGCAGAACGCGCTCTACGAGCTGACCGGCGACCAGATCGCGGTCGTCGTTGTGACGGGCGAATACACCACGCCGGCCGCGACCAGCTCTTCCCCCTATGACGACTACACCTTCGAGCGGTTCATCGTCGGCTCGAGCAACAAATTTGCGCACGCGGCGGCGCTTGCGGTCGCGCAGCGGCCCGCGGCGGAAAACAACCCGCTGTTCATCTACGGCAACTCGGGTCTGGGCAAGACCCACCTGATGTATGCGATCGCGAACGTCCTGCGCCGCACGCACCCGGAATTCCGCATCATCTACGTCAAGGGCGAGGACTTCACCAACGAGCTGATCACCGCCATTCAGGAGGGCAATGTGCAGGCCTTCCGCAACAAATACCGCATGGTCGACCTGCTGCTGCTCGACGACGTGCAGTTCATCGCCGGCAAGGAGCGCACGCAGGAGGAATTTTTCCATACCTTCAACGCGCTTTACGAGGCGAAAAAACAGATCGTTCTCACCTCCGACCGGCCGCCCAAGGAAATCAACACGCTCGAGGACCGCATGAAGACCCGTTTCGAGTGGGGCCTGCTCGCGGACATCCAGCCGCCCGACTTTGAGACCCGCATCGCGATCATCCGCGACAAGGCGGTCAAGATGGGCGTCGAGCTGCCGGACGAGGTATCCAACTACATCGCGGAAAACATTCAGGCCAACATCCGCCAGCTCGAGGGCGCGGTCAAAAAGATCAAGGCCATGCACGAGCTGATGGGCGAGAGCATCACGGTAAACCTTGCGGAAAACGCGATCGACGCGCTGCGCACCGAGAACCCCGGCCTCAACCCCACGCCCGAGCGCATCATGGAGGCAGTCGCCAACTACTTCTACATCCCGGTCGAGCAAATGATCTCGCAGAACCGCTCCAAGGACGTCGCCTACCCGCGCCAGATGGCCATGTATATGATCCGGCAGGAGCTGGAATATTCCTTCCCGGATATCGCCAAGATCTTCAAGCGCGACCACACCACGGTCATGCACGCCTGCAACAAGATCGAGGAGGAGCGCAAGAACTCGCGCGAGACCGAGGACGTCATCAAAAAACTGCATAACAACATCCGCGGCGACTGACAATTGAGAATTGACAATGGAAAATGGAGAATGCCAGCGATGCTGCACGCGGTCCACAATTCTCCATTATCCATTCTACATTCTCCATTCATTTTGTCCCCAGCGGCCTGTGGATTACACAAGGACAGCCCTGTGGATAAAATAGCAAACTGTGGAAGCTGTGGAACTTACAAAATCCATCCACAACCTTCTGTGTACGACATTTCCCGCACAAACTCTCGCTCTCCACGGGTTTTCCCCAATTTCCCCAGGTACTACTACTACGATAAAAACCTATTCTATTTTCTTTTCAGATTTCCGAAGAAAGAGGAACCCTCATGAAATTCTCCTGTGAAAAAGAAACCCTGCTCAGCCTGATCGGCACGGCTTCGCGCGCAGTTACGGGCAAAAGCGCCATGCCGCTGCTCGAAGGCCTGCTCATCACCGCGGAATCCAACACCCTCACCCTGACCGGCTACGACCTGTCGATGGGTATCCGCACCACCGCTGAGGTCGATGTGATCGAATCCGGCAGCATTGTTCTGAACGCCCGCCTGTTTTACGACATTGTCCGCAAGCTGCCGCAGGATGTGGTCTATCTGGAGACCGACGACAAGCTGCTGACCACCATCAAGTGCGGCCGCGCGGTGTTCAACCTGATCGCAACCGAGGCAGACGAATACCCGGCGCTCGCCGAGGTTTCGGCGGAAACCGGTTTTTCCCTGCCGCAGGCCATGCTCAAAAGCATGATCGCGCAGACCATTTTCTCGGTATCCGACAACGAATCCAAGCCCATCCACACGGGCTGCCTGTTTGAGCTTGAAGGCAACCGCCTGAACGTCGTCGCGGTCGACGGCTACCGCCTGTCCGTGCGCTGCGAAACCGTCGAGGGCATTCCCGGGGACATGAAATTCGTCGTGCCCGGCTCGTCCCTGCGCGAAATCGAGCGCATTTTGACCGAAGAGGACGGCGACGTCGAGATTTTCCCGGATAAAAAGAACATTTTGTTCCGCATCGGCGGCACCACGCTGATTACCCGCCTGATCGACGGCGAGTTTCTCAACTACCGCGCGGCGATCCCGGCGGAATTTGAATATGTGGTCCAGGCCGACCGCCACGAGCTGATCACCTGCATCGAGCGCGTGTCGCTGATCGTGTCCGAAAAGCTAAAAAACCCGGTCCGCCTGCACTTTGACGGCTCTTATGTCCAGATGTCGTGCATCACCGCGGTCGGCAAGAGCTACGACGAGTGCTCGTTTGACGGCACGATCGACGAGCTCGAGATCGGCTTTAACAACCGCTACCTGCTCGACGCGCTGCGCGCCGCCGGCGACGACACGGTCAAGGTCCAGCTCAAGGGGCCGCTCAACCCGATGGTCATCTCGCCGCTCGAGGGCGATAAGTACACCTACCTTGTCCTGCCTGTGAGGCTGAAAGCCAATGACTGAGATCAAGATCGAAACCGAGTTTATCAAGCTCGACGCACTTTTGAAGTTCGCAAACCTGGTCGCCTCGGGCGGCGAGGCCAAGATCCGCATCGCGGAGGGCGAGGTGCAGGTCAACGGCGAAACCTGCACCCAGCGCGGCAAAAAGCTGCGCCCCGGGGACACGGTTGCGCTTGACGGCGAGACCGTGTTGATCGTCTGACCCATTTTACACAACAGGGAGGTCTGTCCCATGCAGGGCAAAACCATCCAGTACCAGATCAGCCACGAGAACTGGAAAACATATTTTTCCAGATTTGCCAATAAAAAAAGATACATGGCCTATATCCTGCTGATATTGGCCGCGTTTGTCATCGTTTATTCGCTCTGCCTGAACCAGATCAATGCGGGCGTGGGGGACGATTTCATGTTCCTGCTGTTTGTTGCGTTTGCGGCCGCATTCATGTTCTTTTTCATCAAATTCCTGCGCGGCTCCATGCCCGGCCCGCAGACCGCGCGCTATGAAAAGCAGCTGATCCAGCAGTACGGCACGAGCGAGCTGCATTATTCCATCAGCTTTGAAAACAAGCGCTTTGTCTACTGCGCGCAGGAGGGCAAATCACGCATCACGGTTCCCTATGCCAGCATCCGCCTGATTCAGGAGGGCCGAGGGCTGGTGTGCATCCAGTCCGAGCCGGACGGCAAGCCGACCAACGTGGTCTGCCCCACAGACGCCATCGAGGGCAGCGCGCAGGGGCTCATCGACTTTCTCAAGAGCAAAAATCCAAACTGTAAGGTCAAGCATCTATGAACATCCATTCGCTCGAACTCGAGCAGTTCCGCAATTATGAACACGAACGCTTTGTGCTCGACCCGTCGGTCAACCTGATCTGCGGGGAAAACGGGCAGGGCAAAACCAACCTGCTCGAGGCCGCCGCGGCCTGCTCGACCATGCGGCTGTTCCGCACGGCGCAGAAAAAAGAGGGCCTGAAGTTCGGCGCCGACCATGCCCGCATCCGCGCAGATTTTGCCGCGCAGGGGCGGGATTTTACGCTGGAATTGCGGCTTTCGCGCCTCAAAGCGATGGAAATCTACCGGAACGGCGTGCGGCAGAAGCGGCAGGCAGATGTGCAGGGACTTTTAAAAACTGTTTTATTTTGTCCGGAGGACCTGATGCTCGTGCGGCAGGGCGCGGGCGCGCGGCGGCGCTTCCTCGATACCGCGCTGTGCCAGCTGCGGCCGAACTACGCGCGCTATCTGGACGAATACAACCGCCTGCACGACCACAAGACCCGCATCCTGCGAGACAGCGAGGAAAAGCCCTCGCTGCTTTCCATGTGGGATGATTTTTCGCTGCGCATGGCGCACATCGGCGCGCAGATCATCCGCTACCGCGCGTATTACTGCAAAAAGCTGCTTGCGCACGCGGCGGCGGTCTATGCCGATATCGCGCCGCATGAGGTGCTCTCGGGCGTGTATCAGACGGTCTCCTCGGTGACCGACCCGTTTGCGGACGCAAAGCAGATCGAGAAAGAGCTGGTCGACCACGTTTACCGGCATAAAACGGCGGAGATCGCGGCGCGCAGCTGCCTGTCCGGCCCGCACAAGGACGACCTGACGCTGCTGCTCGACGGCCGCAGTGCGGCCTCGTTCGGCTCGCAGGGGCAGGTGCGCACCTGCACGCTGTCGCTCAAACTCGCCGAGCGCGAACTGTTCTTCTCCGAGGACGGGGAGTACCCGGTGCTGCTGCTGGACGACGTGCTCTCCGAGCTCGACCGCCGCCGGCAGGACTTCGTGCTCAACCGGATCTCGGCCGGGCAGGTCATGATCACCTGCTGCGAGGACGGGATCTCGGAAAAACTGCGCGCGGGTGCGGTATTCCAAATTAAAAACGGTAAAATTATTTGACTTTGGCGAGTTTTCGCTACACATTTTGAGAAAAAAGTGGTATAATAACAAGTGGAGAATGGATAGTTGAGAATGGAGAATCAGGATGCGCCCTCATGGCGCCGTTTTCTTCGGCGCGGCGGCCTCCCTTCCTTTTCCATTTTCAATTTTCCATTCTCTATTTTTGAGGGAAAAGGATATTTCTGCCTATGTATCTGCATCTGGGACAGGATTATATCGTGCCGCTGCAAAGCGTGGTCGCGGTGTTCGATATGGACACGGCGACCGCCTCCAAACGCACGCAGGCGCTGCTTTCCCGGCTGCAGGAGGAAGGGCGCATCATCGAGCTGTATGAGGATCTGCCGCGCGCGGCGGTTTTATGCGAAAATGCGCTCGGCGAAACCCTGTACCTGACCCAGCTGTCGCCGCAGGCGCTGCAAAGACGGGCGGAAAAAGACGGAATTGGATAGAAAATTGAGAATGTAAAATGGAAAATGGAGAATTATGGTGCGCGCTTTTGCAATTTTCCATTCTCCATTATCAATTCTCAATTATCTCATTGCATGATGATTGGAATACGGAAAAGAAAGCATGGAGAGTCATAATATGAGTGAAGAACTGGAAATCAAGGACGAGGTGCTCGACCTGAAGGTCACCGAGACCTATGACGAAAGCCAGATCCAGGTGCTGGAGGGCCTCGAGGCGGTCCGCAAGCGCCCGGGCATGTACATCGGCTCGACCTCGGCGCGCGGCCTGCACCATCTGGTCTACGAGATCGTGGACAACTCGATCGACGAGGCGCTCGCGGGCTACTGCACGCACATCGAGGTCACGATCGAAAAGGGCGATATCATCCGCGTGGCGGACAACGGCCGCGGCATCCCCTGCGGCATCCATCCGCAGATGGGCATCCCGACGCTCGAGGTCGTGCTTACCGTACTGCACGCGGGCGGAAAGTTCGACGGCTCGGGCTACAAGGTGTCCGGCGGCCTGCACGGCGTGGGTTCGTCGGTCGTCAACGCCCTGTCCGACTGGTTGGAGGCCGAGGTGCGCGACGGGCATACCAAGCACTATATGCGCTTTGAGCGCGGCGTGACAGTCGTCAAGATGCGCGACACGCCCTGCGAGAGCGAGACCGGCACGACCATCCGCTTCCACGCGGACCCGGAGATCTTCGAGACCACCGAATACGACTACGACACGCTGGAAAAGCGCCTGCGCGAGCAGGCCTTCCTCAACGCAGGCCTCAAGATCACCCTGCGCGACGAGCGCGACGACGAGCCGACCGAGGAGGTCATGCACTACGAGGGCGGCATCCGCCAGTTCGTGCAGCATCTCAACCGCACCAAAAACCCCCTGCATGAGGACGTCATCTACATGGAGGGCAGCCGCGACACCTCGATGGCCGAGGTTGCGATGCAGTATACCGACAGCTACAACGAGCTGCTGCTCTCCTTTGCCAACAACATCAACACCACCGAGGGCGGCACGCACGAGACCGGCTTCAAGGCTGCGCTCACCCGCGTGCTCAACGAGTACGGCAAGAAATACAAGATCCTCAAGGACGACGAGTCCTTCAAGGGCGAGGACGCGCGCGAGGGCCTGACCGCGATCATCTCGGTCAAGCTCCAGGAAGCGCAGTTCGAGGGCCAGACCAAGACCAAGCTGGGCAACAGCGAGATGCGCGCGCTTGTGGACGCGATGGTATCCGAAAAGCTGATGACCTTCTTTGAGGAGAACCCGGCTGTCGCGCGCACGATCATCGAAAAGGCGCAGACCGCCGCGCGCGCCCGCGAGGCCGCGAAAAAGGCGCGCGAGCTGACGCGCCGCAAGTCTGCGCTCGACTCGGCAAGCCTTCCGGGCAAGCTCGCAGACTGCATCGAGAAGGACCCGACCTATACCGAGATCTACATCGTCGAGGGTGATTCCGCAGGCGGCTCGGCCAAGGAGGGCCGCGACCGCCGGCACCAGGCCATCCTGCCGCTCTGGGGCAAGATGCTCAACGTCGAAAAGGCGCGCCTCGACCGCGTATACGGCAACGACAAGCTCACCCCGATGATCACCGCGTTCGGCGCGGGCTTCGGCGATGATTTCGACCTGTCCAAGCTGCGCTACGGCAAGATCATCCTGATGGCCGATGCCGATGTCGACGGCAGCCATATCCGCACCCTGCTGCTGACCTTCTTCTTCCGCTTCATGCGGCCGCTGATCGAGCACGGGCACGTCTATATCGCGCAGCCGCCGCTTTTCAAGAACGAAAAGGGTAAGGAAGTGCGCTATACCTACACGGATGAGCAGCAGCGCGCCTGCCTCGCTGAAATGGGTGAGGGCGTGCGCGTGCAGCGCTACAAGGGCCTCGGCGAGATGGACCCCGAGCAGCTCTGGGAGACCACGATGGACCCGGCGCACCGTACCCTGCTGCAGGTCACGATGGACGACGCCGCGGCAGCGGACGAGACCTTTGCCCTGCTGATGGGCGAAAAGGTCGAGCCTCGACGTGAATTTATCGAGAAAAACGCCAAATACGTTATGAATCTGGACGTATAAAAGCGCCCCCTGCCCGCGGCTCTGACGCGCGCCGGCAGACAGAACAAAACGCCAACAGCTTTGGAGGCAAAGAATGAGTCAAGAATACGAACAGCAGAAAATCTTGCAGGTCGATCTCGAAAAAGAGATGAAAAAGAGCTATATCGACTATGCAATGAGCGTTATCGTCGGGCGTGCGCTGCCGGATGTGCGCGACGGCCTCAAGCCGGTCCACCGCCGCATCCTGTACGCGATGTACGAGGACGGCCTGACCTCGGACAAGCCCTACCGCAAGTCCGCGACCACGGTCGGCAACGTGCTCGGCCGCTACCATCCGCACGGCGACGCATCGGTTTACGACGCGCTCGTGCGTCTGGCGCAGCCGTTTTCGCTGCATTACCCGCTGATCGACGGCCACGGCAACTTCGGTTCGGTGGACGGCGACCCCCCGGCGGCTTACCGTTATACCGAGGCGCGCATGGCCAAGCTCGCCAACTACATGCTCGCGGATATCAAAAAGGATACGGTTGACTTTGAGCCGAACTTCGACGAGGAGCGGCAGGAGCCGGTCGTGCTCCCCTCCCGCTTCCCCAACCTGCTGGTCAACGGCTCGTCGGGTATCGCGGTCGGCATGGCGACCAACATCCCGCCGCACAACCTGACCGAGGTCATCGACGGCATCTGCTATGTCATCGACCACCCGGAGGCTGAGCTGGATGAGATCTGCCAGTTCATCAAGGGGCCGGATTTCCCGACCGGCGGCGTGATCATGGGCCGCAGCGGCATCCGCGCCGCGTATGCGACCGGCCGCGGCAAGATCAAGGTGCGCGCCAAGACCGAGATCGTCGAGCTGCCGAACGGCAAAAGCCAGATCCAGATCACCGAGATCCCGTATATGGTCAACAAGGCGCGCCTGGTCGAGTCGATGGCGAACCTCGTTAAGGACAAGCGCGTCGACGGCATCACCAACATCCAGGACCATTCCTCGCGCGAGGGCATGCAGATCGTGGTGGACATCCGCCGCGACGCCAACGCGCAGGTCATTTTGAACCAGCTGTTCACCTATACCCAGCTGGAGGACACGATTTCGATGATCCACATCGCCCTCGTGCCGACCGGCGCTGCGGGCAAATTGCAGCCGCGCGTGCTCACGCTGCGGCAGATCATTGACCAGTACGTCTCGTTCCAGAAGGACGTCGTTGCACGCCGCACGCGCTTTGACCTCAAAAAAGCGCAGGACCGCGCGCACATCCTCGAGGGCCTCAAGGTTGCGACCGACAACATCGACCGCATCATCCAGATCATCCGCGCTTCGAAAAACGAGGCCGATGCCAAGGTAAACCTGATGGCGGAGCCGTTCTGGATCGACCAGATCGCGCTGCTCGGCATTGTGGACGGCTCGGAGCACTTCGAGTTCCATCTGGATGAGCCGCAGGCGCAGGCGATCGTGGACATGCGTCTCGGCCGTCTGTCCGGCCTCGAGCAGGAAAAGATCCGCGACGAGTACAACGAGCTGGAAAACAAAATCGCAGGCTTTGAGGAGATCCTGTCCTCGGATACCAACATCCTTGCGGTCGTCAAGGAAGAGCTGCAGGAGATCAAGCAGAAATACGGCGACGAGCGCCACACCGAGATCGCGAACGTCGCAGACGAGATCGATATCGAGGACCTGATCGAGGAGCAGGACTGCGCGTATACGCTGACCCACTTCGGCTACATCAAGCGCCAGCCGACCTCGGTTTACCGCGCGCAGCGGCGCGGCGGCCGCGGCGTTTCCGCGATGAGCACGCGCGAGGAGGACTTTGCCAAGGATATCTTCACCGCCTCGACGCATGATACCATCCTGTTCTTCTCCAACCGCGGCAAGGTTTACAAGCTCAAGGGCTACCAGATCCCGGAGACCGGGCGCAGCGCCAAGGGCATGAACATTGTTAACCTCTTAGAGCTGGAAACCGACGAGAAGATCACCGCCATGTTCCCGATCAAGGAGTTTGCGGATGATAAGTTCCTGTTCTTTGTCACAAAGCAGGGCATTGCCAAGCGCGTGGTGCTGTCCGACCTGCAGAACATCCGCCGGGCGGGCCTGCGCGCGCTGAATCTGAACGAGGATGACGCGCTGGTCGATGTGCGCCTGACCGACGGCGAGCAGAACATCCTGATCGCCACCCACGAGGGCCGCGCGATCTGCTTTGACGAGAACGAGGTCCGCGCGATGGGCCGCACCGCGACCGGCGTGCGCGGTATCCGCCTGAGTGAAGGCGACTATGTGGTCGGCGCGGCGCGCGCGCGCAAGGGCGCGTATGTGTTGTCCATCACGGAAAACGGCTACGGCAAGCGCACCCCGGTGGAGGAATTCACCATCCATCACCGCGGCGGCGGCGGCATGATGCTGCATAATCTGACCGCCAAGACCGGCCTTGTAGCGGGCATCGCGGTCGTGGACGGCGACAACGACGTGATGATCATCACGGACGACGGCGTCATCATCCGCACGGGCTGCGAGGAAATCCGGGAATGCGGCAGAGGCTCGCAGGGCGTTATCGTGATGCGTACGGGCGAGGACGTCAAGGTCATCTCGATTGCGCGCACGAGCAAGGAGGAAGAGGACGAAGTTTCCTCTGAAGAGGAAGCCGAGACGCCGGAAGCCTCTGAATAAGGTTTTATATTTGGGGCAGACCGAAAGGTCTGCCCTTTTGTTTATTTGCAGGATGTGCTGTGCGATGGTTACGCTGACGCAGATTTACCATACTGCTGATTCATAAGTGCGTATTTGCGGCCTGCGCGGCCGCACTGCGCACAAGAGGAGGGGGAACCATATGGTTCCCCCTGCCTCTTGCGAATCACCACCCCTTCCTTCAGGGCGCGCTGCGCGCGCAAGGGTAAGTGATGCTTTCCGTCTGCCGCCCGGCTGCCCCAAAGGGTAAGCAAAACGAATTCCACCCCGTAGGGCGCGAGAAGGTGAATTGCCGCATGGCGGCAAGAGAAGCTGGCCTGGGCCACGACCTCGGCGCGCCCAATTCGGCACCCGGCCGGAGCGTCGCCTTCATGGAAACAACAGGCGAGGGCCTCACATCGTCAGCACCCCCGCCCCCGGGGTCAGGCGCAAAACCCTACCGCCGCGACGTTATCGCAAATCAAATTTTTCCACAGAATGTGGATAAAATTTGTTTGCGGTCGCGGGCATCCGCGAACATCCCCCGGCGGGGGTGATTGACAAGAGGGGGTCAAGACCCCCTCTTGCCCGCAGTGTGGCCGCGTAGGCCACAATTTCAGCCCGTGAAGCGCGGGCGACACCTGTCCGCCTTTCAGGCATCCTGCCTGCGGCGCACAGCCGCGAATACGCCGTTAGGAACAAGCAGCATGGTAAATTCGCGCCAGCGGCACAAACAAAGGGCAAAAGGGCCGCCGAGGTCGTGGCCCAGGCCAGCCTCTCTTGCCGCTGCGCGGCAATTCACCTTATCGCGCCCCTACAGTATAAACTACAAATGCCCCCTCCGTCCGGCGGCAGGCTTGGTTTGCAACTTCGCCGCCCGATGTGGTATACTATTTCATCATATCCCACCGTATGGAAAGGAGGCTGCGCACATGGTCCGACGAAAGCTGCCGCCCCAGCGCACCCAGCTGACCCACCGGCAGATCAACCGGCTGCTGCCATTTACGAACGCGCCGCTGTTCCACGCGCTCCAGCTGCTCGCCACGGGTGACTCCGCACGCTTTCATATGCCCGGACACAAGGGCGAGCCGCTGTTCAATACCTATGCCGAGATTTTCGCCATCGACTTCACCGAAACCTACGGCACAGGCAACCTTTACACCGGGGAAGGCCCGATCCGCGACGCGGAGGTCGCCGCGGCGCTTTATTTCGGCGCCTCCGACTGCTTTTTCCTCACCGGCGGGTCGACGCAGGGCATCATGGCCATGCTTGCAACCGTGGTCGGCCGGGGCGGCAGCGTGCTGCTCGACCGCGAGTGTCACAAATCCGTGTGCCACGCCTGCGCGCTGCTCGATATCACGCCCTACTTTATCTCCGCGCCGCTCATCGAGCCGTTCGCGGTGTCGGGCGAGCTGCCGAAGGATGAGATCGAGCGCCAGCTGATCGACCATCCGGATATCAGGGCCGTGCTCATCACCTCGCCGACCTATTACGGCGTGCAGCGCGACATCCCGGCGCTCGCCGACCTGTGCCGCGCATTTGACAAGCGCCTGCTCGTGGACGCGGCGCACGGCGCGCATTTCCCGGCGGTCGGCCTGCCCGCGCCGGTCGCGCAGGGCGCGGATCTTGCGGTGCTGTCCATGCACAAGACCCTGCCCTGCCTGGGACAGGGCGCGGTCGTCCTGTGCGGCGCGGGGGTGGATAAGCGCGCGCTGCGCGAAAATACCGCCCTGTTCGGCACCTCCAGCCCGTCTTACCCGATCATGGCGTCCATCGACCTCGCCCGCGCCTATACCGAAGGCCCGGGCCGCGCCGCCTACCGCCGCGCGGCGGAGACCTGCGGCGAGCTGCGCGAGTACATCGCGCGGCGCACGGGCTTTATTCCCCTGACACACGAGTATTTCCCCGCGCTCGACCCCTGCCGCCTGACCGTGTGCACCGCGGGCACGGACGCGACCGGCCACCAGCTGGCGGATATGCTGTGGAGCGAGGCGGGCGTTGCCTGCGAGATGGCGGACGACCGCAACGCGGTGTTCATCCTGACCGGCGCGGACACCGCAGGCGCGGTGCACCGGCTGCGCCGCGGCCTGCGCCACATCTCGCGCCGCCGCCGCGAGGCGCTCATGCCCGCGCCCGCTGCGCCCTTCCCGGCTGCCGAGCGCGTCATGCGCGTGCGCGATGCGTGGTTCTCGCAGACCGGCCGGGTGGAGCCCGCCGCGGCCGAAAATCTGGTCTGCGCGCGGCCGGTCACGCCCTATCCGCCCGGCGTGCCGCTGCTCTGGCCGGGTGAGAAAATTACCCGGGCGCACATTGAACTTATCCGTGAAAGATGGTACAATGATATCAGCGAAATCACGGTTGTGATTTCGTGAGCCACCAAAAGGGGGAACTATGTTATGAAAATGGTACTTGCGATCATCAATTACGATGATGCACAGGACGTGATCAATAACCTGATGAAATCCGGCTTCCAGATCACCAAGCTGGCGACGACCGGCGGCTTTCTCAAGGCCGGCAACGTCACCATCCTGATCGGTCTGGACGAGTCCAAGCTGGACGAATGCTTCGACATCATCCGCGAGCATTCCTCCTCGCGCAAGCAGATCGTCCCGACCACGGCCGAGCTCGGCATGGGCCTGTTCCCGTCCACGCCCGTGCAGGTCGATGTGGGCGGCGCGACCGTGTTCGTGCTCAACGTCGAGCGCTTTGAAAAACTTTGATCTCGTTTGACACTCTGCCGGGCAACGCGGCGCTCAAGGCGAGCCTGCAAAACGCGCTGTCCGGCCGCTTTCCGCAGACCGTCCTGCTCTCGGGGGACGACAGCGCGGGGCTGGAAGCCCTGTCCGCCGTGCTCGCCGCGGGCATTCTCTGCGAAAGCCCGGGGAAACGCCCCTGCGGGACATGCCTTGCCTGCCGCAAGGTCGAGCAGGGCGTGCACCCCGACCTGACCGTGATCGACGAGGGCGAAAATGAGCTCAAAGTCGACCTTGCGCGCCGCATCAAGGCGGAAAACGCCATCATCCCGAACGACGGCGCGCGCCGCGTGACCATCATCCGCCACGCGCAGAACTTAAACCCGATGGCGCAGAACGCGCTGCTCAAGGAGCTGGAGGAACCGCCGTCCTATGCGTTTTTCATCCTGACCGCCGAGCAGCCGGACGCGCTGCTACAGACCGTGCGCTCGCGCTGCACCAAATTCGCGCTCGAGCCGCCGCACGAGGCGGTGTCCGACGAGGAGGCCGCAGCTCTGCTCGCGCCCTATCTCGCGGCGGTCGCCGCGCAGCGGGAGGACCGCATGATGCTCGCCGCGCTCGCGCTCGAGAAGGTCCCGCGCCGCACGCTGCTCGGTATGCTGCGCATTTTGCAGGCCGCGCTGCGCGATGCGGTGTTTTCTGCCAACGGGCTGCCGCAGGCGCCCCTGCAGCCTGCGCTGCGCGAGCAGACGCTGGCGCTCTCCCGGACGGTATCCGCCGGGCGGCTGCTGGCATGTTATGATTTTACAGAGGAGCTGATCGACCGCGTCTCGCGCAATGCGGCGGGCGCGGCTGTCACCTGCGCCCTGACGGGCGATATCTACCGCATCTGTTTTCTTTGATATAGGAGGAGCCATATTTGACGACCATTATCGGAGTCCGTTTCAAAACGGGCGGAAAAATGTATTATTTTGACCCGCAGGACGTACAGGTGCCTGTGGGCACGGGCGTGATCGTAGAGACCGCGCGCGGGCTGGAATACGGCAGCTGCGTGCAGGGCAACACCGAGGTGCCCGAGCAGTCGGTCGTGCAGCCGCTCCGGCGCATGGTGCGCATCGCGACCGACGCGGACCGGAAAACGCTCGAGCGCAACAAAAAGCGCGCGGACGAGGCGTTCATCGTGTGCAAGCGCAAGATCGAGGAGCGCGGGCTGGAAATGAACCTCGTGACCGCGGAATGCACCTTTGACATGAACAAAATGCTGTTTTACTTCACCGCGGACGGCCGCGTGGACTTCCGCGAGCTGGTCAAGGACCTCGCGGGCATCTTCCGCACGCGCATCGAGCTGCGCCAGATCGGCGTGCGCGACGAGGCCAAGATGATCGGCGGGCTGGGCACCTGCGGGCGCGAGCTGTGCTGCTGCTCGTATCTGGACGACTTCCATCCGGTGTCCATCAACATGGCAAAGGACCAGAACCTGTCGCTCAACCCGGCGAAGATCTCGGGCGTGTGCGGCAGGCTGATGTGCTGCCTGAAGTATGAGCACGAGGCCTACGCCGAGCTGCAAAAGGTCACGCCCAAGCAGGGCAGCGTGGTCGACACGCCCGAGGGCCGCGGCAAGGTGATCTCCACCCAGATGCTGCGCGGCACCTGCAAGGTGCAGCTGGACGACAGCCCGGAGCACACGCTGACCGAGTTCCAGTGCGCGGACTGCTGCACGGTCAAGGGCGTGTGCCGCAACCGCCACAATCAGGCCGCAATGGCCGAGGAGCGCCGCAAGCGCGAGGAGCAGGCGGCTGCCGAGCGCGCAGCCAAGGAGCAGGCCGAGCAGCCCGGCGGCGAGCAGGCCGCAGAACAGGCTGCGGAGGCCGAAAAGAGTGCGGAAGGCACGGCTGCGCCGCGCCGCCGCCGCCGCAGGGGCGGCCGCCGCCGCCGCAAGCCCTCGGGTGAGGGCGCCGCATCCGGCCAGCCCACCCGGCAGGCGGAACAATCATAAAAAAAGTTATCCCCATTTCCACGTGGAAATGGGGATATTTTTGTGCGCGCGGGAGGGATTTCCCGTTTTCCGGGCACGGAGCGCCCGGGGGCATTTGGCAGCGGAAAAAAATCATGTCAGACATGGATGCCCGTGGAAAAGGAGAATGCAACAAAGATGTAACATTATAACCGCTTGTGTCACGATTGTTACACTTTCTTCCTTTCTATTGTGGGAAATGGAAGGAAACGTTATAATTTAATTATGATTTTTACAAGGATGGAAAGCCTATGCTGAAAAAAACAATCTGCGCCATTGTTGTGGCGTTTTCTGCATTGATATTTGCATCAGCGGCGTCGCCGATCTTCCCGGTCGAGCGCACGGACATCGACGGCGTGACCCGCGCCGGGTATCTGGATGAGACCGGCCGGACCGTGCTGCCCTTCGTCTATACGCAGGCGGGCGAGTTTGCGGAATGCGGCCTCGCCGCGGTCGAGGACGGCGCGAAAACCGCGGTCATCAACCGCGAGGGGTATCTCGTGGTCCCGTACACGGATTCCCCGGTCTCGGTGGATTTTTCCGACGAGATGATCGCCTACCGCTACCGCGACCACAGCGTGTATTACACGCTCGAGGGCGAGCAGGTCGGCTCGTATGCGGGTGCGGTCGGATTTTTTGAGGACAGCATCCTGCTGTGCCAAAGCCCGGCGTCCGGCCTGTATTCCTATGTAAAGGAGGACGGCAGCCCTGCCTTTGCGGGCGAGTTCCGGGATGCGGGCGCGTTTTCCGGCGGCCGCGCGCTCGTGCAGACGACGGACGGCATCTATCTCGCGATCGACACCGCGGGCAGCACCCTGTACACCCTTGAGAGCGGCATTACGCCCTCTTATATGACGATTTTCGGCGAGGACACGATCGTGCTCTCCAACGGTACCAACCAGGCGCTTTACTCGCTCTCGCAGAGCGCGTTTTTGACCGATTTTCTGTATAAGACCATCTCGGAGTTCAACGACGGCGTCGCGATGGCGCGGCAGGTCAACCGCTGGGGCCTGATGGATACCAGCGGCAGCTGGCTGACCGAACCGACCTACTACTATCTCTCCTACATGGGCGAGGGGCTGTATGCGGCCCGCAGTGAGGACGGCTCGGTTTCCGCGGTCGACGCCTACGGCAACATCTCCTACCGCACGCCGAGCTATGTCGGCGGGTTCAATGAGCTGCGCTACGGCCTGTCGTGGCACGGCACGGCCACCGGCCGCCTGATCTTCTTCCGCGCGAGCGGCGGCTACTTCGCGAGTCTGGAAAACGCGGAAAACCCCACGCTGCTGAGCGAAAACGTGGTCCGCGTGACGCAGGACGGCAAGCTGCGGTATATCAACCTGTCAAACGGCAATGTCCTGTTCGAGCAGCCGACCTCGTTCGACCTGGGCAGCGGCATCACCGCGAACACCGTGCACTATGAAAAGTTCATGGGCTATCAGGAGGACGGCACCGCGCACGGCTGGGACGTCGACTTCCCGGAGATCAGCGGCCTGCCGGACGCGGACGTACAGAAGCAGATCAACGATGCGATCCGGAATTTCTTCCTCAAGGGGCCGTCGGTGACAGCGGAATATGATGCGCTCGAGGGCGGCTACGGCGCCTCGCTCGAGGGCTCGGTGCTGGTGGTATGGGCGAGCTGCATCAGCGGCAAGGGCGCGGGCGCCTCGGTCTGGAACAACAGCCTTGCGTTTGACGTCAATACGGGCGAGCAGTACCAGATGTCCGACCTGTTTGTCAGCGGATATATGGACACGGTCCGCAGCCTGCTCCCGGATACCCATGAGGTCTATCTGTACAGCTTCCCGCGCATGAGCACCGAGGGCGTGACCTGGTACTACAATGAATACGAGAGCGAGCTGCAGAGCGCGTACACGGAAAGCTATCTGCTCACCTTTGACCAGCTGGCGGACGTGATCGACGAGAGCAGCGACTGCTATATCGCCCTGCAGACGCCGTATCAGCGCCCGGCCAGCGATGCGGTCGCGGGCTTTGCCGACGTCAGCCGGAGCCACTGGGCGGCCTCCTTTATCGAGACGGTCGCCGGGGAAGGGCTGATGCAGGGTGCGGACGGGAAATTCCGTCCGGATGAGACCATCACCGCCGCCGAGGTCTGCGCGACCATCGCGCGTGTGCGCACGCTGCCGGAGGCGGAGACCGTGATGGAGGGCATTGACCCGGCTGCATGGTACGCCGGGGAGGTCAGCGCGACAGAGGCCGCGGGCCTGCTGGAGGGGCTGACCGACGGCTTCCAGCCCGAGGCGGCGATCACCCGCGCGGACACCATGCAGATTTTCGCGAACCTGCTCGTGGAGCAGGGCAGCACCCTGCCGGATGCCGCGGCAGCGGACGCGGCGCTGCTCTCCTATGCGGACGCGGCGGACATCCCCGCAGCGCGCCGGCAGGCGATCGCGCTGTGTCTGGAAAACGGCCTGATCGAGGGCTACGCGGACGGCACCATCAAGCCGCAGAACACCATCACCCGCAGCGAGTACGCGAAGCTGCTGACCTCGCTGATTTAAACGGCAGACGAGAACACCCGCCTTTGGGCGGGTGTTTCAGCCTGTCGAAAAAGTCCCCGCGCCGCCGCGCGCATCAAACAGGCAATTGCGGCTCGCCGCAATTTCTCTCATCATCAGCTGCGGGCTGGTCAGCCCGTTTGCAGGACGGCTGTATGACAAAATGGGCATCAAGGCGCTGTTTGTCATGCATCCGGAAAAAGCGTGCCCAAGCGCCGGGAAAACACAGGATTACCGGTTCGGCAAAATCAAGCACCCGAAAAAGTAACAAAAACCCCGTCATTTCCGAAGAAATAACGGGGTTTTTGTGGAGCTTGCGGCCGGACTCGAACCGGCGACCTGCGCATTACGAATGCGCTGCTCTACCAACTGAGCCACGCAAGCAAACTGCATAATAGGATAACCATAAAGGTCATCTTGGATTGTCAGCCTTGATAGTATACCACGGTTTTTGGATTTCGTCAATCTTTTTTTGAATTTTTCCTTGACTTTTTGCGCCTGTTCGATATAATAGTAAGGTATCCTTGCTCACATCAGAGGGTGTGGGCCAAAAGTCCAAAAGGAGGTGCTAAGAAAATGGCAAAGATTTCTGGCAAGTATGAGACGATCTTCATTGTCAACCCCACGCTGGAAGAGGCAGCGGCTACCGCTGTCGTGGACAAGTTCAAGTCCCTCATCGAGGCGAACGGCACGAACGTAGAGGTTGAGGATTGGGGCAAGCGCCGTCTGGCGTACCCGATCGAGGATCAGACGGAGGGCGTTTACACGCTGGTCCGTTTTGAGTCCAAGCCGGAGTTCCCGGCTGAGCTGGACCGTATCTACAAGATCACGGACGGCATCATGCGTTCGATCATCGTCTGCCTGGATGACTAAGGCGGTGAACTGAAAATGCTCAACAAGGCAATTCTGATGGGTCGTTTGACCCGTGATCCCGAACTGCGCCACACCCAGAGCAACATGGCTGTGTGCTCGTTCCGCCTTGCGATCGACCGCGACCGCAAGGGCCCGAACGGCGAACGCCAGACCGACTTCATCGACTGCGTCGCATGGGGCCGTCAGGCGGAATTCGTTGCACAGTGGTTTACCAAGGGTATGCTGGCGATTGTCGTCGGCCGTGTCCAGTCCCGCCAGTGGCAGGACCAGAACGGCAACAACCGCACGGCCATTGAGGTCAACTGCGACGAGGTTTCCTTCGGCGAGACCAAAAAGTCCCGCGAGGCAAACGGCTACGCAGGCGGCGGTTACGGCGGCTATGATAACGGATCGCAGATGCGGCCCGAGCCTGCCGCGTCCCAGGTTGCTCCCGCATTCGATCTGCCCGCGGGCGATTCGGATTTTCAGGAGCTGGCTGACGACGACGGCGATGTCCCATTCTAAAAAGGAGGTTACGCGACAATGGAAGAAACCAAGAAGGAATTTACGCCCCGTCCGGAGCGTTCTGAGCGCCCGCAGCGCGGCCGTCGCCGCCGCAAGGTTTGCGCTTTCTGTGTTGATAAGGTCGAGCACGTTGACTATAAGGACGCTGCCAAGCTCCGCAAGTATATGTCTGAGCGCGGCAAGATCCTGCCCCGCCGTATGACCGGCACCTGCGCGCATCACCAGCGCCAGCTGACCGAGGCGATCAAGCGTGCCCGTCACATTGCTCTGCTGCCCTACACCGCGGAGTAATTCGTTTTTTCAAAGTTATAAGGATACACAAAAGACCGTTTTTCATGCGAAAAACGGTCTTTTTTTGTCCTGCGGTTATTCTTCTGCAAAGGTAAAGATCTCCTCGACGGTCAGGCCGAACACCTTTGCGATATCCATCGCCAGCTTGAGCGAGGGGTTATACTGCCCGTTTTCCAGCCGTCCGATGGTCTCGCGGCGCACGCCGACCAGCTCGGCCAGCCGCGCCTGATCCATATCGCGCGCCGCGCGCAGCTCCTTGATGCGGGTTTTCAGCATGGCGGTCACTCCGAGCGTCTCTCGTAGTAGAGGAACGCAGCGTCCTGAATGATATTGATCAGGGCGATTAGGATCAGGATATACTCGTATGGGATGGTAAGCGGCGCGTCGTCCCCGAACACAAGATACAGGACGAGCGCAACGTCGATCAGGTTGAACAGCAGCGAGTTTGCCTTGTAAAAATTCCCGGTCGCGCGTTCATCCGGCTTTTCCACACCAACGCCGATATCCAGCAGGATAACGCCGACGAACACCACCAGGGTGACTGCGATGGCAATCCCCATCAGCGGCTGCGAGTCGATCGGCCCGTAAGATCGTCCGATCAGCATGAGAAGCAGCATGATGCCCCATCCGATGGCATGGAGCAGCTTTGCGCGTGTCAATGTCATAATAATTCCTCCCACATGTGATATATTTGTATCTCTGTGCGATAAATATATCACATAGAAAGTGCGCTGTCAATATCCGGCGATAACGTTTCTATTTTCCGACAAACCGTGCTATAATAAGAAAAAACAACTTGGGAGAGACTATGAAACACGTAACGATCTATACCGACGGGGCCTGCTCGGGCAACCCGGGGCCGGGCGGATGGGGCGCGATCCTGCAGTACGGCGCGCACGAAAAGGAGCTTTCCGGCTCGGAGCCGTCCACGACCAACAACCGCATGGAGCTGCTCGGCGTCATCACCGCGCTCGAGGCGCTCACCGAGCCGTGCGCGGTCGACCTGTATTCGGACAGCAAGTACGTCGTCGACGGCATCACAAAGGGCTGGGCAAAAAACTGGCGCGCCAAAGGGTGGGTAAAGAGTGATAAAAAACCTGCCAAAAATCCGGAACTGTGGGGACGGCTGCTCGATTTACTCGATAAACACGAGGTCAAGTTCCATTGGGTGAAGGGACATGCGGACAACCCGTATAACAACCGCTGCGACGAGCTTGCGGTCGGGGAATACCAGAAATACAAATGAGGAGCTGCTGATGGAACGGATGCGCCGCGCGCGGAATGCGATGCTGATTTTCTATTATGTGTTTACGGCCTGCGGGGCGGTGTTCTGCCTGCGGCGGGATGGAACGGTATACAACCTGCTGCTGGCGGCCGCGGCGTTCGCCCTGCCCGCCGTGCCGTTTGCGCTGTACCGCGTGTGCCGCCTGCGGCCGGTCTACCTGCTCGAGATCGTGTTCGACGGGTTCGTGCTCGCGGCGGTGCCGTTTGCGAGCTTGTTCGGCGGGTATGATTTCGTGCCGTACTGGGATAAGATCCTGCATTTCCTGTCCGGCTTCCTGTTCGCGGTGCTGGGCACGGCGGTGTATTTCTCCTGCAAGCCCGGGCATAAGCTCGAGCGCGCGGACGCCTTTAACGCATCGCTGTACACCTGGATGTTCGCCATGATGAGCGCAGTGCTGTGGGAGATCTGGGAGTATTTCGTGTCCCAGTTCGGCGCGGACCCGCAGCAGGTCGCTGCGACCGGCGTGGGCGACACCATGCAGGATATGATCGTCTGCACGCTGGGCGGGCTGATCACCGCGGTCTCCTGCTGGAAGTATCTGCGGCATCTGGGCGAAAAGCGCCGCAAGGGGCTGATGATGAGCCTGTTTGAAGCGTATTACCGCGAAAACATTGCAGAATAAACGAAAAGACCCCCGTCCGCCGGCGTTTACCGGGTCGGACGGGGGTCCTGCTTTGCAATCAGTCCTGCGGAGCAGCCTTGCGCGCAGCCTTACGGCCAAAACGCACAGAACCGTTCGCGCGGACCGCGTTTTCGCTCATCTTGACAAGCGAATCAACATACGAGTTCATGGGTCAAGCCTCCTTCTGATGTCTGTTCAATATGTCGGGCGCCCGGGACGGTGTCCGGCGGGCGAATCATATTGCGATTTGTCTGCTTTGTGCGATGGTATTATGATACCGCATTTGCACAGGAAAAACAAGGGAATTCTTGTACGAATAGCACAAATAAATAATATATTATTTATGCAATAAGCACAATATTATTCCTCGGTGTGGATGACCGAGACCGGGCAGGCGTCCGCCGCTTCCTGCGCGCCGGCCTGCTCCGCGTCGTCCGCCGGCTGGTGGTGCACCTCGGCGACGCCGTCGTCTGCGATGCGGAACACCGCCGGACAGGTGGCTTCACACAGGCCGCACGAGATGCAGCCCCCGCGGTCGATATTGACTTGCATAGATAGACACTCCTTTCTGTGTAAAGGAGTATGCACAGCCTGCGCGGGAATTATAACCGATTCGCGTTTTTCAGTGTATAAACTGCGCCGCCGATGAGCACGCCGGTGAGCCCCAGCATACCCATCGTCAATACCTGCGGCAGGCCGTACAGCCCGTTATCAGCAAAAAGTCTGGAAGCGGCAATTTGCGCGGCAAACAGGATCAGACCGATGCCGAGCGTCAGCCACGCCCGCAGGCGGATCTGCCGCTTGACCTGTTCCCTCTCCTGTGCCGCCAGTTCGGAGACTGCCGCAACCGTCTGGTCGGGGGTTTGCTCTGCAAGGCCGAGCAGAGCAGCGGCCGACGTGCCCAGCGCAGCGGCGAGCGGCTCGATCAGCCCGAGGTCGGGGAAGTTCAGGCCGCGCTCCCATTTGCTGACCGCCTTGTCCGTAACATGCAGCTGTTCCGCCAGCTGCTTCTGGGTCCAGCCCTTTTGCTGCCGCAGCGCGGCAATGCGTTTTCCGGTAGCTGCTGCATCCATAGCCGATCCCCTCCTTTGCGTTTTTCTGCTTTCAGTATAGCAGAATCGGGGACGCTGCGCACCCGACAAAAAGTAGAGCCGCCCGTTTGGGCAAAAAAACGCCCGCGCAGAGGCAAATCCCCTGCGCGGGCGGCTGCAAATCAGATCTCGCCGCACATGATGGCGGCCAGCGCGTCCTCGGTCGTGCGGCTGCCGAGCGACACCGCGCCCATCGCCTCGGCGCGGCGGCCGACCTCGTATTTGTGCAGGTCCACCCCGCCCTCGGTGCACTGGGTCGTGAGGTAGACCCGCGTGCCGCTCCCGATCAGGGCGCGCACCGCGTCCTCCAGCCGGGCCGGGACGCCGCCCGCGCCGAACGCTTCCAGGATGACCCTGGGATAGCCGTGCAGGGCGGAGAAAAAACCGGGCTCGAGGTCGGGTGTCAGCTTGATCACCAGCACCCGCGAGTCGGCCGCGTCCACGAAAGACGGCTCCCTTGCCGCCTGCGGCGGCGCTTCCCAATGGATCCGTCCGGTCTCGTCGATGGTGCCCGCGGGCGGCGCGCCCACGGAGAGGAAGGCGTCCGCCTCGGACGAGTGCCGCTTGAACACATGATTGCCCGGTATGATCTTGCCGTGCACCACGGCGAACACGCCCGCGCGGCCCGCCGCCGCGGCGCGGAACGCATCCAGCAGGTTGCGCGGCGCGTCCGAGCCGGGTGCGCCCATCGGCAGCATCGACCCGGTCAGCACGACCGGCTTGTCCGTGCCCGGCAGCATGTGGTGCAGCAGCGCCGCGGTGTAGGCGAGCGTATCCGTGCCGTGCGCGATGACAAAGCCGTCATACCCGCTGCGGTTTTCCCATACCGTGCGGGCGATCGCCGCGCGGTCGGCGGCGGTCATGTCGGTCGAGTCCAGATACATCAGGTCGCAGACCGTGACCGTGCATAAATCCCCCAGCCCGGGCAGGAGCGAGAGCAGCTCCGCGCCGGTCAATGTGGGCAAAAGCCCGTTTTCCGTCTCGCGGCAGGCGATCGTCCCGCCGGTCGCGATGAGCAGCACCTGTTTCATTCCATCAGCTCCTTGTCCGCGCCCGGATGCGCGTCTACTCAATAGAAAATGGCCGCGGGAACGGCCATTTTGGTTAAGGCAACACCGAACAATTGCGTCTGCGGCGCTTTGCGGAAATTTTGCCCCCGGATGCAAAATATTCTCGCAAATCGCTCTTGCTCAATTATGCGGCATTGCCTTAAAATACAGCGTTGTGACGCCCGGGTGTGGCCCAGGCGCGCAAACCTCAGTCAAAGATCGAAAATTCGATCTCCTCGAGCGAATAACTGTCCTCCAGAATCATCGGCGCGCGCAGGTTGTGGTCTGCGAGCGAGGCGGGCAGGTGGGCAAGGCTCAGGTGCAGTTCGCTGCCGCCGCCCTCGCGCGGGGAGAGCAGCAGGCTGCCGCCGTGCGCCTGCGCGATGCGCTGCACAAGCGGCAGGCCGAGGCCGAGCGAGGCGCCCTGCCGGTTGATCGAAAGGTAGTCCTCGAGCGAGGAGGCGCGCTGCCAGCCGGTCAGCAGGGTGTGGAACAGCTCTGCATCCAGACCGGGGCCGCGGTCCGCGACCGTGATGGTATAAAACGCGCCGTCGTCGGTCAGGATGATACGGATATCGCCGTCCGCCGGCGTGACGCGCAGCGCGTTCGAAAGCAGGTTGTACAGAGCGGTGCGCACCAGCTTGGGCTCGACCAGCGCAAGACAGCTGTCCGGCGCCTGTACGTCGATCTGCCGGACGCCCGCCGAGCGCGCGCTTTCGGCAGCGCTCTGCGCCGCTTCGCGGCAGAGCGCCGAAAGATCGTCGTAGTGCAGCCGGAGCTGCTCGGTCAGCGGCGGATCGTGCAGGAAATCCGAATGGGTCAGCAGGCGGTGCAGCCGCAGGCATTCCCGCCGCAGGTGCGCGGCAAGCTCCGGGTCCTCCACCTGCTCGGCGTCCGCGAGCAGCGAACCCAGGTACTGCACGCTCTTCGCGTGGATGACGCGCAGGCTGCCGTCGTAAGAGGCGCGGTCCTCGCGGAGGAATGCCAGCAGCGCGCCGTCCCGGTGCGGCAGGATCTCCAGACGGTAGACGGTGCCGTCCAGCTCTTCATATACGGTTTGCGGTGTGCGCGCGGACAGACAGGTCTGCAGCGCTTCGGCCGCGGCGTCGCTCAGCACCTGGTCGGCCCGCTCCATCGGATGCAGGCCGGTCAGCTGCCGCGCGGCCTCGTTGCAGTTTTCCATGTGCAGCGACGGCCCCACGGTGATGAGCGCAGCGTCGCGCAGCGCGGTGCGCGAGAGCAGCGCGCGCAGCGCCGAATCTTCCAGATCGGTGAAGAAATTTTCTGCCATCTCTATCCTCCAAACCATCCGGCATTTTCTCTTTGCGGGTATAAGGCCGGCCCGAGGCTGAAATACTATATTTTGTGGGATGTGTTTATTATACCACCAGACGGGACTGTATTGCAAAGAAAATTGTACAAAAAGGCCGCTGCTAATGACAAAAAATTCACAAATATTACACCTTGCGGCAGACAGCCCAGTTAGTGTATAATAAAACCATCGACAGAGACTTGATTAAACATTTTGAGGAGGAAACTTGCAAATGGCTATCAAAGTAGGCATCAATGGTTTTGGCCGCATCGGCCGCATGGTTTTCCGCGCTGGTCTGAAGAACCCGAACATCGAGTTCGTAGCGGTAAACGACCCCTTCATGACCCCGGATTACATGGCGTACATGCTCAAGTACGACACCATGCACGGCCGTTATGACGGTACCATCGAATATGACGACAACTCCATCACGGTTGACGGCAAGAAGGTCCAGTTCTTCGCTGAGATGGACCCGAAGAACATCCCGTGGGGCAAGGTTGGCGCTGATTACGTTGTCGAGTCCACCGGCGTTTTCCTGACCAAGGAGAAGGCGCAGGCGCATATCGACGGCGGCGCGAAGAAGGTCATCATGTCCGCTCCGTCCAAGGACGACACCCCGATGTTCGTTATGGGCGTTAACCAGGACACCTACACCAAGGACATGACCTTTGTTTCCAACGCTTCCTGCACCACCAACTGCTTGGCTCCGATCGCCAAGGTTCTGGACGAGGCGTTCGGCATCACCGAGGGCCTGATGACCACCGTACACTCCGCTACCGGCACCCAGAAGGTTGTTGACGGCCCGTCCAAGAAGGACTGGCGCGGTGGCCGTGCGGCTTGCGGCAACATCATCCCGTCCTCCACTGGCGCTGCTAAGGCGGTAGGCAAGGTTTACCCGAAGCTGAACGGCAAGCTGACCGGTATGTCCATGCGCGTTCCGACCCTGGACGTTTCGGTTGTTGACCTGACCTGCAACCTCGCTAAGCCGGCGACCTACGACGAGATCTGCGCTGCGATGAAGAAGGCTTCTGAGACCCCGATGAGCGAGGGCGGCCTGCAGGGCGTTCTGGGCTACACCGACGAGGACGTTGTTTCCTCCGACTTCCTGGGCGATGCCCGCACCTCCATCTTCGACGCCAAGGCCGGCATCCAGCTGACCGACACCTTCGTTAAGGTTGTTTCCTGGTACGACAACGAGTGGGGCTACTCCAACAAGCTGCTGATGCTCATCGAGCACATGGCTGAGGTTGACAACAAGTAAGTTTAACCCTCAAAAGAATATAAAATGCGTCCCTTTCGAGGGACGCATTTTTTTGTATGCCCGCGGCGTAAAACGCTGCAAAAAAGTCTTTCGCGCCGCAGCGCGCATTAAATAGAAAGTGGGCGCTATTGCGCCCACTTTCATAAAATCCGGGGACATGCGCCTCGGATTTTATACAAACCGCTGGCAAGTGTGCCCGTAGGGCGCGCGCAGACAGCGGCAGATTCGATCGGAAGCGTGGTTCCGATCGAAAGGCGGCCCGTCAGCCGATCATATGACCGACGTTGTGCGCCGCCTTGTGCATCGCGTGCTCGGCCTTGTTCGCCGCGTGCTGCGCGCTGCGCCGCACCGAGGGGTTCATCATCGCCCCTGCCGCCATCATCGAGACTACCGCGCCCGCGACCGCACCGGTCGCAATGCCCGAAATAAAGGGAGATACATGCATAATTTGTCCGCCGCCTTTCCAAAATAATCGTACTGCGGCCGGAACAGGCCCTGCGCCGCGCTTTGCCGCTTTTTTGCGCCGTCGCTTGCCGCGCTTTTCGGGCAGGCATCCGCCCGCCGCCGCGGGATGGCGCAAAACCGCCGCAAAACCGTCCTGCCTGCTTCCGCCGCGCTGTTAGTGTACCCCGATCCGGGCGGAGATTTGCATCTGTGCGGCGGCAACAAAAATTACAAGAAAAAACAAATTTATTTTGCCCAATCGACTGTTTACAAAACCTGCCGCATACGATATAATATATGCAACAATCCGCCTTTAACTGCGGCCCGTGAGCCGCCAAGGCAGAAAACAGTGCATACGCCGTCAGCCGCGGAATGGGGGACAGGTGTAGTTTCAGGTACGGCTTTCTGCTTGTGTTTTGCGGAAAGCTGCTTTTTTTGCAAATTTTTCCGATGGGAGGTGGCAGGATGGCCGAACAAAAGGCCGCCATCATGGATGCGGACGGCGTGCGCCGCGCGCTGACCCGCATTGCGTTTGAGATCATCGAAAAAAACAAGGGCACGGAAAACCTGCTGCTCGCCGGGGTGAAAACGCGCGGCGTGTTCCTCGCGGAGCGCATCGCCCAGAAGCTCGGCGAGGTCGAGGGCAGCGCCCCGCCCGTCATCGCGCTGGACGTCACCCCCTGGCGGGATGACAAGCCGCGCACGGATACGCCCCTGCCGCCCGCCGACCCGCGCATCGAAGGCGCGACCGTGGTGATTGTGGACGACGTGCTGTATACCGGCCGCACGGTCCGCGCCGCGATCGAGGCCCTGTCCAACGGGGCGCGCGCCGCGCGCATCCAGCTTGCCGTGCTGGTCGACCGCGGGCACCGCGAGATCCCCATCCGGCCGGACTATACCGGCAAAAACCTGCCCACCTCGCGCGAGGAGCGCGTGAGCGTCCGCCTGACCGAGGTGGACGGGGAGGACAACGTCGTTATTTTAAGCAATAAGGCATAGATCAACCGCTTGCAGTCATGAAAGGGAGAATGGCATGTCTATCCAAACACTGGTAGAGAAAATCAAGGAAAAGGGCAACCCGACCGTCGCCGGTCTGGACGCCCGTCTGGAGTACATCCCGCAGCATATTTCCAGACGCAACATGATGCTGCACGGCGAGACCCTGCGCGCCGCGGCCGAGAGCGTGGTTGCGTTCAACTGCGGGCTGATCGACGCGCTGTGCGACATCGTCCCGGCGGTCAAGCCGCAGGCGGCGTACTATGAGCTGCTCGGCTCCTACGGCGCGATGGCGCTCAAGGAGACCATCGACTACGCGCACGCCAAGGGAATGTACGTCATCGGCGACATCAAGCGCAACGACATCGGCGCGACCGCGACCGCGTACGCCGAAGCCTACCTCGGCAAGACCCGCGTGGGTGACACTGAGATCGCGCCCTATGGCTGCGACAGCGTGACCGTCAACGGCTATCTGGGCACGGACGGCATCGAGCCGTTCCTCAAGGAGTGCCGCGCGCGCGACAGGAGCCTGTTCGTGCTCGTCAAGACCTCCAACCCGTCCTCGGGCGAGCTGCAGAACCGCGATATGGGCGGCAAGCCGCTGTACGCGCGCATGGCGGAGATGGTTGCGAAGTGGGGCGAGGGTCTGGACACCCCTTGCGGCTACAACCAGATCGGCGCGGTCGTCGGCGCAACCTATCCGGAGGAGCAGAAGGTCGTGCGCGAGCTGCTGCCGAAGAGCTACTTCCTCGTGCCGGGCTACGGCGCGCAGGGCGCGACCGCGAAGGACATCGCGAACGCCTTTAACGACGACGGCCTGGGCGCGATCGTCAATTCCTCGCGCGGCATCATGTGCGCGTGGAAAAAGACCGGTAAGGACGGCGAGGACTATAAGGAAGCCGCCCGCGCAGAGGCGATCCGCATGCGGGATGATATCGTCGCCGCAATAAAATAAATGGAGAATGAAAAATGGATGATGGAGAATGGACATACATTTTCCATTCTCCACGCTCAATTCTCAATTTGTATGATATAGGACTGGAGATATGATATGAAAAGAGCTTATTTGCTTTTGGCGGACGGCACCCTGTTTGAGGGCTACTCCGTCGGCTACGAAGGGCAGAGCATCGGCGAGGTCGTTTTCAACACCGGTATGGCCGGCTATCAGGAGGTACTGACCGACCCCTCCTACTACGGCCAGATCGTCACCATGACCTACCCGCTGATCGGCAACTACGGCATCAACTTTGAGGATTACGAGTCCCGCAAGAGCTGGGTATCCGGCTTTATCATGCGCGAGATCGCGGAATACCCGTCCAACTGGCGCTGCCGCCTGACGCTGGATGAATACCTCAAGAAGCAGAAGGTCATCGGCCTGGCGGGCATCGACACCCGCCAGCTCACCCGCAAGCTGAGAAACGCGGGCGTTATGAACGGCGTGATCTACACCGAGGGCTGCGAGCCGGACGAAAAGACCATCGAAGAGATGAAGGCTTATGTGGTCAAGGACGCGGTTAAGGCAGTCACCTGCGCGGACAGCACGGTCTACCCCGCCGAGGGCGAGACCAAGTACCGCATCGCGCTGTATGACTACGGCGTCAAGTACAACATCGAGCGCGAGCTGCAAAAGCGCGGCTGCGAGGTCGTGACCATCCCGGCGCTCACCCCGCCGGAGGAGATCGCAGGCAAGTATGACGGCGTCATGCTGTCCAACGGCCCCGGCGACCCGGCGGAAAACGTCGAGATCATCGAGAACTTAAAGCGCCTGCTCGAGACCAACATCCCGATCTTCGGCATCTGCCTCGGCCACCAGCTTTTAAGCCTCGCCATCGGCGCCAAGACGACCAAGCTCAAGTACGGCCACCGCGGCGTCAACCATCCGGTCAAGGATCTGGACGCGGACCGCACCTATATCACCAGCCAGAACCACGGCTACGCGGTTGTCGGCGACTCGGTCGATCCCAGAATCGCCCGTGTGCGCTATGTCAACCTCAATGACGGCACGGTCGAGGGCGTGGAGCACATCGGCCGCCCGGTGTTCACCGTGCAGTACCACCCCGAGGTCTGCCCGGGCCCGATGGATACGTCCTATCTGTTTGACAAGTTCATTGAAAATATCGAAAACGCAAAGGGAGGTGCTCAGTAATGCCGCTGCGCAAGGATATTCACAAGGTAATGGTACTGGGCTCCGGCCCGATCGTCATCGGCCAGGCAGCCGAGTTTGACTACGCGGGCACGCAGGCCTGCCGCGCGCTGCGCGAAGAGGGCCTCGAGGTTGTGCTCGTCAACTCCAACCCCGCGACCATCATGACCGATAAGGCAATGGCGGACAAGGTCTACATCGAGCCGCTGACCGTGGAAGCGGTGCAGGAGATCATCAAGAAGGAGCGCCCGGACTCGCTGCTGCCCAACCTCGGCGGCCAGACCGGCCTGAACCTCGCGATGGAGCTGTGCGAGAGCGGCTTCCTGGATGAGATGGGCGTCAAGCTGCTCGGCGCGAAGCCGGAAACCATCGCCAAGGCCGAGGACCGTCAGATGTTCAAGGACACGATGGAAAAGATCGGCGAGCCGTGCATCGCGTCCAAGGTCGTGCACACGGTAGAGGACGCGGTCGAGTTCACCCGTGAGATCGGCCTGCCGGTCATCATCCGCCCGGCGTACACCCTCGGCGGTACGGGCGGCGGCATCGCCTACACCTGGGACGAGCTGCGCGAGATCGCCGCGACCGGCATCATGTACTCCCGTGTGGACGAGATCCTGGTCGAGAAGTGCATCACCGGCTGGAAGGAAATCGAATACGAGGTCATGCGCGACCACAAGGGCAACGCGATCACGATCTGTAACATGGAAAACGTCGACCCGGTCGGCGTGCACACCGGCGACTCGGTCGTCGTCGCGCCCAGCCAGACCCTGTGCGACAAGGAATACCAGATGCTGCGCACCTCTGCGCTCAACATCATCACCGAGCTCGGCATCGAGGGCGGCTGCAACGTGCAGTTCGCGCTGCACCCGACCTCGTTCGAGTACGCGGTCATCGAGGTCAACCCCCGCGTTTCCCGTTCGTCCGCGCTGGCTTCCAAGGCGACCGGCTACCCGATCGCCAAGGTGACCGCCAAGATCGCGATCGGCTACGGTCTGGACGAGATCACCAACGCCGTCACCGGCAAGACCAAGGCCTGCTTCGAGCCGA